>OGCG01000015.1_pt1 | contig 123240 bp, 131 predicted proteins | sample 1570061 | NCBI WGS metagenome assembly OGCG01 (sample SAMN06268698, study PRJEB24515) | hot springs metagenome | isolation source: Joseph's Coat, Yellowstone National Park, Washington, USA | place: USA:Joseph's Coat, Yellowstone National Park, Washington, USA
AATTTTGCTGGCGCCGATAAACTTTTTGGCTGGCAATTCATCTCCTCCCTAAAGGTCGGAGCTTTCTTGCTCATATGTTGTAAACGCTCAGGGGTAACTTGTGGACATATATGTCCCTTCCGTGAGCGAGAAGTAGCTCTTCAGGGAACTCTTCCTGAACGTCTTTCCAGATGGCTCTCTCCGCAGCAAAAGAAAAGTAGCCAGTTGGGCCTTCGTACTTGTTCGCGTTCTCAAGCACGTCCATGTCTTCTCTCTTGACATACTCAGCAAAGGCAGAACCCTTTCCTAGAGCAGACCTCTGTGCCATGCGCTCCCTTCAGAGGCCCAATATAAACGTTTGGATAATTTATCCAACTACTGAGTCTGCGCAGGCAGCACATATATGCGAACAATCAACATGGGAGTCCCATCCTTGGGGCATGCTTCTGCTTGTTTTCCCACATAGTCACCGACGGCGAACTCACGGGTAACCTGATAACCGCAGGTAGGGCAGCGCAAAACCGTAAAGGTTTTTTCTGGAATGTGAGAAGAATAGTAGCTGATCCTGTAGTAGTTCATAACGCTCAGGTATATGAGTGCGCCTGCTGCTAAGTAACTCGCAACTCCAAGCAAGACCCCAGAAAGACCTTGGGTGAACGACTGAGACCCAATTATGATGAGCATAGCAGCGAGCACAAGACCAATGACCAAATTCGCGTACTTCGCAGCAGAACTCGGCCTCTTTGGGGCAGACATTCAAGCCACCCCTATGGTATTCCCGATTCCCGCTATCAGGACCGAATCCCCTTCCTTGGTCTGTTCCCTTATTACCTGACGGACCTTGTCGGCGGCAGCTGGAATTGCATCAGAGATCTCCTTCTTCATGCCGGTTATGGCTTCATCCATAGACTCCTTCACGATGATTGCAAGCAACGGGATGTTATGAGTTCTGGCCGCCTCCTCTATCTTGAACTTCTCCGGACCGGGATCACCTATTGCAGCCCCTACGCCTTCCGCGACTTGACCCGTCTTCTCTCCCTCGAGTTTGAGCGCCGCGTCTACGGTAACCACTAGCTTGACATCCTTGGCCTCGTCCTCTATGAGCTTCAGCAGACCTAGTCCTGGCTTCCCGACCCTCCCTCCCGGTCCCTTTGCCTTTAGGAGAAAGAGCTTTCTTCCCTCGAACTCGGCAACCGCATATGCTGTTTTGGTTCCCTCTATGTCCTTGAACTCAGCCTGCTCTGCCAATTCCCTAATCACCATGGGCCCAGCAGCATCGCCAATCGGCTTCCCTGCCACGAACGCATCAAAGGCCTTTCCGTAACTTTCCGCCAACTCTCTGATCTGGCCCAAACTCATGGCTACTTGCATCAGGATCATCCAATTTCCTTGCTTCTTACCCAGGATCAAGTAATGCTGCACTACCTTGTATATGAAGTTCAGAGCCATCGCTGCTTCCATAGCCACCCCTAGGTTTGCCTGCACCTCCGAAGAGGCACCAGGAGCCAGCCGAGCCATCTCTTGGTCAAACCTGTTATCCCTGACATCAAGGATGTACTCAAGGCGGGTCAGCACGCCTGCCGGATCCTTGTCGACGGGTTCTATGGCGAAGAAATCCAAGAAATCCCTCACCCTTTGGCTGGGATCCATGGGAGGCTTCCCTTCGCTAACGATGGTAGAGATGAGCTTACCCGTGGCAGAATCGGTCATGGACTTGACTTCTCTCAAGAAACCCTCTATCTGACCCTGCCAGATCCTAGCCTGAAGTTTTTGACCGTAAAACATGAAGTAAATCCAAAATACCGTTATCAGACCGTAAACTATCCATCCAGCTGTGCTACTGGGAAGAAACGAGCTAACTGCGCTCAACTTTCAGTCCAGATCTTAAAACTCTCCGTATTTAAGCATAGGCACGTCTGCCATCTCCCTCAAGCTCAGTATGCGATCGAAACGACTATAAATAGCAGAGGACCTGACCCATGGTCTGCTTCAGACGCTTGGTGCTTGGAGGCACCTTCGAGACGCTTCACAAAGGACACAAAGAACTTCTCAGCCTAGCTTTTTCCCTTTCAGAGAAAGTTACAATCGGGCTTTCAACTGACGACTTTGCAGCCGAAAGAGGGAAAAAAGCCTCTCCTTACGATAAAAGAGCCAAGCGCCTGCAAGAACTCCTGGTGACTTGGGGTTTTTCCAACCGCTTTGAGATAGTCCCCATATCAGACCCGATAGGTCCCGCGCTTGGGGAATTCGATGCAATTTTGGTCAGTCAAGAGACCGAGACAGGCGCTGATCTTGTGAACTCTGCCAGGATATCCGCTGGAAAAAAACCTCTTGTGAAGGTAGTCATGCCAATGGTAGTTGCAGAAGACAAAATCCCTATCTCTTCAAGCAGAATCCAAGCTGGAGAAATAGACGAAGAGGGAAATAAAATATGAGCGAAGATCTAAAGCAGAGGCTGCTGGAGTCTGCCCCGAAAGGGGAGATTGATCTTGGGCAGTGGGCAGCGCAGCTGGGCGTGAGCGAGGCTACCCTATCATCGTTGCTAGAAAGGATGAGGCTCGACGGGATTCTCGAGTACTCAAAGAGGGAGGAAGAGGTCTACGAACTGACTGAGCGCGGAAAATCATACCAAAAAGATGGATTGCCAGAAGGCAGGCTGTATGCCTTGCTGCTATCTTCGCCTGGTCTAGAGGTTGGGAGCGCATTGCAGCAGTTAGGAGAAGAGGGGAGCGCGGCGCTCTCTTGGGCAGTCAGAAAAGGGTTGGTGAAACTAGAGAAAGACGACGGAAGAAGATTGCTTTTTCCCCTTGAGGGTAAGCACTTAGATACCGTTGAATCTCTCCTTGCAGCCAACCCCGCAGAGGCTCTAGCTAGGGGCATAGCAGTTAAGAAAACAAGGAAACTATACACAATAAGCATCAAGGGACAGCGTGAAAGCAATCCAAAAAGACAAATGACATTGCTAACTCATATCGACATAATAAACGGAAGCTGGAAAGAAACTGTTCCTAAACCGTATGACGTAACCATCTTTCCGCCCCCTTCAAGAGGTGGTAGAAAGAACTTCTTCCAAGAGTTTCTGGACGAAGTGCGGGAAATACTGGAGTCCATGGGTTTTGAAGAGATGATGGGCCCATACATAGAGTCAGAATTCTGGAACTTTGACGCACTCTTCCAGCCTCAAAATCATCCAGCCAGAGAGCTCCACGACGTGCTGTCCATAAAAGGGCACACTAGGCTTCCTAGCCCTCAAATAGTTGAACGCGTGGCAGCTGCTCACGAGGAGTACTGGGGATACAGGTGGGATCCCTCAAAGGCAGCATCGCTGATCCTTAGATCGCAAAACACTGCGGTCTCAGCCAGATACCTAGCAGAGCGTGGGTCACGCGAAGATCGGCTGAAGATGTATTGCGTAGACAGAGTTTTCAGAAAAGATGAAATAGATCCCAAACACCACGTAGAGTTTTACCAAAGCGAAGGCATCGTGATGGACGAAGGGCTTGGAGTAAGAGATCTTCTTGGTTTTCTGTCTGCCTTTGCTGACAAGCTTGGCTTCAAGGAAATCAAGTTCTTTCCAAGCTATTTCCCCTTCACAGAACCAAGCGTCGAGGGCTACGTCCGCCATCCAAAGCTCGGTTGGATGGAAACTCTCCCAGGCGGTGTGCTTAGGCCGCAAGTCACAAGGCCGCTGGGGATAAGTAAGCCTGTCATAGCCTGGGGCATAGGGATCAGCAGGCTAGCCATGGCCAAGTTTGAGATAGAGGACATCAGGCTTCTTTATTCCCCAGACTTGGGCGTCCTAGAAACGAGGGTGCTGTAGATGCCATCAGCAAAGATAAACCTGGCGAAACTAGCTGAAAACGTCAGAGCCAGCGAGGAGGACTTGATTGAGGTCCTCCCAAACTTGAAGGTCTCGGTTGAACACAGAGATGGAGATGAGGCAGACGTCGAGGTTACCTCTGACCGGCCAGACCTGCTTGGTCAGTACGGCCTAACCCAGGCAGTAAGCAGTTATCTGAGCAAGGAAGAGCATCCTCTAGCCACTTATCGCGAAGATACCTTAGTTGTACAGGATCCCTCAACTCTTCCCTTCAGAGGAAACTTCGAAGCGTTCTTCGTGAAAGACCTGAACTTGGATTCGGAAGACGTCGAGCGGCTCATGAACTTTCAAGAATTGTTGCACAGGGCATATTGCAGAAACCGCGAGTTAGCTTCCATAGGTATTCACGATGCCAGTGGGATCAATGAGGTGACCTACACTACACAGGACGTCAATACTTTGGCCTTTACGCCCTTGGGAAGCGAAAAGATCATGCCAGCCTCAAGAATCCTTTCAGATACCGAAAAAGGCCGTGAGTTCTCCAAGCTTCTCCCAGCGGGGGTGGCGCTAGTCTTGAAGTCAAACCAGGGAATAATGTCAATGCCTCCCATCATAAACTCTTCTTCAACGGCTGTACGCGAGCAAACAAAAAGACTTTTTGTTGATGTTGAAGGGAAGGATCAAAAAGTGGTACGCATGATGTCAGCTCTAATGGTTAGAGAACTTTCTTGGCTTGGTAAGATCGGCACGATAGAACTCCAGACGCCAGACGGCAAGCGCCTAAGCCCCAAACTGGAGCCGTCAACCATGCGCGTCAACCTACAAGACCTTGAAGGTTTGCTGGGTCTGAAACTAGATGTCTTGCAAACTCAGGCCGCCCTGCACCGGACTGGCATCAATTCTGTTCCAAACAGAAACCACCTAGACGTCCTGATACCTTACTATAGATTCGATATCTTCGATTGGACTGACATCGCTGAAGAGGTCATGATAGGAACTGGGCTAGATGCCCTTGCCCCGCGGCTACCTAGTGGCTATACTGTAGGCAGTAAGAGCCAAATATCTAAGCTGATACGGAGGGCCAGAGACCTCATGGCAGGGTTGGGCTACCTTGAGATCACTTCGACGCTTCTTACGGACGGAGCATCCCAGTCACGCTTCTACGATACGATCCCAGTCAACCTGTTGAATCCGGTAAGTGCCTCCTACGATTCGGCTCGGCTTGGTCTCATGCCAGACCTTCTTCAAGCCCTCAAGCAAAACCAAAAGAAACAGATGCCTCTTCGTTTCTTCGAGGTAGGTCCAGTTCTTGTACCAAGAAACAACAAGGTGGATCAACTTCTTCTTCTTGCTGGGATCATAAGCGACTTTTCCGTCAGCATCGACCAAGTTCAGTCTGATCTAGCCGCGCTATCCAAGGACCTCGGGTTTAACCTAAAAACGGACCCTCATGATTTCCCATTCGCCATACCGGGGCGCTCAGGAAGACTTCAAGACGGCTGGTTCGCCGAGATCAACCCAGCAGTTCTTCTTGACTATGGATACGAATTCCCTGCGGTCGCCTTCGAACTCCAGCTTAGCAAGCAATTTGAGGTTGAAGTCGCAGATTGATACGCTTAACTTTTGGCTTTGCCAAATTTTGCCTTGGACCCTTCTAGGAGCCGAGGAGGTGGCCTACGGCCGACTATGATATCGGATGCAAAAAGGGCCCAAGGCAACAAGCGCTGACCTTAATTCTCGCTCTGAACAGTTCCTGTATTGGAACAATCTGTAAGCGAGAAGCTTAAGACGTTCGAAGAGGTCGCTGAAGAGATAATCACTAGGGAAGAGCTGGCTTCTCTGCTCGCTGAAAAGGAGCATCCATTGGCGTACGATGGCTTTGAACCGTCAGGACTTGCACATCTACCGCTACTTTACAGAGCCATCACCGTCAAAAAACTGCTCACCACTGGGGTTCGCTTCAAGTTCTTTTTAGCAGATTGGCACGCCTGGCTCAACGGCAAGCTGGGTGGAAACCTCGAGGCCATACGGGATACGGGGCGCTACTTCGTGGAGGTATGGAGGGCAGCAGGAGTCCCCGTTAACACGGAACAGGTCCAGATCGTATGGGCCTCTGACATCTTGGATCAGAATTACCTGACCTTAATGCTGAGGGTAGCCAACTTGACAACCGTAAGCAGGGCATCAAGGGCTCTTCCCATAATGGGTAGAAACGAGGTAGAGGGAGGTAAGCTGGCCTACCTGATGTATCCACTGATGCAGGTCACGGACATATTTGTGCTCGGCGTGGATATCTGCCAACTCGGAATGGATCAAAGGAAAGCCAACATGCTGGCCAGAGAGGTTGCAAATAAGCTGGGATTCAAGAAACCCGTAGGCGTTCATCACCACATTTTGACAGGGCTTGAGGGCTTAAAGAAGGATCAAGTTGGGAGAGAAGAAGATCTAATGATTCAAAGCAAGATGTCCAAATCAAAGCCAAAATCAACGATCTTCTTAAACGATTCGCCAGAGTCTGTCAGGGACAAGATCATGAGAGCGGCCTGCCCACCTGCCCAAGTCGAAAACAATCCAGTACTGGAATATAACAAGTTCATACTGTTTCCAACATTCGAGAAAATACAGGTAAGCAGGAATGCACAGCATGGTGGCGACGTTTTTTATGGAAGCTACCAAGAGCTAGAACGCGACTACCTATCAGGGAAGCTTCACCCACTAGACCTCAAAGAAGCCACGGCCAAGTACCTCAACCTAGCAATTGATCCCATAAGAAGGCACTTTGAGCAAAACTCACACGCAAGGGAATTGCTAGAACGCGTTAGGTTGGCTTCGGCCGGGACGCGACGCGCCAGTTGCTGGTGATGCTGTACTGGGAGTGATTTTTGCCAAGTTATCTCTTACACCCGGCAGCTTTTGCACGCTAGGAGAACGTAACGAGAGAAACTAAGCAAGCCATAAGCATCAATCAGACGACCGCTACGCGTTTAAGGAGGTCCGTCTGGCTTCTTATGAGCAAAAGAAAGAAGAAAGAGGGACCAGCCCCCATGAGCTCGGCGGGCCTTGTCAGGTACTACGAGGAAGACAAGGGAATCAACATTTCGCCTGGCATAGTCATAGCGATATCGATTGCCTTCGCCGTCCTCGTTGTCCTAGGTGATGCTGGCGTTTTCTCTGCGCTCGGATTGCGAAGGCGTAGGCGCTTCAGTTGAGTCCAGAAGAAACAGCTAATGAGATCGAAAAACGGAAGAGCGTGCTCTTCCGTGTCCCAGTACCCACTTGGCTGGCTTACGGTATATCCTTTCTAGAGACCTATGCCATCCTTTCTGTCCGTTTCAGCGCTTGGCTTTCGATCATCGGTTCTATCGCAGAAGTTTTGTCCCTGACCTTCCTTCTTCCAGCTTCGCAGAGGAAAAGGTTACTAGGACCTAGGCAGTCCAATCTCACCTTTAACGTGTTCGCAGCGGCGCCACTTGTGGTGCTACTGATGACTAGAAATGCATACTTTCTTGGCCCGATTGCTGCCCTAGTGGCTCTGGCAGCGCTGCTTACGGCTGCCGCGTCAGGCAACCCTCTGATCGGATTCCTTGACCTAGCCATTCTATATGCTCCTTTTCTGGCCGTGGCAACCGGTGCTGAGTTTTTGTTACTTGTTGCTTTAATCTTGGTCGGGTCGATCAGCGCCCTGCAAATAATGCATGCAATCGATAAGAAACTACTCAGCTCTCTTGGCGTGAAAGCCACGTCGCTTGGCATAAGTTTCTTCAGAGCCTGGTTTAATAAACACGACCCGGAATACGAAGAGCTGCTCAAGAACATATCGAGCCAGTCAAAGATAAAGACGGTTATCGCTTCTTTTTTCTCCATCGATGGGACCAGTTTACTGGGCTCTCTTGTCATATCCGACGCTCATCCTGGACCCTTCCACGAGGTGGGCAGCAGTATGCTCCCAAAGATGATATCAGATGAGTTCGAAAGGCAAACTGGAGCGCCATGCGTTGTTCTACGCGGTGTAGGAGGACATGAAAACGATATGCCGAGCCGTGCAGACGCAACCGCATTCGCAGCCGCACTGGCCTCCAGCGCGAAGACGTTCGCCAAAGAAGACCTCCTGCGCAAGGTAGATGTATCGCAGTCGAAAGCTGGAAACTTCACGCTCACTCATCTTGATTTTGGGGTCCAAAGCGCCTTCATACTCAGCAAGGCTCCTCAGCCCTGCGACGATATTCCAGAGGAGGTAGCCGCAAGACTGGAAGGAACCATCAAGAACTGCAAGCTGTCTGACGCACACAATTCAGGTCCAGATGACGGTAAGTCTACTCTAAGCTATTTTCCTGAGAGCGATGTCGAAGCGATTCAGAGTTCCATGAAGTCATGGCAATCCGTGACCAGAGGGTTCTCAGCTGGATTCTCACGCATAGATTTACCTTCGTCCTTGCAGACTGGTATCTGCGACGGCGGAGTAGCAGCCATATCCATAAGCAATGAGGCAGGTTCTGCAGTACTGGTTTCGTTCCAGGGAAACAACATGATAAGGGGGCTAAGGGACAAAATAATATCTGAACTCAGAAAAGCCGGGTTTTCTACCGCTGAGGTTGCAACCACCGACAATCACCAGCTTTCGACTTCACTGAAATCTGTCAACTCATATACCATGGTAGGAGGCTCAAACCCTGAAGAAGTCCTTAGGCTCGCCCTTGATGCTGCCAACCAAGCAAGGTCATCTGAAAGACCTGCCGCCGTTGCCGTGCAAGAGGTCACCCAAGATGTAAGGGTCGTAGGAACAGAGGGCCTGAAGAAACTAAACGCGTCGATAAAATCAGGAGTTCTCATCCTGGAGAAGTTACTAGCCGCTTGGACCATCGCGTGCTTGTTGCTGATCGCGATCGCACTGGCTTGAATTTTCAGGCTGACCCTTGAGCTTTATAAGCAAGCTCAAGGAGCTTGCTCTTGACTTCTTTGAAGTGCTCTTGGTCCGCGTCGACTTCGACGTTCAACACGGCAGTTTCCCCGTCAAGCGAAGATAAAAGTACCTCAGCACCTGCCTCTTCCAGAGCTTTTTTCACCTTTTCTACGTTCTTTAAGACTCTGAGGTCGAACCTCATTTTGCCCCGGCCTGAGTTGACTACAAACGCTCCCCCAGTCATCAGGGAATAAGAGGGCAGTATAAGTGCCCCCTTGTCCGTGTCTACCGATGTGTACACCTCGTTGACTTCAGAAATTGGGCCTCCCACGTTCAGTGCAGGTACAAACACCATATCCCCTTTGTGATGTTTCATGACTGACTTCTCTCCTGGCGCTGCGCGAGATATCAAAAAGTAACCTTGCACGATGGCGGAGTTAGGTATTATGAGTTCCGTTCCTCCCTCGGTCTTGATGAGTGTATACATGGCCGTTATGCTCATGACCCTACCAGGCACGTTGCCCACAAAAATGCTGTCTCCAACTTTGATCGGAAAAGCGGCATATATCAGCGCACTCGAAATCAGGTTTCCAGCGAGGGTAGAGACGGCTAGTCCTATGACTATGGCCGCCAATCCCCCGCTTACGAGCAAGGTAGTCGCACTTACGCGCATTATGGCTAAGATGGAAAGGACGCCTGCCGTGACTACTGTGGCTTCCATTATCATCGTCAGCAACCCAGCCAAATGTGGCCCTACATAGCTCGAAAGAGCGCGCGAGAGACTCTTGAGCACATAGACCAATCCGACCGTGACCAATATGGCGACGATCAAATGAAAATCGACCCTGACGCTTTCCTTGAGACCGAATGCTGGGGCAATATAGGAATCGAACAGAAGCAAAAAGAGCAAAGTAGCCGCGATCACAACTATGGCCTTGATCAGAATTGACTTGAGGGCAGAGGCAAAACCCATAAGTGAAGTGCGGTCTCGCTTAAATAGTTGACCATGAATACAAAGGTAGGACAAGTCCTCCGTAGAGCCCAGGAAGACCTATCATCGCTTGGGAAACAAGAAGTCTTTCGTTACGTCGAGCATGAATTCGGCAGCAGAGGGAGAAGAGCCGTACGCGACTATCTGGCTGGATCAAAAGCAACAAAAATGCCGATTGCTGACATCTATTTCATCAAGGGCAAGAGCTCTTACTACACTTTGGTTGGCTACGATTTTTGCAGCTGCGAAGACTTCTACATGAATGACGTGCTAAGGGGCACTGCTACCCCGTGCCATCATCAGCTGATATTACTGTTGTGCAAGACGTTGAGGGATGACATCAGACAAGCTTCCGATGCCGAAAGTAGGGACCTTATCCTGCACTCCTTTCCTTTGAACCAGCGAATAACTCATGCCTACCAGCAAGGGGGCCCTGCGGGACTTTGTGCCCCACCGAACCGCCCACGCGCACGAGCTTGACTTCCGGGTTCGGAATGGGTCCGGGTATTTCCTCGCGCGCTATGACCGGTAGGCTAGGTTCTCGTTCTGAGCGCTATAAGCTTTGCTCTCTACATGTTTTGTTGGATAATTCCAATGAATGCTTTCAACAAAGGGAAAAGTAGTGGTTCAAGCCGCAACGGTATGCACGCAGAACTCTAACCACTGGAATGTAATCCCTAGCGAAGAGAAATAAGCCTACTCCAAACGTGATGACGTTCCCATAGAGGGGAGCTTGTTATCAGAGGTGTGTTCCTGCTTAATGATATTCAAGGCCCGAAGAAAGAACTTAAGAAGGCCAACAGGAACAAGAGGGGAGGCCTTGCCTCCGATGTGCGTTTATCAAGTGGCAGGCTGGGCCAATGAGTGCATGGGTTTAGAGGGAATAGGCCGTGATCTGAAGCCCTTCCACCTGATCCCCTCTACGGATTGCTACGCTGCCGTCTGGTACAGGACATCGAGCGATTCCAGAAGAGCTGCCGAAGGCTGAAGAACTGGAGGTAGCGACGGACGGCAGCGGGCTCAAAACGCGCTCGGCAGATGGGTGCCGCGAAGTTACGGAAAGCCAAAACAGGAAGGAAAGCACCTGATCCTTGTTATAACAGCGCATATAAGGCGCAGAAAGCTGCTGGGAGTTGGTACTTGCATAGAGGGAAAAGCTCATTTACAGGCTAAAACGGCCATAAAAATGCTCTCCAGCTTGGAGAGATAGGGAGGGCTATTGAGAGGTCCTACAGCGATAGGACTTAGGGCACGAACGTGCCTCTTTTGCCTAAAGTATGCGGAGGCCGAGAAAGAGCTAAAGAAGCGTAAAGGTGAATTAGAGCACTAAAAGGGCATCTCAGCAGAACTGCAGGACAGAGAAGGGCATCTTTCCAGGGAATTGCAGGATACGAATGAGCAGCTCAAGGCCGACGGTAAGAAGATGAATGGGGCAGGCAGGGCGGCCCTTGCGAATCAAGTAGTGGCCGCCACCTGGGAGAAGCAGCACTAGGAGACGCAGCAAGCCAGGTTCTCCTCGACGCTCTTGAAAAGGTTTGAAGCAGGCAGCGAGGCCTTCAGCAAGCTCAGAGGCATCCCAAGGTGGCCCGTGCCCTCCCTAGGTTGACCCACAAACGTCATGAAAGAGGCGCCCTCAGGGTTCAACGTAAACTGCAAGGGTCGTGGAGCTAGGTTGGTATGTCGCTGAGCTCGGGCCCGTCGAGTTCACCCCGCCAGAGTAGGTGAAAGTAACTTCGGTCTGGTAGCCAGGAGGCGCCCCGCTGTAATCGGGAAACTCTATGTGAATCAAGACCGGTGAGTGCCAAGGGACCAGAGCGGTGCCGGTGAAAGTCCCATAGGGCGTGATAAAGCTGTAGGAGATGTATGCTTGGACACCGTTGTGGGCAGCGATGGGCACAAGAAAGTCCGTGCGGTTTACGAAAACAAGGACGGAGTAGGTGCTGCTGTATCCGGCAAGAACCTCCTGCGGCCCAGATGCTTGCATGGTGGTTGGAGCGGAGTAGCTGCCCTGGGTGACATTCACTCCCCCGAGGCAAGGATAGAAGGTCGTGCCATCGACCTCATAAGGCACATCGATGGAGCTGACCAAGATTACGTCTGGGTAAGCTGGGCCAGAGGTGCCTGCGGTGAGGAGGTTAAGGTTGCCGAAGTCGGTGGCGACCGACACGGTAGCTACCAGATCAGGCAGTACGGCCACAGGGATCACGCCAAGCGCTGCCGCCGCAATGGCGCCTATTGGGAGGGTCACCGCAAGGGACAAGTCTGCACCTTGTTGCTCGGAGCTGCCGAAGGCGTAGGCGTAGGGAAACCCAGATGTCAAGTCGCAGACGTCGAACGGGTAGTAGGTGATCTCTCCATAGAGGGCAGAGAAGGTCGGCGCGGTGGCAGATCTGTAAACGTTGAAATCACATGATTGAACGTAGGCCTCGTAGGAGTAGTTGGGCGGGCTGACGGGCCACTCCGCACCCGTCGACTCATCGACCTGGTAAAGCTGGAACTCGGCCTCACCTATGGTGCCCTCGGTGTAGGTGTAGGCCTGCGGAGTGACAGTGTCGACCTCCGCTTCCTCATTATTGCTTGGTGTACCACTGGTGCTGCTGCCGATTACCATGTAGGTGAAGCTTGTGTCCCCGATGGCTGCAGACGCTCCAAGGGAAACAGCGGCCTGAGAACTGCCATACAGGAAGCTCCAGAGGTAGGCGGAACCATAGGCCTGACCTGGTGCGTCCCAGCTGCCCCAGAAAAGGGGCAGCTCGGTCTCGCCCGACTGACCTTGGCCCAAAAGCACCCAGGCGTAGCCCGCCGGGGCTGGAGGGGTCGGTGTCTGGGCTGATGCTGGGGTCGATGTTGGGTCAGGGCCGGAGGTCTCGCGGACTGGGAGCGTGGTGCTCAGGGGGACCGTGAGGGACTCGAAGCCTGCCACCGCGGCGAGGGGGTCTGAGGCCGCCGAGAGCAGGGCTGAGGGGGAGTAGGTGAAGAACCTGAAGCCGGTCTCGACGCCATTCGGCGCAGGGGAGGTGGCGAAGACCTCGAGGCCCACGCCCTTCTCCCTGGGGGCCATCTTGGGCAGCCAGGCCCTGGCTACCCGTACCAGGGAGGAGAGGGGGACGTAGGCCGTGCCGTAGGGGGCGGTGCCGTTCCAGACCTCGACCATGGAGGCCCTGCTGCCAGGAGGGAGGAGGGCGAAGACCTGGACGAAGGCGGAGACGGGACGGCCCCCAGCCGTCACGCGGATCGCGAGGTTCGGGTAGGTCCTGGGCACCAGCAGGGCAGCGGAGGGGACAAGGACGAGGAGGAGGACAAGGACGGGAAGGAGTCCACCATCCCTCAGGGTGAACATGGCGGTGAACACGGTCACAATATAAAGCTTTCGCCAGCCGCCGAGCAATTCCCACAGAGTCTTCAGGGCACGGGGGAGGCGGTGGTCAGAGTCACAGGACCATGATGCTCAGAGCTCTAACAGCTGGGATGCACCTGCAAGTAAGGAAACGAGCCCAGCATCAAACGTGACTGTCATTCCTGACAAAAAGCTGGTTATCAGAGACGAGCTCCTGCTTGAGATCAGCCCCTTCAAGCATTAGAAGGAGGAGGTAGGAGAGAAATGGAGACGGGTAAGAAAGACCCACTTCTGCTGGGGTCGTTTCATCGGGTGGCCAGGAGGTTTGCCATCCGTAACTTGACTGTCGCGGCCCAGAAGGAAAAGCTCGCCCCAGGCCTTTCACTCGATTCCTGGCGATCACGCGACTGCCTGGCATGGGACGTCAAAGATGGTCCCAGAGGTGGGACTGTCAAACGCAAAAGAGCTGGAAATTGCGGCAGGCAGCACTAGGCCCAAGGCAGGGGTACGGCAAACCTAGAAAGCTGAAGAGGCATGCGGTTTTGCCATCGCGGTAGACGTGAGGCACAAGAAGCTGCTGGGCGTTGACGCCTGCAGCGAGGGAAGGGGTCGCTTGGAAGGGAAGACGGCCGTGAAGATACTCGTCAATATAAGGAAGAGGGGCAAGAGGGTAAAGAGGACCCCACGGCAAAAGCTCACGATGCCAACCTGATCTTCTTCGAGGGGCGCTGGGAGCGCCAGTGAGGGGGAAACGCGACCACTTATCGCTCCCGCGGTTGCGGGGGGAGGAGGTATGAAGCTAGGAGGTACCGTTCCCTGGTACACAGAGGTATATGGAAGAGCCCAGTTATGGAAAGACGCGAGCGATAAAAGGTTTCTTCTCCGCGACAAAGAGGAAGTTCGGCGAAGAAACGAGCGCCACGAAGCAGGAAACGCCCATGCAGAGGCTGCTCAAAGGGCCTTGACTTATGACGCGATGGTTTCCTATGCGAAGGCAAGGACGCGAAAGGGTAAGGCGGGAAGGAAAACTAGGCGGAAACATCGCCTGGGATTTATGCAACAAAGCGCCTCCACATAATTCGTCAAATAATTCAGAAACCGCTCATGAGCCTCCCAGTGAGCTTGACGAGAAATCGAATTCCATGAAGAGCTCTTGTCTTTCTTGTCGCTTCTGCCAATAAAATGCGGTAACCATCAAAATTTCATGAAAGGTTTTCAACAAAGTATCTCTGTTTCTTTCCCTGAGCAACCTGAGGACACCACATGAACTTACTCATGGATCTGGCGAATAGCAGTTTCCCGAGGGAGCCCTAGCCGCTCGGGAATACCACCCAACCGCCAGGTGAAAGAAGCTCCAGGATCACAAAGGCTTTTATGCGCGAGGACTCTCTTTTTTATGAGCAACGGTACCGCTTCAAAGGGAAAGGGTGCAAAGAGCAAAACTCATGTGATATGTCGGCGCTGCGGAAAGCACACATTTAACGTTCACACGCATCGGTGTTCAAGCTGTGGATTTGGCGCCACATCAAAGTTCAACTTTCATCGACACCAAAGAGTTCTCAAGACGACACGTTTTTAAACGGCGGCGCTATCAGATTGTGAGAAACGACATGACCCTCACTCGGGGATCGTTCGCCAACAGTAGGGCGTGAGGTAAGCGCATTGCTTGTCAAAGACGTTATGAACGCAAACCCTGTATACGCAGAAGTCCCGAGCAAAAGATCCGCAGTTCTTTCTAACATGATAAGAAACGAGGTTTCATCCGAACCCGTGGTCAGAAAAGATAGAGGCACGCTCGTAGGAATAGTCTCCATAAAAGAACTGATGAGCAGAAGCGAAACAGATCAGACCGCACTCATCATGAATCCAAGACCGCCAAGGGTAAAGCCGAAGGACGAAGTACAGAAAGTGGCCAAGGCCATGATAAGGAGCGGATTTAGGGCAATTCCAGTCATCGACGATTCATCAAGATTGATTGGAATAGTTTCTGTTGAGGACCTTCTCGAAAAAATAGACGACTCAGAGCTCCTAAAGATGCCGGTTGATGAACTCCTGTCTAAGACGTTTGCCAGCGCCTGGTCAGAGACGCCCATGCCAGTGGCATACAAGATCATGGACCACTCTGGTTATGACACCATAACGCTCATAGACTCTCAGGGGAACATCAACTCTTATCTGACTCAGATTGATTTTCTTAAGGAGCTAGAGGAGGAATACAGCAGCAGCAAAGCGCAAATGCAGGCGTCCAGCGAAAGCGAGGATTGGGATTGGTCAGTTTCCCCTGTCCTTTACGTGGGGATGAAAGGCATGACGCTGCCAAACAAGAAGATATCGGAGCTTTCCCCAAGAAAGCTCCCGGTGGTGCCGTCTGGAACCACGGTAGAGGTAGCAATCAGCGAGGCATTGAGGGCCAGAGCTCCCCAAGTCGCAGTTAAGGAAAACGGTGAGGTCATAGGTATGCTATATGACCTTTCCATCGTAGAGCAACTCCTAAACCCCTGAGTTGGTTTCGGCGAAGGCTTGAGCGAGAAGTCGGTCTGAAAGACCTCACAAAAAGCCTGAAGGCATCCCTACCCTGCATTTCTTCGATTATCCTCTTCCTAAAAGCTTGAACGGTGTTTCTAAACCCAGTTCTCTTTTCAAAGTCCTCAAATGACGTAAAAGGCGCCAACTTTCTCTCGTCTAATACCTTCCACATCATCTTCTTACCTATTCCTGGAATGAGTTCCAACTGATGAAGGCGTGTCGTAACTGGTGTTGAGTTGTTGAGGAAATTCAGGAATTCCGCTTCCCTTTGCTGAATGAGCTTGTCCAGAAGTTCCTCAAGCTTGGCCTTTGCTTGAAGCGTCAGGTCGTCGTAAGAAATCAGGGCATCTACCCTCAGGTAGCTGAAACCAACATCAGGACCCACGTAGATCCTGTCGCCTGGCTTAACGATGCCCAATGCAGGGCCAGGGATGGCCTCAAAAAGCGTGAAATAATACTCCCCCAAGGCCTGTATGCGCGGACCAGCATTCTGATTCCGGGAATAGGGGTTGCCATAAGGCAAGTAGTCCAGCACGAGAGCATATTCCTCGTTTATCCTTGGAAAGAACCTCCTTTGCTTGCCAAAGCCGGCTGGACCACTCATCGAAAGCTCACCGTTCGTTCTTGCTGCTGTCTTCTTGCTTCGCAGAGCTCCCCTTCTGCGACGCTGAGCGAGGAATAGAGCGCGAGATGTAAGGTTCCACCACAGAAAATATGTCTCCAAGCCTCTCCAAAGGACTTATGCTCTGCTCATGGGCTAGGAACGGAAGAAGTTCATCCCGGCTTCTTGGGAGACAGTTTGCGATCGAGACTGCCGTGGGCAAACTGACACCCTTGGAAACTATCTTTTGGACCAAATCCCTCGCGTCAGAAGCAGAAAGCTTGCTGAAGTCGGAAAGGTACTTCTGAAGCACGGCTTCCTCATAGCTAGTGGTAACAGCTATCCGAGAAAAATACTCTTCGGCCTCGGGTATGGTTATCTCTTTCTTGTCAATAAGCTTCATTATCCACTCACCTCGGGCAAGCGAGCGAAGGTGAACCGGAGATGCGGTCAGCTTGACCGTTCTGCCAGCCAGCGGAATGCCAACCACGTAGCACCGACCCCTCTTTTCAATCACCGTCGCGACCCTGCCCTGATATCTGGAGTGCGGCATCCCCTCATAAATGCCAGGCCAAATGTCTACGGCTACTTTGTCGCCCTGCTTAAACTCGGCCAGCCAGCGCTGAATGGGAGGAAATCCTCCCTTGTCTTTGCTCTTACTCAGTATGCTCCGCGACTTCTTCCTATATCCCTTCGCTTTCATATTGCCCTTCTACCCCCAATACGTCAAGCTCCTTGCATTTAAGTAATTTCCCTATCTTCCCTGAAACGCTTGGCACCGTCCTTCCAGAGTCGCCGCTTATCAGCTCCTTCACGTAAGTCCCTCCTTCTGTTTCAGCTTCAAACTGGAGCAGGTTAGGGCCCACCTTCTTGACCTGGAAGGCATAAACCGTTTTCTTTCTAGCGATATCAGCCCTTCTCCTTGAAACTCTCGTCGGTGTCCGCTGAAGGATCTCCACGTTGTTGAAAGAAGCGTTTATGATCCTGACGTCTTCCTCGCTTATCTCCTGCTCGCTTTCGATCAACCCCGCGTACTTCTTGCGGCTCTTTTCGCCACCCTTGACCCTCTGAACCATAGTTGGGCCCACGAACCTCAGACCCAAGACCTCCACCTTTCCAGCAGAGCGCTCCTTTATCTCCCTCTCGGCACCACTCAGATCGAACCTTCTCTTCTTCGGGTTTAGTATTTCCATGACGAACGGTCTTCCATCTCCCAACATGCGAGCGTCAACATCCTCCCTTCCTGCCCCATGAAACTTATCGCCGCTTCCCTGCGCCAAGGGAACCAAGACGTTGGCTATTTCCTCTTCTACAGATGTCGGATACTTCTTCCCTGTATAGTTGCAGTGGGCACAGCCCTTGCCGTGGCAATAGCTACACAACCACTTTGACTGGGGCATGCCGCGCTCTAGCTTTCTATACCTTCCATAAACAAAAATCGAGGAAAGCTTCAGAGAAACCGTCATTGAAAGCGGATGAACCTCGACGAGCACGTCGGGGCGCTTTAACTCCACAGGTTTTCCAGTCACAGCTGATATAGCCTTGCCTACTTCCCGGTTTATCTCCCACTTCACGGATTCAAATCCTTCGAGCCCGTAACTAACTGCCAAGTCTTCCTCCCGTTTCATTATCTCCTCAGCTCCCACCGTCGAAACAAGGAAGTTCTCGTAGTCGATTTGGTGCAAAGAGCCAAGCGCCGCCTGAACTGCCTCAGCCAGTCTGTCCATCATCCCATTGCACACCATGCACGCACGCCCCTGCGGCTCAACCTCTTTGCCTTCGTAGAGGAGCGCCTGCTTGGCGGGTTCAAAACCGCCGTTAACCCACAGGGCTCTGAGGTCCTGCTCGGCCTGCACTTCCATACCAGGAAGCGAAAGCATCCTGTGGGCCTCCATGGTCAGAACAGTCTTGATTGATCTGCCCCTGTCCTCGTTCCTGAGCCCTCTACCGTAACGCGCGAAAAGCCTTCCCAAGCAATGATCGCAGATGGGATTTTCCCTCAAGAGCCTAATCGACTTCTCTTCTACACTCAACTCGAAGCACCGAGCAAGCCCAGCCAGCGCTTGTCTCTACGCATTGCCTTCAGGGCCTTCTTCATGCTTTCGTACTGCCTGAGCAACTCCTTGACCTCTTCTGGACGAGTACCCGACCCTCTTGCTATCCTCCTTATGCGCGATCCGTCTATGATCGAAGGATCCTCCTTCTCCGCCTTGTTCATCGACAAGATCATCGCCTCCCACTTCTTAATCTTCTCCTCGCCGGCTTCCTTTGATACGGCCCTCAGCTGAGAGGCGCCTATGGGAAGACTCTCGAGCACCTTCGAAAGCGACCCGAATCTCCTGAAAGCTCTAAGCTGGGCCAGCATATCGTCGAGAGTCATCTTGCCAGATGCCACCCTCTCAAGAGATTCTCTTTCGCCTTCTTCAGCGCTCTTCATGGCTTCCATAAGAGCTCCAAGGTCACCCATGCCCAACAGCCTATTCACGAAACTCCGAGCGTTGAAATCTTCCAGGTCCTCGATGCCTTCACCGACCCCTACGAACGAGATGGGCACGTTTAACTTGGCAACCCCCGAGAGAGCCCCGCCTCCCTTGCCAGTCCCATCTAGCTTCGTGACAACGACAGATCCCACTTTGGTCTTTGAGGCAAAGGCTTGAGCTTGAAGAGATGCGCTTTGTCCGAGGTTGGCGTCAAGAACCAAGAATACGTGATCAGGCTTCACAAACCGCGAGATCTCCTCAATTTCGTTCATGAGTCCTTCTTCGTCGCGATGGCGGCCTGCCGTATCTATCAAGATCAAATTCAACCCGTATCCTGAAAAAGCCTCGATGGCTCTTTCAAATCCCTTCTTCGGCTCAAGCGAAGGATCGCCGAAAAAAGGCACCCCTACCTTCTTTGCCAGTTGAGATAGTTGTTCCACAGCAGCTGGCCTCATGTTATCCAACGAAACCAAACCGACTTTGTATCCCATGTTCTTGTAGTGAAGCGCTAGCTTCGCAGCGGTTGTCGTCTTGCCGCTTCCCTCAACTCCAACCAGCATCACTTTGTTCAGCTTACTTCTGTCGGGAACAAACCGCTGAGTAGAAACCCCGCCTAGAAGGGAGACCAATTCCTCATAGATCGCCCTCAGCACAACGTCCTTCCTAGTATAGCCCGGAGGAGGCTCTGCCGAGCGAGACTTTTCCCTTACGTTCTTGGAAAGCTGCGCTACAAGATCAACTGATACGTCTGCCATGAGCAGAGCTTTCTCGACTTGCTTCAACGATTCTCCAAGCGTCTTGTCGTCCAGCGAGGCTGCGGTTTTTATCCTGTCCAGCGCGGACTGAAGCGACGATCTGAGCGAGTCCAACAAATTTTACCCCTCACCACTCATAAGGTTCATCAAAATTTCTCAGAGAGCTTTTCGTTCACGGGGGTAAGCCTCACTTGGTACGAACTATTTTAGGTCTTCCCATTATCAGCCAATACTCAACTTCAACGCCAGGAGCCAGCCGAGCGAGGAGCTCTGGCTCTATCCCCTCGTTAACATCGAAGGTCCTGAAGTCCTCCAAATCCATGAACTGAACGTCGTTCCCTGTTTTAGATATGACCTGGGCACTTCTCCTATCCACCAGCGGGACCTGAACTGAAGCATCCACTGGAGCCACGATCGTGCGCTTGGCTTGCGTGAACAAACCTATGCCAACCACTCTTGCCTTTGCGCCTCCGTGCTTACCAGGCTTGCTGTGCTCCACCTCAACGATCTTGCACGGTTCATCATCAAGAATTATGTAGTTGCCTTCCTTTAACGTCCCCAGCTCAACTGGTTTGCTCATCTTCACGCGTTTGTCGCTGACGCTTATAAATCTATTTTCATCGCAAAATTTCATGCGATAAGCCTATATCTGGCAGCATGCTTTTTTTGATCAAGTTGGGCATAAGACCGGCCAAGTGCTACAGAGCATTTATAACTCCCCCCTATACCAGGAAGGAGTACATCAAAGGCGTGCCAGGCTCGAAGATAACGAAGTTCACCATGGGCAACCCGCACGGAAACTTTGATGCCCTGTACAAACTCGTGGTACAAGAGGGAGGTCAGATCAGACACAACGCCCTCGAGGCCGCTAGAAATGCAGCTCACAAGATACTCGCAGACTCCCTCACAGAAGATGGCTTCGACCTGAGGTTAACCAGATACCCCCATCACGTGATCCGTGAGAACAAGATGATGGCTTTTGCGGGCGCAGACAGACTTCAGGATGGAATGAGGCTCTCTTTTGGAAAACCGGCTGGGCTGGCCGTTAGGTTGCGCTCTGGACAGAGCATCTTGGAAGTCAGAGCCAACTCGGCGTCGGATGAGGTTGTAAAGAAAGCCCTCAGGTTGGCTGGAAAAAAACTCCCCCTCTTAACTACCATTGAGAAGCAGAACGCCCAGCGAGGGCTTCGACTTTGAGGTCGAAGAGGTACGGTCTTGGCTACGCAGGAATGGAGCAAAACGCGTCCTCTTAGAGGCACCCAACGGCCTCAAGGAAGACGTCTTGAGAGAAGTCGTTCCCGAGCTCGCAGATTGGGAGGTAACGCTTTCGACAAAGCCCATGTTCGGAGCTTGCGAGGTAGATGATTCCGAAGCAATCCAGCTGGGAGTGGATCACGTAATTCATTTTGGTCACATGAAGATGGTCTCAAGAAAGACTCCAACCCTTTACGTGCCAGTCTACTACCGCTTTGACGCCTATGGATTGGCGGCTCGCGTGCAAAAAGCGCTAGAAGTTCCACCCGAAGACATCGCGATCGCATCCACGGCGCAGTACTTTTGGGCACTTCCAGTGCTTGCCAGAGTTCTAAGAAAATCAGGTTATCGCCCGCTCATCGGCAAAAAAGGAAATAGGACCGCGGCAAGGGGACAAGTGCTGGGCTGCGATTACACCGCCTTGCTGTCGGTGCCTCAGGCCAAGGAGTTCGTGCTACTGGCATCCGGTGAGTTCCATCCTATGGGGGCCGCACTGGCTCTAGGAAAACCCTTGCTTTTGGCCGATCCCTTTGAGGGAATAATCAAGAGGATAAGACCAGAGGATTACAAGAGTTGGACGGCAAGAGAAGCTGGTGCATGGTTGGCCTTCCTGCAAACCAAGAAAGTAGCCGTCGTAGAAGGCTCTTTGCCAGGACAGAAATTTCCAAGAGAGTGCGATCTAGCCGCCAAGCTGCTTCGCAGAGAAGGCATGGAGGTAGTCCAGCTTTCATCTCAATACTTGGACCCTGCTCAGCTCGACGCCTTACCCCTGGATTCGTTGGTTCTTGGTGCCTGCCCGAGGTTGCCTCTGGACGACCTACAGCAATTCAAAAAGCCCGTTATCTCCGTCTTCTCCGTTCTCACAGGCTCCTACGATGGACTTGAAAGATGGCTGCGCTCGGAGGGAAAGTTAAGTCAGAAACTCAAGAATTGAACGTCTCCTGAGGGCTTCTTCAAGCAAAATGCTCTTTGCGACCCAATCTTTTACTGGGACCGTACTGTTTCTTCCTATCGCCTGAAGAATCTCTTCAAGAGAACTGTAGACCTCAGGGCTCGTTGAAAGGGCTTTCCTCACACTCTCTCTAACGTGCCATACTCCCACAGGTAGCACGTAGCCCTCTCTGGCCTCCCTCAGTATTAGCGCTCTTGCCTGTCTCCTCATGCCATAAAGGGCCTCGGCCACCGAAAGCCTGCCGCTATAGTAGCAACCGCCGATTTCTGCGTAGGTCTTGCGACCTCTGAAAGCTTCATATGATGAATATATAGCGATAGTCTGTCCGAACGCGTTCCAGACAGTGCCCGGATACCATGCTTCTACCAGCTCGTATTCCCATTTCCCTGGCAACAACAATACGAGATAGGCGTTATCCAGACTGTCGTGGCGATAAAGCAGGTATTCATTCAGTTCTGGGAAGTACTTGACCTTCTCGAGGAGTTTCTTCGATAGGACGTCATCTACAGCCGTTATTGACCATCTGGTTGGTACTACCTTTCTCTCTTTCTTTTCGCCCAGTAGTCCCACACTCAGGATCTTTTGGATCCTGGAAACCAGAAGTCCATCGCCGTAAAGCTTGAACATGGCCTCATCAGATCTCATGTCGTCATCTGAGACGACGCTTTCGACAGTCCTATCGGACCTCGAACTTACCACCCTCAGCTTCAAGAGTTCAACGCTCGGTCCCATGGGCTGCGCGTTCTCATCAAAGGTGATCAACCCAGATGGTTGCTTGGCAAGCTGAATCTCGACCTCTGCAGGCGTTTTGGAAAGAGCTATCTCTTGGAGCTGTTGAATCATACCGCTTGTTTCATCGACACGAGTAGGGTTTTTGCCCCGGATCAGTGCAGAACGCATCCGAATCAGGGAATCCAGCCCAATGCTGCCCCACAGCTCTGGAGTATCATAAAGATAGGGGTCTTCGGCGGACGTTGAGAACAACGGACCGGCGAATACTCTGGGATACCCAATCCTTCCAACGAATACTCCTGGTGGAGTCTGCGCTTGAAGCTGGGTCTCCTTCAAGGCGCTAGCTGCACTCTTCAGAGAATAATACTTGGAGAGGATAGGGCAATAACCTAGCCCACAAAGCCCCCTCGTTCCCCTACAGAGAGCGCAAAGCGGAGAGACGCGCGAAAGCTTCTCATGAAGTTTGACAGCGTCTTCGCCTTCAAACACATGATCACTTCTGCAAGAGGATATAAACCTCGCCTCGGAGCTGCATGGCTTGCAGGTCTCCTTGCAACCTTGCAACTGCCTCTGAAAGCCGCTTTACAGCCTGCGCAACGGCCTGCTCTGGAGTTTCAACTCCGTCGGTACTTATTGCCACCGTTGGGGTGCCAGTTGGTGGATGGGGGACGCGGTATGCAGAAAAGGTGACGTGGCTGTCTTTTCTCAGCTCATCCACAAGCACAGACGCAAATGTCTGATCGCTGTTGTCAAGCGCAAATTCCAGCTGATTGTCCTTCTTGGACAATACCCTGACGAAGGCTCCAGGCAATCTCCTCTGAAGCCGAGGGCGGCCTATAACCGTTTTGGTCAAAGAAGCCAACTGCGAGAGGCCAGAGCAATGATCTCAGCGTCGCCTTTGCGCAAATAGGTGCGGGAGGTGGGGTTTGAACCCACGTAGCTATCCGCAGCGGATCTTAAGTATGGACCCCAAACGGTCCGCCCCCTTTGTCCACTCGGGCACTCCCGCGCTTGCGAGCTACCGCGACTCTGGCATCATATCCATGCATGGAGCTATAAGTCTTCGCTGGACGTTCAAGCTAAACTTTTATGCCACTCACAAGGTTACGGTGGGTTGAAGTTCTGTCCTAAAGATGGTTCGTTGATGCAGATCAAGAGGCAGGGCTCTAGAACCGTTTGGTATTGCCCTACATGCGGTTACACGGAAGACGTCGAACCCGCCGACCAAACTCACGAAAGAGTAAGTGTGAAGAGAGGGCAGAAACTCAAGGAGATAAATGAAAACGAGGCAAAGAACCTACCAAAGGTGAGAGTGACATGCCCCAAATGCGGGAAGGAGGTCGAAGCGTACTACTGGATGGAGCAGACGCGCGCAGGAGACGAACCGATGACCCGTTTCTTCAAGTGCACGGTCTGCGGCTACGTGTGGAGAGAGTACAGTTAGCGTCAGGAGAAAAGCTAAATAGCGACTACTTAAGCCGACTCAACTGCCGCGGTGGTGTAGCCCGGTCCAGCATGGGGGCCTGTCACGCCCCAGACCCGAGTTCAAATCCCGGCCGCGGCGCTGCTTAAAGGCTTAAATCTGGTCGCTGTGGAACATGGGCTTGGGCATATCTAGCAATTCCAAAAATAAAATCCACTCTGTAGAGCTTCCAGAAAACATATCGATAGGCCCAGCTCTGACGAGCTTAGCAAATGCTTATTTGACCAAGCTGACTGCAGGAAAACGCGTGCTCCTCGTCAGAGGATTAAGGTCATATGAGAGTATGATTGGAACTGTCTTTGGGCTGAAGACCATCGAGCTGGTGGTTTCCCGCCCGCCAGCCCTTGACGAAGCCCTAGAACTTGCAGAAAACATCTCTAGGACGTACAGACGGGCAATCAAGGCTATAGTTTCAATCGGAGGAGGCTCAGTCATAGATATGGGGAAAGTTTTGGGCAAGCAACTCGAGATTCCCACCGTATCCATACCAACTACTCTTAGCCACGATGGCATCGCTTCACCCCGGGCATCGCTTACCTCTCGCGCTGGTCCTGTATCCCAAGAATCAAAAGTTCCAAGGGCTGTCTTCGTCGACTTACAAGTAGCTGCTTCCTCGCCGCACCGGTTGATTGCGTCTGGATTCGGAGACACGATAGCGAAGAGGACTGCCGTGCTCGACTGGAAACTGGCGGCAGAGAGAGGAATAGAGGAATACGGAGACTACTCTGGGGCGCTGGCGGAACTTTCCGCCTCCCACGTCCTAAGTGCCGTAAAGGAAATAGCAAGTAGTCAGATCTTCGGCCTCAGGGTACTAGCAGAGGCTCTCGTGAACTCGGGCATCGCAATGGCCATAGCTGGCTCCAGCCGCCCTGCCAGTGGTTCAGAACACCTTTTCGCTCACGCCGTGCAAATAATATCCCCCGGAAAAGGTCTCCACGGAGAACTTTGCGGATTGGGAACGATAATGATGTCTAAACTCCATGGAATAGATTGGGAAATGATAAGGGATTCCTTGGCAGAAGTGGGAGCCCCAACCAAGGCAATGCAGCTTGGCCTATCGCCCGACGAAGTAATCGAAGCCCTTTTACTCGCTCCGAAGATCAGAGATCGCTACACAATACTCAGCCAAGGCCTATCGCGGGCCGAGGCAGAGGCGTTGGCAAGGAAGACTGGTGTAATTTGAAGTCTCGCTCGCTGACCCTTCTGGACGACATCTTCTTTCCCGCAGCCACCAAGGCCAAACCGACTGCGGTCGTCATCGGTTCGGGGAGCGCAACGAGCATCAAGCCCAACGCAACGAGTTCCTTCCCGGTATCTTGGTCAGCCCTGTGTTCGTGCTCTAGCTTCTCCAAGTCGCGCATGCATAGGTCTTTAGTTGCTTCGCTGGGATCTCCGAGCAACAGGGCCAAGTGCATGCGAAGAACCACAAGTTCACTCCTTTGGGAGCCAAGGGCGTCTAACCTCCTGGTGGCTTCAACCAGTCTAGCGCTGCTCTTCGCAAAAGACTCTATTGAACTCTCAAGATCCGTTTTGAATCAGAGCAGACGCTGGACCCAAGACTTAACCATTTCACCGAAAATGCTGTATCGCTAGCGATAAGCTTATGAACTCGCCCTGTCTTCCAATCAGGATGGCAGATTCTGTACCGAGGGGATTCACCAGGTACTACGTGCTCTATCTGATTTCTCAAAAGCCCATGACTGGAAACGACATAATACAAGCGGCAAAGCAGGACAGCCAACTACGCTGGAAGCCCTCTCCTGGACTCATATATCCACTGCTTGGAAGGCTGGTGGCCCAAGGGCTCGCCGAAGAGGTAGATGGGAAGTTCCAAGCGTCAGAAGAGGGAAAGAGGAAACTAGCCCAATATTTGTCTTTTCAAAGGGACATGCTAGAGAGACTTTCGGTGTTCGAGACGCTAGCTGAAAAGATAACCGCTGCGAGTTTTCTGATCGCAGATGAGGTTGGCAGCAATGTATTAGAAGCGACCAAGAGAGCCCCCGGGCACGAGCTATATACCTCACTCGGTGCTACAATTAAGGGAATCCGGAAGACCTACAGAGACCTGCTGAAAAAGGAGCTACAACGCGTGGAAAAAGAGCTAGGGGAAGAAAACCCAGGAAGCTAGGGGGATGATATGGGAGAGACAATTATCACGTTGTCTCCCCTCACTATTATGGTCCCAAGTTCCCGAGTTCTTCCATCTGACTTCACCTCTTCCGCGTTTTCGAGGACAACGTTGAGGTACATGTCATAATTTTTAAGAAGGCCTCTGATGTTCTTTCCACCCTTCAGCACAAGCAAAACAGTCTTTCCGAAAGATCCCTCCATGAGCTGCTGCGTTGCAGGTTCAGACAACCTGAGTTTGGGAAGAACCCATACTTAACTCTATCGTGGGCCACGGATGAGGAATCTCGCAACCGTTATATATGAGACAGGACTTAACCTGGATTGGGGAGAAGAAGAAAGAGAAGAATAGTGCCAGTGAAAGTAAAAAAAGGAATCCCCAAGGTATTCCGTTGCCCCAAGTGCGACAGCGAAAGCCTGACTGGCACTCTAATCCATCAAGGGGTAAACGGTGAAAGAGAGTACGTGTTCAAGTGCGGGGTCTGCGGGTTCGAGGAGACGGTGACGGTTAACAAGAACCAACAGACCGTCGATGCGTACAACAAGCTAGTGGACATGATGACCGGTGCTTGAACTTGTTCGGCAAAGTCGAAACCAGGCTGAGGGAAACGATAGTCAGACAAGGCTTCTATCAGTTCACGCTTGTAGATCCGGAACAACCTGCTGAGGGTCTCTCGGATCTAGCGGCAAAGCTCGATGAGGCAGGGACGGACGGCTTCCTTGTGGGTGGAAGCTCGGGCTTTAGCCAGGTCGACACCGAAAGGACCATCTCACTCATAAAAGCCGGAAGCCAAAAACCGGTTGTACTCTTTCCAGGTGGGCTCTTCGGCTTGGCGAGGAACGCAGACGCGCTGCTCTTCCTCACCCTAATGAACTCTTCAGACCCTTACTTCATAGTTGGGGCGCAGGCCCAGGCAGCCCCCTATATCATAAAGCTAGGCCTGGAAACCATACCAGTGGCTTACATAGTATTCGGCTCAGATACCATGGTTTCTGCAATGGGTATGACTCATCAGATCTCGGTCGCAAACTATAAGGCAGCCTCGGCCTATTCGGCCGCCGCCATGCTCATGGGGATGCACGCCGTTTACCTGGAGGGAGGCTCAGGGGCAGCACAACCCGTAGCACCACAAACTATAAAGGCGGTAAAACAAGTGATAGGCGGGAACGGCATCCTGATCGTTGGAGGAGGAATCCGTTCTTTCGATGCTGCAAAAGCGGCCATTGCGTCGGGAGCGGATGTTTTAGTGACGGGAACGGCTGTTGAGAGAGGCGGAGTCAAAGCCTTCGCAGAGATACTTGACGGCTGCCGTGCGGGCGCGGAAGAGAAGCAGCGCTCTCAATAAACCCTTTTCGTATCCAGCACATACGGACCGAAGGCCTCTGCATGGAATCTGTACCGCAAGAAGGCGACCAGATCATCGATCTTTCTCGGCTCTCCGTGATTCACTATTATGTACCTGGGCTTTGTCCTGAGCCTTTCAATGAACTGAACTAACTCTCTTCTGTCGGAGTGACCGGACAATCCATCTATCGTATCCACCTTCATGCGAACCTTGTAGCTCTTGCTTTCACCATGCTCATCTTCCAACTCTACTTCCTGAGCACCTCTAGAGATCCTTCTTCCCAAAGTGCCCTCCGCCTGGTAGCTTGTGAAAACTATCATGTTTTTCTCGTCTTCTAGCATGTAGCGCAAGTAATCTATTGCCGGTCCTCCGGTAAGCATGCCGGACGGCGCCATTATCACGCAGGGTTCTCCTCTAGCGTATTCTTCCCTGTTCTCGATCCTCAAGTGTATGTCGAAGTTCTCGTGAAGGAATGGATTCTCATCGTAATATATTGCCTGCCTGAGCTTGTCGCTTAGAGCCTCTGGATGCGCCATGTGCAGGGCCGTGGTTTCGTAAAGAAGACCTTCCATGTGGACGGGTATCTTGGGTAGGCGCTTCTGACCGAAGGCGGTCGAGAGTATTACCATGAGCTCTTGGGCACGTCCTACAGAGAGCACCGGGATGAGGACCCGCCCTCCGTGGTCTATGGTTGTTGATATGGCCGTGAGGAACTCCTGCTCGGCTTCTTCCCTAGGAGGCATGAGGTCATTCCTAGCACCATATGTGCTTTCCATTATGAGGGTCTCCACGCGTGGGAAGTCTGTGTCAGCTCTCTGGAAAAGACGCGTGTCTGCATACTTAAAGTCCCCGGTGTAAACTATGTTGTGTTCTCCCTCTCCCACATGAAGGTGAGTCATTGCAGAACCAAGTATGTGACCGGCATTGTATAGCGTGGCTTTTATGTCTGGGGATATGTCAACAACCTCACCGTAATCAAGAGGTATCGTGTGAAGAAGAGCTTTCTTGTAGTCCGATATGCCATAGGGCGGCCTCTTCCCTCCTTTTTCAGTTACGTCCATGTAATCGCTCTGGAGCAACGCCATCAACTCCAGGGTGGGTTTAGTCATGTAAACTGGTCCCTTGTAGCCGTACTTGAAGAGATACGGCAGAAAGCCCATGTGGTCAAGATGTGCATGGCTGATCACGACAGCATCAAGCTCTTCTGGGTCAATGTCCATCGCATCAAATCTGGGGAACTCATCCAAAGTCCCCATTGCACCTGGCTTAACGCCTGCATCTAGAAGCACTTTGCTTGACGCAGTCTCAACGAGTATTGAGCTCCTACCGACTTCCCTGAAGCCCCCAAGCCCTCTTATCGTTACATAGTTATTGTGATAGATCAAAGGGCGATGTATGTCCTGGCCGACCTCCCTCAAGAAGTCCTTTCTATAGTTGGCCTCATTGGCAACAAGGTTAAGCACGCCGCGGAGAGTCGCCGATTTTATGGGTGGGGCGCGAACAAAAACAGGCCTCCAACCCGTTTCCTGAGCTATGCGCTTGAAGATTGGACTGGTGGGGCCGCCTAGCGAACCATACTTTCTAGCCATTATGACCACCTCACCAGTCTCCTCATTGAAGGATATGGACTCTATTCCCACTTCCTCTCCAAGAAGGGCGCGTATGGTCTTCTCGGCTTCTGGCGGCGAAAGAAGCCTGCTCGGATCGGTGCGTATAATTATCCTGGCCTTTATCTGCTTGGCCATCCCCCTAACGATGTCTTCGTTCTCAAGCAAGATTCCCGGATTTTCGCAGTAAAGTGCTATGTTTGGCCCCTCAAACTCGATCTTGGTCAAGCGAGCCTCCCTAGGAACATTACTAAATATCACGTCACGTATCTGTTTGAGCCTTGCCTCCAAATCAAACTCCTGCAAGTAGGCCACCAAAGCTTTTCCTAATACCTCTTAGATCCATCCTTACCGATTGCCAGGATGTCAACTCCTTCGCCAGTCGCAGGGTCCCACTGCATGGCAGCCTCCACGGCCTTCCTTATCTTCGGCGCGGCCTCCTCCATGGAAAGCTTCGTGAAATCCGTCCACTGAAGTTGGCCAAGAGCCGTCGACGAACCAGATCCCGTGGATATGACCTTTTCCTGCGTAAGGGCACCAAAGACGTCGATGGCGTACAGAGAGGGGCCATCGTCATCATACCCGCCAAAGAGCAACTGTATGATGTAGTGAGAGAGCCTTTCCTGATCAGCTAAAATGTGCGAGGCAAGCGAGGCAAGCGCCTTCACTGGCATCCGTCTCCTGTAGGTCATCTCGAACAGATCAGCGCTGGCCTTTAGCCTGTCCAAAAGCAGTTGAGCCTCAGCGACAGTGCCGGCAATGGTGACCGCGACATAGGGTTTGAGCATCACTATCTTTTGCACGTTCTTGTTGGCTATAAAATAGCCTGACACTGCCCTCTTGTCAGCGGCAAGCACAACACCGTCAGCGCACACCACACCAACAGTAGTTGTTCCTTTGAAAACGCTCTGGCTTTCCATGGGAAAATCAAGCATTTTTTCCCCAGCTTTTTATTCCTATCGCTTGGGAGCTAGTAGGATTCAGGCCCAACGACGGGAACAACGCATCGGCTGACTTAAATTCCTGAGTACCACGGGCATCTATGGCAGAGGGCAAGGTCACCATGGTATCTTCCGGGGCGAGGGAGGGTTATACCTTCTTTCCGATCGACAACGCACAGTGCTCTGGCTGCGAATACTACGGTATCTGCATCGGCGGGCTTGAGAGATCCCAGGCATATCAGGTCAAGACGATTCGTTCTGTCCACCACGCTTGCCCGCTCGACCAGGAGGATATGATTGTTGCAGAAGTCTCTGAAGCTTCTTTCATTGCCATTTTTGACAAGAAGATGATCGTGAAGGGTCAGTTATTGCCGTATAAGAGACAGGTTTGCTCAAACCTTGCCTGCCCAAATTACTTCTATTGCGCAGCGCTCCCAGTCCAAGAGGGAAAAAAGCTTCGGGTACTAGAGAAGCCATCTGACGTCAACTGCCCACTGGGAAGAAAACTGATGGTGACTAAGGTGCAATTGGCCTGACGTCAGCCGCTGATCCCGTACTTTTGCTTGAGTTCTTTGACCTTAGATGCGAGTTCATCGACGTTCCAACTCGATATGTTGAAGCGCGCGAGATCCACCTTCCATGTCCCGCCCTTATTTCTCCATCTGTAGAGCCTGACTTGCCTTTGCCCTCCTGGTGACTCCGTCACAACTACTGCCTCCCAGAAGTTCTGCGTTTTTAGGAGATTAAAGCCCTCTAGTTGTTTGTAAAATTCCCCCACTGGAAACGCTCCTTCAGAGCCAGTCTTGTTCTCGCTCATGGCAAGAAGTAACTAGCGTGACTATTAAGCATGCCTCAAGACGTAGGTCAAATTAAATTTATATATTATCGCTGATATGTTTTCATGAAAGAAAGGATATTTCCTTTTACTGCTTCCAAAAGCAGAAGCGGAGAGGTCAGTGTTTGGTACATTAACCAAGGAGGCCGTAGCTCCGCTAGAATCGTCGATTCGCGACTCAAAATCCCACTGTTCAGATGGGTGGAGGCAGAGTTGGTCCCGTCTCCAGAGTATGGCCCCAAAGCTGGTCCCCCGTATCTGATAAAGGATTTTTCGACCTGCGACGAACAAGAACAAGATCCGGGCATTAGGTGGGCGGTCATAGATCTGAAGAGCTGGCCCACCTTTGAAGTGACAAGCAGCCAGGGCGTTTTCCAAGACATCGAAGCAAGGGAACTTTTTCCGACAATAAGCTATTTTGATCCTGACCTGATACTGATAACAACGAGGAGCAGAAGAGGATTAGAGGCTGTCGCGACCGAGAGAGCTGGTCAGATCGCTTCTTTGGCCAGAGGTGGAACTGGTGGTCAGGTCAAGAACTGGGGACTGCTTTTCCTTCAAGGAAGGATATTTCTTGACCCGCTGGACCTCTCGCACCTAATTGGCTTCTACGAGAGCCTAGGAGCCAGCGAGGCGAAAGAGATCGTTGAGAAAGTGACTTATTTGATGTCTCTGGGGGCAAGCCTGGGGTATCTTTACAACTCGAGCTTTGCAGGACTAGCTGCCCTGCTAAAAGCCCGCGCGGATGAACGCTGTGTCTCCAGAGCTGGGGCATATTCGGACTCGATCGGCGAGTACATATGCTTGGCCGAGGGCGTCGCGAAAGACCTGCCCCGCCCCAGGTCTAAGGCACAACTCGCGATACTGTCCCAGCTGGCAGAATACATGGCTGGAAGCGCAGCCATCGATGACCAAGTTTACTACGCGTGCGGAGGACGCGTAATAACCCCAATGAGCGTGCCCAAAGGCTTGCTTGTAGATACCTACGTTAAAGCCCTGATAGGAAGCAAGCCTAGGGAGTGGGCGTTTATGGGCTCCAGAACAAGCGTGGGCCTTCACCAGTCAAGCCCGTACTTTTCTCCGCTGTCTAGACTCCTGGAGTTCCGTATTGTCGAGGCAGGGCTAAAGGGCGGAGCACAAGAGGCGAAAAGGGTAGCCGGTGAGGGTCTTCCAGTTTCCAGCAGTCCGTTTTACTACGTAGTGACACGGGACGAGAAGCAACCAGATGGAACGATGAGGCGGGAGCGCGGTATCATGACGGCCGGTGGAAGACTGGTACCGCCTCTTTCCCTGCCGGCCAGCCTTGAGGCACTCGATTCTATGACTTACGAGAAGGAAAGGGCCATAGTAACGACGTCAGCTCTGGGTTTCTGGGGCCAAACCAAGCTAGAGCTATTTTAATCAGTCGGCTAGATCTGATTTTCCTCCAAGATCGCAACCCCAATCGGGTTCTTCGTGATGTTCCCTTTTCTAGCTCCCACCAGCATCTTAACGCCTTTCTCTGACGCGACATCCGCAAGCCTTTGCGTAATAACCCCATCGAACACAACGGCGAAAGCCGTACCAGGGTCTATCTCGCTCAGTTTCTCAGCCAGATCACCTACGGGAATCCTGTCCAATTGTTTAAGCGAGGCGTCAAGAAGTAGAGCTTCGAGAGTCCCGCGCACAGATTCCATTGCCTCCTTGACCTGATCCGCGACCTCTACTCTTTCTTCAACCTTAGTTGTTGCCTTGACCGGTTTGGGTACTTCCTTCTTGCGCTGTCTTCCGGTCTCTTCTTCGAGTTGCTCTGCTGGAGGCGCCTGCTCGACGGTTTCTTGTTCGACCTGGTGGACCTTTGAGTATGGTTCCTTCGAATCAAGGGCACGAGCAATTTCCTTTCCGGTCAATTCCTCGACTTCCTTTCCTGGCGGTGCACGCGCCACGTAGTCAAGTTCCACGCCCGCCTCTTCCAGCTCCCTGAGTATCATGTCGCCTCCACGGTCTCCATCAAGGAACGCCGTGATTGTCTTCTTTTTGCCTAGCTGAAGTATCTCAGCTGGCACGTTTCCGCCAGTTGCGCCGCCTATGGCAACAGCGTTCTTGTACCCATGTTTTAGGAGATTGACAACGTCGGCCCTACCTTCAACCAAGATCACTTCCTCTGATTTGTCTACTTCAGGTCCTGCTGGAAGTTTAGAAGCGCCATAGTTTTCAATCGATGCGCTCTTCACAGAATTCATGAGCTCTCCAAGAGCTTCTTCCACTGATCCAACGTTCTGAGCCTCTCTCTGCTTTTCGATTATTTGCTTCGTCCTCTTCAGTATCTCTTGCCTCTTCGCCTCCCTGAGATCCCGAAATTCCCTGAGTTCGATCTTCGCCGTGTAAGGACCAACCTTGTCAACGCTCTCTATTATGGCGGCGACGAAAGCTGTTTCTTCCTTGGTCATGTTTGACGGAACGATGATCTCGCCCACGGTCTTCTTTCCCTTGTTTTCCGAATTTATCTGAATGCGGCCAACCTTGCCCTTCTCTTGAAGCTCTCTGAGGTCGTAGTCTTCAGTAAAGAGTCCTTCCGTCTGCCCAAAGAGGGCACCCACTATATCAGCCCTGTCGACAGGTCCGTCCACCTCAAGGGTGAAGACCGCCTCATACTTGGCACTTGCAAGGCTTGCTCCGCCCAACTGCTTCACCTCTCTCCAAAGGGAGACTGATCGCCTCCCTCCTGACCCATCCTGCTTTTTTTGGAAGTCCACTTCAGGTCCATCTCCATGAACTCAAGTGCAACCCTTCTGAAGCCATCGAAAAGCTCCCTGAGCTCTTCCTCCGTGAAAGTGTCGATTATGGAGGGATCACTCAACCATTGGTTCCACCCGTTCACCGACTCCATTATAGCAAGGTTGATTACCCTGACGTCATTATAAAGGGAAAGCCTATCCCCATAGTTCATTTTCTTCACCATATCCATTTTTTTAATCAGCCTGTCCTCCCATGAAGACATTTAATTCCCCTACGGTAGCGCTACCTACAGCGTATTTAAGCGTGGCTAGTGCGATTCCAAGGGGGTCTCTGAGGAGAGCTTGCTAAGCAATGCTGCGGCATCTCTAAGTAAAGAGCGGGTTTCAAGCGGAGACAATTCTAGAGCAAGCTTCAACGCACGGCGGGTTGCCTCGTCCTTCGGACAAGATCCAGCGTCCTTGATGTAGGAATAGAGGGTTGACCTGGGGAGCCCCAGGCGACTAGCGAGATAAGTCTTATCGGCTTGGAGTGCCAAGTACCTGTATATGCGCCTCCTAACCGCCGGACCGATGAGCGATACGACATCATAGGACCCCCACCCCTCTGTTTCTGGTAGAGAGGTGGTTGATTTTTTCTTTCTGGAAACTCTTTTGCCCTTCCTTGCTCTGGGTGCCAACCAGCTTTCCACTGGAAGCAAGGGGGTGTGTCTTAACCGTGTCGGTTGCGCTTCTGTAGGACGATGCGTAGCGAGGCGAGGATTCGAACCTCGGATCTCAGGGTTATGAGCCCTGCGAGATAACCAGGCTTCTCTACCTCGCTGGGATGCGTTTGCGTCACACTTAAAAAGTTTTCTTACCGTGTGCTTTGTTGAATAATGCTCATGAAATCTTGATGGTTGTTACTGTTTCATGAGGAAAACCGGGAGAGAAGCCAAAAATCCCTCATGGAACCCGATTTATTGCAAAATTTATGAGCAAATTCTTGAGCGGTTCCCGAACTATTCAGCAATGCATTGCCCTGGGCCGTCGACAAGCAACAGTTTTAATCAGTTGAGGGACCGAGAAAGCCGTCAACACCCCTCCGTTTCCACTGGAACGAGTGGAAGTTTAACGCGTAGAAGATACCATAATCGCGTTAACTCAAAGTCACTGTTAAACCCCTAGGTGTTAATACTTTCGACACAATTCCCTTAGCGCACTGCGGGCGAAATTGTCGGCCTTGAGACCTCGGATCAGAGTAGAGGTAAGCGATTCCCAAGGGAACAAACGCATATATAGCGTTGAAGGCAACTTGAATGAAGCGGCACTGAAAGCAGTTATGCAGTTCTTGCAGGCTTCAGCGCCGTTTAGCGACAGATTGGACAATGACGCTGAGCTCGAGGCACTCGCTGGGACAGGGACCAGAGAAACTTTGGTGGACCTCGTATACGAATCTGTGCAGTTCTTCGGAGATAAGTGGTTTGGTAGTAAGGAAGCTCAGGAGGTAGTCAAGGCTAGGTTGGGAAGAGAGGTACCGCTCCCGGTGATATCGACTTACTTATCTCGTATGAGTCAGTCTGGCAAACTATACTCCAGGGGAAGTCGGATCCACCGCGAGTACCGGTTGGCGTGATGCATTTTTCCACATGAATTGGCCGGTAGAACGCGCCTCGTGTCCGTTTTTTTGGACAGAATCAACAAGAGGCAATCCGCAATTTTTGGCGTAACAGGGGATTTTTTCTACCGGAAGCAGAGCATATGCGCGCTTCGATGAGGCAAACAACCCAAATTATCCTTAATCTAATACGATGCTTATGATACAATTAGGCACTTGCGCAGGAATTTCTAGTGAACGGCTCCGCGAACCGCTCTTGGGGCGCTCGATTAGGTGGTCAATTTGCCACTTTCATGTTAGCTGAAATGCATCAGAAGCGGTTGTGAAGCCTAGATATCGACGGATCAAAACATAGACCGAATATCCATATAAGTTATGATGCTTATAATACTATTTATTGAGCATTTTTGACGGTCCCTCGTATGCGTCTTCATTGAATTCATAATGGATGTCCAGTTTATGACGACGATATGGCTTCATGAGGTGTTTAAAAGCCGAGGCAGAAGGAAGAAACTCAGATTCGGGTTTGGGTCTTGGTATAACTTCCGTCTGTTCGTCGTGAGCTGTCGTTCCGCACGGCTTGCATCTGTACTCATGCTGGCCTTTCTTTTCCATCGTATGTCCGCAGATTGGGCACCATGGTGCCTTCCTTTCCAGGGCGTTCCCTGCAATGAACAGGAGCCCCTGAAGGTTCATTGCTTTTTCGATTTTCGGCTGAATTGCACCCCACACTTGAATCCTGTCGCCACGGCGAAGCAGGGCTGCCTTCTTTACCAGCTCTCCGGTTTGCCTATATGCTATGGCTTGGAAGGTGTTTCCTTGTGGATCCGTGAGCTTAACAAGTAGGTGACCGCCTTGGATCATTCTGGGTTGATCCTCCACAGATGCAGTGAGCTTTACGGTGGTGTATGGATGCGCATCCATGATGCTGGGCTTTTCAACAACATGCTCGTTTGTTCCCTGATTGGTCTTGAATACCATCCAGGGATTCTCTGGATAGTTTGACACGAGGTGATAGGCGCCGATTAGCAACAGTGGGTCCTCTCCCCTAATCCCAAACCACACCGGGTCTGGCCCGCTGGGGTATATGAGAGGTTTGTTCGCTTTCCGATCGTAGTTTAGAAAAGTTAGTGGAGAAGTCAGGGAATCCATCCACAAAACCCCCCTTGGTTCTTCGACGCGCGGAAGATCTGTTTCACGATAGCTGATCAGCTCAAACGTGAAATCATCCCACACGTGTTCGGCTGCACTTATAGCTCCTATTAGACCGCGAGCGTGACCGTTCCTGCAGAAGGGCCTTCCCTCCAGGTTTTTCAGTTCCAGCTGCAAAACTCTCGGGGTAACGACATCAGTTAGGGCTCTTCTCCACATGGTTCCTATGGGTTTGTCGCCAGTTATGAATACACCTGGGCTGGTTTTTCCTCCAAATTGCGCCTCAGAAAGGATGAATCTGGCGATGTTTTCATCATCAGTTGAGCATTTCTTGGCCATTATAAGCACTGCTCCGTTACCTCTTGTTTTCCAGGGAATTTCTGGGTTAAGCCTAATTAAAGCCGGAAAATCTGCGAGGCTGAGCGCGAATTTCTTTATCGTCTGATAGGCTACCCAGGTGGTGCAGCCGCCCTCGTAAGAGTCTGTATCGTCTAAAGCAATCCAGGTTGTGGGCATTGTAACACTCCTTGCAGACCAGAGACCCATCAGTGCACCTAACCGAGTCCTTTAAGCAGACCTGTCTGCCGCAGACCCTGCAAGTACCCACGCTGAGCTCTTGGCCACATATCTGGCACATGGTTTCGGCGCAAATGGAGCATATTCCTCTCGACAAGTCAAAATCTGCCCTGCACGCATCTCTTCCACATATAGGACAGTGATACCTGGTATCAGAAAGAGCACCGCAGACTTCGCAGATAAAAAATTCACTTCTCTTCTGTGACAATCATAGTCAGAGTAGATCTTACCTTGTCTATTTTTCTGACCTTGCTGGTCACGACTTCTTTAAGTGCCTCTAGGCTGGGGGCTTCTATCTTCACGATTATGTCGTAGACACCGTAAACCTCGTATGCCTCTTTTACCTCGGGTATCTTGCGAAGCTGCACCAGGGTTTCTTCCTCGCCGCCTATTTCCGTGTTTATAACTACGTACGCGGAGGCCATCTCGAAACCAGCTCAGGGTAGAATATATATCTATCTCTTTCATGACATTGTGAGAGTCTGGATCTATCGCGTGGGTGATGACAACCCCAAGGCTTGCACTGCCATGCGGTTGGCAAGGGCTGGACTGGCCGTGCAGGTTCCAACGCCCAGAAGCCTTCCGAAGAGGTCCGTTCTCCTAAATCCATTTGCGAGTGTTTTTCTCTCTCGCGCAGATAGAGAGCACGCTTCGAGGTATGGCCTCTCTCTCATTGATGTATCTTGGGAGCATGCAGGCGAGATCTTTCGCCACGTGAATCACGGGAAGACCAGAGCACTGCCTTTGCTACTGGCTGGGAATCCGGTGAAGCAGGGAGAGCTGTATTGGCTCAGTACGGGAGAGGCGGCCGCCGCGGCCCTATACATCTTGGGGCTCAAGCAAGAAGCGATGGACGTTCTATTGCAGTTCCAATGGGGAGGGGCATTCCTAGACTACAACGTGAGGCTTCTGGAAGCGTACGCCGCTTGCCCAGACGATGGCTGCATACGGAGAGTCGCTCTGGAAGAGTTTGAGAGAAGGCAGCGTGGTGCCCGTAACCCGCCTTCTGTTTTAGGCAGCATTTAGCTAAGCGGATCACCTTCGCCTCCTCGCGGCTGTCATCGGCGATGCTTATCCTTGCGTCCCAGAGGCAGGCCTTTTCACCACCACGAGCTGTCGTCAGCGCCAAGCGCATCATTCCCATATGGGCTCGCGTGTCTTGTTTCTGTGCCTGGAGCAGAGCTCTCGCCCTGCGAGTTCCCTCGCTCTGGCCCCGCGTGACGGGCGGAGTTTCCTCAGCCATTTTGGCCGACGGCTGCCCAGCACCTCGCTGCCACGATTTGCCTTTCCCTGCTTTTAAACGTTGTTTTAGTTTTACGCTTGTATAACTGGCTTTATGCGGCCTCGGATCCGGTGAGGATTGGTCCACCTAGATGGAAAGAATGCCGAGACTTCTTGCAGCGCACAATAAATCGTCCAAAATCTAGGAAAACCCGCTACAGCTTTCAAATAGAGCTGAGCAAAACCGATCCCAAGCAAGATTTAGCGTTATATTATCATTTTTATTATAATATTCTCGTCGAAGGCTATTGTGTGGGAAATCGATCACCTGTACCCATTTCGGGCGGAAAATGTATCTTATGGATTCTTGTGGCCTGCCTGTTTGAGCGTTATGTACTTTTTTTTGGACACTTTTACGTCTTAGCGCGGAGCCCATGAGGTTATTGTGACGTTTTGCGGCTGCGCTTTATAGAGGTTGAAAAGGTAGGTTTCTGCATGAAGGGATTGGGGTAGGTCGTCACCGCAGGCGGACCATTACCAGTTGCCAAGTTGGGTTGTGCTGGCGATTCCTCTTCTGCATACGTACTGTTAGCGTGTTTCTTTTGGCGCTGTCAGCGAATTTCAATCCAGGGCCTTGGTCAAGAGATCAGCGCTTATTTTCCCATCTTGCGCATGAAGGCCGATGGTGGCGAATAGCTAATTTGGATTGGTCGTCTGCCGAGACGATCCCTCTTTTGAGCATGAGTAGCCAACTGGGCTTTTTGAGGAAGATCTGGTTTAGGCAGAGGTTAGGCCTCTTTTGCGTTGGAGCTTACAGGACAAAGGATAATCCTCAGCGTCGTTTTTGCGGTCAGAAAATCAGGTTGTTTGGAAGCAGGCACTGGGCGGCTGGTTCCTGACGATAACTTTGTGACTGACTGGTTTTTGTAGGGTATGGGTTGTCTGGGTATAGTCGTGAGAACTGTTATATTAGAAGCAAGGTTATCTTATGTTTAGTAGACGATTTACAAAGCAGTGCATCGCTAATCATCGCTTAGCTATGTGGCAGCATAAGGAGCCCACCTAGACGGAGCTGCGCATAAGGCATTTCCTTCACGGTCGCGTGTGTCGGCCTGGGGTGCGTGCGGCTTTTAGAGCGCTGTTCGCGTTGCTTTCAGGAATTGTGAAGCGGGCCGAGGACCTGACGGCGTCTTGAACGGCTGCCAGGGAAAGGTTCCGAGAGGGGCGCGTGCATGGAGCTTAATGTGGAGAACGCATCGTTGCTTGACGTTCTTCTCGTTAATTGCGGATCGGGCGACTCGAGGAATCTCGATGCGGGCAAAGAACGCGAGGATAAGTAAGGACACGCTCGGGGCCAGAGGTCCAGGTTTGATCCGGTTCTACGGCCAGCGACCCTGGGCATCCTCAATTCCAAATGTTTCGAGGGTTCTAAGAGGTCGCGAGTGAAACTCTTGCTGGATAGCATTTCTTCCCTTCCACATGGTTTGGTTGCCAAAGCTTATTAGAGAAAGACTTATTTTGGGGAATTGGTATTTTGGTATGAAGGTTAGTACCAGTTTCAACTTGGATCCAGCGGTGTGGAAAAAGATAAAGCATATGGCCGTGGAGCACGACGAAACCATCTCCGCCCTGGTTCAGAGAGCTTTGGAGAGTTTTGCGGCCAGTCCGATGGGTGTTAAGGGTCTTTTCCTTCCAGAAGGAGCGGAGAAGCTCGCTTATGATCTCAAGGTCTTGGTCAGCTTAGAGAAGGGCCAGGTAATACAACGCTTGATCGAGAGTTATCTCGATCGGAATTTAGGGGATCCACAACTGCTTCAGAGGTATCAAAGGGGCGCCATAGAAAGATGGAAGCATCCAACCCGGACGGGAAAAGAAGCCGAGGCCATTGATTATTTACTCAAGCTGGCTCACGAAGAAGGCTTTCCTGGTTTCTAATAGAAGAAACGGTTATAAAACGCGCGGACAAATTTATGGTAAGGTTGAATCCTCCCTCGATAAAAGATCGGATCCTGCTCTTGCTTTCAATCAAGGAAGAGGGGAAATATATTTCAGTTGAGCACGTGATCGAGAAGGTTTCGCGTGATGAGGCGGCATTTTCGGGAACCAAACCAACTCCGCGGTTGGTTAGAGACGAACTGCTTGCTTTGGTTGACCAGGGTCTTGTTGAGCGTTCTGGAGAGACTTATGCGATTTCTGCGAAAGGCGAAATTCTGGTGAGGAGCGAGCTCGAGCAGGGCAAGGGTTTCGGTCTCAACAGGTCCTATTATTTGGTGTGGCTGGCGAGGAACTATTATCCTAAGGTAGCTGAGGCAATTCTTCCGTTTCTCTATGACAGAAGGGTTTCTGTGGTGAAGGTATTCTCGGGTACGAGGGACCCGATAAATGATGTGCAAGCGCTCTTTGTTCGGTACAAAAGATATAAGCCGGTGCCCGTTCCAATAACAGTGGGCTCGGAACAGGATCTTCTAGCCCTGGTTTATGATCACTGCGTTGACTTTATTCCTTACGTGACTTCCATGACGAGTTCAGCTCCTGATTATCTGGTGCTGGATCTCGATGCAGGAGATCAGCTAAAGGCTTCTGGTCATAGCCTGGATGCCACAAAAGCCGTCGCAGAGTCGATATGTGATATCCTTGATTCGGCCGGCGTAAATTACTTGGTCAAGTTCAGTGGTTCGAGGGGGTTCCAAGTCTGGGCGAAGTTGGACAACGAAAGTAAAGTGTTCAAAGGCAGGAGTGATTTGTTTCCCGTTTACAGAAAGATTGCGATCGCAATCAGAGACAAGGTAGAGCAAGAGATGACTTCTGACTCCAGTTGGAAAGCAAGATATGGGTTATCCGATCTAGCCCCGCCCTATACTAGCGCCAGCGTAGCCAACAAAGAGGCCAGGAGGTGGCAGGTCCTTGTGGACTGGTCAAGCCTGAAGCCAGAGGGGGATGTCAGAGCACCCTACTCAATTCACCACAAAACAGGTCTCATATCGTTGCCAGTAAGGAGAGATGAAATTGCAGAGTTCCAACCGAATTGGGCAGACCCTTTTCTATTTCTAGATAAATCTGTAAGACCTGTTTCCCTGCCAGATGCGGTAGATCCAGAACCCTTGCTAAAGATGCTTTTTTTTGCATGATCTAGTATAAACATGCTTATATATGGCTCAGGAATTAGCATGCAGTTGTCAAAAAAGGCTACGGTTAACTCGGGTAGAAACAGCTTGCGCTGGGCTAGCGTACTTGCGCTTGGCATGGGCATGCTCATATATGGTGTGGCAGAAAGTTACGGCCCCGTTTACGCTATAAGCGGCGTGATCCCGCCAAACCTGGCTTTTTGGGGGTATAGCCTGCCATTCATAGCTGGAGGTATCGGCGCCTTCCTTGCTGGATATTTGGCCGATGCCATCGGAAGGAAGAAATCCTTCATAATAACTGCAACCATGCTAGTAGCTGGCGTTGCCGTATATTCTGTGGCGCAGAACTCCTTGCCCGCCCTGTTGCTATCTTTTGCGTTGGTAGGTACTGCTGCCATTGGGCTTGAAACCCCAACTCTTGCAGCTGTCGCGGAACAGGCTAGCGCCGATCGGAGAGGAAAACTGTTAGTAATCACGCAGAACTTCGGGAATGTGGGAGTTGCCCTTGCGTTTGTCCCGATCCTTCTTGGGCTTGCAAGATATCAGAACACCATAGCGATTTCTTTGATGTTCTTCGCCCCCTTGCTTGCCCTGATCGCCAGTTGGATCCTTGTGAATGAGAGCGAGCCTTGGGATGCTGTTCGTTCCCACCAAGAAAGCCGCGTCATAAAAGCTTGGAAAGATCGCGATGGGGAAGCCCCGTCGGTGCAACCCAAAGGTGGCCTGAAGGCTAGACTCCTAACACTCATAGGAATTGGCGTAGCTCAAGATGTTGGATTCGTCTACGTAACATACGGAGTGGCTTATTCTTATTTTCCATCTCTGGCAAGCGAGGTCCCACTGATCGGAGGGTTTGCCATGACTCTGATAGGGATTGCGGCTGCGCTTTGGATGGTGCCAAAGGTGGAGAGAAAGACCTTTGCCGTCTTGTCTTATGGATTGCAGTTGATACTATGGCTTCTTCTGTGGATATTCGTCGACATCACGGGTTCAATGGCTGGACTAGCTTTGCTGGCAATAATCACTGTCTTGTTCATACCTGTAGAGATAACTTGGGCCGTCAGGGCACTACTGGAGCCTGAGCTCTTTGGGACGGAGCGCAGGGGCCTTTACGTCTCACTGGTTAGAATGGTAGTTTGGGTCACCACTGGCATCATAACGGGCATCCTCACAGCTGGGCTCTTCTCCTTTACATTCAACGAAGCAATGGCAATAACTACCGTCGTATTCGCGCTTGGTTTTGGGGCCGCCCTCGCATGGATGTTCTTGGGCTTCGAGACAAAGGACAAGAGCTTGCTAGGACACGACGTCAAGAGCATCTGATTTTTTGCATCGTGGGCCCGACGGATGAGAAGACGTTTTCAGCAACGCCTATAAGTGAAGCCGAAAGGCTAGCTGCCGGTGTAGCTCAGCTACAGGTAGTACCCGTGTGGTGCCCAAAGCGATCGGCTGTTAACCGATTGGTCGAAGGTTCGAGTCCTTCCACCGGCGCCAAATCACTTCAGACGTGATGCTGCGCGTCAAACCTTGAGCGATTAACTTAAAAATACGCTCCAAAAAAGCGTCGCGGGCTGTAGCTCAGTGGTAGAGCTGGCGGCTGTAGAGATCGCGATCGAAAGGGCGCGTGTAGCGCTCCCAATGACCGATCGTCAGCGCCGTTACCGCTAGGTCGTGGGTTCGAATCCCACCGGCCCGATAATTCAATAGAACGAATATGCGCTCAAGGCAGAAACCACGACTTCCATCGCGGCCCTTTTCGCTTGGGCAGCCGTACTTGCTCCGCAGACTAGGATCACATCACCCTCAGATAATCCTAGCTTCGAAAGGATCTCGTTGTCGCTGGGAGAAGCCATAGACAGCGGGAAGTCCTCAGGAGGTATGACCAACTGTTTGCTGCGCACCAATAGGGTAGTAAGACCGCTAGCCCCTTTGCCTATGGCATCATCTCTGAGCCTTATTGGATTCAACGACCCGATGGGAAGCCCGGCCAACTTGACGGCCACGTTGTGTTCGCCCATTGAAACATAGTCTAGCTCTACGTCTTTCGGCGTGCCAATCTTTGCGTGAAGACTTTGAACTATGCTTTTTCCCTTATCGGTCAGGCTGTTTCCCCGTCTTGTCTTTGAAATCAACCCAGCACATTCTAGTCTCTTCAATAAAGTTTTCACGGACCCTTCTCCCAATCCTAGCTCCTTAGAAAGCCAGCTCCTACTTGACGTATCTGCCTGCTGGAGATACATAAGTGCTAGGATAACATGGCCAATGGAAAAGCCCTGAGGGGGACCTGCCCTTCTCTCCCCGATGCGAGACAAAGTTTCGAGAGCCGAAGAAATGGTTACCCCTGACGGAGGGTCTTCCATAGGCTTTTAGCAGACTAGCTTTTAACCTTCGCGGGTTCTGAAGATGGCAGGTGTCTTTGCAATGGAAAAATTACTTCAGCATGGAGAGGGGCTCTTGTTTTTCCTGGGTACTTGGCTCGACAGCCATGTGTCTGGAGGATTGTGATACACTCATGAGAAACTCATGAGTTGTTCAAGGAAGCACGAGAATTGCCAAGAGAGCTTGCTGGAAACGGCATCGCAAAACGCGTTTATACCCTCGCGCCAGAGGCCAACATGGATGAAATCAAGCTTGAAGGCTACATGAAAGCCGGGAGGGCCCTTGCTCGGACACGTGAGAAGGTGAAGTCTTGGGTCCGCCCCAATTTGAGGTACACGGAGCTCGTGAGATTGGTCGAAGAAGACCTGGTGAGCCAAGGCGTGAAGCCTTCCTTCCCGACGAATATAGACGTAAACGATGTTGCTGCTCACTATACCCCTGGTCTTGACGATCACTTAGTGATACCACAGGCATCCATAGTTAAGGTAGACCTTGGTTCGCATCTGGACGGCCTAATAGCCGATTCAGCGATCACAGTTTCTCTCTCTACGGAGCTCGACGAGCTTGTTACTGCGGCGGAAGAAGCGCTGAGTGCGGCTTTGAAAGTAGTGGCTCCTGGCGTTAGGATAAACGAAGTTGGCCGCGTCGTGGAAAAAGTACTTGATAGCTACGGGCTTCAACCGATCAGCAACCTCACTGGGCATTCCATAGGCTATTATGAATTGCATGGCGATGTGAGCATACCAAATGTTTACGTAGATTGGGATCTCGGCAGATTTCAGCTCGACGGGGTATATGCAATCGAGCCTTTCGTAACTTTTCAGGGAAGACCAGCGAGGGTCGTGGACTCCGTCCCAGGTGGGATTTACATAGTAAAGAAGAATCGCAGGATAAAGGATGAAGACGCCGCGAGGCTGCTGGCGGAAATAAACGTGCGCTTCAAAGGTCTTCCTTTCGCCGAAAGATGGCTCACTGATGTTCTTCCCCGCCCCAGATTAGAGGCGGCCCTTAGAAAACTCATCTCGGAAGGCATTCTCTATGAGTATGCGACGCTGGTAGAGGTCGGTTCTCGCCCAGTTGCTCAAGCGGAGCATACGTTCATAGTGACCAAGGATGGGCCGTTGGTAACCACGATCGTGTGAGCGTCCTCTTTCTTTTGAGATCCTCTGACAGCCAGATGGACCAAACCAAGTCTAGGTTCCTTATGCCAAGCGCGCGAGCTGCCTCCCTTATCCCGTTCATCAGGTCGATCGTACCCTTGCCTTGCCATCCTGCGGCAGTCAAGACACGCTTTACTAGGCGGTCAGGTATTGGTACGTCCAGTCCGACTTGCCCCCTCAGGTACTGTATGCTGAACGTGCCTAAGCCCTTGGTGCGTGAAAACTCGTCTTTCCGCTCAATTGGATCAGCGATCTGAGCCCAATCCCTGAGTTTTTGAAGCTCGAGCGCTGGGTTCGAGTCGGAGAACAGCTCAGTTGCTCTCAACAATATGGCTTTACAGCGCTCGCTAGGACAGAACCAACTTTTCCTGGAGACCAGAGAGGTTGCATTGCGAAGAGTAAGTTCGCCTGCAGCGGTCGTAAGCATGAGGTGTGTGACCCTCGGCTGGACAAACTGGAAGTAGCTGAAGCCCATAGATGTGAGCGAAGCATCCAGCACTATTAGAAAAGCGTTGCCTTGCCATCTTGTACCATTGAGGCATTGCGATGCGTAAGCTTTGCCCTCATTCAGGTAAGGTCCTATGCGCTTCTCCAGCAAACCCGCGTCCAAAAATCCGCTCATGTTTGGGCTTTGACAAAATCTTCATAAATTTTTTTTACCTTGTCAGCCGTTGGTCCCACTCCAGTGACACCTGCAGCCGTCACCCTCACCCTATCAGCGACCACAATCAATCCACCACTTTCGTCTACCTTCACCATTCTTGGAAACGTCTTCTCTAGAATTTCGGCCAGTGCCTGCAAGTTTATGGCTTTTTCCTCTACTACTATTTGTTGAACGGTCGTTCCAGGAATGAACAAGGCTGGATAGGACTGCCCACCTTCGTCCTTTGCATCTTGAAGAAAGACATGCATCCTGTCGGGATCAACTGACTTCATTATGCCTTCGAAGCTCTTTCCACTCGTAGTTAGCACTAATACCTTCCGATCCTGGAACCCCAGAAGATCAGAAGAAAACTTGTGCTGTATTGCGAAGGTCATTTTCACCATAGGATTAAGGTCCATGCTTATAAGTGATGTTCTTCCAATCGATACAAAATGAGGTATGAGTTGACAGTAAAGCGGGTTGCCTCTGACGTGAGAGGGATTAAGAAGATTACCCTTGAAGGTGAAGCTGGATCGGTTACCCTGGACGAGCCGGAGGAGCTCCTGGATCTTAAAGAAGGTGAGAAGGTCATCCTGGCTTTGAATGAAAAAGAACAAGGCGTTTTCTCGGGCAACTATCTTCCTGTCAGGGTAGATAAGGGGGATTCGCTTTATTCTGCGTACGGGCTTCTCGCTCGTTTCAAAGGAAAGTTTAGGCTTCAGGAAAAAGAACTAAAGATAACGCTTCTGAGGCTCCAGCAGTAGCGCTTGGGCAAGAGCTCACTCGCACTTGCTCCATCCGCAAACAGGGCACGTCATGCATCCCTCTGATACTATCAGCGGACTGCCGCACTCAGGACAAGTCGGGTTGCCGAATCCCCAAGAGTTGGTCGTCTCCTCTTGTTTAGGATTTGAAGTACTTCCCTCGGTCCCCTGTTCCGTTTGGACTTTGAAGAGAGAGATTTGTGAAGCTGGGGCCTTTCCTGCCTTAACAGAAAGGTATTTGTTGAGGGCTTTGCCAATGGCGTCTGGAACGGAAAGTATCCTTTCTCCGTTGTCCCAGACTGGCTCTCCGCCTCTTATGCCAACCAATTCCTTTACTATTGCGTCGGGATCGGCACCTACCCTTAGGGCAAGGGATATCAGTCTACCAATGGCTTCCGTGAATGCAGCCGTCGCAGCGCCACTCTTACCCAAGGTCGTGAATACCTCAAACATCTTGCCGTCTTTCTCGTTGATGGTGACATACAGATTTCCAGAGTCAGTCTTCATTTTTACCGTCACCCCAGATAGCATTGCCGGCCTTGGCTGAGGAGTTATGCCTCTTTCCCCCGAAGTTTCTGCCTGCTGCGCTTCTGTTGCCCCGACGTAAAGCACTTGCTGCGTCCGGCTTCCATCCCTGTATACGGTTATACCCTTGCAACCCAGATCGTAAGCCTCCAGGTATGCCGTTTTCACGTCGTCTACCGTTGCTGAATTGCGAAGGTTTATCGTTTTGCTCACGGCATTGTCCACAAAGGCCTGCCATGCCGCTTGCATTGCTACGTGATAGTGCACGTCTATCTCAAGCGCAGTCCTGAAAAGGCGCTTGAGGTCCTGTGGTATCTCGGGAATATCTCCCAGCTTTCCCTCTTTCGCGATCCTCAGCATGAGGTCTTGCGAGTATATTCCAGCCCTCTTGGTTTTTTCCTCGAAGAGGGGATTGACTTCTGGAAACTCGCCCACTGTGACCTTTTTCGTGTATGCGACTGCGAAAAGAGGCTCTATGCCCGAGGACGCACCAGCTATCATTGATATGGTTCCAGTTGGTGCAATCGTAATTGTGTCGGCATTCCTTATTCCTGAAGAGCTTATACCCTTCAGGACCAAATCCCAATCCAACTTGGGACGCCCAAGATCGATTTCCTTCCCAAATTTCTTGCCCGAGAAGGGCAGCCTAGGAGTACTAGAATCATAGATGCTTCCTTTGAAGGTTGGGAAAGGGCCTCTTTCCTTGGCCAGCTCTATGCTTTCCAGTTTGGACACGTAGTTTATGAACTCCGATATGATTGAAGCGGCCCCCAATGCCTCTTCAGAGTCGTAAGGAAGGCCAAGCTTTATCAAGAGATCCGCCCATCCCATGACTCCAAGGCCGACTTTTCTGGTTGCCTTTGTTGCTTCCTCTATTTCCTTGAGCGGGAATGCATTGACGTCAATCACGTCGTCCAAGAACCTTATGGCAAGTCTCACCACGCGCTCCAACTTTGGCCAGTCTACGCGTGCGTCTGATACGAAGTGACCAAGATTTATGCTCCCAAGGTTGCACGACTCATATGGTAATAGGGGTTGTTCTCCGCATGGGTTTGTGCTTTCTATGTCGCCTAGCTGTGGGGTTGGGTTGTACAGGTTTATGCGGTCAAGAAACACCATCCCTGGGTCACCTGTTGACCAAGCTTGCTTTGTTATCTCTTCGAAGAGCGCCCCGGCCGAGATTTTTTTCACAGGGTTCTTCGTGCGGGGATTCACGAGCGCGATCTCCCCTCCATCCAGTATAGCTTTCATGAACTCATCCGTAGCTCCCACGCTTATGTTGAAGTTTTGCAGCGTCTTCATGTCGGCCTTGCAGGAGATGAACTCCTCTATGTCAGGGTGATCGCAGCGAAGTATGCCCATGTTGGCGCCTCTCCGTTTGCCTCCTTGCTTGATTTGCTCAGTAGCAGCATCAAATATCTTCATGAATGAGACTGGACCACTGGCAACGCCCATTGTGCTCTTAACCACGTCGTTCTTGGGCCTGAGACGCGAAAAGGAGAACCCAGTTCCCCCTCCAGACTTGTGAATCATCGCGGCGTACTTCAAGGAGTCAAATATTCCATCTATGGAGTCCGGGACGGGTAGGACAAAGCAGGCTGAGAGTTGACCCAGCTTCGTCCCAGCGTTCATTAGAGTTGGAGAGTTGGGCACGAAGTCCAGATCGACCATGATCTTGAAGAATTCATCTGAAATGGACTTGACCTGATCTTCTGTCGCGCCATAATTTTTTTCAGCTGAGGCAACTGCGTCAGCCACCCGCCTGAACATTCCCTCAGGGGTTTCAATTACCTCTCCGTTCTCCCCTCTGAGGAGGTAGCGAGCTTCTAAGATCGTCTTTGCCGTGTCCGTCAGGTTTGAAGATTCTGCCAAAGTGCAATCGCTTTACGCTTTGGCCCTACTTTTATGCGTTTCACGGGCAAACCAGCTACCGACTCCCAGCTCTCGGGAGGGATTGGGTCGCATAGCTCCTCCATCCAACCCATCCGCTTATCAGCCTAAAGACAATTTATCCTAGGTCCATCCTTGCGCAACCAGATGAAGCAGTTTCTGGCAATTCTCTGGGGTGGGAACGCAGGTTTGGCAAGAGAGGAGGTAAAGGCACTGCTTGAGACTTATGGTTCCAGAGGCCAGCTTGTGGAGATTTCTCCCCGTCTGGTTTTGGGAGAGGCCTCCTCGATTGCTGCAGACGCGGTGCTGCGGAGAGCTGCCTGCGTGAGGCACGCGGGCCTTGTGGTTGGAAGGGTAGATGGAGAGATCTTTGCAGATCTGAGCGGCTACGATCTAGACGGCTTCAAGGTGTTGGATCTAACTGGCTCCTCTTTGCAGTCACGTATAGGGGATTGGGTCAGGACTCGCTGGGGGGGAAGGGTAGATCTGGACTCCCCAGCGACCGTCCTGGTGGTTCTTCGTACACAACAAGGTATCGTGCTTGTTGCTGAGAGTTTTGTTGAAAAGCGCTTTTGGCATAGGAAGATGGGTAGGCCCTACGTCAGGATAGGGGCATTGCATCCCCAACTGGCCAGATGCATGGTAAACCTTGCTCGGGCTAAGGAAAACTTCTGGTTTTTCGATCCCTTCTCTGGTTCTTCAGCCATAACCGTCGAGGCTGCGTTGGTAGGAGCACTTTCAATTTCCAGCGACTTGGATTACGAGGCATGCAAAGGGGGAATGCTGAATGCGGCTGCTTCTGACGTTGAGATTTGCTCCGTGAATGCTGACGCTTTTCACCAATTCTTAAGGGATGGTTCGGTGGCCTCCTTGGCTACAGACCCTCCTTTTGGCAGGCTGAGCAGCACACACAGGTTACCCAGGGACAAGTTGTTCTCAGACGTCGTCAAAATGATGGGTCGCTTGCTCATGCCAAACGCAGGCTTTTCCGTGCTCATACCACAAGGGATCGACCTAGCCTCCTTGCCCTGGAAAGAGAATGGCCTCAAAGTGCTTGCGGTCATCCCCATGAGGGCTCATCGGTCATTCATCAGGTATGTGATAAGGGGAGAGAAGGCAACTTGCGCTTCGGATGCGTCGCTGAAAGAAGAAAACGGTGAGGGACCTTGATAAACGGTGGCAGCTACTCTGTGGCAGAAAACGACTCCCTGATCATCATGATACATCTGGAGCGTGCGGGAATCGATTACGCTTATTCGGTGGCCAGGCACAATGGCATGAGCCTCGAGCAGGCTGAGGCAACCCTTGAAGATCTCATGAGAAAGGGATTGGTAGAAAGAGCCGGATCTTCGTCGATAAAGAGAAGTGACGATCGGTTCAAGAGATCAGATGAAGTTCACAAACACCATACCTACTTCTCTTTGACTCGCGCTGGTAAGTTAGCTCTTAGAGAAGCGAAACTAAGTGCCAGGAAGCACGCCGCGAGGTTGTCTGGAACAAAGTTGGGTTCTCTCATGAAAAAAGGCGCAGAGACGCTTATGAAGGAAGCATCCTCAGACGAATTGAAGTGGCTTGAAGAACACGGCATGATTCAGGAAGTCTCTGGCAGGCTTATCGTCACGGCTTATGGCAGGCTGGTGCTGGAACAAGTCGCTTTGCTGGGGGGGCGAACGTTGTTTTTGGTCAAGTTCTTGGGCACGGCTTCAGGTGCTCCGGTTTCTGGTTTCTTTCCCTCGTCGATGATCGTCATAAAGAATGGCGAAAAGGTACTTGTAGACGTTGGCGAAGGCATACAGCATCAGCTTTTCAGGAGTGGGATTGGGTTGAGAGGGCTTCACACGGTAGTGATAACGCACATGCACGGGGATCACGTCATGGGATTGCCAGGTTTGCTCATGTCTCTTTCGTTGTTGAACGCTGATATGTCAATCTCCATTCACGGCCCTAGAGAGGTCAAGGGGTTCGTGGAATTCGTGCTTGACGCAACGAGGTCAGGACAAGACGCGTTGGGTTGGACGTCCTTCAGGGAGATAGGACAGCCTTTTTCGGTAGGTGAGATGATCATCCGTCCGTTTAGAGTTAAGCACAGGATTCCTTCATTTGGGCTTGTGTTTCAGGAAAATCAGAGGCCTGGGCGGTTTCTTGTTGAGGAGGCACTTAAGCTGGGCGTTCCAAGAGGTCCCCTTTGGGGGAAGTTACAGCGCGGCCAGGCAATATCGCTGGAAGGTCACGTCATCACGCCGCAGCAGGTACTAGGCCCTGCGAGAAAGGGAGCCAAGCTGACATTCACTGGAGATGCAGCCCCCTCTGAAGAGTTGGTGGCTAACGCACGGGAATCCGATTGCCTGATTCACGATGCGGCGTTTCCTCCAGGAGACGAGGAAGAAGCTCATCGCTTTGGTCATTCCACTTGGAAGGACGCCATAAATTCAGCCAAAGAAGCAGGCGTTAAAAAACTCGTGCTATATAACTTTGGGGGTAAAACCGTAAGCCAATTGGATGAACTTTTGGCCTTCGCAGAGTCGCAGTTTCCTGGAGTGGTTCTGGCAAAAGACATGATGGAGCTAGAGGTCTCGATCGATGACGGCTTTGATCGAGCTTGCAAAGGTTTGTGCTAAACGCACACGGGAGTAGGCGTTGGGGATGGAATCAGTAGAAATTATGTCTTTGGTACCAAGCGAAGCTATCTTCTCGGCAGCTTCGTCCGCAAAAACGCCGTGTGTACACGCTACGATGACGTCACCTACTTCCTCTTCGTTTAGGGCCTTGATCGCGTTGAGCACGGTCATGCCTGTGCTTATCTCATCATCTATTATGAGTACGTCTCTCCCCTTTACCCCAAGCGGCCTTGTCTCGGTGAAGAGTTCGCCCGTATGCGGATCGCGCCTTTTGAGATAGGCGGTGTAGGTCTGCGATCCAAGCGCTTGGGCGGCGAGCTTGGCCCTTATGAGCGTCTGGTCGTCGAGCGACTTGGCCCCAGGGATGAGCACCAAGGGATCATTCAAAGAGTATCTTTCTTTCACGTAGCTACCCAGCAAGGATGCCGTCATGACGTTCAGGGAGGCAAGGGGAAAGCTTTGGAGAAGAAGCGGATTGTGGAAGTCTGCCACATAAAGACTATCAACACCTGCTGCCTTCAGGGCACTGGCCAAGGTAAGTGAGCTTACTGGCTCCCCTGGTATCTGTATGCGATCCTGCCTTCCATATGCCATGTACGGGACGACGGCTGATACTCTGGATGCCCCAGCCCTCTTCGCGCAGTCAGCTGCCAAAAGCAGCTCTATTATCCTTTCGTTCGGATGGGGATATGCCGTGGTTACCAAGATGACGTCCTCGCCTCTCAGGTCATCTGGAAGGCGAATGTAGGTTTCCTGATTCGGAAACTGCCGCTTGTATATTGGCATTAAGGGCATATGTAGGGCGTCGGCCAGTTCGCGCGCCAGACCAGGATTGCCCCCGAGGTCGAATATTCTCATGGCAGGTCAAATGCGGGCTGCCATCACGTAGGCATCCTCTCCGTCAGAGTAATAGTCGGCGTTTACGCCCTTTACCTCATAGGAAAGCCGCTTGTAAAGGTTTATGGCTTCCACGTTCGTCACTCTCACCTCCAGATAGGATTCTGTGGCTCCATACTCTTTTGCTCCTTCGAGGGCTTTTCTCATGAGTGCGCTTCCTATTCCCTGCTTCCTGTACTGGGGCAATACTGCCAGAGAAATTATATGGGCTTTGGTTACCCACTTGAATCCAAATGCCGAGAATCCCTTTTCTATCCTGGTCATCACGTATCCAACGATTTTTCCATCGACCTCAGCCACGATGAAGGCCTTAGGATAATTCATAACGTGTTCTGCAAAAAATGAACGGGGATAGTTTTCCGGCAAACATACCTCATTTACGTGTATCACATCATCGAGGTCATCGGGCCTGCAGCTCCTGAGCCTTATCGGCGACTGCTCGACCAACACAGGGCAGTTTGCTCAAGGTATATAGGGATTTTGCAAAGAGCTCTTTTATGCTGGCGTCGCTTCTCTGTCCCCTTTTGCTCCTTGAGCAACACTGGGATCTGCGCGCCGCATCTTTTGCATTTTGAATCTTGAGTAAGCCCCACTACTAGAGAGGAAAACCCCTTTCTTTCAATCAGCAGGTTTCCGCAGACCGGGCAGTACGTATTCTCACCCTCGCCCGGCACGTTGCCCATATAAACATACCTCAGGCCGGAGGAGATCGCAGTCTGCCTGGCTTTTCTGAGCAGATCCACGTCCGTCGGTGGAAGGTCTAAGAGCTGCGCATCTGGGAAGAAGCGCAGCAGATGAAAGGGAACGTCTGGGCTGAGGTTTTCAGCGATCCACTTGCTGAGTGCCGCAACGGAAGCCAAGTCATCTCCGTACTTGGTCACAAGCAGGTCCGTGACCTCGAGGTGAATTCCGGCCTCCTTTATGGCCGCAAGGGTACCCTTTATGTCCTCTGAGTTAGGCACCGCCATCATCTTCCTGTAGAAATCTGGCTTCAAGGAGCCCTTTATGCCGACCGTCATCGCATCTATGAAGCCCTTGGCGGCATCTACGGCCTCTGGCGTCATGTAGCCGTTCGTCACAAAGACGTTCTTGAGCCCTCTCTTCTTTGCTTCCTTGGCGGTATCCAGCGCATATTCCATGAAGATTGTGGGCTCATTGTAAGTGTAGCTGATGCTTGCAGCCCCGTGTGAGAAAGCAGCCTCAGCGATTTCAGAAGGTGCGATCTCGATACCTCTGATTTCGCTGAAGTAGCTGATGTCCCAGTTTTGGCAAAACTTGCACCTAAAGTTGCAGCTGACGGTTGAGATGGAAAGCGAATCAGTTGAAGGCAGAAAATGAAAAAGTGGTTTCTTTTCGATTGGATCCATGTTTATGGCGGAGACACGCCCATAAGCCTCTGTGACCAGCCTTCCCTCCACATTCTTCCTGACAAAGCAATACCCTCTTTCGCCTTGCGGGATCACGCACCTCCTGAGGCATAGGTCGCACTGAACTCTGTTTCCTGGGAGTGATTTCCAGAGGATACCAGTCTTTTCTTCCGGTTCCCGCGCAGGCACGGGAATTTGCTGACGCCTGCTTTTAACTGTAGCTGTCCTCGGGCTTTGCTCTTCAGCGACAGCTACCAAAACGTCTATAAAATGCCTCCCTTAGTCTCTGTGCCAGAGACATTCGTTACTCGCGTGAAGGATCTCATGGGGCGTCTTGGAGAACTTAGAACCGCATCTGGAGTTGCGACCACGCCATGCCTTCTGCCCGTGATCTCTGTATCTGGCGGACCCCTTTCTGGATCAGACATACGCGGTTTAGGTTTCGAATTTGCCATAACCAACGCGTATCTCTGGATGAAGAGCGGCAACCAGAAGGACATACATGAGGCAACTGGCTTTAAGGGTGTCATGATGACGGACTCAGGAGGTTATCAAGTTCTTGTCTACGGTTCTGTGGGCACCACCAACCGCGAGGTAATCGAGTATCAAAAGAAGATACACTCTGATGTTGCAGTCATATTAGATCGGCCCACAGGTCTTACAAGTTACAAGGAGGCGAAGCTGACAGTGGAACAAACGATCAGGAGCGAAGAAGAGGCGAAGAGCCTGATAGCTGATGGTAGGACGCTTTGGGTTGCCCCAATCCAGGGTGGGGTTTACCAAGACCTCATGGCATCCATGCTGAAGAAGGCCGTAGAGCTTGATTATGACATATATGCGCTCGGCTCTCCAACACCCCTCATGGAACGGCATAGGTACGCCGAGCTTTTGGACATGATATATTTCGCCCGCATGAGAATACCTTACGAGAAGCCACTCCACCTTTTTGGAGCCGGTCACCCGTCCATGTTCTCTCTAGCCGTGGCAGCGGGCGCAGACAGCTTTGACTCTGCGGCCTATGCGTTATTTGCAAAACAGGACAGATATATGACCTCGTTCGGGTCTGAAAAACTTGATAACATCAAAGAGCTCCCTTGCTCCTGTCCGGTTTGCTCGAGGTATACCGTCAGGGAGCTCATGCAGCTTCCCAAAAAAGAAAGAGAGAGACAACTGGCGCTTCACAACCTCTACGTTTCCATGGCCGAGATAAAGGAGATTCGGAACGCCATAAGGGAAGGTAGGCTTTGGGACCTAGTCGAAAGTCGGGCCAGGGGATCCCCCGAGTTGTGGCAGGCCTTTCTCCGTTTCAAGGAATACGGAGAGGGTTTTATGGAGCACGCGGATTTCAGGAAAACCTTCGGGCGGGGCATGAACTTAATCGACGCGCTTTCGACTGATCGGCCTGAGTTGAAATGGCATCTGGAGAAAGTGAAGGAGCTGACGTCGGCTGCGCAGGTAGTGGAGCTTGTCCCGCGGTGGTACAAGGGGAAGAGAGCAAGCAAGGCGTTTTTAGCCGGCTACCCCTTTGTGTTGGCCCCTTATGAGCTTGTTGACGTCTATCCCGTGTCTTATATGAAGTACGCGCGCATGACTCCCGAAGAGGAGCTGGCGTTTCTAGAGCAAAGATTACCAACTCTCCTTCAGGGGAAAAAGGTAATTACACCAGATCCTTTGCTTGCCGGCATGCTTGGCAGAGTGGGAATAGATTGCGAGCCCAGACAAGCTCAGACATAAAGCGCGCGATGTTGGTCGGATGTTCCTCCCTCTGTCATCTTCTTCTTTTCCGCTTCGCTGATTTCCTGTTCTATCTTCCTCGCGTCGCGCTCCAGCTCTTCTGTGCTTATCTCTTTTCCGTACATGTTGTTGAATACCTTGATGGCATTGGCAGCGCCCATGGGATCGGGCCTGTTCGGATCAACGTAAGACAGGATGGATATCGCTGGAAGGCCAAGTGCCTCAAATAGAGATAGAAGCGTGGCTATGGGTCCAACGATCATCAATCCCTTCTCAATCGTTGGTGGCATGATCGCCGACTTTGAAGAAGCATCATACTTGGAAGTATACGCCACCCTTGCTAGATCGTTTTCGTCCTTCTTGAACTCGTTCACCAATCCACCAATCAGCACCGCTTCCCTGATGCCCGAGCTCTTCAGCCAATAGCTCAGCTTCCGGAAAAGAGTTCCCCTTTCTCTTTGCTCTGGTACCGCTTCAGGTAGCAGGAAAAGCAGGTCATTCGCTGCATAGAAGGTGTAGGGAAGACTGATCGCAGTGCCGTTCATGGAAACCACTGGGGGTAACAGGTCCGTTATCAGGTAACCGATGGGTTCTGCTTTTGTCTGTTTTATCATGTGAGAAACGGCTATGTAGCCTGCAAATCCTATCCCCTGGAATCCGGTGATGAAGACTTTGTTCTTTAGATCGAGGCCTTCGTCTTTTATAAAGATCTTAGCATACAATTCTAGCCCATTTTTCCTTGGCCAAACTTATAAGCGTTGGTAGCTTCAAGCGCACTATTGAAGGCCGCCCGAAAACAGTTTTGGCCTTGCCACGTGGGGTAAAGTGCATCATCATTGCGGACAGAGCTTTGCTGTCCTCAGCGATGAAAGCTTCTAGCTCTCTTTGGATTGCAAGGCATCTCAGATCTTGCCCACTGGTCAGCGTGCCATTTGCTCTTCAGCGAGGATATGCCAGAAAGGCTTTAAAGTGGTCGGACGGCCTCGGCGGGCCCGTGGTCTAGTGGTTGGGACGCCACTCTCACACAGTGGAGGTCCTGGGTTCGATCCCCAGCGGGCCCATTTTGGCGTGCACCCGGGCCTTTTCCCCTCAACCAAGAGATACCTCTTATCGGCGAGACAAAACAAACGAGTCTCCGTTGTTTGCAGCTACTGCATCTATTCCCATGTCCAAAAGGGTGTCGCGGAAAGCGAGCGTCGTGGATGGCTCCCCATGTATCAGTATGACCTTCGCTCCTCCGTTCAACATCTTGACAAAATCTATCAGCTCTTTCCTGCCAGAGTGAGCCGAGAAGTCGAAGAAGTGCGTCATGTCACCAACGTCGACGAGCTTGCCGTTTAATGGGATCTTTCCAGTGTCAAGTAGCACTCTTCCTGGGGTTCCTGGTATTTGAAAACTTACCAAGAATATACCATTTTTATGGTCCTTGACAATGTTCTCTAGGTAATACATGACTGCGCCGCCGCGAAGCATACCTGCTGGAGAAACTACTACACCAGGATTCTTTAATACTTTCTCTCTTTCCCTTATACCCTTTACTATTTTTACACTTTTAGCGACCTTTCTAAACTCGTCATAGTTCTTTATATATTTTGGAAAACCAGCCATTATTTTGGTTGCTTCTCTAGCCATTCCGTCGAGGTATATGGGCCCCTCGTAATTTTGAGCCCTAAGGACTGAAATTATCTCCTGAGATCTTCCCACGGCGAAAGCTGGGACAAGGGCAGTACCGCCTCCCTCAACGACCTCTTTTACCTTAGCGACAAACTCTCTTTCCAGAGCATTTCTTTCGGGATGGTCTGTTGAGGCGTAGGTGCTTTCCATGATCAAGGCGTCGACGTCCGATACGTCTGGGCGAGCCCCCTCTAGGAGCCTTGTGTCCGTCGTGTTGAAGTCCCCTGTGAAGAGCACGTTCCCAGCTTTGGTCCTGACCTTTGCCATCAAGGAACCTGGTATGTGGCCGGCATTTAAAGTCTCCAATTCCAAGTCTCTCACGTGAACCTTTTGGTTGAAGGTCACCGGATTTACCTTGTCAAGCATCTCTTTGAGTTCGAGTTCTTCGTATGGTATGTAGTACCTAGAGATGTTCAGCATGTCCTCTATGAGGAGCTCAGATATCCTGGCCGTAAGTGTGGTTGTGTAAACCGGTGGTCCGCCTCTGAGGTAAAGTAGAGGAAGACCGCCCGAATGGTCAAGGTGGGCGTGGGACAGGAAGACCGCGTTGATGGTGCCTGGCACCACCTTTTCAGGGAATTCGGGCTTCCTGTCCGTCATCAACACCCCATAATCGAGCAATATCGTTGTGCCTTCGCTGGACACCGTGATGGCCTCCCGGCCGATCTGCAGTCCAGCGCCGTGAATTCTGATCACGGTTTCTTTTTTCTCCGACATTTTATCATTAAAATAGGGGGTTCTAAATAAGTTATGCCTAGCCGAGCCACGGCTGGTAAAGGTTGTTTTCAATTCCAACTGCTGAAAGGGCCCTACCCGCGACGAAGTTGACGGCATCCTCAAGCGTTCTTGGGTGGGTGTAAAAGGCAGGAGAGGCCGGCATTATCGTTCCGCCAGCCTGAATCACTTTTTCCATGTTTTCTACGTCCATCAGGGAAAGGGGGCTTTCCCTTATCACCAAGACCAACTTCCTTCCTTCCTTCAGTGCGACCTCAGCGGCCCGAGATATCAGGTTGAAGGAATACCCGTTGGCAATTGACGAGAGCGTCTTCGTGCTGCAGGGCATCACGAGCATTGCCTCAAACCGAAAGGACCCGCTGGCAATGGGGGCTGCTAGATCTGTTTCTTCGTAGAGGTGGTCGGTCATTTGTTTCAGCTCCGCGAGACTCCACCCGACCTCCTGTCTCATTACCAGTTCGCCAGCCTTTGAGATCACGCAGTGAAGTTCCAGGTCACGTTTGTCCTTTAAGTACCGAAGCGCTGCAACGACGTAAGGCATACCGCTGGCTCCCGTTATTGCGAGGACTAGCCTCTCTTTGCTGGGCAGTTTGAGTTTGTTTACCACTTGGTCTCCCTCGCTGAGGTTCATCGCGTGGTCTCTTTCGCGTCTGTTTAAGTTCTTTGCGCATCCTGTTGTTTTGTCTTTCTGCTTTCAAGGAACTCCTCAATGTGCCTTGGCAGGCCTCTGGAGGCAACCATCAGGTCCTCTGGCATCAGCGTGCTTCTTTTCGCATGCTTGGCAAGCACAGCGCCCTCGCCTCCCAGGTACCTTATGACGTCTTCTGCGAGTTCTGCCGTTAGGCGGGTTGCTTCTCCCGAGATCCTGATCCCAGCGGAATCTTTGAGCAGCCTTTCCACGACAGCTTTCGGAATTTCTGCCATAGCCCTGTGCGCAAAGGCTTTTTAGGTGCATCTGCTTCTTGACGATATGAGCGAGCTTAATACTCACAAGATAAAGAGGATTGGGGACCTCATAATATCGCAGTACGCAGAGCTCTTCGGATCTGACTTTAATGCCAACAAGACGAGCTTGGACCAAGTGCTTGTTTTCCCCTCCAAAAGGATAAGAAACCGCGTGGCAGGCTACATAACCAGGGTTGCCAAGAGGTCGGGTCCTACTGTGGCGCAGGAGCAGGCAGAGATATCAGAGGAAACGCAACAGCCGATGGGAGAGGAGCTAGAAGCTGAAAAGCCCGTGGCGACGAGCACGCAGCAAGGTCAGGAGGTTGAGGCATCAGCTCAGCAGTCAAGCCAACCTGAGAAGTCGACTGAAGAGAAACAGAAGCCAAGGAAGGCCAGGAAATCAAAGCAGACCAAGCAAGAAGAGGGAAAGGCCAGCCAACAGGCCTCTGAGGGCATGACATCGGTTCAACCGAACGAAACGCAGGATAAAAAAGCGGGGAGCGATGCGACTGGAAAGTAGATTTTGGATGTTCGCGGGATGATGGAAGCTGACCTGCTCTGAACCATGATGAGATGCGCCTTCTCTGACCGCGTCTACGCCATGGGGAGCCAAAAGTCTGCTGAGGCATCAGGTAGCCACCAGATGTCTTCTGGCTGATGGATCCCAGGCGGTTTAAGGATTGGTGGTCGTCTTTGGCCTTGGGATATCGAACAACAGCAAGGGCATCTTCTGTTGGTTTATCGCAGCCGTTTGCAAATGACACCGAAGTTTGCCCTTGCCAGATCCATCGAGAATGAGCGGGGTTGCTTGCCTGAAACGATAAGTTGCTCCTCTTCGTTTGGCTTGAACGGAGAAGGACTGAAGTTTTGATGTCTACTGTCAGTGTGGAAGTGCCCGGTTGGACTTTCATGCGAAGATCAACCGTGCAAAGAGAATGCAAGTGGTGTTCAGCAGCTCTGCCAGGCCTCATGGGTCTGTTAAGCTGGGACTTCGGCTAATCCGAGGTTTTTCTGGGACTTCGTTTCCGCGATGTCGTCGGCCTCCGTGAAATATCGGGATGATTGTGATGATATCGTCATCATTGACCTGCGTCAGTCCACCATCCAAGGCGTCTGCATCTGAACCGTTTACCAAGTAGAGCAAATCAAACCTGAGGTCACCGTCAGGAGAAACGAGTTCCTTTGAAAACACAGAGATTGCCTCTACTAGGGTAGAGTTTTCCCCTACGTTGACGTCAACGGTGGAGCGTCCATAGCGAGCCTTCAACGTTCCCTCCAACAAGATCCTCAATTGGCTTCTCCCCCATCCCGCTGCCTTTGTTCATGCACTGCAGTCACGCTTGAAAGTACAGCCCGGAACTCGTTTTGCTCCCAAGGAAATACTATCCAGTCCTCAGTTATTTCTGCAAAGTAGTCTGGCATAACTGTGCTCCAAGGCTTTGTAAAAATGGTCGCAGATTTCAACACCGCAGGCGTTCCAGGCAACTCCCTTTGGGCTATTTCCAAGGTCTTTCCTGAATCAGATATGTCGTCTACGATCAGGACCCTTTTGCCGGTCATATCGGAGTTTGGTCTCTGAAGCAGCACTGCCTGTGACAGTTGGTTTAGGTTCGAGTAGTATTTGATGCCCAAGACTTGTATCTCTCTGATTCCGAGGGAATCTGCGACCATCCTGCCAGGGATAAGGCCTCCGCGAGAGATCGCCACGATCACGTCGAACCGAATCTGATCTGCCGTTATCTTGCTTACTAGCTTCGTAGTTAGTTCTTGCAAGCAATCCCACGTTATGGTTCTTATCTTAGCGTCTCCCCGGTTTATCTCCATAAAGGTTGTGTTGGATCGTTTATAACCCTTTCGCAATGCATAACAGTGCAAGGGCAAGGAGCAAGAGCTTGTCGATCAAGGCCGAGCGCAGGTTTGTATACGTTTGGCTTATGGAGAAAGGCCTGTTTTCGGTATCCTTCAGAGGCGATTTGGTGGCAGCTTGCGACTTCTTGCCCGAGGCAAGCTGGGAATCGATCGAGCGGCTTAAGACGTTTGGAGACGCAACATATCTGCTTCTTGTGGGAAGTCCTCCCTATTCGAAAATAGGTAAGGCTGAGGTATGGTGGGTCCCCGAGCTTGGGTGCCCGGAAAAAGCAAGCTTTGCCTTTATGAGAGCATGCGAAGACACGATTCAGACGGCCAGGTTGATAGAGAAACTGATATTTGGATTGAGTGGTGGACTGGGCGGGATTTGAACCCGCGACCTTTCGGATGCGAACCGAACGCTCTCTGGCCAAATTTGGTCTTCCAGGCTGAGCTACCAGCCCATGCGCTTACTCTCGGTTGCTTCACGCATACGAGATTTAAACGTTTCTAACTTTTCTCAGGAGATGTTTTGTTGCGTAAATCCTGGTCCCCAGGGTCTCGCGCTGCCCCTTTCTGCCTTGCCCCTTCGTGCCCCTGCCCTAGCGTAGCAGGCCCTCGCGTCATATGCCTGCGCCCTTTGCACGACCTCTGCCAGTGGGGTTTGCGACTTCCCAGAGCCGGCATCCTCGCCGAACTTCTTGACGACTACTCTACTACTCATCTCTTTCCGTAATCGGTTTCGTCTCGGCCTCTCTCGCAATCGCTGGAGCAACCAGTGGTGGTGTTCGTCCTTCAAAGGCGCCATCTGTGTTCCTTAAAGAGAAGATCAGGCTGGCATCGCAAGCGCCATCGCCGCAGGACTTTTCCGCTCTCCTCTTCCTGACCTCGGCGAGCATCCTCGCGGCCGTCCTTGCTTCCGAATTACCCTTCCCCTTGATGTAGGCGTCAACGCCCAGCAGCCTCCTGCGCCCAACGTTCACCGTTGTGACCATGACTACGTGCTTCCCCTGCCTTCCTGGCTTGCCATACCTTGCGGTACTTTCCCGTATTATTTTCAAAACGCGAAGAATGAGTAGTAGTAATATTATTGTGTTTGTTAAGCATATCTTTTTATTTTTGTGTTGGCTAGAACGGGGCCGACTGAAGTTTGTGGTAAAGTTTGCTAAAACTGAATGGTCTGAACCTTATGAATTTTGCTCTGTTTTTAGAGAAGCCTATCTTAAGAGGTTCATACTTTCTAAGATTGAGTTCTCTTTTTCCGTCTAGAACAAGCACGGCATTTCCACCCGTTGAAACGACTATCTCGTTCTCCTCCGTGACAAAGGGTCTTATCCCCCATGATAAAGGGGCGATTGGCACCACCACCATTGCCTTGAATGTTGGTTCTATCAAGAAGCCTCCCACAAGGAAAGCGTACGCCGAGGAACCTGTTGGGGTAGCCACTATTAGACCATCGGCTTTTGTTTGAAAGAACCTCCTGCCGTCTAGGAACAAAGCCATCTTGATGCTCTTGCCTGGCTCTTGGCACTTTACCAGCGCCTCGTTTAGGAATGTTTTGCCCCTCGTTTCCAATAGAGTGCGCTCTTCTACGTAAAAATCCCCCGAGATTATCCTATCTAGGTAGGCATCTAGCTCGCTCGCGTCCAGCTCGGAGAGGGCTCCTAGGCGGCCATAGTTTACGCCTAACATTGGGATTTCGTCGTTCCCAAGCTTCATTCTGGATCTCAGGAGCGTTCCGTCTCCTCCAAGAGAAATCATTATGGAAGGTTTTTCGTCGTTGGCCACATGAAACTGGTCTTCTGTGAACGGATCCAAAGGTATCACTTCCACCGATTTGGCCTTGGCGGCTTCCGCAATCTTTTGAGCTGCGCGCTCCGCCTCCAAGTTGTTGGGACGCTTCGAAAGGTAGATCCTGCCCACTCCGGCTTGCCAGTGCGGATAGGCAATCTGGGAGTTCATGAAGTTTACGCCAGACTTAATTTATACGTATCGAATTTCTGCATGTTAGCTTTTGTCCCAGAACATGTGGGTCCTGTTGAACTGCTGCTCTGCTTGAACGATTTCGGGCAAGAGGTCCATTGGCGGCCAGGCTTTAGAATGACTTTTCGCCACGAGGATCCTAGAAGCAGTCTCTGGCCCAATCCCCCTTCCCGCAAGCACGAAGATCGCCGTACGGCCGAGGCTCTGGATCAGGCTTGCCGATCTATTCAGCTCTTCCGCGGCTTTTTTTTCTTCTGGGCTGAGCTTGCGTCCTGACCTGACTTTCTCAACCAGCCCCTCGGTTTGGGACCGTGGGCTTGTGCAGCCTATGAGCGACGAGCCGCACCTCGGACAGACCATTTTATCTGGAACGTCCTTTACCCTGAAGATGTTCTGCCATCCACAGATCAAGCAGGTCAGCTTCACCTCGGTCTCCAGTATCCTCTTGCCTACGAGTTCCAGCTGAGTTTCAAGCCCCTCAACGGTCAACGTGAGATTTGCCAGTGGTTCTTCTAAGCTCAAGTCAACTTCGCCTTGGCTTGCGGCCGAGAGAAGGCTTTGAAGGGCGTCGTAGCTGCAACTTTCTGCCTCTATCTCAGAAACTGCCTCTTGTTCTACCCACGTTCCTTTCCAGGCATCGGAAACCTTCATCATAAACGGCTGTCCAACCACGACGTTTTCATTTATGAGTCCCAGCCGGACGCATACCCTGTAAAGACGGCTTAAGTAAAGAGGAGAGGAAAGTAGTCCATTGAGGTAGATAAACTTCACATCATCCTGCCTCAGCGCAAAGAAGTTCAGGATAAGATCTTGCGGCACGGGGCGAATGGTTTCGATGTTGACCCAATACTGGTCATTGTAGTGCCTAATCGAGATATCTTTTTCCGCAAGATAGCGCGAAAAAGCAAGAGAAAACGCCGTGTTCGCCTTAGTTCCGTTTGGCGACCATATCTTTAGACCAAGCGAACCCTCTTGGAAGGAAGAAAAGAAGTTCATTTTTTTCCCCAGGTATGGCAGATTCCTCATCAGCTGTTTGGCATTGGAGATCGAGGTAGCGTCAGTGAGGGCCTTAATCTCTGGCTCATCTAAGTTGATCTTAGAGACGACCTGAGCTACCTCTTTTTCGACCGGAATCAACTCTCCCTCCCAACTTGGGATTGCCCCTAGTCCCGATGCCCTGGTCATCCAGACCTCTTGCGCCTCGGGATTAACCCAGCTTACTCTCCAGTCCTTGCCTCCAAGCCTGATCAGAGAGCCGTTTTGGCATCTGGAAACTACAAACTCGCGATCTAAGCTACCTACCTCTCTGTGGGTCACAGCATCAAAGACCCTGAACTCCGACTGGTTGGGCAGCATCGATATGTGCTGGGCATAATATTTTTTCGTGAGCAAAGTCTTTTTGATCAGGCCCCCGTACCTGCGAACGACCCGCATTCTCTCCAACGTGGCTAGCACTTGGCCCGCCTCGACGTCGCTTGGGCAATACGGTGATCTGGAAAAGACCGCGATCAAATCCGTATCTTTTAGCGTTCCTTGATCTAGCAAGAGACCTACTAGTTCATGAGCGAAGACGTCGAGATTCTTTGAAGGAGGCGGGAGTTCCTCCAGCTGCCTCAGCATGGTCCTCTTCGATATGACCAAGGATTCAAGGTAATCCAGCAGGTTGGTCGTAATTATCTTTCCCCTGGCTACTCCTCCTTGCCTGTGGCCTGCACGCCCTATCCTTTGAAAGAACGTCTCCACTCTTCTTGGAGAACCAAACTGAATTACCTCGTCGACGCTGCCAACGTCTATGCCTAGCTCAAGGGAGGAAGTGCAGACCAGGCCCTTTATCTTTCCCGTTTTGAACTCTCTTTCGGCCTCCTCTCTCTCTTCCCTTGACAAACTGCCGTGATGAACGGCAACCATTCCCTCTGAGCCAAGCCTCTTGCCCAAGACCTCAGCTTCCTGCCTGGTGTTTGTGAATATGAGGGTTGATCTGTTTTTGGCGATCTCGCTTCTTATGACTTTATCCTCGTCTCCCGGCTCGAGAAGCGAGACCGTTATCTCCATGGGTCTGTTGCCGTCATATTTTGCCGTCACGTGGTCGCGCTTGCCGAAGGCGAACAGAGCCAGCTGTTCTAGGCTGCTTGAGTATGCCGACAGAGCGATCCTTTGAAACTCTCCCCGCTTCTTGGCAAGTCTTTCGAGGGCTAGTGAAAGCGCTGCCCCTCTCTTTGTGTTGACCAGCTCTTGAGCCTCATCAACGATAACGATTCCTGCCTCTTTGAGCAGTTGGGAAAGCGACGGACTGATCAAGAGTCCTTCGAACAGCTCCGGAGTGGTTATCAGCACCCTTGGAGGGTTCTTGCTTATCTTCGCCCTTTCCCAAGATGTGGTGTCACCATGTCTCAGAGCTATGGTAAGTCCCACTCTGTTGCAAAGACCCGAAATCCTCTCAGTTATGTCGCGATTCAGGGATTTAAGGGGCGTCACGTAGATCACGCGAAGATCTTTGTGCTCCATGAGAAGCTGAAGCGAAGGAAATACCGCGGCCTCGGTCTTACCGCTTCCAGTCGGGGCAACTATCAGGACGTTTCTTCTTCTCAAAACGTGTGGCATTGAAAGTTCCTGTATGGGAGTTGTCTCCACGTAACCCTCCTCTAGTAACGCCTTGCGAAGCTCACTCGAGAAGTCACCAAAGGATTGCATGAGCTCCCATCATCTTTCCTTCTGTTTTGAGCTTTCATATATCAGGTATAAGAAGGCGGCTGTCACCGTCACAAAGCAAAGATAATAACCAGCCTGGATTATCTCGGCGATCGCTCCCATGGGGTGATTGCGGCCCGCTGTTTATTAAGATTTGTTGGTTGCTAAGTACTTGTGTGCATCTGGAACCGATGATCTGAACCAGATGGTGTGGTCTCTGTGGTCGACGAGCACGACGTTGCCCTGCGCAAGTTGGTTTCTTATGTTGTCTGCTTCCTCAAATTGACCGTTTTTCCTCAGTTCGAAGCGTCTCTGCACCACACCCTCAAGCTCGTCAAGAGGTTGAGGGAACCTTAGGCCCAGCACATCCTCAGCTGGTTGAAGCGCACTTAAGACGTCTTGAGCCAGAGCTTCCGTGAGGCCGTCGAGCTTTCCTACGATCCTCTTCGCCGTTGCCGCAAAAGACATGAGGTCTGAGATCGCAAGCTGAGTTGAGAGGTCGTCGGAGACATGTCTTACGAATGAAGAGCTGACCTCCTGAGCGGCCTTGGAAAGCTCTTGAGCGTCCTCTGGAGGTGTTTCCCTTGTGCCGTGATGAAGGGCCTCTGCGACAAGCTGCTCTATCTGGATCCACTGCTTGGCACTAGAGTTCATGGCATCTTCGGAAAATGGCAAGGGAGATCTGTAATGAGAAGAGAGTAGGAACAACCTAACCGCATCAGGTCCCCATTTTGACAGGGCATCTTTCACAGTTGTGAAGTTCTTCAAGGACTTCGCCATTTTCTCTCCACCGACGCTGAGCAAACCGACGTGAACCCAAGCTCTTGCAAATAGCTTCCCAGTTGCTGTCTCGCTTTGGGCTATCTCGTTTTCGTGGTGGGGAAATATGAGATCCTGTCCTCCACCGTGAACGTCTATGGTTTCTCCCAAGTACTTCATGGACATTGCCGAGCACTCTATGTGCCAACCGGGCCGTCCCTTTCCCCAGGGTGAATCCCAGGCGGGCTCATATGGATCATCCTTGTGGAACTTCCAAAGGGAGAAATCCAAAGGGTCCTCCTTTTGTGGGTCTACTTCTACCCTGGCTCCAGCCCTCAAGTTTTCAGTTGATTGATGGGACAGTTTTCCGTAATTTGGGAAGCTTGACACGCGGAAGTAAACGCCATTTTCCGTCTTGTAAGCTGAGCCCTTTCTCTCTATGGCCTTGATCAGTTCAATTATCTCCTGTATGTGTTCCGATGCGCGGGGATATATGTCGGCTCTCGTTATGTTTAGGGAATCTGCATCCTTGAAATACGACTCGATGTACTGTTTTGCCACTTCGGCATAAGATGTCCGCAGCTCTCTCGCGCGATTTATGACTTTATCATCCACATCTGTGAAGTTCTGGACGTAGGTTACTTGATACCCTGACTTGCGAAGCAACCTGCGTAAAACATCGAACACCACGAACAGACGAGCGTGGCCAAGATGCATGTTGTCGTATACGGTGAGACCACAGACGTAGATTCCAACATGACCTTTCTTGTTTGGGACCGGTATCTTCTTGCCGCTCAGCGAATCGTAGATCATCACCTGAGGGCTAAAAATCGCCAAGTTGAAACGGAAGAGCCAGGGCCTTAAAGCTTGTCTGAGGTCTTCTCTGAGGCCTCCTTCTCTTTATCTGTCTTTTCCACTGCCTGTTCTGAAGCAGGTTTTTCTGAGGCCTCCCCCTCTTTTGGTTGTTCGGGGGGCTTGAAAAGAAAAGTGTCTACAAAGTGGACAGTTGTTATGCCGGGGAAGTTCTTGTTTATTTCGCGCGCTAGGGCAGCTTTCTGGTATTGCAGGTCATTCAAGAGATTGGCCTTCTCGGGTAGCTGGATGGTGCAAGCGTTTCCGTCGAGGATGACGACTACGTCATCCGACTTTATCGAAGGCAGTCTTCTGTGAGCCAAAGCTCTTACTTTATCTTCCTGCTTTTCCACAACGGACCGAACAGTGAAATCGTAAATCAAGGTCCTGCCTGCCCTGGGATCGTTGAAGTCAACCAGTACTCTTCCTCCTCCAACGCTGAGAACCGTACCTATTTGTCCATCTACCTCTACGTGGGATCCGGGACGAGGTACTTCGTTCCTTTCAAAAGCCCTCGCCGAATAGTGCTTGGTCTTCCTCGGATCCTTTTCACCATAGGCTCTTTCAGGAGGGACTTCTACGGTCATCTGTTTTCCGACCTCTGCGCCCTTGAGGGCTTCCTCGAAACCCTTTGGGATGGCCGTTTGGCCCAATATTATCAACCTTGGCTCGTAGGTATCGCCCTCCCTGTGAAGGCCAGCCGACTTGGCAACGTCTTCAAGCGTTGTCTCGTAAACCCGATTGTCCTCCTTGTCTTTTTCCGTGTAATCCACGTATATGAAGGAGCCGTCTTCGAACGCCAACTCAGAGTGAATCTGAACGGTGCTTTTAACTCTAACTGGAGCCAACGGGCCGAGGTCCGTGAGGAAGGGGATGATGACCCCCTTTAAAATTTGGAAAGCGCGTCATGACCGCTGGCAGCAGGACTGGTGCGGCCCTTTGAGATCGCCGCCTCGGCCCAGGCGAGCTGCACTTGCGCGTCGGTTCTCGAAGCAGGAAGCCCCTCAGGGCAGGGGTAGTTCGCCCTTCGTTTGCGGAGGCCTAACCCTAAAAGGCATTGCGGCATCGGCATCGTGCCAGCTGAGGACGTCGTCCATCAGGTCTTCACGTCTGCCGACTTTCTGCTGAAAAGAAAACAAGAAAAGGTGCAGGCGATCAGGTCAGCGGCTCCTGCCTTTCGCGGGATCTTTCTTGAAGGGCTGCGTGCACGGGATGTAAAGTCGCTGACGTATGCGGCCATAGACGGTACGGAAAGTGTGGATAGCAGGTTGGACTTCATGATTTTTTACGCGGGGGCCTTTGGGTACATAGGCGCTCTTAAGGCAGGCAACGACGAGCTGCTCATGGAAGAAGAGAGGTCTTTCAGCGGTCCCACAGAGATCTCTATGGCAGTGCCCGTGCATGAGGGGGACGTGACGGACATACTGCAGGCCTCCGAAGAGGACGTTTCCATCTTCCCATCGCTCTTGATGGAGCTAAGCGAGCTTCAGCTCGCGCGCCAGATAATGTCTATTGCAGCTCCAAAGCTCTTGCTTTTGGATAGGTCAATTTCCCTAGAATACGCCCATCTGTTGAAGGACTCCTTGGAACTACTCGGAAAAGGAGGGACGGCACTCTTCCCCGAGATTCTGGCTTTCTGGGGCACGACCACCTTGCCTTGCATCGTGCCGCCTCCTTTCATATCCCCACAGCTGGACTGGGCGTTGCTTGAATCTCTGGGGACGAAAAGATGGTCCTCTTGGAAAGAACTTTCTGAGCAGCTGGGCCTCTCTGGGATGCAGGATCTCGTGAAGGAGGCAGCATTTGCTTTGAACGACCAGACGATTTCTAGGTTAGGGATTCCGCTCTTGAGGGATGAGTTCTCGCTGGACGGGCGTTTCGTTGGATTGGAAGGCCAGCTGGAATCCGCTTTATCCAGTGTTCTGGAGCACCTTTTCTCTTCAAGAGAAGGTCATCCTCTTTGGGTGAACGGGAAGTGGATCAGAGAATCAGAGCTTAGGATGATCTCTTTTCTGACCCTTCGTTCGCTTATCGGCATGGCCCTGCGTTCCAGGAGTCTGATAGTTGGAATTACGAAGGTCTCATCCTCAACCGATTTCATGACCGGCGTCCTTCCGTCCATGGAGCGTTCCGGTAGGCTGAGCCGGGGAAGCGAGGGATTGGGCTTTGGCACGGACACTACGTTTTTAGATGCGGTTGCTGGGGCTCTTGAGCTGAAGGCGCCCTGGAGGAGCGTGGAGTTCGATGCCGCTTATCACGGTGAATCCGTTGCTCCTGGGATATTTGCCCGTGGCTACTTCAAGTTGAGCTCTTCATCTTTGGGTCGGGTCTTTCCCTATGACAGGCTGCTTATGTCGCCGCCACCCCACGGGAGTTGGGTGGAGGGAGATGGCAGTTGGAGCGGAGATGGCCTGTCGGATTCGCTCTTCACCATGTTGCAGGCCATGGGTCACGAGGCCATTCCGGAGGCCATAGGGTACAACTACCCTCTGTTCCTGGCCGACAAGAAGGCCAAGGCCGCTCAGGTAGAAGCCAGGAGAGCATACCAAGCAGCCATGGGTCTAAAGCTAGCGGGGCTCGGCCTTCAAAGCGAGGAAGGATACAGGGACATGAGGAGGTATTATGAACGCTTGAGGAGGTCAAAGGGAGTTGTTTGATGACATAGATGGTAGGTTCAGCTGCAAGCTAAGAGAGCTCAACAGCATAAATCGCGCCACGACGGATGGCAGGTCATTCATAACCTTCAAGACGGTTAAAATGGAAGCAGAGTACGACCCGCTTGTGGCAAGAAAGCTGACCGCAGGGCGTCTTTTGGCTCTTCAGAACGTCAGGAGCGCGGAGGGCCTTTACTCCATATACGAGCTAGCTGATCTCTCTCTCATGCACTACTCAATGCTCACGCTGGATCTCTCGCAGCCTGCTCCTGTTAGGCGGGAGTTCATGAATTTGATAGAGCGCGATTGGGAGAAGGGCAGCAAAAGCACATGGATCGAGATGGTGGCTGCTCCCACGGGTTACTTGATGCAGGTGCAGGAAGCGGGGCCGGTTTTCTTCAAGGGCGAGCAGCCGTTGTTGGTCGGGTCTTCCGCGTTCTTGCTTAACGACGATGAACTTCGTTCTTTCTTCTGTGCGAGGGATGAGGACCCAGAATACGCTCTTGGTAACTTGTTCATGGAGGCTGAGAAGCCGATTCCTTTGACGGTCGACATGTCCAAGCTGATTCACTACCACGCTGGGGTGTTTGCTTACACGGGTGCAGGTAAGTCAAACCTGACAGCCATGGTCATACGCAAGGCTTTGGCCCGCCTCAGGAACCTCAAGGTAGTCGTCGTGGACGTATCCTCCGAGTACGCTGTGACCCTCATCGACTTGCTTTACAACATGGGGAAGATCGTGAGCACAACCAGGTTGAGAGGAAGCGATCCATACGAACAGGCTCGCGATTTCGTCAAGCGCCACGTCGTGCCAGGTCCCATATTGCCGATGAGCGCAGAACTGGAACAGATCGTGTACAGGATGCTGGTCGAAGATGCTGTCTCTGAGATGCGCGTCGAGACTCCGGAGTCTGCCAGCGCCCTCCAGATGTATACCTACGGTGGCATCAAGGGCTTGCTTTCCGACATGGCTGAAGACAAGTACGTCGCAAGCTCACAAAGGCTTTTGATTCCGGCAATCTTAAACCTCATAAACGAGCGGGAAAAGGCAAGGAGAGCAGAAGTTCGCGGAAGCTCGGAGCTGGGTTCAGAAGACGAGCTTTCCGTCAAGGGAGATGAAAAGCTGATCGACGGGATATCCCAAGTGCTAAAGAGGGCTCAGGTCGACAGAGGAGCACTTAGCAATTTCCTGTCGTCGTTGGCCGTATTGGTAAAAGAAGGAGGTAACTCCGGCGAAGGGTATGGCATAGTCGACCTTGTGGCCGAGATCTTGTCGCCTGCTCCTCCTCGCTTGTTTGTTCTGGACGTGCCAGACAACCGGAAGGCCCGTCTGGTTGCCAAGTACCTGGTTGAAGGCTTGATGGAGTCGCGTCGGAGGAACTACAGCGAGGTACCAGAGGTGCTCTTGGTCTTTGACGAAGCGCAGGAGTTCATCCCCTACGAAAGCAAGAGAGACGATTACACAGATTTGTCAACTCAGGCAGTTGAAACTCTTCTCAGGCATGGCAGGAAGTACTACCTAAGCGGCTGGATAGCTGCTCAAAGGATCGCTAGGTTGAACACGAACGTGCTTCAGCAGCTTCACAGTTACTTCGTTGGGACGATGCCCAGACCGTACGACCGCCAGCTGATTTCGGACACCTTTGCCATAGATGATGTTTTCTTGGACCGCACTCTGAATTTCAACAACGGTGACTGGTTCATGGCCAGCTTCAAAGCAACTAACACGCAGAATGTCCCCGTGTTCTTCCATGCAGAGAACAACGAAACCGTGCTTTCTTCTAGGCTAGCTGAGCTTGCTGGTCGGCTCAAGAAGCAGCGATTTTTCAAGCGACCTTGGCTTTTATCCTCAACTCTTGAAGGATTTGGGAGCGAGAAGCCCACGTCATTCGGACGTGGGTAGTTTACCCAAGGCGGACCCGCGGAGATTTGAACTCCGGATCTGCGGCTTAGAGGGCCGCCGCCCTGTCCTGGCTGGGCTACGGGTCCAACCTCTAGCGCTTTTCGTTTTTTAGCCTTTGCGTAGGCTTGCAGGAGCGCAAAAATGAGGCGGGCCTGGTGGGATTTGAACCCACAATCTACAGCTTTCCTCTTCTGGATTAGGGGGTTCGGCACAGACTGCCGCCCTATCCAGGTTAGGCTACAGGCCCCAGGGAACGCCGAAATGCCATAATAAACCTTGCCCCTGCTTTGCCCTCGACCAGAGTTACCCTCACCTGGGTGGTGTTCGGCAGAAAGTGCTCTGTTTGCATATCTCAGCGTGCCTGCCATGAACGATAGCTCCCACTCCTCGGGATTCGACCTCACGATTATCCTCCTCAGGGTCAACCATGCCTCTTCTCTCTTCCTCTCTGGGTATCCAGAGAGCTGCATGAGTTGGTCGAACTGGTCCAGCAGCACACTCCTCAGCCTTGAAAGATCTCTCTTCTCGGCCCTGCGTTCTGGCTGGGAGTTTGTGAAGATGTAGTAAAGGAGAACCGCAACTGCGTGAGACAGGTTGAAGACCGGGTAGTCCTCGCTCGCCTCGATGGTCACGACAAGGTCACACAGTTTTAGCTCATCATTCGTCAGGCCCCGGTCCTCTCTTCCAAAAACAAGGCCCAACTTCTTCCCTGAGTTTATGAGTGGTAATATGGAAGCTGGCCGATAGGTTTGCCTCAGTATATCGCGCTTTCCCCCAGTCCGCGCGGTGGTGGCGACGGAGTAATCCAGATCTTCGATCGCATCTTGAAGGGATGCGAAGAAAGAAGCTCTTAGCAGGAGTTCGCGACCCTTCGAAGAGTAGCGAAGAGATGATGCGGCTAGACCAAGAGGAGCCCGAACAAACCTCAAGCCTGCCGCCCCGAAGTTCTTCACGGCACGGGCAGCAAGCCCGACGTTGAATTCCCCCATCGGTTCAACGAGTATAACGTAAACGTTTTCAAGATCGGCCAACTTGAGGGTTTGCGCACGTATTCTTTAACTCTAACTGGAGCCAACGGGCCGAGGTCCGTGAGGAAGGGGATGATGACCCCCTTTAAAATTTGGAAAGCGCGTCATGACCGCTGGCAGCAGGACTGGTGCGGCCCTTTGAGATCGCCGCCTCGGCCCAGGCGAGCTGCACTTGCGCGTCGGTTCTCGAAGCAGGAAGCCCCTCAGGGCAGGGGTAGTTCACGACTGCTCCTGCGGCATGCTTGCGCTTTCGCTGACGGCCCTCACGGAAACCACAAACAGCGTCTCAAAGAAAAGCCTCTTTCTCTTCAGGATTTTCCACGACGTTGTCTTTGGCATCGCGTTCATCCAGCCTTTTCCAGATGCAGACGAGAGGAGAAGTAGGATGCTTCCTTCCTTTTTGAGGTGAGGCAAAGCAGAGTGCACGAAACGGATGCCTAACTCCCATCCGTGTCTTCCACCGGTCCACTCAGAAGAGTTTGGTGCATCGGCTGGAAGATAGGGTGGGTTGAATAAGATCAGGTCAAACTTGGCTTTTTTGTTGAGTTCGCAAAGTAGATCTGCAACGATCACGTCGCACGATCCAGCCCGTAGTTTTTCGCAACGCTCTCTTGTGGCTTTGGTAGCAGCCACCGAGATGTCGGTTGCAAGCACATGTGCTCCCCGATTGGCGGCTGCCTCGCTCAGCAAACCATTTCCGCAACCTACATCCAACACGCTCTTACCGGCAAGATTCTCTGGCAGGCTGCTCAGAAGCAAGTATGTGTCATCCGAAGGCTCGTAGACAGTCAACTTCCAGTTTCCTCATCGGCTTGAGGCAGCCTGTGCCTGTTCTTAACGTAAGTAAGCAGAGTCAAAACCTCTTCTGGAGAAAGCTGCCTGATCCTTCTTGTATCGAGTCTCATCTTGGAGAGGGGTTCTTCCTGATCCTCTCTGGGCATCAGAAGGCCAGAACGGAGTAGCACTCCTCTTGCCATCTTGTTTTTTTGCGAAAATATGATTGCCGTAAAGGTCTTTAGGTCTGGGGCTAGGGCTCTGGCGTCTCCGTTCAGAGGGTAGACCATGACCGCTGAGGACCAGACCTTTGGCTTTGGCGAGAAGGCCCAAGGTGGTACGTCAAAGAGTAATTGCGCCTTGGATAGGAGCTGGAACGTGACGGAAAGCCTGCCGTAGTTTGGCGAGCCAGGGAGCGCAACGAGCCTCTCGGCGAACTCCTTTTGAAGGACCAGCAGAGCACGTCCGAAACCTCCCCAAAGCAGGAGCTTGAATACAAGGGGTGAAGATATGTGGTATGGGACGTTTGAAATCACGGCCGAAACCGTCTTCAACTCAAATTTCAGGGCGTCTGCTTGGATCCAGCTCACGTTGTTTGGGCTTGTCCTTGGTCCCTGTTGCACTAGGTCGCGGTCAAGCTCCAGGGCGATCACGTGGTTGGCCCTCCTGGCCAGTTCCAGCGTCAGTTCCCCATGCCCGCTGCCGATTTCGAGTACGTCCTCCTGCGGTAAAGGGGCCAGCGTTTCTACCTCCTTCAAGATGAGTTCCTTAGAGATCATAAAGTTCTGGCTTCTCTTCACACCTCATCAGAACCAGCCAAATAAAAGGAAATGGATTGAGCCAGGCCAAAGGTTAAAGGTTTGGTTGCTAATGGCTGTGGGTATGGAGAGGGAAAGCGAGGAAGGGAACAAGGAGTTCAAGCTAAAGCTGGCTCCTCAGACTCCGGAGCGGGTTCAAGAGCTTGCAACTCAGCTTCTATACAGGCTGGAGGAGGGAGGAGGGGAGGCTTTCTACGAGATAGGCATCAGCGACTCTGGGGAGCCCGTTGGGCTTAGTCCAGAACAGTTGAAAGACAGTCTTTCGATCCTAGGGCAGCTTTCAGAACTCGTAGGCGCCTCCTACCAGCTGGTAAGGGTTGAGAGGGGAGAAAGAGGGGATGTCGCGGAAGTGCATTTGATAAGGCAGAGAAGGCTGAACGATCCAGTCTGCTTGAACGTGGCCTTTTTGGGAAACGTCGATGCAGGAAAGTCCACTCTAAAAGGTGTCCTGATATCTGGGGAGCTTGACGATGGAAACGGAAAGGCAATGGAAAGAGTGGCTCGTTACCTTCACGAAATAAAGAGCAAGAGGACCTCATCGGTTGCCGTGCATGCGCTTGGATTTGCAGAAGACAGCACTCCTCTTAACTCGACCCTTTTGCACTACAACGAAGCAGAGATATTCCTGAAGTCAGCCAAGATCGCTTTCCTGATAGACCTGGCTGGTCATGAACGCTACATAAGGACCACTTTGGCTGGTCTAATGGGTCACTCGCCAGACTATGCCTGCTTGGTGGTCTCTGCTAACGCGGGGACGGTCGGAACGTTCAAGGAGCACCTGGGCATAGCGTTGGCCTTGGGTCTTCCGCTGTTTGTGGTGCTCACCAAGATAGACCTGTCCCCCGAGGAAGTTACCAAAAGGACTCTCTCTGAAATCGAAAAATATCTCAAGTTGCCTGGTGTGAACAAGATCCCGTTTCTGATCAGATCCAAGTCGGACGTGGTCACAGCTGCGAGAAACATGCCTCATCAGCGCGTCGTGCCCATATTCATGATCTCTAACGTCACGGGGACCGGTCTGGATGCCCTTAGGGAGTTCTTCTGGATGCTTCCGCCTAGGATCAAGTGGAGGACCAAACATGAAGCTCCCTTCCTCGCTTACGTGGATGAGAAGTTCAACGTGCCGGGTGTGGGTCTGGTGGTCAGTGGTCTTGTCGAGCAGGGAAGAGCGAAGAGCGAAGAGACCTTGCTTCTTGGGCCGTTTTACGACGGAAGCTTCAGAAAGGTAAGGGTCAAGTCCATACAGACCAACAGGGTATTCGCTGAAGAGGTTGGGGCAGGTAGGGATGCCGCATTTGCGATAGCTGGAGCTGGTTACGAAGAGGTGCGCAAAGGTATGGCCTTGGCTGACGACGCGCTCGATCCCAAACCGACTTGGTCCTTCAGGGCAAAGGTCAGAATACTGCACCATCCCACAACCATAAGGGTCGGATATACTCCTGTGGTCCACTCTCACACGATCAGACAAGCCGCGAGGATAGCGTCCATGGGTATGCAGGCGCTGAGGACAGGAGATGTGGACGTCATAACAATGCGTTTCATGCAGCATCCAGAACTTCTCAGGCCAGGTGACACCTTCATATTCAGGGAGGGCAGGGCCAGAGGCCTAGGGATTGTCCTTGACGTTGATTCTAAGTAGCTCGGGTGGTCTGCGCGTCGGGATCTTCTGACAGCAGCGCTTGCCTGATCCTGGGAGAAGCTATGGGCAGGGCCAGCACCACCGAAAAGAGATTGAGCACAACCGAGCCCAGGAACACTGAGGCGAAGCCTGCGGCAGTCGCCAACCATCCTGAGAGATATGAACCGGCGAGCGAAGCCAAGCCGGTCAAGGAGTTCAACGTTCCGATTGCCGTGCCTCTCTCTGTGTGTGATGCCGTTTGAGCCACCATGCCAGTGACTGCGATTGAAAACACTGACCAGATCATTCCAGAGAGCGAGATTGACGCGACGACGGCTGCTATAGAAAGTGGACCTGACATCAAGACAGCTGCCAAATACCCGATGTAAATGAAGGTTCTGAGTCCTAAACTTTTCAAATAAACAGACACCTCGTTGCTGGGGGACACCTTCTTGCCCTCTACCTCAAAGAAGAGCGCGGTAAAGAATGAGTTTGCGAACAGCAGGCCGAAGACCATCCTTTCGTTTTTGAGCGTGTCTTGAAGGAATGCTGGGATTGGCGTCCACGTGAGGCTTGAGGCAGCGGTGAACAGGGAAGCGCTAAGGATTGCAAGTACCGCCAATCTTTCCCTGGGGCTCTGCACAAGGCGCTTTAAGCCAGAAAAGTTCGGCAGATGGAACATCACGGTGTGATGCCCTCCGTGCCTCTCAAGTATGCCAAGCCGAGCGGTTGTCACCCCGTGAGGGCCTGCTCTTTCGGCCTTGGCCTTTGGGGGCCCACCAGAAGTCATGAGGATGCCTACTCCGGCAAGCCAGGAGAGTCCTGCCGAGAGCTCGAAGGCCGCGCGGGCTCCGCTGTAACCAGTGAAAATCACGTCAAGTAGGAGCCCTAGGCCGTAGCCGTAGTTTATGTAGGCGTTGAGCCTCCCAATCCTGTCGTTCCACGAGTCCTTTGGTGTGTCTTCTAAAGCCATCATGCTTGCTACTGGAGCCATTGCAGATGAAAAGAATGCAAGCAGACCTCCCATGGCTATGGCGACGGTCACGGTCCTTGAAGATGCAAGTGCCCACAGAGCTGCACCTGAGAGCCCAAACGAGAGGGCAAGAAGCCGGCTCCGGCTCTGAACCTTGTCGGACAGTTTTCCCCAGAAGAGCAGCGAGGGAACGGAAATTCCAGAGTAAACCGTGAAAAAAGTGCCAACGTCCACTAGGTTGCCTCCCAAGAAAAGTATCAGAAAGACTGTGAGTGCAGACGTGGCACCTAGGGCGACGTTAAAGGTCGCCACAGGTGCTTCCCAGAAAATTCTCCGCTTTTTTGGCTCTGGTATCAAGCTCTAGCGGGAAGACATTCTGGCTCTTAAGCCTCGATGTAGTCGCTAGGCTTGGGCATTACCTGAGGAAGGCCCTTGCGCGCCCTGATCTTCATGATCAGGTCGGTGAGCAGGGACGGAGGTACTGGAGCCCAGTGGCTGAACTCGGCTCCCCAAAGCGCTTTACCCGCCGTGGCACTCCTGATCTCGTTGCTTAGGTCGAAGGACTCTGCAACAGGGATTTCGGCGATCATCTGCATGTTGTTTCCCGACGCAGACGGTATGACTTCCAGTACTCTGCCTCTCTTTTGGTTGATTATCCTGTTCAGAGGCGGCATATACTCAGTGCCCACCCTGATATCGACTTTTTGCCAAGGTTCTAGAAGAGTCGGATTTGCGCTGAGGAAAGATGCCATCATGGAGTTCTTTATGGCAGGCATCACTTGTGCTGGTCCTCTGTGCGCAGGGTCCTCGTGAATGAGCGCGTCCACGAGAACAGCTTTCACGCCCCTCATTGGTTCCTGCGCAAGAGGGCCTGCCTCAGTCGTCCATTGGAAGGCCTGTATTATGGTCTCTTTGATTTCCCTGAGGTGCTGAAGACCCTTTGTCCTGTCGACAAATATGTTTAGGCGATCATCTATACCCCATATGTTTCTTGCCTCATCGGTATCCCACCCAGCTTCTTCACGAAGGATCTTCGCTCTTTCCCTGAAGTCTTGGTTGTCGTAAACCTTTCCCTCTTGAAGCAGCTGTATGGTTTTCTCGTTGAGGGGTTCGACCATCACGTAGAACCTGTTGTGTTTGTTCGGGGACTTCCCCTCCGAGGGACCTCCCGAAGACTGAATCGACTCCCTGTACACCACCAAAGGCGGACTTGTCACCACGTCGAAGCCCTTTTGTTGGAGATCCCAGAGGGCGATTTCTAGGTGAAGCTGGCCCATTCCGCTGAGCAAGTACTCGCCCGTGTCTTCCTTCACTTTTACCTGAAGGTTTGGATCCTCTATGCTCATCTTGTGAAGGACGTCTATGAACTTGGGGAGGTCACCTGTGCTTTTGGGCTCTATTGCAACGGTCACGACAGGTTCGCTTATGTACGTAAGCTTTTCAAAGGCTCCTTCTCCTTGGTAGTTTGGATCTATGGCGGTCTCTCCGGCTCTTGCTTGCTCTAGGCCGAGCAAAGCGACCATGTTGCCTGCCGGTATTTTGTCGGCGACTTCTCTAGCTTGGCCCATGAAGAGGCCAACCTGGAGGACAGTGCCAACGGTTCCGGCGTTTACAAGGTAAAGTTGATCTCCAGTTTTTACGGTCCCAGAAAATACCCTTCCGGTTGCAACCAAGCCGGCGTGTGGATCAACTACCACGTTGTTGACTGCTATGACGATGGGACCATTTTCGTCGCATTCTAAAAGCGACTTCGTGAGAGCGGAGCCTTCCTTTCCTTGCCATATCTTGGGTATCCTGTACTTCTGCGCGTCCCTGGGCGAGGGAAGGTGGTCTACCGCCATGTTCAGTATGGCTTCGTAAAGTGGGACCTTTTTCACCAGATCGTCCGGGCTTCCCGTGGTGTATGCAGTTACCACATCAGAGAACTTCACCCCCCGCTCAACGGCCATTGGAAGAGTGAATCCCCACTTGTCCTTGGCAGCGCCAAAGGCCACCTCGCCCTCGTTGGCGTTGACCTTCCACGCCTCCTTGTACTCGGGCGGTGCATACTCGTCTATGAGCTTGTTGAAATCTTGTATTATGGAGAGTAGCCTGTTCTGGACTTCTTGCGGCGACAGTCTCAGCTCTTTGACCAGCCTGTCTAGCTTGTTTATGTAAAGTACGGGTTTGACCTTCTCTTCGAGCGCCTGTCTGACAACTGTTTCGGTCTGGGTCATCACGCCCTCCACGCAGTCTACGACGACCACTGCTCCATCCATTACCCTGAGCGACCTCGTTACCTTGCCGGTGAAGTCGACGTGACCAGGGGTATCTATCAGGTTTATCACATAGCTTTTCCCGTTTCTCTCGTGCAACAGGCTGACGTTAGCTGCCTTCACGGTCATTTGTCTCTTTTGCTCTATCTCCAGATAGTCCATGGCAAGAGCGGTTCCAGCGACCTTGGGAGAGATGATCCCAGCAGCCATGAGTAAGCTATCACTCATGGTTGTCTTTCCGTGGTCAACATGAGCAATCACGCCTATGTTCCTTATCTGATCCTTATTTTCCATCAGTTTTAAAATTTCCTCTGTTTGTCTATACTTGGGCAACTTACGCGAGGCTTTCCTCATTGCGTCTTTAAGCTTTTTGAAAATCGGCGAGTCGTTAGTCGTTTTAAGGAAAGTCTTCATACCTTGGTGCCTCTTACCCGCTGGAGACCCCCTGGGATACCATCACTGATTGGCTGAAGCCTTTGAAGGGAGTTGAGTTTCTTAGTTTGAACACCAGACGTTCACGCTGAGGGTAACCCAACGAGTTGGGCTGCCATGAGATTTTGTGATTAGCCAGCGAGAAGACCTTCGCAGAGGGATCAGAAAACCTCTCAGCTGCGTCGTGCGAAGGACCTGGGCTTGCGATTAGAGGCATCGCGGGATGACCTGAAGAGAAGTTAAGGAAAATGAGCGGAGTTGCTGATCCCTGCTCATTCAAAAGCGGCCTACTGAAAAATGAGCAAGAAAGCTCCGGCCCTCAGGGAGGAGATGAATTGTGAAAGACTTTTGCGCTAGCTTCGGGTTCGCTCGTCGGGATAACCAACCGATGGTAGGGCGGGGGCATGCCCGAACTCAGGCCTGCGGAGATCAACGCCTCCGTAACCCGCTCTCCAGACGTGGCTGAACGAAAGTTTCCGGCGTCGGGAAACTGCGCTTCGGGTGGTGTGGGGATCAAGCATGGTCGTTAAACCAGGAACCTCACACCCCTCAGGGTGGGAGGATGTCAGTTTAGAAAGTGCCTGGTTCAAGGTCGTGCGGTCAACTCACTCGACGTGCAGACCTTTGTCTATTGACTCAGTCCCTGTGAACCCCATGGGGCGGGCAAAGCTTTAATTCAGACTCAGGCTTAGCTGCATGGAGCTACACGCCAGTTTGGGATTTTTCTTTTTGATACTGATTTTCTTTGTGGGTTTGGGGGCTGGTTTTGGCATAAACTTCATCGCTTATTACAGCCCGCTTCAGGCACGTTATCACAACCTAAATCAGGCAAACTTGGCACTTTCGAACTACACGTCGCAGCTTTCGAAAGAGATCTCTACCCTTCAGACTCAGTCCTCCAGCCTCAACTCCTCTTATCAGCAGCTTCAGGCGAGGTATGCATCGCTTCAATCCCAACTTGAGAGTCTGAGGTCTTTAGCATCCAAGGGAGCTGCGCAAGAGGGCGCTTTGGGGAGATTTTACGAGTGGAGCGCGCTCGGGATCCCGCCTGTACTGCAAGCTTGGTATTCTCAAGCTCTCTCCCTTACGCCTGGGGGCGGCAAGACAGGGTTTACGCAGTCAGCGCTGTCAGACGCCGTGATACTTGCCGCTATCGATACGGGCCAGGATAGCTGGGCAGCAAGCAGATCAGCTTTCACGGGCCTGGGTACCTACAGCTCTGATTACAAGTTGTTCTCTAACATCTCAAGTTGGACCGAGCCAATAATCCAGGCCTTCTCTGAGAACGTCCTTCAGGTACCGGTCAACATGCGCTTTGGAAATAGCTCGGTCCCTCTTGGCGCTGTGCTCAACTACACATCGACTCTAAGTTCAAGTTCGGCTGTCAACGGGAGCCTGCTTTCTCCTGTGGAGACCATGGTGCGCGGAAGCGGGAATCAGCTAGACGTATGCGAGGTAGCAGCTTCGCTGCTTAGCTACAACGGATTTAACGTCTCGCTGGCACTGGTTAAAGTGAATTCAAGCTCCACCAAAGCAGTTGCCATGGGTCAATCTCCACCAGTTGTGTACAGTTTTATGGTGCTTGTTCAACTTCCGAACCTTAAGGGCACCCGCTATTACAGCAATCTCACCGCTTTCGGCATCCAAGGTGGAAAATGGGCTCTTATAGATCCTGGGTTGCCCCTTTCTCAGCAGAACACGGCTTCTCCGGCAACGCAGTACACTCTCTTGGGCGTCCAAGAGCTACCAAGGGTTGGCTAGCACCTTGAGAGAGCCGTGAATGCGCCCAGCCGTGCGTCAAAATAGAAAAGCATATTATGCGCGGTTGGTAAAACCTGAGAGAGTTTGTACTCGTCTGCATCATCCATGGGTTATGACAGGGTTCCAACCACGTTTTCGCCTGATGGAAAACTATATCAGGTAGATTATGCTCTTGAAGCGGTAAAGAGGGGTTGGATAACCGTTGGAGTCAGAGCGGTTGACGGGGTCGTGCTTGCAGTGGAAAAGAAGCGGTATACGCGTCTGATAGACCCGGTTTATACGGAGAAGATCTTCAAGATAGATGATCACATAGGAGCCGTATTCGCTGGGCTATCCCCCGACGCGAGATTCTTGATAGATCAAGCCAGAGTGTATGGCCAGATGTACAAGTTGGTCTACGACGAACCCATCGACGTTGAAGCTCTTACTCGCTACGTTTGCGACCTTATGCACGAGTACACGCTTCATGGAGGGGCGCGTCCTTTTGGGGTATCTCTTATGATAGGTGGTGTGTTTAAGGGCGCTCCTAGGTTGTACGGTACTGATCCTGGAGGGGCTTATGCCGGGTATTTTGCCAACGCCATTGGATCTGGGTATAGCACAGTGCTCGAGTACTTCGAGAAGAATTATGACGAAAAGATTGCCCTCGATGATGCTATAGTCCTTGCCCTGAAGGCCATGGGTCCTGTCGTTGAGGGCGGCTTATCTTCTGGAAACTTCGAGGTAGCAGTTATCCCAACGAGCACTGGCGTGCTGGAGAAGCTTCTTCCGGAAAAGGTCATGGAATACGTTTCAAAGGCAAAGTCTTGAACGGTGAGAGATTTGGACATAGGCAAAAACACTGTAGTTCGGCTTGAGACAAAGGGACAGAAGTTTGAAGTGGTGGTCGTTCCAGAAAAAGCCTTCAAATTGAAGGGAGGTGAAAAACTGCCAGTTAAAGACATCCTTGTTACCGAGGAGATATTCAGAGATGTGAGCAGGGGCGAAAAGGCATCTGAGAGCAGCCTGAGTCAGACGTTTGGCACGAGCGATCCGCTCAAGGTCGCAGAAGAGATCTTGGCCAAGGGAGAACTTCTGCTAACGGTGGACCAGAGGAGGGAAATGGTGGAAGCCAAGAGGAAGCAAATAGTGAGCATGATAAGCAAGAGCGCAGTTGATCCGAAGACCAAGCTTCCGCATCCTCCGACGAGGATAGAATTGGCCCTGAACCAGGCCAGGTTCGCTGTGGACCCGTTCAAGCCCGTAGAGGAACAGGTAAACGAGGCGCTAAAGGTGTTAAAACCCATATTGCCCATCAAGATAGTTCAGTTTGAGTTCAACGTTCACGTGCCGGCAGAGTACGCGTCTAGGGCATACAAGCCCATCTCTTCGATGGGGCAGGTGAAGAGCTCGCAGTGGCTTGATGACGGATCTTTGAGGATTTCCATGGTTGTTCCAGGAGGATCAAGGATGGAGGTCTTGGGTAAGATAAACGACCTCACCAAGGGGTCAGCCGAGGTAACCGTGGAGGAGATCTGATGAAGTTGTCAGAGGGACAGACCACGCAGGCGAGGGAAGTTGTGGTTCCAGGGGAAAAAGTAGCTGATCAGGGGTTTAAGCCGGGGGAAGGGGTATATCGGGACGCAGATGGTCTTTACTCCAGCTTGTTGGGGGTAGTGGAGAGAGACGAGGCTCGTTCCATCGTCAGGGTGAGAGCTCTTAGAGGGCAGTACATACCTCACCCTGAAGATATCATCATAGGAAAGGTGATCGAGGCGGGTCTCACGGACTGGGAAGTCGACATAAACTCTCCTTACATGGCCAAGTTAGATGCTCGGGATGCGGGAGTAGAGGTAGATCCAATAACGGTCGACCTCAGACGGTACTTCGATGTTGGAGATTACTTGGCCGCCAAAGTGGTTGCTTTTGACCGCGTGACTCCTCCCAGTCTGACAGTCATGGGAAAGGGCTTGGGAAAGATAAGGGGTGGGATAATCGTGTCTGTTATCCCATCCAGGGTACCTAGGATAATAGGAAAGAAGGGATCCATGATATCTATGCTTGACAAGATGTTGAAGGTCCACCTTGTGGTGGGCCAAAACGGATACGTTGTGGTCCAAGGTTCTGATCCTGATGAAGTCGCGTTTGCGGTTTCCATAATCAGGAAGATCGAGGCTGAGGCCTACACGTATGGTTTGACGGACAGGATCAAGGAGATTTTGACAAAGAGGTATGAAAACCAAAATGGGAAAGATACCACAGGAGTCGCTTCTCAGCGACGACGGTGTAAGGAGTGATGGCCGGAGGGTAGACGAGGCCAGACCGTTTGAGGTTCAGGTCGGCGTTCTAACGCAGGCGAATGGGTCAGCCTTGGTAAAACAAGGCAAAAACCTAATACTTGCGGGGGTTATAGGTCCCTACGAGGCAGAGAGGCACTCTCAGTATCTTGACAGAGGAGTGCTAAGGACCAGATACCACATGCAGCCTTACTCTACCAACGAGAGGAAGTCGCCTACGTTCACGCGGAGAGAGATCGAGCTCAGCAGGGCAGTCAGAGAGGCGCTGGAGCCAGCAGTCATACTAACTGATCTGCCTAGGGCTCAGATTGACGTCTTCATAGAGGTGCTTCAGGCGGACGGCGGGACGCGTTGTGCCTCCGTCAACGCTGCGAGCGTGGCGTTGGCTGACGCAGGTGTCCCGATGAGGGACTTGGTTACCGCTGTGGCGATTGGTAAGGTGCGTGATACGCTAGTGGTAGATATAAACGATCTGGAGGACGAGAACGGTCAGGCGGATTTCCCGATAGCCATGATGCCAAGCAAAGACAAGATAACCCTTCTTCAGATGAACGGCCTTTTGACTCAAGAGGAAATCCACAAGTCCATCGAGATGGCGCGCGGTGTGATAAGGTCCCTTTATGAGGTCCAAGTGGAAGCTTTGAAGAGGCGGTATGCGCCGCTTGCTGCCTCTGGCAACAGAGAGGGTGGTTCGGATGCGTAAGCCGTCCTTTCAAGGTGCTTTGAGACAGGACTTCTTGGAGGTCATGCTGTCAAAGCTTGAATCTGGGCAAAGGATGGACGGCAGAAACCTTGAAGCCTATCGGGAGCTTAAGGTAGAGCTAGGGGTAGTGCCAAAGGCAGAGGGGAGCGCCGAGGTTTGGCTGGGGCAGACCAACGTCATGGCTGGAGTAAAGGTGGGGACGGGTACGCCTTTTCCAGACACGCCTGACGAAGGAGTGTTGACGGTGAGCCTTGATCTTGCTCCTTTTGCTCACCCTGATTACCAGCCCGGTCCTCCAGATGAGAAGGCGATAGGATGGGGCCGCGTGGTTGATAGGGGCATAAGGGAAGGAAAAGCGCTTGATCTTTCGTCTTTGGTGATAGATCCGGGAAAGAAGGTAGTCACGCTATGGCTTGACCTTACCCTTCTCAATCAAGATGGCAACGCTCAAGACGCAGCCGCTTTGGCTGCCTTGGGTGCCTTGCTCACTACTCGCTTCCCAGACGAGGTTTCAACCGTGCTTGGAAAGAGCTGGTTGGAGCTATCCCACTATCCCCTATCTGTCACGCTGGCCAAGTTGAACGATTATCTCATGGTTGATCCGACGCTTGACGAAGAGGAGTTCGCTCAGACGGAGCTAACCATTTCCGCTATAGAGGATGGAAGGATCTCGTCTATGCAGAAGGTATTGTCTGGTCCTCTTACCCAGGAGGATGTGGTTAGGGCAGTCAGCATTGCGAGGCACAAGACCGAAGAGCTGAGGAACTTGATATTTGAGGCAGTCAAAAGGCATAAAAGCCGGGATTCTGACCCCTTGGGTCAAGCTTGAGTGCGATAAAGGAGAGGGCAGGGGGCGAGGCAGGAGTAAAGTACGGCATGAAGCTCAGAAGAGATTACGTCAGGCTCAAGAGCCAGAGGAAGCAGCCCATGCGCTGCCCAAAGTGCGGCAAGAGGACTGAGATGTACAGGGTGGCCGTTGGCATATGGCGGTGCCCTAGGTGCGGTTATGAGTTTGCAGGGTCAGCGTTTAGTCCAAAGCCCTACGGTCAGGTCATAAGTGCATGACGCCCTATCTAAGAAAAGTAGAGGTCAGCCTCAGGCAGGAGTCGTCTCTTGCAGATGTAATCTGTAGGGCCCTGTCCCCAGACATTGAGGGTGAAGTCAAAGTCTTGAGTGGGAGCTTGGAGCTTCTCTACGTTGCCCCCTCGGAGTCCAAGGCCAGAGCTTACATCGAGACCCAAGTCAGACTGATTTCGGCAATCCTTAAAACCCTAGAAGTGTTGAAGGCAAATGGCCGAACAGGGCAGTTCTCAGGATTACGCTGAAAAGATCGAGACGTTGAACGAACAGCTCAGGTTGGTCTTAGAGGAGAAGCAGAGCTTGGAGCTTGAGGTCAAGGACATAGATCGGGTCTTGTCGGAGATAGCTGGGCTCCCTGATGGAGAGTCCGTCTACCAGTTAGTGGGAAGTGTTCTCGTCAAAAAGGGTAGGGATGAGCTTTCGAAGGAGCTTCAAGAAAAGAAGGAAAAAGATGCCCTGATGCTTCAAACTTTGGCCCAGCGCGAGCAGAGCATAAACGAAGAGGTCAAGAGGCTCAGGAAAGAGATGCTGTTTAGGGCGCAGCCCTTCAGGGCTCCGACCGGTGCATGAAGTATTTGGGCTCTGAAGGTTTCCTCAAAGAACTCCTGCGGGCATCGAGGGGGCACAAGGTCGGCATATTCACTCACGCGCGGGCAGATCCTGATGGCTATGGATCTGCCTATGCCCTGTACAGTTTGCTATTGGGATCCGGCGTCTCTCTTGTGAGAGCTTACCTAGATGACATGAATTCCCTCTCGAAAGGAATGTGCTCCTACTTTCCCATGCCTCTTCCAGAAGAGGATTTTATTCCGGATGTCGCGGTGGTTGTAGATACTTGCGGCCTGAAACAAGCCCATAGGGGCGACGAGTTCTCTGGCAGGGACATCTTCGTGATCGATCATCACAGGTGCCGGGGTTCCAGCATGACTGGTTTCGGCATGATAGTGCCAGAAGCATCTTCTACCTCAGAGCTAGTCTTGGCCTTGCTGGCCTCCTCATCTTTTCCAGCTCCGCCACAAGTTTATACCGCGCTTCTGACGGGCCTGTTCTTTGATACGGGCAACCTCAAGTACGGGGGAAAGGACAGCTTGATTTCTGCTTGTCGCATGCTGGAAGCTGGGGCAGATCATGGATTGGCCACTTCTCTGGCCACAAGGGAACAGAGTCTGTCGCTGAGGACAGCAAAGCTGAAGGCTGCTCAGAGGGCGGAGATTGTAAGGATTGGGGACTTGCTGGTTGCCTTCTCCGTCGTTGGTTCGTTCGAGGCGGAATCAGCGCAGGGGCTTGTCGAGCTTGGAGCTGATGTCTCATTTGTAGCTGCGAATCGCAAGGGGGGGTCTAGGGTGTCAGGTAGGGCTGGAGAAAGGGCAATCAAGGAAGGGATAGATCTCACGGACCTCCTAGGCAACTTGGGTGGAGGGCACAAAGGGGCAGCAGGGGCCTTTTTTGAATTGGACGCAGAAGGGGCCATTGCAGAGGTCCGGAGACTGGCTCTTTCTTACTTGGGATCTCCAAGGGCTGGTCGTTCAGGAATGCCTTTTTAGATGGGACCCGTTTCGACGTGACTAGCGCTTGCTTGCCATAGAGGTTCGCGGTCTCCGGTTTTCTTACTCGGGCTCTTCATCAGAGGCTCTGAAAGGAGTCGACTTATCTGTGGCAGAAGGAGAGTTTGTGGTCATTGCTGGCCCGAGTGGCTGCGGCAAGTCCACGCTGATAAGGGCCATAAACGGCTTGATTCCTAGATTCTATCAGGGCAAATACTCTGGAACCGTGATCGTCGGGGGGCAACGGGTCTCTGAAAGGGAACCCCACGAGCTCTTTGGGATAGTGGGAACGGTTTTTCAGGAGCCAGAGAGCCAGCTGCTGACATTTTCCGTGGAGAGAGAGTTGGCATTTCCGCTTGAAAACGCTGGAATTCCCAGGGAAGAAATGAGGGATCGCGTTGATCACATGCTTAGGAGGTTTGGTCTCTTCGACTACAGGAAGAGATCCCCCTGGCAACTCAGTGGAGGAGAGCAGCAGAAGGTCGCTCTGGCGGCAGCCCTGATACCAGAGCCAAAGATACTGCTGTTGGACGAGCCGACTTCGAACCTGGATCCGGTTTCGGCGCTTTCGCTCCTGCAGCTGGTAAAGCGCGAGAACGAACGTGGGACAACCGTTGTGCTCAGTGAGCACAGGATGTCCTTGGTTGCTGGGTTGGCGGATCGCTTGGTGGTGATGGAGGACGGAAAGGTCACCGATGACGGCCCGCCTGGGGAAATCCTTGACAGGTCGCAGGGATTGGTGGAGGTGCCCTTCACGATTGCGCTGGCCAAGCTTTTGAGGCAGAGGTCGATCCCAATTGAGGGTTATCCCTTGACCCCTAAGGAGTTCGTGGAAGCCCTGAGCGCGGTGAGGGCGCTTGGAGGGAAAGGCCATGAACGCGATTGAGTTTGAGCACGTGAGCTTCCAGTATGCTGGCTCGGCGTCTCTTGCCGTTGAAGACGTGAGTTTGGTCGTGCATGAGGGAGACAGGTTGGTTGTCCTTGGTCCCAACGGTTCTGGCAAGACTACCCTACTCAAGCTTATGAACGGCGTTCTAAAACCAAGTACGGGAAGGGTCACTGTAGAAGGCTTGGACACCGCCAACTCAAACGCGTCCGTCATAGCGAAGCGCGTTGGACTTGTGTTTCAGAACCCAAACCACCAGTTTTTTTCGCAGAGTTGTCTAGAGGAAACAAGATTCGCGCTCGATAACTTCGGTTACGAAGCTCGTCAGGCTGAGTTTCTGGCCGAAGAGGCGCTTCGTAGGTTTGACCTCTTTAAGTACAGGGATGTCTCACCGTTTGCGCTCAGCGTGGGGGAAAAGAAGAGGTTGAGCATAGCATCGGTCGCCGTATACAACCCCGACGTGCTGGCGCTCGACGAACCAACTGCTGGCCAGGATGCCAAGCATAAGCAGCTCATAGGCAGGTTGATTTTAGATTTCCCAGGGAAAGCGGTGGTAGCCACTACGCATGATGTGGAGTTTGCCTTGACGTACTTCAACCGGGCGATGATAATGTACAAGGGCAGGATCCTGGAGGAGGGGACTCCGAGAGATGTCTTTTACGGAACTTCTCTTTTTGACCTGGGTTTGCTGCCTCCCAGCGTTGTTGAAGTTGCGAGGCTGTTGAAACTAGATCGCAGGAAGCCAACGAACGCAAGCGAGTTACTCACGTCTATAGAGGAGGAGATCCTGACTTGAGCTGGGCGAAGGGGCTGACGTTCTCATATGGAGACAGCTTCATGCATAGGCTGAATCCCTTCTCAAAGGCAGGTCTGGCGTTCTTTTTCCTGATTTCGGCCATATGTGTTTACAGGGCATGGGAGATCTTGCTAGCCCTTCTGGTGCTCACGTTTATACCTGCGTTCTCCTCAGGGCAGGTGAAGAGCTGGTGCACTACTCTGAAGGCGGCCGCTTTCTTCTCAATTCTGATAGCGATCCTCGACTTTGTCTTCGTTGGTGGTTTGCTTTTTTCGGTCACCATGGGCCTGCGTTTTCTTGTGGTTGTGTCTGCCTTTTCCGTTTACTCCTTGACAACTTCTCCAGAGGATACCGCTGACGCCATGCTGAAGGCAGGCTTTCCCTATTGGCTGGTCACGGCTTTCGCGATGTCTGTCAGGTTCATACCACTCATATCTGATGAAGCGCAAACCATAATGGAAGCTCAGGTTTCAAGGGGATATGAGTTTAAGAGCAGGAACCCGATTTCGCTGATCAAGAAGTACGTCCCTCTGTTGGTCCCTCTGTTGGTCATATCTGTCATGAGAGCCGATGAAGCGGCGCAAGCGCTAGAGACGAGGGGATTTGGCTATACGAGAAACGTGACCACCTTCTCCGATCTCAGGTTTCGGGAGGTCGATTTGCTGGTTTTGCTGCTCGCCTTGGCTGGCACTGCTGCCATGGTCTACGTTCGTCTCTGGCTTTCGCCGAGTTGGCTTTGAGCCAACTTCACCGTAAGCTTCAGCCCGTCGTGACCGACAACTACCACGATGTCGCCTGGCTCGACTCTTTCTCCGCCCTCTAGAGCAGCGGACCACAGCTCACTGTCCACTAGTATCACGCCATCTTTTTCGGGCGTTATGGAGGTTTTGGCTATTCCTTGGCGGCCAAGCATGGCCTCTGGGACACGGCTTACCACAGCCCGCCTGGTAACGCTCGTGCCGGCAAATCCCACTCCCAGTACCGCTGCCAGCACGATCAGAAAGGTTCCGACGATCAGCACGCCAGCATCGCCTTTTTGCATGCCGATCAAGACGAAGAATGCTCCTGCCAAGCAAAGCAGGAGCAGAAGGAACAGGGGTCTTATTCCAAACATCAGGATCCTATCGATCACTCCGCTTGGCTTTGTGCGGGGCTGAGACAAGCAGCCTGCCTCGGCTTTGTTCAGACGTGCTGCACCTGACAATGGTGTTTTCAGCCTCTTCTTTGCCCATCCAACCCAACACTTTAACGAACTTCTCCGGTTCCAGTTCCTTGTAGTGGTTGAAGAAGTGCTCTATCTCGTTTCTCACGGACCTTGATAGGTCTCCGACGTTGTTCACATCGGAGTAAAAAGGATCTACGGATGGGATGGGAACCGAGATGACCTTGACATCATCGCCGTTTTCATCAACGGTGTGAAGTGCTCCTACTGGGCGCGCCCTCATGATGGTCCCAGGTATGACGGCCTCGCGACTGATCACCAGGCAATCCAATGGGTCTCCGTCTGGTGCCAGTGTGCCTTCGACATACCCATAGTTGAAGGGGTAATGCGCTGCGGCATAGAGAAAACGATCCACGTAGATCTTGCCCGTTTTGTGGTCAATCTCGTACTTTATGTCGCTACCTTGAGGTATTTCGATCACTACGTTAATCTCCACAAGTTAGGAGCCTTTCTTTTTTTAAGCATATGCCGACCCGAGGAACGCCTGATTCAAATTGAGCGCTAGGTTTATACATGGGCTCCTCTACGTTACCTGCGGTCTAAAATGGCCAAGTGCCCTTATGACGGTACGGAGGTTCCAAATCCAACGAAGACTTGGGTCATGATCGGGAAGCCGCTTGGGGGCAAAAGGGTGAAGCTCACAAATGGGATCTTCCATTGCCCGACCTGCGGCAAGAACTTCAGAGCTGTGATCAAAAAGGAGATCCTCCCCGCTTAGGCCCGAGACTCAAAATTTTTTATCCATCGAATTTTGATTAAGCTTAAAAGGCCAGCCTTTCAGCCCGCATGCACTCGCCCTCCTCAAGGGTTGTTACCAGGCTGGGCGCATTCACGGCTCTCTCAGTGGTCGCCGACCTCATGCCATTGCCCAGGGCCTTCTGGGGAATGAAGTTGGATCTTGTGGGCAGCGTCTGGGTGTTTTCTTATTTGGTCTACGGTCTTGAGACGGCTGGGCTTACGTCCTTGCTTTCTTTCTTCATCATGAGCTTTTACGGACCAGCAGGGCCCATTGGGGCCTTTATGAAGTTGGCGGCAACTGCGCCCATGTTCTTGATGCCCTGGGTGATACAAAAAAAGCTCGGCATGAGTACTCGTAGCTACGCGGTTGGCGGGGCTTTTGCTTTGATGGTCCGGGTGCTGTTGGCCTTCTTGCTAAACTACTATATCGCCTTACCAATATTCTTCGGCATGAGTACTCCCGAAGTAATTCGCAGGTTCTTCGGAGGTTCGTTTCTGATTCTATTTGGAGTAATCGCTTCGATGAACGTCGCGCAGGGCATCATTGACCTTGCGCTTCCTTGGGCTTTGGCCTTCAGGCTTCGCCTGAGGAAGCTGTTGCTTTATGGGATGCCGTAGGATCTCCTCTTGCCTCCTTTCTCGCCCTTATCTTGTATTCTAGATACGGGTCATCAGGGGAGAACTTGGGAGGACTTGCAGGGGCCGTGGGGGTCCCGCAGCGTGGGCACCTGTCTTTTAGAGTGTAAGTCCCGCAGCGTGGGCACCTCATTATGACTTTTCTCAAGGGGTTTGACCTAGGACTTTTGTCTCTCCAACGAGAATGATCCTCCCGTTTTCTTGACGTAATCGCTCATGAATTGAGTTGCATCCGAGAGCGCAGCTTCAAGTTCTTTGTAGCTTTTCCCTTGGCATCTGAGGAGATAATAGGGGGCGCTTAGATAAGTTATCTTGCCCTCTGAGCCATGTTTTGTCAACACTTCCAGTAAGCGGTGCAATGCCTCTTTTGTCTTTTCTATCCCTCCCTCTCCTGAGTAGAAGATCTGCACCTTAGCGCTAGTGGAGACCTTTTCTGCCTTGACGTGCTTGGATACGAGAGGGTATATGGCTGATATCCATGCGTCGCTTACACCTGCTTTTTTGAGGGCATCTGGCCCCTCTTCAAGTGTCCTCTGGAGGGCCGAGTAAGCGTCTCCGTATTTCTCTTCCAGTGGCCACAGTAACTCTTTGTAGGTTTCTTCCTTGGTTTTGCCTAGGGTTTTTGCTGCAACAAGGGCAACCGCTTCTGCCTTCTTCGCTTTTGTCCACTCTGCGTATACTCTTTGTTGTTCTCCCGCACTTATTTTCTTGAGGGATAGGACGACCTGCCCTTTTGATGGATCGACCATTACGACCTTTAATGGTAACTTTCTGCCCTCCTTGGCGTAATCATGGATGTTCTTGATCCAGCCGCTTGCGATCTCGTTTATTGGAAGATACCCGTGGAGGCCGTTGAATGAGTCTATGGTGACGTATGCGCCGTGCTCTTCCAGTTTGTCTACGGTAGCCACGACGCCTGCGCCTACGGCGGGGTATCTCTCTTTTTTCAAAATTGCCATTATGGGTGCGTCTTGGCAGGGCATAAATCCTTTTCCCTTATATCAAACCAGCTTGAACGGATGATCAGATCGCGTATTTTTGGGCAACAACTTTAATATACCCAGAGTCACTGTAGATTGACTTGGTAAAGCTAGTTGTAAAAGATCCAAGAGAGTTTCGCGATCTGATCCAAGCAGCGCTTGGCGTAGTATCAAGCGGCACGTTCAAGGTCTCAAAGCAAGGCCTTTTCCTGAAAGAGCTTGATCCCAGCAGGGTCGCGCTTGTTGATTTAGGTTTCCCTCCCGAGGCTTTTCAGTCAATAGATTCCGAGACCGAAGACAGGTTTGAGGTGAATCTGGAGAGTCTAATGGACATCCTCAAGAGGATGAGGCCAGATGACCAGCTTGAACTTCAAATGGATGAAGGAAAGCTCACCGCATCTTTCAGTCTGAAGAAAAGTTATAGGTCGTTTAAGATACCACTCATGAGCGCCTCTAACCAAGAAACGCCGAACATAAACATACAGTTCACTTGTAAGTACAACGTGCTGGCCGACGCCTTGTACTCGGCCATAAAGGATGCCGCTACTGTGGCCGAAGAGGTGATGTTCACATCATCAACAGACGGTAGCTTGCTGATCTCTGCCAGCAGCGACAGGGGCTCGGTGGAGCAGAGGTTGACGGTGGAGAGCGACGCCATACTGGGTCAACCAGAGGTAAAGGAGGTTGCGACTGCCAAATACAGCCTTCAGTACTTGGAGTCGATAACGTCGTTTCGTGATTCGCCCAGCGCGCTTCTTCAGTTTGCTCAGGACAAGCCGCTGAGCCTGGAGTATCATCTTCCAGATGGTGCTTACTTCAGATTCATATTGGCTCCCAGGTTGTGAAGAGGCATCATGTCAACGGCGGAAGCTCTCAAAAAATATCCATTTTTGTTTACCCAAGGCGCTCTTCCTGCCGGCTCGCTGACCAACTTGGGTGAGCTGAGGCCGCTCCTTCCCAAGGCCTTGGCCAGGTCAAGACAGTTGCTTGGCCTTTCACTTCGCCGGGGCTTAGATCCGTCCCAGCGGCAATACTCAGATGAGAGGGAGATGGCTGCGTTGCACGCCCTAGCCTTCGCTCTTGTAACGGCAACCGGCAATCGCCGGATGATAAGGGCAGCATCTTGGGGTTTCAGCAAGGAAGTTGAGCTAAGTCTAATGAGCGACGCCCTGCATAATCCAAGGGGTTTTCCAGAGATTTACATTCGCGTCGGAAAGGCAGCAGGCATAGAAGCGGCGTTCAACTGGATAACCCAGAGGTTTGAGATGTCTCTTCTCTCTTATCTTGTGCTTAGGGGGATCGAGGGGGATCCCAAACTCATGTTGCCTCAGCTGTCCTTGGCCGGTGGGAAGGTCGCGGTGCCTCCCAACGTCTTCGCTGCCATGGTCTCGAGGGTGCTCAGGTATAGTCTGACGATGAAGCTGGAACTTCAAGCGAACGAGCTGAGGAGGGCTGAGCTTGATCCCGACGTGAAGGCAGGAGCTGAAACCTTGGCCTCCGAGTTCTCAAGAAGGAAGGGAGAAGAGGTAGATATACAGACGCTTTCGCCCGTTGAGTCTCTTTTTCCACCGTGCGTGAAGTTTTGGACCTCTGAGATGAGGAGGGGCGTGAACGTCCCCCACCAGGCTAGGTTCCTGGTCGCGACTTTTCTTCTGCATCTCGATTATTCCGTGGACGAAGTTCTTCGCTTCTTTTCGACGACCCCCGATTACGACGAGGGCATAGCACGCTATCAGGTGGAGGATCTGGCGGGCGAGAAAGGTTCGGGAAAGAAGTACGCGGTACCGAGGTGCGATACTCTCAGGACTTTGGGAGCATGCACGTGCAGAGAGGGCCTATGCGTTCACATGACGCACCCGCTTCTCTACTACAGGTTATCCATAGAGAGGAAGCTAAATGGTGACAAGCTTGCAGGATCAGAGTGTGCTGGATCACTTTCGCGATTACTACACCTCGCTCGACCCCGACGCCCTGTTTGTCCCTGATCTTCAGAAAAGGGAGTTTGGGTTCATGCCACGGGAAAGGCGCGAGATGATCAGGCATATGGCCTTCAGGGATCTCGGAGCTCTCAAATCATACCTTATCTCTCTGCCTCCTTCTCATGTATATTCCTCAACCGCGCTCTACGAAAGGCCTTCAGCTCCTGACATGAACTCCAAGGGTTGGTTGGGAAGCGAGATCGTCTTTGAGTTTGATGCAGATCATATGAGGGAATTCAAGGGAGACGCGCTGGCCAAGTCAGGCATTCTAACCGAGGAGGCCTGGAACGCGATCAAGAAAAGGACCGCGGAGCTGATCGACGATTTCCTGATCCAGGACTTTGGAATATCTTCCTCAGAGATCAAGATCACCTTCTCTGGGAACCGCGGCTTTCATGTCCGCGTCCGGCGGCAAGAGTTCCTAGGCCTTGACCAGGAGGCAAGAAGGAGGTTGGTCTCCTATCTCAATGCGTCCGACCTCGACGTCAATGGTCTGCAAAACTTGCTTGGAAAAGCCAAGAAGAGGAGTCTGGAGGTAGTCTTATCTCAGCCCGGGTGGATGTCGAAGATAAGGCGGCAGATGAAGGAGAAGAATTGCTCCTTGCAAGAGGCAGTGGACGCCCTAGCTCTTGACGTGGACGAAAACGTGGCACTCGACCTCCATCGCCTCATAAGGCATCCTAGCTCTTTGCATGCCGGGACTGGGCTGGTGGTGAAACCTGTTACCTTGGAGAGTTTGTCCTCGTTCATGCCTTATCAAGATGCACTCGTGCAGTCTTCGACCGAGTTGAGGGTGAATATGATCGATCTCCTTCCTTCGGGGCAGTTCCAGGTTGGGGACCTTGAAGTTTCAAAGGCCTTGGCAGGGAGGGTCATCAGGGTTCAGCGTTCCGTTGGGATCTTCTTGATCCTCAAAGGGCTTGCTAGGCCTGCAGTACGAGTTCCTTAAAGGCGGGCAGGTGCATCTGTTATGCAAGAACCCTCAGAAGCGCTGGCTGAAATGCTGGATGCGGAGTTGAGCTCGAGCAAGGTACTACCTTTGTCTCCAAGCCAAAGGGCCTTGCTTGTGCGGTTGCAGAGTTCTTTCGCTGATGCCCGGACAAGGTTTCTTGCGCGGGCCGCTAGGCAGCTGGAGGTCATAAGGCTTGAGAAGATCTTGCATGGCCAGGGCGGCATGCCTACTGAGTTGGAAAAGAGGGTCGAGGAAGTGATCCGCGACGCGTTGTTTGGTCCTAGGCGCAGCATCGTTTTGATGCGCCGCGATGTTCATGAGGAAGCCAGCTTGGTCTCCTTGTCTCTTGAGGAGGCAGAAGACTTAATAGGCAAAGGGATGGGGAGGCTGATAGCTGAGATTGGAAATTCCCTCGACCGTGATGAAGTACTGCCCAAAGTGCAAGGCTTATACTCCCCACAAGGTGACAATATACAAGGCAGGCAAGAGGAATCCGCTCAGGGAAGGCGAGAGGAGGCATGCCAGAAGGCTCAAGGGTTATGGTGGATCTAGGAAACCTATACAGAAGAGATTTGCAAAGACCACTAAAAAGGTAGCACTCAAGCTTGAGTGCACTAAGTGCGGCTCCATACTGATGACCAAGGGCACGCGTCTGAGAAAGGCGGAGGTAGCAAGGTGAAGTTGGCTCTGGAAGAGCTGCCGCATCCAGCTTCGACGTACTTGCGCGTCAAGTGCCCAGACTGCGGGAACGTCGCCATGATCTATTCTCACTCAAAGACCGTGGTCAAATGCAAGGTCTGTGGGGCGGTGCTGGCCAAGCCAACGGGCGGAAAGGCTAGGATCTTGGGTCAAGTTTTAGAGGCTCAAGAAGGTCGAGGAGGTATACCTACCCTTTGTCCAAGGTCGAGCGTCGGTCCGGAGCCTTGACATATCCTGGGCTGAGGCTGGCCGTACTTGAAGAGTTTCTTCCCGGCTTGGGGACGTACGATGAAGACAACGAGGTCTATGCCTCGAGAGTAGGAAGGACCGGCTATGATCTGAAAGACCACGTGGTCGAGGTGCACGCGTTCAAGCACGTGCTGACGGAGTTGATCAAGAAGGGAAGATCTTACGTGGGCGTGGTTGATGATGTCAAGAGAAACTTTGCCCATGCGGTCCTCTTCACAGGGAAAGAGGATGGCTTCTTCCCGTTTGAGGCCTTGATTCACATCTCTAACAGCGGCATGAGGGAAGCTGACACGATGACAGAGGTCGTCAAGCCCGGCGACGTAATCCGGGCTGGGGTTCAGACCGAATGGCAGCCGGTGCAGGCCACGCTGGATGGCGACGATCTGGGAGTCATTAGGGCAAACTGTTCTATTTGCGGCGGAAGGATGGAGCCCGCAGGATCGGGCGTCCTTAAGTGCACCAGCTGTGGGCACCTCGAGCTCAGGAAGCTCTCAAAGGATTATGGGGTCAGGCTTCTGCGATCAATCCTCATGCCCCAGGGTTGGTGGAAAGGCAGGGCTGTTCCCGCTCGGGCCTTTCAATAAGCTTTTTAAGTCCTCAAAATCTATGGCCAACTTGCCTTCCTTCAAGGAGCGCACCCTTTCCTTTATGAGGCTCTTTCTGAGCCCGGAGTTCGGAACCTTCGTGTTTCTGGCGCTGGTGTTCTTTGTGGCTTTGGCGGAGAGGCTCGAGCCTCTCAACTATCTGTCATATACGACTCCATCTGGAAAGACCACATCCTTTCCAATTTCCTTCCCCTATGCCATAGCTACCCTGGACCCGTTTCAGCACTACAGGGTAGCCGAAAGGCTGATTGACTACGGCTTTCAGGCCTTCTATTCGTCCCTTTATCCTGGTTTGAGCAGTTCTTACTGGAACGACACTATGGCTTGGTTTCCGGGGAGGGACGTAACTGCAAACTACATGGTTGGCATCGCTTACGTCTCGGTTGTAGCTTACTGGATAGCTCATTTCTTCGACCTCTACGTGACCGTCGGGCAAGTGATAGTGTACCTGCCCGCGCTTCTGGGGGCTCTGACCGTCGTCATGCTGTACTTCTTTGGTAACGAGCTGTATGGTAGAAGAGTAGGCTTGATTGCGGCGGCCATCGGGCTCGTAACACCGGCTTTCATGACGAGAAGCATGGCTGGTCACATAGACGGTGAACCCATAGACCTGTTTCTTTGGGTAATTGCTCTGACGCTTTTCGTGAAGGCTTACAAGGAGAAGAAGCCAGGCCTATCCCTTATCGCTGGTCTCATAATAGGGTTCTCTGGTTCCGTCTGGGGCGGCTACCTTTACGTGAGCAACTCCCTTGCTCTTTTTGCCATAGCGCTCGTGCTTCTCGAAAGGGTCGACTCGCAGAAGGCGCGGGTACTTGTTGCCGTCTTGGTCCCTTCAACGGTAGTTCCCGCGCTTCTGCTTCCCGAGGGTGCCCTGTGGCTCAGGACGCTTTCTGCTTGGATGCTCCCAGGTTTGGCCGCGTTTCTGTTGGTGGTCTACTCTACCTGGGCAGGTAAGAACGCACACAGGTTGCACCTGATCTCCGTTTCGACGCTCGCGGTGCTGGCGGTTTCTGTAAGTTTCCTCTTTGTCGCGCCTCTTGTCCCCTCTCTATCTCACCTGTTTCCGTCTGGAAGGCTTGCCACGGTGGTGAATCCCTTTGCGACCTCCGGGATCGAAAGTACAGTCGGCGAGCAAGAGATGAGCACTTGGACGGCGTTCTACGGAGACTACCTCTTCTTGCTTCCCTTCGTTGTGGCATCTCTTTACTTCCTAATCGAACGTCGCTACGACGTCGACATACTTCTGGCCCTGATGATATTCGTCGGCATTTACGGGGAAGCAGCCATGGTCAGACTGGATCAGATACTTGCCATACCCGCCTCCATAGGGGCAGCCTTCGTGCTGGAAAAGCTGTTCTCTGGAATAGGCAAGTCCTTTGCGGAAAGGAAGGGCATCGGGGCCGGCTTCCTCCTCATACTGGTGGTGCTGGCTGGGGCGTATTACTCAGCCCCTTCCGCGTATAGGACGGCCGCGGGCGTTCCCATGATCGACAGTGGTCTAGGGGGCCCGACGGATACCAGCTGGCTTCAGGCACTTGAGTGGATAAAGACCAACACTCCTCGCAACGCAGTTGTGGCCTCTTGGTGGGACTACGGGTATTGGTTGACTACGGTAGGAGATCGCGCGACTCTGTCGGATGGAGCGACCATAAGCACTGCCAGAATCAGGTTGATAGCACAGGCGTTCATGTCGAACCAGACGAAGGCCTATGACATGCTCTACGGGCTTGGCGCGCAGTACGTGGTCGCCACGGATGTCTTTGGCTACTTCTATGCTTCTGGCAGCAGCGGCGCGGTACTTGGTCCAGGCACATCGCTGCCTGAGCCGCCGATCGGAATAGCTGGCGACATCGGCAAGAGCACGGCCATGATGACCATACTGGGATACAACCAAACCCGCATGAGCCATTATCTGGATCTCGCAGGTACTCCTGTGGACATTGGGATCCCCTATGGTCAGAACATAACTTGGCCTTTCATGATACCGCTCTCAAGGGGGGCCTATGCCCAGTCTGCCAGTCAGGAGACCGTGACGGCCTTGGTGAACGGCTCATTTGTGCTTTTCATCAGAAATGATACCACTTACAATGCGACCATAACCAACGCCAAGGGGATTGCGGAGGCAGCCTCGAAACTCAACGAGACCTCAGAGCTAGCGTCCCAGTTCCTTAGCGCCAACCCTGATTACGACGGCCTTTATTGGACGGTCCCGAGGCCTGTCACGAGCTACAACACTTTTCTCTATCAAATGCTCATGGACCCATTCATCTATGGGAATAAATACATACCATACATGCTGAGTTATAGCTACTTGGCCTATGAGATGCAGCAGCAGGGTTATCCTTCAAGCATAAGTGGGCTCTATCAGAACCTGCAGTACTACGCTCCGCTCACGAAGTTCCAGCTGGTCTACGCCTCCTTCCAAGTGACTCAGTACTTCTTCGTGCTTGTAGTGGTCTATAAGTTGAATCCAGCCCCTCCGCTCAGCAATCTTCCCCTAATGCAGCCAGTGCTTTTGAACGAGTAAGGAGAGGATGGCTCGGGTGGGATACCTGCTCTTGCTTGCAAGCTCTGCCTTAGAGCTTGTGCCAAAAGAGCTTTGGAATGGAAAGCAGGTGCTGGCGAGCGCAAAGAAGAGGGGAAAACCCCCGAGGGAAATGCTGCTTGATGTACCGGTGCATGGCTGGGATATGAAAGTCTTACCCGAGAGGTGGGCGAGGGGTAGGCCGGACATAGTGCACGTTGCCTTGTTGACTGCCATGGACTCTCCCCTTTATCTTGAGGGCAAGCTAGAGATATACGTGCACACGCGGGACGGCAAGCTGATGGAGTTCAAGAGAGGCGTCCGCCTGCCAAGGAACTACGAGCAGTTCAAAGGACTCATGGAGCAGTTGCTTGTCAGGTCAAGGGTTCCCGTCGAGGGAGAGCCCCTCATATGGATTTCAGACCAATCGTTGGAACAGCTGCTTCGGGGGCGCAGGGTGTACGTGCTCGAGTCCTCGTCTCCGCCGTTAAGCGGCGAGCTCCCAGATGGCGCAGCCTTCGTGGTGGGCGGCTTCCAAGGAGGGCCACTTCCATCCAGCATCAAGTCGTTGGGCGAAGTTCGCTCAGTTTATTCCAGGCAGCTGACGACCAACGCGGTCGTTTCCCTTCTGCTGTGTTCCTTGGAAGGTCAAGGAGGGATTGATCGGATAGCTTTTTCAAGCGGTGAGGGCGGAACCTGAAGTTGAGCCGCTCTGGCTCTTCCGGGGCAGGAGGAATCAGGCTCCGCTATTCTGGGATATTCATCTTTGCCGCGAAGCTTTCAACCACCATCACTGGCCTGATCTTCATGTGGATTTTGGCACGCTTCCTGCCCCAGTCCGGCTTCGGGGGCGTGTACTTCATAAGCGGGATCTTGTTGTACTTCACTTTTCCCGCAAGCGTTGTCCCGTACTGGGCTGCTAGGGAGATAGCGGTCGGCAAGGGAGGGGCAAAGACGTCGCTTTTCTTCAACTTGCTCTTGTCTATACCTTTCTTCTTGGGCTTCTTGTTGTTGTCTCCGTTGCTTGCTGCCAAGGGGGACGTTCCGACTGTAGCCCTGCTGGCCGCAAGCCCAATGGTCCCCTTGACATTTGCCATAAGCTCCTTCAACAACACAGTAGGCGTGGTCAGGCCGGCGCAGCTGGCTGGCCGCGACTTAGCTGGTGATCTGGTCAAAATAGGTTTCGCCGTAGCCCTTGTTGTTGTCATGAAGTTCGGCCTGCCTGGTGCGGAGCTTTCCCTGTCGTCGGCCTATGTCGCCAGTGCCGCTTATCTCTATGTGCGCTACAGGGAAATCGAAGGCCAAGAAAGCCGGGCAGAATGGAGAAGGGCTCTCAAATGGGTTGCGCTCTCTTGGGTGACTCTGCTGACAGGCGCTCTCTCTTCTTTTTACGCGGGAGCTGACAAGTTGTTGCTTGGTTTGATCTCAGAGCAGCAGCTTGGGGCATACGGTGCCGCGCTGCTGCTTTCCTCTCAGCTGAGCGCGGTGAGCGGCCTATCCTCAGCCCTCTATCCCTATGTGCTGAGGTCCGGAGAGCTGGAGAAGGGGACCAGACAAGTCGGAGATCTGACCTTGATGTTTTCCATCCCCATGCTCTTCGGACTGCTGGTATTCGGGAGGCAGCTTCTATCTGTTCTATCAAGGCACTATGGGGTAGCCTCTTTGAGCTTGCTTCCCATGTTGGCTGCGGCTTACTTCATAACCTCATCTTTCTATCCATTGATGGATTCGGTGGTGCTGGGGTCGGAGAAAGTTGACATAGCACCAAGGGAGCTGAGATCGTCCAAGTTTTTTGGATATCTCTTGCTCCAAGCTTTGTCCTTGCTCGTGATGCTGCCAACCATGTGGATCCTAGCCTTGTTTTACGGTGCGCTTGGGATGTCAATAGCAGTACTCGCCGGCGCCATGCTCAAGTTGGCCGGACGGTTCCTCATAGGAAAGGGAAAGCTGAGGGCTCTGTTCTCTCCGGCCTTGGTGGCGAAGTTCATTATTTCCTCTCTCCTCATGTCGGCGCTGCTGTTGTTTCTTCCGTCAAGAGGGACAATGCAGGTGCTGCTGGATGTGCTCATCGGCGCTGCTGCGTACTTCACTGTACTGATTGCCCTTGACAGCGGGCTTAGACATACGTTTGTGAGCGGCTTCCGCGCGTTCCTGCGGGGAGAAATCGCTTCGCGGCACCCAGTCCAATCAGACCTATGAGGGATATGGCCACTAGGGCGGCTCCTATGAAGAGGTAATATGCATGCATGTAGTTTTCCTTTATCGCGTTTACCCCCTTGACGAACTCGAAGGTCCCGACCGTCCCAAGCAGAACGAGCAGCCCGACTATCACGACCTCTGCTCCTACCTGCGACGTGCTTGAAGGGAAGTAGTAGTAGACTCCCGAAGACGTGTAGTACACGAACGGTGCCTTCTGGTACGTCGAGTATATGCCTCCTCCAACCAAGAATGCCACGAAGAGAAGAGCGAAGAGTTCCAGTATCTTCCAAAACCTCTCCGAATTCTCTGGCGAGTACAAGAAGTCCTCGACTGCCTTCAGCTTTTCTTTGAAGCCCATGAATTTGTCTTGGCCTTAGAAAAAAGCCTTTTGGGGTCGCTCTATGGGCATGCGCCAGTCCACGTTGATGGTCGAGTTGCCGAGCTTGCCAATTGGAGGTGCCTTTCTCTTGTGGTCAGAACGAAGGATCATGTCGGAGTACTTGGCAATGACGCTGGGTTCGAGCCCAAGAAGCTGGGCTATCCTTTCGTCTGGGTAGCGCATGTCTACCCTATAGTAAAGTATCCTGTCTAGCACATCATAAGGTAGCCCCAACTCTGCCTGCGCCGTAACTCCCTTTATGAGCTGGGGAGAGGGAGCCTTTAGCCAAACTCTTTTTGGCAGGCCAAGTTTGGAGGCCATGAACCTGACCTGCGTTTTGTAGAGGTCACCTATTGGCAGAAGGTCAGCAGCCCCATCCCCGTACTTTGTGGTATAGCCCAGGAGGAGCTCGGACTTGTCGCTGGTGCCAATGACCTGTGCATCTCTCATGTTGTTTGCTGTCGCGTAAAGCAACACCATCCTGATGCGGGCTTTCATGTTGGCCAGAGCAAGCGATGAGAGTTCCTCTATGTTGCGAGCGAATTCCTCCAGTATGGGTGATATCTCAATCTCCTTGAGTTTTACCCCCAAGAGCTGAGAGACGGCCTTGGCATCCTCTTCGTCGTATTCGGGGGTCACTCCTTTTTCTGGCATAAAGAGTACCTCAACGTTCTCTCTGCCGACGGCCTGTACGGCAAGTGCCAAGCAAACCGAGCTGTCAACTCCCCCGGAGAGTCCAAGGACAACTCTCTTGGCGCCGGTGTTCTCAAGATGGTGAACTATCTCGCTGATTATGTCAGCCCGGGCCTCTTCCCAGTCATAGCGAAGTTCGTCGGGTAGGACTATCTGATCATATTGGCTCAAGCAGGATACGCCTCTCTCATTTCCTTAAACGCTTCGTCGTAATCTCTTATGACCTCTTCTCTCTCCTCCCTGACGATTGGGTTGATTTCTCTGTACTTCCGCTGCTTGTAAAGGTCGACCTCTGCAATGAGCAAGTTTTCCTCTCTCAGGGGAGCGGACGCCACAACAACCCCTTTGTAGTCTATGACCTCGCTGCCTCCCCAGAAATTTACCATGTCTTGGCTGCCGGCTTGGTTTGAGAAAGCCACGTAGGTGGAGTTCTCGATCGCGCGCGCGGTAAGAAGGGCATGCGTCATGGCTGGTTTGCCGAAGCTTTTTGGCGATCCCGCGATGGCCAGTATGATGTCTGCCCCTCTTGCCGCGGCGATCCTGGCAGGGAGGGGTTGCCAGTAATCTTCGCAAATTATTATGCCAGCCCGGAAGCTTCCGTGTTCGGTATCTAGGTCGTATACGGGTACGCCCGAGCCTGGTGCAAACCACCGGCTTTCTTCGAACATGCCGTAAGTAGGCAGGTACAGCTTTCTGTAGGATTTCACTTGCTTTCCTTTCCAGATGCCTGAGGCGGCTTGTCCGTCGCGGAGGACCATGGCTGAGTTGTAAAGCGTGCCGGAACGATCCTCCTCTACGAGTCCAAGCACGACGCTGATTCCTTTTGCCTCCTCCGCTAGTTCCTGCAGGTACTGGCTAGATTTTTCTGCCACGTCGTAAAATATCGCTTGGGACAGGTAACCGGCTGTGGCCAGCTCTGGAAAGACCACGATGTCTGCCTTCGAGTCCACGGCTGCCCTTGTCATGTTCATCAGTTTCGCGAAATTCCCCCTCACGTCTCCCATCTTTGGGGCCATCTGGCCCACTGCAACCCTTATCCTTTCGGCTTTCTTCACGGGAAAACATACGCTTAGCATTTAAAGTGTTTACGTTTGACGAGTCCCGGACAGACGTCCCTTTGGGCGAGGAAAGGAAGCCGCGGCTGCTATAGTAACCTGCTTTGGTCATTTTTCTCTACCGTCCAAGGAGCGTCAAGAAGCTGCCTGATTGCCGCCGCCTTTTTCTCGCCTATCCCCGCCACGCTTGCCAGCTCTTTGGAAGAGGCCATCACAACTCCTTTCACAGAGCCGAAGCGATCCAGCAGCCTCTCGCCGAGCTGCGGTCCCACGCCTGGCAAGCCCTCTAGTACGAAAAGTTGCCTTTCCCTCTTTGACATGACCTTTGGTCTGGCTTGAGGCCTATAGCCGCCTTTGTTTTCGCGCTTAACCCACTGTCTCCTGAATAGTACTGTGAGGAGCTCTGCGGTTTGGTGCAGGCTGGGAGTAAAGAACAGGGCTATGCCTGAGTCCAGAGAAAGCGAGGCCATCGCTCCCCAGAACGACCTGGGGTTCTTCCTCCAGGACAGCTGCTGGCCAAGGTCACCCTCTATCACCATTATGGGTTTCTTGTAGGACTCCCTCAATCTCTTCGCTTGATCCAGCAGCCTCCCGTCGAAGAGGGATTTGACAAAATCCGTTGCAGTTTTCCTTTCAACTGCTTCGTCTTCTGAGACTGCGTAATCTGCGACGGTGAGGAATCTGGTGCACGTCTTGATCCCATTTTCCTCGAGTAGCCTGCGCATCTCATCTGGTTCCCGCGTGTCCATAACCAAGCAGGGTTCTCCTTCCGACAAGCCAGTAGGATCAGCCTAGTCCAGTTAACTTTAACTGGGGTAAGGAGGCGCATGACCGTTAGGGCGGGGTAGTTCACGCATATCCCCCGAGCTACCATGGTACGCTCTTGAGCTTCAGCAAGTAGGCAAGCAGGTTTGCCACCACGTGGATGGCAGGAGTTACGAGGAGGAGCGAGATCACGGCCAAGAGGCTGATGTTGTATCCGAAAAGCGTAGCCAGCACCAGCCCACCGATCACGAAGTCAAGCTGGTCCAGCGGAAAAGCTGGGTCTCCCCTTTTCATGCCTGCCCTTCTTTTGGCAAAAGCGGCCAAGAGATCTCCGAGGAGTGCCCCGCAGGACAGCAAGAGGGCCATCGCAAAGCTCATGTAAGCGGGCTCGAGGAGCGAAGCAGCCCATCCCGCCACCGTCCCCACGGCAATCCCTCCAGCAAGCCCCTCCCAAGTCTTTCCATCTCCGAATACCCTTCTTCCATCCGGTGCCAGCCTTCCGAAGTCGATGGGCCGTCTTCCCCTTATGATGACTGGACTGCCGTTGGCTGCATAAAGCGGTATGGCCAGCAAGGCAGCTTGAACGAAAGGTTCCATCTAGGGTCCATCTGTGCCGTCTTTTCCTATTCTGAACTCAAGGGGTTCGCCGTCTAGAATGGCAATCCTCCTTCCGTCCGCTTGTCTGACCAAGTGGATCTTCCGGGTACACCAGTAATCGAGCGTGGCTTCTGCGACTGGTCTCTCTGAACCATCGGGTTTCGTCTGAACCTCTGCGGTGAGAAGAATGCCAAGGGAAGGGTCGGCGGCCCTGCAGAGAGATATCACCTGTGCCAACGCACGGCCGGCGCTCATCGGCTTCTTTCCGTCAGCAATTGCTGCTCTATAGGCGGATGTTGCGCTGTCCACGACGAGAAGGTCTGCCCGGGAGGCCAAAAGCAGCAAGGGTATTTCAAGCATCTCTAAAAGACTTTCAAACTTCGCGAAGTTGATTCTGTTCAGGTGTTCGGGAGAGTTCGTCGAGAGCTCTTCGAATCTGGCCAGGAAGCTTGCAGGACCGGAAAAAGCATAGAGTACCGAGTGGCCCTCCGAAGCGGCAAGAATCGCGCTCTCCATGGCAATCGTGCTCTTTCCGCTGGCTCCAGCGCCATATATCAGGGTGCACTCTCCAGGAACTATGCGTTTTGCCACGAAGCCCAAGGCGCGGTCACCCTTCTCTCGGGCCGACCTCGCGGATTTGTCCATGGGGATGCAGTGCTAGCACTTTTATCTCTTTTTCTTTTGTGGAACTCGAACTCAAAAGCTATCTTTATACACGCGTCTGGTCAGCAGATTATGGTGGAGTTTCGTCAGGTGGTTTCTGCCCTTGAGGCGAGGGGCCGGCTGAAGAGGGTCCAGGCCGATCAGTTCCTCTCAAGCCTGGCATCAGAAGATGGAAGGATGGCAGTGATGGACTCCTCATATCCCGTGAGTCGCGTTGGAAACGTCGTCCTGAGTCGTGAGTTGCTGGCGGAGCTGCTGGGTACTCAGGGCACGGGAGGTCTTCACCTTCGCCTTGCGCACGCGGTCCGCAATCCGCTTCCTCTGAAGGAAGCTGAGCGGTCGGCAACCGAAGAAGAGGTCGAATCTGATGCGGGGTTCCTCCCTGTCCCAGAGTTTCATGGACGGACATATGTAACCTCGGGGATCATTGTTGCCTCTGACGGGGAGCACTTCAATGCTTCGTACCATCGGATGATGAAGCTCAGCGATGACAAGTTTGCAGTGAGGATCGTCCCTCGGCACCTCTACAAGATGCTGAGCCAAGCCCGGGAAAGAAGAGAGCCCCTCAAAGTGGCTGTTGTGCTGGGAGGTCCCCTGGAGTTTCTCATGGCCTCTGCCTCTTCACCAGAGTACGGGGTATTTGAGCTGGAAGTAGCCAACTCCTTGGCAGGAGGAGAGTTGACGTTCCGGCGGAGCCCGCTTTTCGGTCTTCCTTATCCTGCAGGTTCAGAGATATTGTTGGAGGGGACTCTTGACCCAATGGAGCTTGCCAGCGAGGGACCTTTCTTTGACTTGCTTAAGACCTATGACGCAGTGCGCGCGCAGCCCGTCTTGACGGTTCAGCGCGCCCATCATCGCTCGGGCCCGCTCTTTCACTACATCATGCCAGGAGGCATGGAACACCAGATCCTCATGGGTCTTCCCAGAGAGGCCAAGATCAGGGAGTTCGTGGGCAACGTTGTTCCTTCGGTCCGCGGCGTGTACCTCACGCCAGGCGGCGGAACGTGGCTTCACGCCGTCGTTAGCATCGAGAAGCAGAGGGATGGGGATGCGAAAAACGCCATGCTAGCGGCTTTTTCAGCCCACCCAAGCCTCAAGCACGTCGTTGTGGTTGACCCAGACGTGGAAGTCACAGACGGGAGACAAGTTGAATGGGCAATAGCGACCAGGTTTCGGGCAGACAAGGGGCTGTTGATTGTCCCTGGGGCCGCGGGATCAACGCTGGATCCCTCGGCTCTTTCGGACGGCGAGACGACGAAGATGGGTATAGACGCCACGTACCCAATCAGGGAAGCGGAAAAATACAAGAGGGTGGACTACCAGTCATGATCGACCCAGGTACTCCCGAGAAGGCGTTGTCCGTCTTGGGCAAGACCATGGGTGCCGAGGGCATGGTTCAGGTAAAGAACGCCCACGTATCTGGGGTCTCGTACATGAACCTTGGGAAGCATGGACTTGAGTTTCTCAGAGATCTGGCAAAAAGCGGGGCAAGGGTATCTGTGCCGACCAGCTCAAATCCCTGCGGGGTTGACGTCAAGAGCTGGAAGGAACAAGGCATAACACAGGAGTTTCTTGAGCATCAGCTAGAGGTCAACAAGTTGCTTGAGAGCATGGGGGTTTTTCCATCATATTCCTGCACGTTTCCATACGAAGGACCTTGGGCATCTGGCCTTTCGGTTGGTGACCACGTTGCTTGGGCCGAATCGTCAGCTGTTGTTTATGGAAACTCGGTGATGGGAATCCGTACCAACAGGGAAGGAGGGCCATCGGCTCTCTTCGCGGCCATCGCTGGCAAGACGCCAGCCTACGGCATGCATCTGGACCGGAATCGCAGGCCTGCGCTGTACGTCAAGATAGAAGAGCCTGTTCCAAGGGGGCCCCTTGAGTGGGGGTTGCTTGGTAAGTTTGTGGCAGAGAGAGGGCAGGCGCGCGTGGTCTACTTGGACGGCTTGGGTAGGGTGGCTACGATAGGGGAACTAAAGGCCTTGTCCGCTTCGCTTGCCACATATGGACCTACCGACATGTTCTTGGCTCCGCACCTCACTCCGGAAGCTGGTACTCCTCCAACTGGAGTTGAAGAGCTCACGGTTTACGGCGAGGAGCTCGAAGGACAGGCTAGGCAGGCGGTGGATGACGCGGTGACTGGGAACGCGCCTAAGACTATGTTCCTTGGTTGCCCCCAGTATGGGGTGGAAGAGCTGGTCTACCTCGCCCGCCTCTTATCTCCAACAAAGCACGTCAAGGGGCGCCTCTACGTTTATGCCTCTGCACATGCCCTGTCGTCTCCGGACGGAAGCGAAGCCGCTCACAGGCTCAGGCAGATTGGGGTAAAGATCTTTCAAGGTACATGCCCTGTCTTTTCCCCCGCCCCAACTTTTTCGGATGGCGTGATGACCGATTCCGTTAAATCATGGTTTTACCTGCCTGGTTCCAAGGGGGTTAAGCCCAAACTCGAGCCCACGGTGGTTGCATTCATGCTTTCGATGGGGGAGCTGGATCGCAGTTGAAAGCGTTCAGGGGAAAGGTTGCGGTAGAAGGAATGGTCGATGGGACGGCCTTGGTATCTCGTTTTCCTCTGTCCTTTCTAGGGGGAGTGAACCCTGCTACGGGTCAAATAATTGACCACGAGAGCGACGTTTTTGGGGAATTCGTGACAGGGAAGATACTCATATACCCTACAGGAAAAGGGAGCACCGTGGGTTCCTACGTGATCTACGGTATGAAGAAGGTTGGAACTGCACCTGCGGCCATGGTCCTCGTCAAGCCAGACCCAGTCACGACGATCGGATGCGTGATATCTGCCATTCCCATGTTGCACTCCGTGGATGCAGCCGTGCTGTCCATAAAGCAGGGATCGCGGGTCAGGGTTTCAAAAGATGTGCTAGAAATCCTCAGTAATGAAGCTCGAAGCCTTCCTCCAGGGCTTTTTGCGCTGCTTGCGCCACTTTGTCTTTGTTGTTCTTGAACGTGTATATCCTCAATGCCTCATAGTATCCGGAGAGCTGAGCGCTTACCGAGGAGAGAGAAGAGAGAGGCAAGAGCTGCGCCGTCCTCTCGTCCCAGACCTCTATTTGCCTTCTCATCGACTGCGAAAGGGGTATCACTGGTAGGTAAGGGCTGTCCACGAATATCTCGCTTCTGTCAATGCCAGAAAGCTTTTCTAGGTCTAGCTCAAGCTCAAGGGTGCGCGAAACCATGGCTTCCTTGCCTCCCAATATGGGCTTTTCATAAGCCATCTTGAGTAAATCGCGCCTCAGAAGACCGTTCACCAACCTTGATCCGATGCTTTCAGGGCGCTCTTTTGCGGCTTGCTTGAGTGTTGCCATCAGCGAGTAATCGTCGAGGGCCAAGTAGTCTTCGACGTTGAAGGATGGCAATCCAATCTGATCCCAGAACTCATCTATGGATCTCTCTAGCATGAGATTTGCGGCCCTAACGGTTTTGTGGTAATAGACGGCCCTGAACATCTGGAACCTTGCTATCAGAAACGAGTCCAAAGAGTAGAGGGAATTCGTGCTGGCGAACACCCCTCCCTCCTTGACCACGAACGACCTGATCAGGCGTTGCCAGTCAAAGTGACCGTATTCCACACCTGCATGAAGGGAGTCCCTTAGCAGGAAGTCGATCTTGTCGGCATCCACCTGTCCTGCGACCAAGTCGCTTAGTAGTCTTCTTCTTCCCCTTGCCACCTCAGCTACCTCACGTGGCTCGCAGCCGGCCGCCTTTATGCCATCTGCCACCTCTGTCTGGGTTATCAGGCGCTCGGTTACTTCTTCATGGTTCATGTGGAGTCTTCTTCCCAAGGCATACTCAAAGGAGTGCGAGAAAGGGCCATGCCCTAGGTCGTGGAGCAGTCCGGCAAACCTCACCAGCTGCAGGTCGTGCTGGTCGAGGCCGCGTTCCTGCAGGGATGTTGCCATTATGGTTGACACCTGCATTGCACCGACGGAGTGCTCAAATCTGGTGTGCGTGGCGCCTGGGTAAGCGACTAAGGCCGTTGCTAGCTGCGCTATGCGATGCAGCCTTTGAACCGGATAGGTGTCGATTATCTTTTTGTCCGTCTCATCAAAAGTTATGTAGCCGTAGACCGGATCCCTTATTTCGTAGCTCAAGCTTCGCTCACGTTTTATACCGCCTTGGTATTTAGATGTTTCCAAGACCCGAAACGCTTTTTACTTCTTCCCTTGCTTGACTGGTCCTGCATGAAAGATGAAGAAAAGAGGGTAAGAACCGTACTTCATCCCTACGTTCAGTACCTTCTCACAAAGCTTCGCGACAGGAATACTGGCAGAGCGGACTTCCGGCAGACCATGAAGGCCCTTGGGACGTTCATGGCGTACGAGGTATTGGCCGAAACGAAGCCTGAGCGCGTCAAGGTTGTGACGCCACTTGGTCAGGAAGCGGAGGGGACGATGCTTCCAGTTCTTGAAGAGGCGGTATTGGTCTCGGTGCTTAGGGCATCCATGCCCATGCTGGAGGGAATGCTTGAGGTTTTTAGGTCATCCCAGGTCGGCTTTGTGGTTGCAAGAAGATATGAAGCCGAGAACGGTTTCGTGGAAGATATCGATGCCCAGGTTCACTACGTTAACTTGCCTGATATTGAGGGGCGGACGGTCATCGTAGTGGATCCCATGCTGGCAACTGGTTCAACCTTGAAGAAGGTCCTTTCGAAGGTGCTGAGCTTCGGGCGGCCAAGCCGCATCTTAGTCGTGTCTGCCATAGCCACAAGTTACGGCATCTCAAGGGTTTTGGGTACGGTTCCTGACGCCACCTTGTACGTTGCGTCCATAGACGAAGGGCTGGATCAGAAGGGGTACATACTGCCGGGTTTGGGGGACGCAGGAGACAGGGCTTATAGCTAGGCTGAATGTGGGCCGAAGGAGACTTGAACTCCTGACCTCTGCCATGTCAAGGCAGCGTCCTAACCAGGCTAGACGATCGGCCCCTGTTAAAAGTGAATCGTCTATAAGAGCTTTTGCGCTAGGCGCTTCGGTCCGATACGGTTAAAAGGTCTTGAATGCGTGACCCGCCGGGGTCACCTAGCCTGGCTTCATGGTGCCAGACTCATAAGGATGGTTGCCGAGACATCTGGTTACCCGGGTTCGAATCCCGGCCCCGGCAGGCATAGGGTTAAATTCATTCATCCGACCAGCCTATGCCAAGGCGGGCCAAAGAGGAGAGAACAAGAAACAGGGGATACTTCTACTTTGACGCTAGGAAGGTCAGCAAGCAGTTGTCCATTTCAGAACTATTGGACATGCTTTTCTCTGGGGTGCCGCGGTATCGCGAGTTCGCCTCCTTCATCGTCAACTCCCTGAGGTTTAGGGCGTCTGAAGCCGGAAGGTCGAATCCTTACTGGATCACCGCTTCAGAGATGTCAAGTATGATAGAGGAGGGTTTAGGAAAGTCAAAGAAGCCCATGGCTTACAAGGTGCTTTACGAGTTCTTGATTCCATATGGGATAATCCGGAAAGAGGAGTCGGAGCGCAGGTACTATCTCTCGAAGGACTTCTCTTTGGCACTGAGAAAGATCTCTGAGTCCTACGAGAGGTGGCTTTCGGGTCGACCTTCGGTACCTCGTCACAGTTTCTGTCTCAACCCTTCCGACGCCGTCTACCTTGGCAAGGGCCTGCTCCAACGGGTCAGTCCCTCCCTCGGTTTGCTCTGGCATCACAACGAATATCCGGAGGCACTTCAAGCCAAAGGCTACCTCTTCTACCTCAGTCCGACCAATTCTGTGACCCGGAGGAAGCGCAGTCTCCAAGCGCTTTGCCATGCTTTCGACGTCAACTTGATCGCTTTCTGGGTATACGCGCATGACTGCCAGTACTTTTTTTTCGCCCATCTCTGCTCCCTCACGGACCTGTGAAACCGCAGTTCGGACACGTGTATTTGACGTTCTGCTTCCTGCACGTTTTGCACCGCCATATGATGTAGGAGCCGCAGTTGGGGCAACGGAAGGATGTCCCTCTGTCTGCGGGAGAGATCGGTCTTTTGCATGAGTTGCATATCGGGAACTCAACTGACAGGCTTGGAGTGATCTGCGACATGACACGTCTGCGATCTGCCGTTTTATAAGCTTGTCTCAGGATCTTGAGTCTGGGGACAGCTGCACGTGAGTCATATTATTGAGAGATATGAGAGCACGCGTGTCGTCTTCAGCCTGATCTCGTCGAGCACATCTGGCTTTAACGCCTCGGCGTAGAGTCTGACCTTCTCTTCAGTGCCTGAGCGCCTGACCAGAACCCACGATCCGTCCATGACGCACTTTGCCCCATCATAGGTCTCAAGGGAGCAATCTGGAAAGGTCTTCTTGAGCTCAGAAACGAGCCTCTCGAAATTCCAGTTTTTCAACTTGAAGTCAAGACGTATGCTGGGATAATCTGGTATGTCTTCCAGAAGTTTGCCCAGAGAGCCTTCCTCCATGACCCATCTTGACAGCTGCACGGCGCTCCTTATACCGTCTGCCCAAGGGCCCCACTCTGGGTCCATGATCTTCCAGGGTTCCCCGAACAAAGCTACCTCTTCTGTCCTCATTGCCAGTTCGTGCGTTTCACCAAGACGGGTCCTGATCACCTTTCCACCATAAGTCCTAGCTACGTCATCCATGGCCATTCCGACGTCCACGCTGGTCACCATGATCTTACCTTTTCTGGCCAGTAGCTTCTTCTTGAAGAAGAGACTCAAGATGCGGGTCTGCGACAAGAACGCGCCATTGCCGTCGAAGACAGCCAATCTGTCTGCGTCGCAGTCATGTGCCAAGCCCAGGTCGACGCCCAGCTCTTTGGCCAGCTCTAGGGTATCTGCTAGGTTTGTTGGGTTTGGTTCTGGTAGCCTGCCGGGAAAGTACCCGCTGGGTTCGCAGTTCAGGCAAATCGCGAGTCCTCCTATCTCCTCTATAAGGGGAGCAGTCACGTGGCTGGCAGTCCCGTTTCCAGCGTCAACGAGAAAGCGCAAACGAGTATGTTCTTCGGGGTTTGGAACGATGTTGTTCATGTATCTGTTGAGGATGTTTTTGTGGTAAAGCTTACCAGGCGAACTTGACTGGCTGTCTGAGTCCATGTTATTTGTTATGGCGGCTTCTTCTGCCCGCGTGAGTTCCCACCCTTCTTTGAATATCTTTATGCCGTTGTAGTTTGGGGGATTGTGACTAGCCGTCACCATCACGCCCAAGGGATGTTCGTCCAGCGAGGATGCAAATGCCAGTGCGGGAAGAGGTACCACGCCGAGCTGGTGCACGTTGAGCCCTTCAGCCAGCAGAAACGATGAAAAGAGCTGGGCCAATGGCATCGACGTGGTCCTGGTGTCCCAGCCGATGGCCACATCAGTTGTCTCCGGAAAGGTCTTATGAATGGCTCCTGCTAGACCAGATAGGGTCGCGAGGTCTATGCCTCCTGGGAAGGTAAAGCGTAACCCAGAAGTTCCGAAGAGGGAATGCATAAACGCTTATTTGATTGCCCGTATTAGAGTAGCGGTGGGGCTATGGCTCAGCCAGGTAGAGCGACGGGCCCCAGGGCTTACAAAGGCCGCCGACCCTGTTGGGAATGAGCTGGCCCTGAGGCGGAGCGACCCGTTGGTCGCCGGTTCAAAGCCCGAGGATTAGGGTGAGAGTCCGGCTAGCCCCACCTCTTTGCGCCGAGGAGCAGCGCGATCAGCATCAGGCTTAGCGCTAGGCTTAGGATCATCAAAGCTGCCCCGTAAGGTCCAAATGCAGCTCCCAATGGGATCGGTCCAATCAAAAGCACAAATGAACCTGACGACCCAAGGGTCTGTGTTGGGGTCACCAGGCCAAGTGCCAGAATGACCAGACCTGCCAGTATCAGCAGCATTCCAATGGCTTGCTTTTCCACGGTCATCACCTAACGATCAGCGGCAGTATCACGGCGAGCAAGAACAGTGCGATGGCCAAAAGCACGAGCTCCTTTACGACCCTGATGTTCTTCCCTATGATTATTGGGATGGGACCAACTATGAGTATCACTCCTGATGATGATGCGCGTTCTCCTTGCTCGCGACCTGCCAGTGCCAGCAGGATTCCTGTTACCAGCAAGGCGATCCCGGCCAAGACCAGGGGTAGTTCCATCTCCATTTGTGCCGCACTGCCGAAATTAAACGTGATGGTCTTTGGGATGTTTTTCGAAGGGAGTTGTATCCCGCACTCCTGGTTAATTTTTAATGTTAAAGTTAAATACGCCATCCAGCCCAAGGTCTTGGTCTGGTGAGCCGCTTGGACTTGAGCGATATCTTCGAGAGTGCGTCTAGGTCGAAGATATTCGCAGATAGGTCTCTTCTTAGGCCCGATTACGTACCTCTTGAGCTTCCTCACAGGGAGAAAATGATAACGAGCCTTGGGCGCATACTATCTCCAGCCCTCGTAGGGGACCGGCCCTCCAACGTGTTCGTTTATGGCCTGACTGGCACCGGTAAGACTGCGGTCACGCGCTACGTCACGAGCGCTCTAGCTGATCACGCCAGCAAGATGAAGACCCCCGTCCCGGTCTCCGTGAAGTACATAAATACTCGCGAAAACGATACCAGCTACAGGGTTTTGGCTGAGATGGCTTCTGGGATCGGGATCAGGGTGCCGTTTACAGGTCTATCCGTGGCTGAAGTGCGGGCGAGATTGGTGGGGGCGCTTCGGTCGATCACCACGATTTACGTGGTTGTGCTGGACGAGATAGATGCCATGATCAGTAGGATTGGAGATCCATTTCTCTACCAGATAACTCGGATGAACGAAGAAATTCAGCCATCCCAGATGTCAATCATAGGTATCACGAACGACATCAGGTTGGCAGATAACCTAGATCCTCGCGTGAAAAGCTCTCTGAACGATGAGCAAGTGTTTTTCCCTCAGTATCAGGCGAACGAGCTTCAAGATATATTGGCCGAGAGGGCTAAGCTGGCTTTTCTGCCAGGCGCTTTGGAACCAGACGTCATTCCATTCTGCGCAGCCATTGGAGCTAGAGAGCACGGTGACGCAAGGAGGTCGCTCGATCTCTTGCGCAGGGCCGGTGAGATAGCTGAGATAAGGGGGGCCAATAGGGTTCAAAGACAGGACGTTGAAGAGGCCCGCGCCGCGCTTGAAAACGATACCATAATCGACTCAATAAAATCCTTGACGCTTGATTCCAGGGTGCTTCTCCTGGTCCTTGCGAACGCCAAGCTAAGGGGAAAGGACAAGTTGACAAGCGGCGAGCTCTACGCCAGTTACGAAAACATCATAACGAATGGCCTAAAGGACAACGCTCTGACGGAAAGGCGCTTGGCAGATCTGGTCAAGTCGTTGGAGATGTCTAACCTGATAACGGCTAACCTAGTTAGTGAGGGAAGGGGTGGGAGGACCAAGCACATATCATTGCAGATAGATCCCTCCCGCGTCATTCAATCGCTAGCCGATGATCCGCGCCTAGGTGATCTTGCGGGGTCTGTTGGACGAGACGTGCTGGCTCATCATGAGGATTGTGGCGCTAGGCGATGGATACTTTGACCCCTCGAAGAAGGAGAAAGGCGGCCAGGCCTTGTTACTTCTTGCGAGCTTTCAGGACATGGCTCTTGAAATTGCCATGCCGATTTTCTTCACGGTAGATGGCGATGACGGTACGGACAGGCTGGCTCAGGGACTGCGGTCTTTTCCAATTCCAGAGTTGGTGGAGATATGGGGGATTGTCCACGCTGGGTTCAACTTCGTTGACCCGGAGCTTCTTTTTCGGTTGACGGGAATCCCGGTCATCGTGTTTCAGAGGAAGCTGCCTGATATGGCGGCTGTTTATGGGGCCTTGGAAAGGCATCTGGAGGTCTGGAAGGAGCGCTGGAAACGGCTCTCATCCATATCGGAGTTGGTCCCTATCACCTTGAATGGAGAGAGGGCATACGCGCGGGTCTGCGGGATAGACCTTTCGCGCGCAACTCGTGTTTTGGAAAGGCAGTGTTTGGTGTCCAGCGTGCCGGAACAGCTTAGAGTGACAAGAGAGTTGGCAAGAGGGCTTGGCAGGCTGTTTGAGCTTGGTCTTGGGGGCTCGTTGCCTGCTCATGGCACCGGCAGTTAGATATTCCAAGGCAGATTTCAGTTCATCGGTTGTTCCGGTTACGGTCACGGTTATCGGGCCAAGGGGGGATTCGTTTTCCTCTGTCACAAAGCTCACCCTTTGTGCATAAGCGGCCTGCTTGTGGACCTTGAATTGCAGCCTTCCATCATTCATGCCCTTCATCATGACCGAGCGGGCTGCTGCTCTTGTCATTTGCTTCTTCAGGGTTTCCTTCATTGGTTTGAGCGCTCTAAGATCATGTGCTTTGAAGGTGATGAGCGAGTCACCTTCCTCTTCAGAGAGCAGCTCAGGGTCGGCCAGCGTTGCCATCGCGCGCAACACCTTCTCTCTTGACTCAGATGGATGAATGGGGACGGCGATCTCGATCATCAACGTCGGGATAGACTTGGGAGAAGCTTAAACGGTTACTGTCCGAGCTTTTTGGTGAAGCGCTGGGCGTGAGCGCACCGCTAAGACGGGCGGGCTGAAAAAAAGATGATGATCCATTGCAGGTGCAGTGCGCCGCCAATCAGCGCTTTGTCAAGGCTCGTCTTTTGGCTCTAGAGATGCCCAGAGCTTTTTTGACAATGGACAAGGCCGATTCGCCATGCGTTGGAATCAGGCCAAAAGGAATAAAGCCGTCAGTTTTCAATGGCAAGCGACTTCCTTTGGCGATGGGGCCTGTCTTCATAAAACTTAATAGGCAACCCAAGCTGCTAGCGGCGCGGTCGTAGTCTAGCCTGGTAGGACGGTGCCCTGCCACGGCACTGACCCGGGTTCGAATCCCGGCGGCCGCACCAGCGGTGACAAAAATCCTGGGTCTTCGTGGTTGGTCTAGCAAGCGGTCACCAAAGGTCTCTGGAAAGGGCTGGAAAGTAGAGATACCCTATCAAGATGATCGCGAAGGAGATCGCTGGCACCAAGAGGTTGTCGTCTATGCGTCCCCACTTTTCTGCTACCGTGGAAACCACTGCTGCCAACGCGCCGAAGTAACCCAGCGTCATCCCAATTGGGAGAGTTACTGCCAGCATGCCAAGGCTGCCATAAGCCCCCTTTACCCTTTTTCCATACACGAAGTTCCTGATGACTCCCGTGATCCCGTCTCCCCAAGACATGAACAGGACAGGTATGACGCCCAACCAGAAGGATGGATCTATGAACCAGCTCAGAAATATTATCAGGCCCCACATCATGGTGAAGTCGACCTCGTAGGAGTTCTCTGGATCTTGAAACCAATAAAGCAGTTTTCCAGTGCGGTGCGGCATGTATACGGCGATCGAAAGGATTGCCGCTATGAGCAGGGGTACCACGGGTTCGTGAAACGCGAATGGGACGCAAAACGCCACCAACCCGCCAGCTAAGAAGTGTATGACCTTCCTTGACAGGTACACGGCACTGTTGTTGTTTCTGCCTCTGCGCAGGGCATATTCGTAGGTTTTTTTGGCGATGTAGTAGGTTACAAACGCGGCCCACGCGGTTAAGATGACTGCTGCAGGTAGGTCCATAAGGATTGCCGCAAGCGTTAAGGGCAAATTGCCTCGCTTGCCGCTCGCTGTGTACTTAAATGCATTTGCCTATGGATAAAGCTTAACCGATCTATTGCAGTTTCATGGTATGGCCGAGGATAAGAACTACTGGGTCTCGTTGAAGAAGGCAGCCAGGGGTCATGGGGACAAGAAGGCCGCCAAGGCCATCAGGTTGGTCAAGGCATATCTGAGCAGAAGAGTTGAGGAGTACAAACTTGACGAAAGCGTGAACCTCTTGCTTTGGTCTGGTGGCGGAGGCCGCATTCCGAAGAAAATTCAGCTTCACCTGAGCCGGGATAAAAGCGACGAGCCCTGGAAGGTTTCCGCGAGAGTAACCGAACGCGGCTTGCCGGCTGCAGGAGGCGGCAAGCCAGGGGCTGATGAGGTTGGAGAAAAAGGAGAGCAGTAAGACCCTTGGAGCCACCAAGGGTAGGCTGATGGGAAGCAGTTGGGTCGGGGTCAAGGTCTTCGCGAACGATGAAGTTGCGCTGATCCCACCGTCTTTCGACGAGAAGTCCGAGAAGCTGGTGAAAGAGAGCCTTGGGGTCCCCGTGGTCCGTCTCGAGCTGCTCTCGACAGAGCTTCACGGAGTGATGATATCTGGAAACAACAACGGAGTTCTTCTTCCCTATCACGTTGACCCCGATGACATAGTGCGGCTGAGGAAGCTGGGTTTGAACGCGGAGATCTTTGCATCCAAGTACACGGCTTTGGGGAACTTGATCTTGGCCAATTCCCGGCACGCCTTAGTATATCGCGGCCTCAGCCAAGCCGAGACTCGTCAGGTATCGGACGTGCTTGGGGTTGAGGTAGAACCCTTGGCATTTCCGTTCGGAGTTACGGTTGGTTCTCTGTCCGTCGTCACGGAGAAAGGGATCTTGCTTCCTCCGTCAGGCGAGGCCCTTCTTGCTGCAATTGAGCGCAAGTTTGGGGTGAGGGGCGAACTCACGACCGTCAACATGGGATTTGATTACTTGCGGCTTGGGATCGTTGCGAACTCCAAGGGAGCTCTGGTGGGCGACCTCACGACAGGTACCGAGTTCTCCAACATAGAGAGAGGACTTTTCTGGGATATGATTCCCTTGCCACGACCTCAAGCTTAAGTCTTGGATCCAAAAAGCTCTTGAAAATGACTGGAAAAACCGGTTTTTATGAAGTGTCTGGGGAGTTTAGGGACGGCTTTTATCCTCATGCGTTTAGCAAGTACGTGGCAGCCAAGGACGAAACAAGGGCAGTGGAGCGTGTCCTTTCTGACATAGGTAGCAGGCATCACGTGAATCGCTCAAAGATTAGGGTGCATGCTGTTGTCGCCGTGAGCGACCCGCAGTCCGTTGATGACCCAGTCGTCAGGAAACTGATGATGGAGAATGAGCAGCGAGCAGGAGGAGTTTCAGCGCCTGAGCGATCAATACGTTTACCTCCAGGGTTTGCTCAAGGCCCTTTCGGATCAGGAGCGGGTGGTCTCAGCATATCTGCAGGAAGCAGAGGCTGCCTCTCAGGCGCTTGGAGCGATCGCTGGCGAGTTCTTGGCTCCAGTGGGCTCTGGCGTGTTTGTTCATGCCTCTCTCGTAAGCCGCATGGTTTTTGTCTCCCTTGGGCAGGGAATCTTTGCGGAGAGACCTGTCAAGGAAGCCATGGCTTACGTGGAAAAGCGGAAACAGGAGCTCAGAGAAACTGTGGAAAAGACGCAGCTGAGCGAGGGGCAAACTCTGAGCGCGATGCGCTCCATGGAACCCAGGATTGGGCAACTTGCGAAGAAACTGGGGTTGGCATAGACGCTACCAAGTTGAAGTTCGACTCTGTTAGAAGGGCTTTCTCAAAGCTTCTTGAGAACGATGAACTTTCAGCTAGGCAGCTCTTTCTGTCAGCTGGGGTCGCTGTAGATGTCTCAGAAGAGTTGGCACAAGAGGTGAAAAAAGTTGGGGTCAGCGCTGCGGTTCAGGAGAGGCTGAAGGGTCTTGAGCCACCCTCGTTGGATGATCTCATATCGAAGAAGGAACGCCTTCCGTACGTCATCGTGTTTTTTGGCGTCAACGGCGTGGGAAAGACTACTGCAGTAGCCAAGGTGGCCAGGCTGCTTTCCAAGAAGCGCTACGCTCCCTTTCTGGTTCCAGCCGACACGTATCGTGCGGGTGCCATAGAGCAGCTTTCGCTGCACGCCAAGGCTCTGGGACTGCCTGTAGCTAACTCCCGCTACGGTGCAGATCCCGCGTCGATCGTGTTTGATGCATCGAAACGGCTCAGGGGAGTAGCGAGATCTGTCTTGTTAATTGACACCGCGGGTCGGACCGAGGTGGACAAGAACCTGATGGACGAGATGAAAAAACTAGTCAGGGTTGCCAGCCCAGACCTACGGTTGCTGGTTTTGGACGCTCTCACAGGCAACGATGTGCTGAGACAGGTAGACGGCTACGGGGCGGCAGTGGGCGTGGACGGATTCGTGGTTACCAAGCTGGATGCAGACAAGAAAGGAGGCATATTCTTGACCCTTTCGAGATATCGCAAGCCCGTGTTCTTTGTTTCCTTTGGGCAAGACTATGACAGCTTGGAAGAGTTCAAGGCGCAGGATTGGGTGTCGGCTTACTCCTAGGATCTTTAGGGTTTCCGACTTAGAGCGCAGAGGGCTTCCCGATACGGTTTTATGCATCCTGACCGAGGAGTGAGCTCCATCTTGTCACGCAGGTGGCTGGCTTCCGACCTGAAGCTGATCTACCTTCGCCAGATCATAGTTGCTTTCAGCAATGGTTTTGCTTCTCCTTTTGTCAGCGTTTTCTTGGTCCAGCTCAAGGCTTCCGCGTCCAGCGTTGGTCTTCTTTCATCCTTGACTAACTTGATTTCCAACGTGTTCCAGCCCTTCTGGGGGGCAGTTTCAGACTTCTTTGGGAAAAGGTCGTCCGTCGTTGTGCTAGGTGGTGCGGGTGCATCGGTCATCTGGCTTCTTGCCATAGGGACTAGGACTGCGCAATACCTGATAGAACTGATAGCCCTACAAGCTTTCCTCAACTCCATGGTGACACCAGCTCTGTCTGCGCTTGTGGGCGAGCTCTCTCCATCCATGAGGAGAGGCAGGGTGGCTGCCTCGATCAATCTCTTTTCGTCGTTGGGTTCGTTGGTGGCAACTCTCATCTCTGGCTACATGATGATGAAGAACACTGGTAGCCTTACCACCATGTACGCGGTTCCCTTTGCGTTGGCAGGGAGCTTTGGGTTGGCAGGCAACTTGGTCATGCTTAAGGTCAAAGAACACCACTACAGCTCTAGGCGTTCCATCAACCTCGGAGGCCTGGTGCAGCCGCTTCGGGAAGACGACAGATTCAGGCATTTTGCAGTGGTTTCGTTTTGGTCCATGCTCATTCAGTCTCTTCCGTGGGGGCTTTTCCCCTTCGTCATGATAGACGTTGTGCATGCCGACATGTTTCAAGTTGCGGTCATATCGGCCATAAACGGTGCCTCCATAATGGTTGTGCAGAGGACGGCAGGGCGTCTGGTGGACAAGTATGGAAGAAAACCGTTTGTGCTGGCCGGAAAGTTCGGCCTTTCCGCTTTTCCTCTATTCTACGCGTTTGCGAGTTCGGTAACGTGGCTCTACTTGGGCAACTTCGAAAGCGGCATATTCAACGGTCTGTTGATGGTTGCAGTGTTTGCCTACTTGGTTGACGTCAGTCCTGTGGAGAAAAGGGGTTCTTACTTCGGCGTTTACAACGGTCTAACTGGTGTCGCCATGGGCATCGGTGCGCTGGTAGGTGGGTACCTGGGAGATTTCATGATCGGTGAGTTTGGCCTGATATTGGGTTTGCGTTATGCCTTGGTCCTGATAGCTTCCGCCCGCTTCCTAGTTAACCTTCAGTTCTTTGGCATCGAAGAGAGTCGGCCTCAAGCTTAGGCCTTGATCTTTTTAGTTCTTCCAGCTGCCCCTGAATAACATCGATGACGGCATGGGGCACTAGGCCTTCCCAATTGCCACCTTCTCTCATGAGTTTTCTGATTTTTGTTCCTGACACTTCTCCCCTGTTATACCAAGGAGGGGTAATCACCGAGATGCCTCTTTCTTTGAATATGCGCCTGACCCAAGGATTCCCAGAGAACACGACTTGGAGGTCTGGAATGCTCTTTTTGATGAAGTCGAACCACTTTTGATCGTCCAAGAAATCTGGTATGTCGAGAAGCTTCAAGTTTTTGTTCCAGAGCCTCATCTCTTCCAGACTTTCTCTTATCATTTTCTTTCTCATTTCGGAATTGAACGGATTTCTCTCAGTTCCACTTTCCTGCGAGCTTCCAACTCCTATGTAAAGCGTTTCGCACAGGGAAAAGGCATAGACGACGGCCTTTAGATGGCCGAGATGAAAAGGCTGGAACCTTCCAACTATGAGGCCGACCTCGTATTTCTTCAAGTTCGACCTCATCCCCTGCGGATAACCCCAGAGCCTCGCGTGCGCTGCTCCGGCTTAGGGCGATCTCAATCAAACCATAGCTGTCTGGAACCAACAGCACGCCTGCCCCCTCGTAGTTTTTTGAGAAGGATGCGCTAAAGACCTTCTCTTTTGACTTTAAAATCGCGCTTCCCTTGAAAGGAAAGTCTGAGCTCCTTATGTTTGTCACCAAGTTACCGTAGGAATCATGATAGATTATCCTTGCTTTCAGCTTCCCCATCTGCAACTTGGGTTTTTCATCCCATCCTGGAAGAGGCTCTGGGTCGTGGATTGGAATTCCCGGGTAGCCCTTTCCAGATGCTAAATCCGCTGCAACCGCTGACATTATGTCGCGAGCCTGGAACGTGAGGCTTCCAGAGTATTCTTCGGCGTCAACGCAGAACGTCTCTGCGCAGCTCGACACGATGGGATAGATCACGCCGTTATCAGGACCGACGACGTGCTTGCCGTCACAATTGGAGTATATGATCCTGCGTCTTCCACCGACGCCTGGATCAACGACGACCAACAATGTGGCCCCTTGCGGAAGAAAGCGAAAAGAATGGTAGGCAACAAAGGCTCCAGACCAAATGTCAAACTTTGGGATACCGTGGGTGACGTCTATCAGCTCGCACTCGGGGCAGCGAGTCTTGATGGCACCCTTCAGTGCCCCAGCGTAGTAGTCGGTGTAGCCGAAGTCCGTGACAAGCGCCACGATCGGATCCATTTGCATCAGTCTCGCGTCCAGCTGAGGACCCGCGTGTAAGACTGGTAGTCTTTTAACCTTTGCTTGGGCCGGGCATCACCCCAAGGCTTATAAAAATTCGTGACCCCTACCCGTCAACCTTGGCTGACCAGTACTACCTGATTGACGAAAATGGAAAGGCCCTTGCTTTTAACGTCGAGGATGTCGAGAGCCTACAGGAGCTGAAGGAGCGCAAAGATTACTACGGTTACTTTTTAAGCGAAGAATTGAAGAGCACCGCGCACGCGACACCTCCACACATAGCCGCCCTTACGAAGCTTCAGCTCGCCTCTCTGGAACCCGCCAGTGACGTTGGAAACTTCAGGTACTATCCGTTTGGGGCTCTCTTGAAGGGTTTGCTTGAAGACTACGTCAGGGAGATAGCGCTGCACGACCTCGGGTCTTACGAGATCGAGACGCCGCTGCTCTACGATTACTCTCTTCCAGACATACACGAACAGGCGAAGGAGTTCAGGCAAAAGGACTATCATCTGAGAGTTGGAAACAGGCATTTCTTGCTCAGGTTTGCCTCGGACTTCGGCCTCTTTCGGATGATGAAAGACGCCTCGGTCAGAGAGGAGGCGCTGCCAGTCAGGATGTATGAGATCTCAAAAAGCTTCAGGCTTGAAAGGAGAAGCGAGTGCGTCGGGATGAGAAGGCTGAGGGCCTTCACCATGCCTGATATCCACTCATTTTGCAGCGGCATGGAGCAGGGCGAGGCCGAGTTCGCTTTTTTGACGAAGAAATACGATGAGCTCCTCAGAAGGCTTGGCCTTCCTTATGTCTTGGTTGCGAGGGTCATTAAGTCTTTTTTAAGCGAGGGCTTGGACTACCTCAGCCACCTGGCCACAGAAATGGAGAAGGCAATCCTAGTGGACGTCATACCGACTTCAAAGTATTACTGGGTCATGAAAGACGAGTTTCAGGTACTCGATTCTACTGGAAACAACCTTCAGCTCTCAACAGTTCAGCTTGACGTCAAAAACGGTGAGAGATACGGCCTTACGTATGCCAAGCGGGATGGTTCCAGGGGAACCTTCATCATAGTTCACTCGAGCCTTGGCACAATTGAGCGCTTGATCTCTTCACTCATAGAGGAGGCTTACAGGAAGGGGGGCCTGCCAATGCTCCCAACCTGGCTGAGTCCAGTTCAGGTGAGGGTAGTTCCCGTGAGTTTCGAGAACGAGAAGGCTGCTCTTGAAGTTTGCCAGAAGATCAGAGACGCTGGTTTCAGGGCCTACGTGGATGACAGCGACTCGTCTTTCAACAAGAAGGTTAGGGATGCCCAGATGCATTGGACTCCTTATGTTGTGGTTGTTGGGAAGAAGGAAGAACAAGAAGGTGCACTGAGTGTGACTATCAGGTCGCTTTCCTCTTTGGAATCGTCGCATGTGGAAAGGATGAGCGTTGACGGGTTGATATCGCGTCTTGAGATGGAGACGGCGGGATTTCCGAAGAGGTCAGCCTTGGGCCCTGCCCGGCTGACGCTTTTGCCAAAATTTTAGCGCTTGAAGAGGTTTTGGGAAGCGAAGAAGCCCCATCGGTTGTTGATCGGGTGAATTCGTGCCAACGACTTTTTTTGAA
>OGCG01000016.1_pt1 | contig 122465 bp, 149 predicted proteins | sample 1570061 | NCBI WGS metagenome assembly OGCG01 (sample SAMN06268698, study PRJEB24515) | hot springs metagenome | isolation source: Joseph's Coat, Yellowstone National Park, Washington, USA | place: USA:Joseph's Coat, Yellowstone National Park, Washington, USA
TGGGCCGGTAGCTCAGCCTGGAAGAGTGCTCGGCTTGCAACCGAGAGGTCCCGGGTTCAAATCCCGGCCGGTCCACTGTGTTGGGGGATCCTCTAAAACCCCCAATGCTAAGTAAGTTTTGACTATCTTATCTAAAGGACCAACGTAATGATCTCTTCTCTGACCGTCTTTGTCCTTCTCTATAATGTAAACATAGTACTTCTTCCCTCTTTGCCTGATTCTGATAATACCAAACGAATATGTTTTACTTTTCATAATACTATTAAATAACGCTATCCGCATTTATAATCATATACATTGGATTGATTTACAGATAACTAATTCCCATTATTTAGCTGATAAGGATGTATAATCATGCTCGCTTTCAGATTGTACGTATGAATAATTTTTAAAATGAGTTTATGGGAACTCTTTCAAGATGATTGATAAAGCTATCCTTTTCATATTTATTTTGCAGGGTACTGTTTTCTCCTATAGTATTTCCGCTTATGCTGTTGGTGCGGGTCAAGTTAATATCTATAATTATACTATAAACGCCACCTGGTTAGGTGATGCATTTAATATTTCCATGAGTTTAAACTACACGTTTAAGTATCTTAAAGCACCCCTAAACGCCACTAGTTATAAAACATCTAGTTATTTTATGGCCCCTACTATTTATGATATTTTCTATCTTAATCCCCAGGGGGGTATACAGTATATTCTATATTTTACTAACTATTCAGCAACTACTGTAACTCTTGACGGAAAAAGCATACCTGCAATAAAGTTTTACAATGGTAGTACATATTTAATTGTTTCAGCTCAGTATGGTTTTCCAATTGAGGGTTACGGAGAAAACTACTTACCTTTCTCAATTAAGGGGGCTACAGCAAATTTAAGCATAAACTTGAATAAGCTTTCTCCTTTACCATCATTTGATTCCCAATATTCTCTTTACTATCTAATTCTTAACTTCCCTCACGAGAGTTATGATATTGGGATTGTAAGCCCTAATGCTAAGATTTCAGTGACAAACGTTACGTTAGTTAAGGGTGAAAGTGTGGGTGTAATAAATATTATGGCAAATGGTTATGCTACAGTTATCTTACCGTTAAGCGGTTTTCCAAATTTCATAGAACCTTTAGGGGAGATAATTTATAATTCTTCTCGTTATTACTTTTATATGAACGTTACGACCAACTATTATGGAACTTATTATTTACCAATATACTATAATGCATCAAATCCCTTCATGGGGCTCACTATAGGACATTATTTCGTATTATTTTTTCCAATAGGTGGGAATATTTCGATTTATTTAAACAACTTATATAATCCCATAATTTCCTATAAAGTCATAGAAAAAGAAAACACTTCCTTCTCATTATTTCTAATAATAGGTGCTATATTGTCAATTGTCATAGTTTCAGTAGTTGTTATAAAAATTTTAAAATCTCGTAAGGTGTAGTGGCCACTGGAATACCAGCCTCTTTAAACGCTTTTACTTTGCTCTCAAAAGTTCCCATTCCCATATAAACGACTGCCCCAGCATGTCCCATTCTTTTCTCTCTAGGTGCTGTCATACCGGCTATGTATGCTACAATTTTCTTCTTTATTAACCCTTCCCTTTTCATTTTTGCAACTCTCTCCTCCATTGTCCCTCCTATCTCCCCAATTATTACTATTTCTTCTGTTTCTGGGTCTTCATCAAACATTTTAACGACTTCTTCTAAGGACGTTCCTACTATCGGGTCTCCTCCTATTCCTATTACTGTCGACTGTCCTAAGTCTTTCTTAATAATTTCAGCTATCTCATATGTTAACGTCCCAGAACGTGAAACTATTCCTACTTTCCCCTTTCTGAAGGCTCTTGGTGGGAAGATTCCGATATTAGCCTCTTCTGGTACTATTATGCCCGGGCAATTAGGCCCTATTATTCTTGTCCCTTTAAGTCTTGCATATCTTACAATCTTCAGCATATCAAGAACCGGTATGTGTTCTGTTATTACTACTACTAATGGAATGTTATTATCAATAGCTTCATAAATTGCGTCTGGAGCGTACTTTGCTGGAACAAAGACTATGCTGGCATCTATTTCGTGTTCTTTAATCGCATCGGCTACTGTGTCATAAACTGGGACTCCGTAAACTTCTGTGCCTCCTTTACCAGGCGAGACACCTGCAACTACTTTGGTACCGTATTCTTTCATCAGTTTTGTGTGGAATGAGCCTTCTCTTCCAGTTATGCCTTGTACTAGGACTCTGGTATTTCTGTTTATGAGCGTACTGCATCACCTATACAATCTATTGCGTTGTCGTAAATCGGTACACCATGTTCCCTCAATATTTTCCTTCCTTCTTCTTCATTTGTCCCTACAAGTCTTACAAATAACGGTATTTTAACTTCTTGTAACGCTGAGATTATTCCTAAAGCTACTTCGTCACATCTGGTAATACCGCAGTAGATATTCATTACGATCTTCTTAACTTTATGAGTGGATGAAAGTGTTAGAATTGCCTTTTTGACCTCCTCTCTGTTCGCCCCTCCTCCTATATCGTAAAAGTCCGCTGGGTTCCCTCCCATAATTTTGACCAAATCCATTGTAGCCATTGTAAGTCCAGCACCGTTTCCTATTATTCCTATATCTCCTTCCAATTCAACGAATGAGGAAGGAGGAGTATATTCCCTTCCTAACTTTTCTAGTAAATCTTTGTGTCGATATAGAGCATTATCCTCTAATATTACTTTAGAATCTAAAGCTATCAATCTCCCATCTTCAGTTATGGCTAATGGATTAATTTCTGCTAATTCTGCCTCATATTCCGTAACTAGCCTGTACAGTCCCCTTATAATCCCTTCTAGACCGTGTACTTGTAAATATTTTTCTATCTGAATTATGTCAAAACTTCTGACTCCTCTCTCTATGGGTATGTGAAATATTTTAACGTTTTTGCTTTGTTCGATATCTATTCCACCCTCCGGTGATGCTACTATTATAGGTTCTGCTGTTTCTCTATCAATCAATGCTGAGAGGTAAACTTCTTTCTTATGTGGAATGAACTCTTCTACGAGGAATTTTTGTACCCCTAATTTTCTCATCTCTGCGATGGTGCTCTCTACGTCTTCAGTAACTTTTACTAATCCTCTCTTACCCCTACCGCCTTCCAATAACTGAGCCTTAACTACAGCTTTTCCTTCCCATCTTATAGGTTTATCAATAACCACCCCCTTAGGCACGGAGATTCCTACGAGTCTAAACAGCTCTTTTCCTTCATACTCATACAATTTCATGTTTTTTCACTTGATAGTATTTGCATATATCCTTAAATAGACAACTTTTACATTTTGGATTATTAGTGCAAAAAAGTTTACCTACAGTTACTAAACCTGCATGGATGATCTTTAGTTTATATAAGTCTTTTCCTACTTTTTCCTCTATTAACCTTTTCGCATCTTCTTTAGTCAAATTAAAATTTAGAATAGAGCCGAGTACTTTTCGTGAGTAGTTTGATCTTGGAAAAACTGGAATGTTTCCGGCGAAAAGTAGTAATGCCTCAGCTGTTTCCTCTCCAATCCCTTCAACTTGCTTAAGCAATTTCTCGTCTCTAACTAATTTCTCTATTCCTCCTATTTTCTCTGTAGTTTCGGCTATTTTTCTAAGTCTTTTAGCTTTTGTCTTATAAAAATTAACCGGTTTAATTAACTCTTCGAGTTCTTTTTCAGAAACCTTACCAAGATCTGTAACCTTAGTTATACCTACTTCTCTGAGTTTTTCCAAAACTTTTTTGACAGTTTCCCATTTTGTCATCTGAACCAAAATAGAGGATATTACTAGGTAATCTACGCTTTTTATTCCATCCCACCATTCCGGTGAATAAGGATCTGTTATTATCCAACCGGCTTTGGCTAGAGTTTCTTTATTTTGTTCTAATATTTTTATAAGTGTATCAGTGTGCAGTGACTTCTTCACCTCTTCAGGTAGCGTCCGTGTCATCATATTTCATTTGATAATATATCAACTAATTTTTTAGTGCCAGGCTCAAAAACGTTTGGTTTTTTAGCCTTTTCGATAGCATCTAATATTATCTCATTTGACTCCCATGTAGAGGGGTCGTCTAAAAACGTTGCACCGAGAACTCTTGCATAAATTTTCGTATCTTCCTTTGTAGTGGCGTAAATCCATTCATTATTATAAACTATTATAGTAGGTTTACGATACATTACTACAGCTTCCATAGCTGTTTTTCCTTGATGTGTTACGACTACTGAGGAATTCGCGATTAGCCTCTCGATGTCCGTTGTAAAGCTTATAAACTCCCAGTCTTGTCTTTTTCGTTTATAAATTGAGGGTTCTATTCTTCCAGTCTGTATTATAAATTTCCTCTTTGTATTAAGAGAGATTAGAGTATCGAAAAGCCTTTTAAATCCCATACTTCCAGTGGTTACGAGTACATAATCTCCATCTTTGCTTTCATATTTAGGTTTACCAACTATAGGCCCTACTACAATTCCGTTCTTGTAAAGTTTTTTCTGCTCTTCCCAGTGTAAAAAGACCGCTTTAGATATGTGAGAGAGAATTTCTATACTTTTTCCTTTAGTAATGAACCTATCCTGGCTTTCTATTGCAAAAAGCTTGCTCCCCTTTATTTTTTCTATAACTGCTGGGATTAGAGAGTGATTAGAGCCCGTTGCAATAGTTACTTTATATTTTGGTACTCTAATGGACTGTGCTACTATTTTAGGAAGGTTCTTTATTAACGAAAGGTTTGTTTCATTAGGCTCTTTTCCTTTCTTAACGTAAAAAATTCTCCTTGATATGGGTTTTACTAATTCTTCTGAGAACTTATCGCCTTCTGGGATTATGAAATCTGGTTTAAATGGTAGATATTCGGCTATTGCTACTCCAAAGCCCGTATGCCCTCCGCCACTGGCTATTATTAGTAAATCATTTTTCATTAAACTATTTTATTTTGTACTGGATAAAATGGCTAGCATGGAAGAGTATAAAAATGTATGGCTTAAGGCTGGAGTTATTTACGCATTAAATCTTTTATCTGCGGGCTATAAGCCAGTAGAAGTAGGTCTAGGTGAGAGAGATTTTTATGTAGACATAGAATCTCAAACGAGCTTAACACTAGATGAAGCTAAAAAGTTTGCTGTTTATAAGAATTATAACTTCGTTGTAAAAGATGGGTATGTGGAATATAATGGTGCTAAAATAAAAGTGGATGGAGAAATAGCTAATGTAGAACCTAAATACTTTGAAATACTCAACATTTCTGTTCATCATCCAACTCCGGAAGTACAGTATGTAAGGATTAGGGGAGTTGGGTTTGAAAAAGAGGAGCAATTAAAGGACTATTTAAGTTGGTTGGAAAAGGTTTCTGAATATGATCACAGGATCCTTGGTGAAAAATTAGATCTATTTAGTTTTCCCGACGAAGCTGCACCGGGTGTCGTATTATTTCACCCTAATGGTCAGATAATTAGGAAGGAATTAATTCATTTCATGGAAGAGATTAACGAAAGTATGGGGTATAGAGAGGTTTATACTTCTCACGTTTTTAGATCTATCTTATGGAAAATAAGTGGGCATTATGAACACTATAGGGATAAAATGATACTGTTTAAGATGGACGAGGAAGAAATGGGAATTAAGCCAATGAATTGCCCCGCACATATTTTAATTTATAAAAGTAAATCTAGAAGTTACAAAGATTTGCCCATAAGGTTTTCCGAATTCGGTCACGTATATAGATGGGAAAAGAAAGGTGAGCTTTACGGGCTTTTAAGAGTTAGAGGCTTTACGCAAGATGACGGTCATATATTCTTAAGAGAGGATCAACTCAAAGATGAAATAAAGATGTTAATAAAGAAGACCTTAGAGGTTTTATCAGTTTTTGGGTTTAAAGACGAAGATGTTAGGATTAACCTGAGCACGAGGCCAGACGATAGTATTGGGACTGATGAACAATGGAACAAGGCTACTGAAGCGCTAGTTACGGCTTTAAATGAATTGGGTGTAAAATATAATATTAAAGAGAAGGAAGGGGCGTTTTACGGGCCTAAAATAGATTTTGATATTAGGGACTCGTTGGGGAGATGGTGGCAGTTATCTACCATCCAAGTAGACTTTAATCTACCGGAGAGGTTTAAACTAGAGTATGTTGATAAGGACGGGAGTAAAAGAAGGCCAGTGATGGTTCATAGGGCAATTTATGGTTCAATAGACAGATTTATGGCTATACTCCTTGAGCACTTTAGAGGCAAATTACCCACTTGGCTTTCTCCGGTTCAAGTAAGAATTTTACCAGTCACCGAGCAGGTTGAAGATTATGCCAATCAAGTATTACAGAGTTTAAGAGAGAAGAGAATAAGGGCTGAAATTGATAGTGGGGAAGAGACTCTTTCAAAGAGGATTAAGAGGGCATATGATGAAGGTGTGCCATATATTATAATTATTGGAAATAAGGAAAAAGAGAAAGGAGAAATTACTGTTAGAGCGAGAGGAAACATGGAAGTTAAATCGGTAAAACCAGAGAAGTTTATACAAGCTTTACTAGAGGAAATCAAGAATAGAGATTTGACCCAGACTGCAATAAATAAGATTAAATGATAGTTTATGGTATTTATAAAAGTCCCTTAGGTACAATTACAGTAGCCAAAAACGAAAAAGGTTTTACTATGCTTGATTTTTGTGATTGTGCTGAAAAGGAATTGGTAGATAATTCAGCTTTTACAGATTTCTTTTATAAACTCGATAAATACTTCTCTGGAGAAAGGGTTGAGTTCAATGAACCAGTAGATATAAATGTCAATCCCTTTAGAAAGCGCGTTTTTAATGAGGTTAGGAAAATAAAATGGGGACAAACAAGGACTTATAAGGAGATTGCTGAGGCCGTAAAAACTTCTCCCAGAGCAGTTGGTATTGCCCTTTCTAAGAATCCCGTTTTACTTATAATTCCTTGTCATAGAGTCATTGCTGAAAATGGCTTAGGCGGTTTCTCAAGGGGAGTTGATCTGAAGAAAAAACTTTTAGAATTGGAAGGCATAAGAGTGGATAATATTTCGAAAAAGTTTATTATTTAACTATTAGAAATTTACTTGTGAAAGCCGTTATCCTAGCTGGTGGTTTCGGTAAGAGGTTAAGGCCACTTACTGATGAGAGACCTAAGCCATTAATTGAGATTGCCGGAAAACCTATTATTGAGTGGCAGATCCTATGGTTGAAGAAGTTTGGTATAAATGCATTCTATATACTAGCCGGTTATAAGAAGGATATTATGGTTGATTGGGTTTCTAAAAATCAAGAGAGGCTTAATGTCTCCATAGCGATCTTAACAGAAGAAGAACCACTGGGTACTGGTGGGGCTATTAAAAGGCTCGAGGGGTTTATAAACGAGGAATTTTTTGTACTTAACGGTGATATTCTCACAAACATTGACGTTACTAAGCTTAGATGTGATAATGCGATTGCCTCGATAGCCTTAGTGCCCCTAAGGAGCCCTTATGGTATTGTTAGGCTGGATAGTGAGGGTAAGGTTATTCAGTTTGTTGAAAAACCGTTACTTAAGGAGTACTGGATTAACGCTGGTGTTTATTACACAAAACCAGAGATTTTTGAGTACTTACCTACAAAGGGTGATATTGAGAAAGAGACTTTTCCTAAGCTTGCGGAGAAGGGTTTGCTAAAAGGTGTGACTTTTGATTCATCATATTGGCGTTCAATAGATACTATAAAGGATTATGAAGAGGCCAACAGTGAAATCCATGAGATATTTAAAGGTTTAATCTGATAACAAGATAACTTCATCATCTTCTTCCTCTTTAGCATATTTTTCTATGAATTTTTCTAATCCCAGATCTCTTATTTCTCTCATTAATTTCCTTCTTAACTTGTAGAACTCTTCTTCACAATCTATCGGCACGTTATTCTCTACTATCTCCAGAATTATATTTATTAATTTAATTTTTTCATCATTCATGAGCTAAAATAGTCTTTATATATACCTCTCTCTACTGCGAAAGTGTTCTTTCCTCAACAAGTTTCTTTACTTCCTCATAGAGGTTTCTAATTTCTTCTTCTTTAATTCCTATTTTCTCGGCAACTTTGAGAGTTTCTTTTACAATTCCTAAATAATTACTAGACGAGAAGTTTTGGACAGAGATTGAGCTCATTCCTAAAGCTAATGCTAAAACATCCTTCCCGGTCTTTTCTTGTGCAAAGGCTACTATAGCTTTTATTGTGTTTTCCCAGACCTTGGAGGCAAGGGATGGGTTATTATTTTTAATCATTTCAAGCGATAATAATAAGGCTTGTCCTATGAATTGTTCTGAAATTCTCATCGATTATATCTATTTCCTTTAGGTTAAATAGCTTTGGGAGACGGTTTTTTATTTAATTTGTTCTTTAAATTCTCATAAATGCTAAAAAAGGAAGAAGTAATTTCACCCCTTATAGGGGGATTACTTGAGATTCTCTTTTTTATTAATAACTTGTCGGTTTTCTCATATATAGCATATAAGATAGTTCATATTCATTCTGTTGTAGTAGGAATAATATTACATTTAATAGCTGCTATTATTATAGGCTTAATAGGAATTAAGGTATTAGAGATAACTAAAATAGAGGCATTATCGTTTTGGTCTGCAATTGTCTTAGGTATTCTTTTCGGTTCAGCAGTACTTGCCCTCTTTAGTCTTCCAATCCACGTGATCCTTATGCCTATTAAAGTTACATTAACTTACATATTCGCACATATCTTTTACGGCGTAGTTACTTACGTAATATATTTTATCCTAAAAAAGTAAAACCTTGATTATATGTTTGGTTATTTCTTTGTTGTAAAATGAACTAAACGTATCTTTTATCAGAGTTAATCACACTCCCTACCATTACACCTTAGTTAGCAATTTTTGCATACTAACTTCTTTAGGGATTAGTAAACTTGAAGAGCGAAAAGCCAGTTTATGTACTTCTCTCAGTAATCATTATGAGGTAGGTTTTAGCTCTCAATACTGAGGAATTCTTCTAAACTCTCTTCTTATTAAGGAAATCAGTTGCTAAAGTTTAGTGAGGGTCACTCTATAAACGTCATCTACCTTTGAGAGTTCTATTTTACATTTGAATTTTTCAGCTAACGGAATAATGTCCCTATATAAAACAGTCGTGTCATCAGTTAAAACTATTATTGTTTCATTTTTACTTATTTTTCTTAACTTATTATAAACTATGAGATGGGGCACTGAGCAACATAACCCTATTAAATTTATTTCTTCAGTCATTTTTACCGCCAAATTTTTAATATATCGAGAATAAAAGTTAATTAATCTAATATTTAAAACTATAATTATGGAATTGCGGATTGAACAAGCTCACAAGCTATTGGATGTTGAAAAATTTTCCAGAATTTATATGCTTAAGAATGTTAAAAAGTTGTATTGGGGTTATGAGGCTGAGTTACAATTGGCGAAATTTATAACATTTAAGTGCTTAGTGTCAACCAAAAACAATCAAGTTATAATAACAGAAAAGAGTGGGAAATTCATCATAGAAATTAATATAGATAAAGATGAGGTGGTTAGAATAAAAGTGAAGTCTGAAAACCCGTTACTTAAAGAGGCTTTAAAACTTAGAATAGAAAAGAATCTAGAGAAACTGAAGGACGTTATACCTCTAGTAAGGGCTAATGATAAGAAAAGAGTAGTATTTATGAAAAGTATTGGTGACCATATTCTCGACCTTAGGGGCACAGTTTGTCCAGTCCCGGAAATTGAAACTAAAAAGAAACTCATTGAACTCAAGACGGGCGAAAGTCTTGAAGTTTTAATAGACAATCCGGCTGCAGTAGAGATAACTTTGCCAGAAGTCTCACGTTTATTTAACTGTAGGTATGAAGTGTTCGATATGGGTGATTACGTCTCGTTTGTTTTTTATAAGTTATCTTCTACTCCTACGAGGACTGAATTCTTAGAGGCTGTTGAGTCAAAGAATGGGGAATTATTGTCACAGCTTATTAAGAACGGAGTTTTCCGAGCTTTCCTCTATTCATATTTCGATAAAATAATGAGGAAGATTACTTCTGATATTATACGTAAAGAGGACTTAAGGCACGAAACCTATGGCCTTATAACTGCCGCCCCTATTGGTAGGGGGTGGTTACTTACAGCGATAGTTGATAAAGATAAAATTCTCGCAATTAGATTAGACCTAGATAACCAAGTTTTATTCGGAGAAGAAGCAATAAAAAGACTTCCTATTGAAGGAGAACTAAATTTATTTTATCTTTATCATTAAAATAATTAATAAGTAAAAAAGTGTTAATAAATACAAATAATTTTTACTTCTAATAGCAAGATAAAATGGGATGATACGAAAGGATAATTGTGGCTGTGTAATTGAGAGGAAATACGCATCTGATTATTTACTGAAACGATTTTATCAAGGGAGTAAGGGGAGGGAGATCTGCAAAGCCAGTATAGACGGTAGTCGTTCATTTACTTTATACCTATCTAAAGAAGGAATATTATCTTATAAGGCATCAGAATGCCCAATTCTCATAATAACTTTGGAAGCATTATGTGAAGCGTTCGAAGAACATAAAGGTAATGTTAATCGTGAGAGTTTAGTGAGTAAGGTGAAGTCAATAAAAGGATTTCAGTTCAATACATTATCAGAAAAAATCACTGAATTATTTCTTGAATGTTTAAAAGTAATTTAAAGTAATAATTTGTTAAAGATTAATGAGGAATATTTGACTATAATTTGTTTTTTACATATTTTGCAATAATAGGGTATAAAGGGTTTAAAAACCAATAATTCTTAATATTTTTAATTACCTAAACTCATTTGATGAAGGGGATGTCGTATAGGATCTGGTTAATAGTAGGTTTTGTACTAATCGTATTAATAGGCGTAGGTGCAGCATATATAATGTTAAAAACTCCTTCATCTTCTTCGTCGGCCTCCACGTCATCACCTATTGTCTCACCGTCTTCTGGGTCTTCGCCAGTTAGCAACAATTTCTATTTACTGGTCTTTACACAGAAGGGATTAGTACAAGTCATAGACCCGTTCTCTCAATCCTCTCAGTTTTTAGGTTTTCAGCACGTTGTTAACATATCATTAAACACTCCAGCGCAAGTGTACTATTGGGATGAGGTACCTAATGGACACATGTTTAACCAGACTTATATCTTAGTTCCAGTTAATAACGGTACAGTATATATAGTCAACGCCAAGACAATGAAGGTAGTTGATACGATAACGGTTGGTCACAGTATAGGCTTCATAGGTGTTGCTTTATCTCCAAACGAGGAATATGCGGCTATAGCAGATGGTCCTTCCGGTAAAGTTGAGGTAATCGATCTAGAGAACTTGCAAGTAGTTTGGAGTGATACATTTCTTTCACCAGTTAACGGTAAAACGTTCTACCCTTGTGACGTTAGATGGGCACCAAACGGACAGTATTTGATTGTCCCACTAAGATTTAATGATAGTGTAGATCTGATAAATGCTTCAAACGGTGCTGTTATTAAAGTTCTAACTACATCTCTAGGTTCCCAGCCTTATATGGTGTCTCCAAACATGCAAGGTACAATGTTAGCAGTGGAGTTTGCTGGGAACGATTCAGTGGGATTCTATTCATTGCCTAATCTACAATATATGGGCATGGTGACGATGCCCTCTGGAATAGTTCCTCAGAGAGGGGTATTTACGCCTAGTGGGAACTATTACTTAGAGGCCCCAGCTAATGCAAACGAAATTATTGTGATATCCACCTCTAACTTTAACATAGTGAGTACAATATCTTTACCGAGTATATCACCAGCTGGATTAGCTAGTATAGGAATAACTCCAGGGGGGAGTTATGCTTATGTTGTTATTCATGGTTCTGTCACTAGTGGCGGAATGGTAGTTCTAATAAACTTAAACACGTTATCAATAGCGTATGAAGTACCCTTAACAACCGCACCAGCGATAGTTATACCAATAAGTACTTCTACTGCGAACTATTTAGTGGACTATGTTATGTTACCTCCAATAACCGGATTACATTGTTAGGTGATTAGGGTGAGAATAAATCCATTTTTCTATGTTTTTACCTTTTTTAATTTTACTGTATTTTTACCAATAGTGATAACTGGTTTAAGGGTTTACTTATTATGGTATTCACCCTTAGCAGATAGTGGACAAAGCAGTTTCTTACATCCTTTCTTGTTATTTGTAGTATTATATTTGGTCTTAAGTTCTATAATAGGAGTTATAACATATAATCTTCGCAGAGGGAGGTTTATTTTAGTTTATGGCCCTATGAGAATTAGGAACGTTATTAAGGCTACTCTTAGAGATAAAGTAGGGAGAATAATCCTAATAACTTATTCTATTGCCTACTTTATATCTTACCTCATTGTCTCTGGACTTCTGTTAGTACCTAATATTAATGTAAGTCCGTATTTCTTATGTCTAACACAGTTATCCTATGAAGGATATGGAATTCAAGTAATCGGCGGTTACTTTGTATTAAATTATTGGTTACTCGCTTTAGGGGTTTTAAACGATGTAATCTTAACGCTTGCGTTGGTTTTAGGTTATTATATAATGTCGTTAATTTACGTGTCTTTACACGCATTTGAGTGGAGAGTACCTAAAAGTTTTAGAATGATGATAAGTAATAACATAGCCGGGTTTTTAACAGCCTCAGTTCCTTCAATAGGCACTATCGCTGGGATCTGTTGTTTAACACCTACTGCTATAAACTCATTGCTCTTTCTCTTGTCATCTTCATACCCTACTCTAACGAAAGGCGTAATGTGGAAGTACGGTACATTTATAGCTGGCGCCTGGACTGGCGGAATATTGCAAGCGATCTTTCTTTCCTCCCCTACTATAATTGGGGTGTTTTTAATAGGAGTGGGAATTTACGAAATCTACAAGATCTCACAAACCTTAGCTAACAGGGTGAGAATATGAGCAAGATAAAAAAGAGGGTGAAGGAAAAAGAAGAGAAGATCACAATATTTGATAAAGTATGGCCTATATTATTACGCTTCGGTATAGCTAGCATCTGGATATATGCTGGGGTCTTTGAAAAGTTACTAAACCCAGGGTTCCTTAACCCTGGTTCTACTTCCTATGTGGGTATAACTATACAAGTCCTTATGCAAGGCCCTATTATGAGGGGATTCTTGGAGGCGGTAGTTTTGCCCCACGTGATGCTTGTAGGGGAACTTGTAATGATAGGCGAAATTACTTTTGCAATTCTCACTCTTACTGGAGCCTTCTCTAGACTCGCAAATACTGTGGCCTTTTACACTAATTTTATATACTTTCTTTCAGCGTATTGGGCTGATACTGAGGAGTATGGGATAAATTTACTCATGATGCTAGTGGACTTGTATATTGTAATAAATGGCGTGAAGGGTCCTTCAATAGACTCTTTAATAGCTAGGAAGTGGAATAAGATAAATGACTGGAAGCTGTGGTTTTTAGTGGGCTCTTTATTTTATCTTTCTATCATACTTTTCTTATATTTCACATAAAGTAATTTAAAGGTTTATAAATGAACTATTTTTTTATGCGTTATTTTCGGAAAAATAATTAGGGTGAATAAAAGTGAGTGGAGAATTAATGTCTAGGAACCCGGATCAAATTTTAGATGTTAGGGGCGAGTCCTGTCCAGTCCCAGAAATGGAAGCTAGTAAGAAACTCAAGAAAATGAAGCCCGGGCAAATCTTAGAAGTTATAACTGATCATCAACCGGCAGTAGATGTGACTTTACCTTCGCTAGCGAAGAACTTAGGATACCCGTTTACAGTGATTAAAGATGGTGAGGTGTATAGGGTAAGGATATTAAAGGTGAAATAGAGTGGCAAACCCTAGTATGATTTTACAGCCGGTCTATAACGAGAGCTGGGCAGAGGTTTATGCACTTTTCGCGTTAAGCGGATTTATTTTAGGTTGGGTAGCACAAAGGGGTAATTATTGTTTTGTAAACGCTATGACTTCCATTTTTACCACCAGAAGCTTTGAAAGGTTTGGTGCACTTCTGATACTTTTTGGATTATCAGCCTTAGGTTGTGGTCTATTAGTTGCATTCGGTGTAATTCCAGCTGTAGACCAATATTATTTTAACTATTTCGCCGGCTGGTACATTCTGGTGGGATCCTTTATCTTCGGATTTGGGGCTGCATTAGCTGGTGGGTGTAACTTATCAATGTTATATAGGGCTGCAAGCGGTTACGTACAGAACTGGATAGAACTGTTTGGGATGATGATTGGTACATATGTATTTGCTGTAGGTATTTGGCCGTTCCAGCAATACACTATGGAGAAAGGTATATTCTCTACTACAATGGGAGGTTACGTGGAGTACTTACCTTATGTTATATTTCACTCAGTATCTCCTATGGCAATTTATATAACGACTTTAGCTCTAGGCTTATCACTGGTGTTTCTAGGGATATACTTACAGCAATACACTAAAAAGAAATGGTTAGCTAACTTGAGGATGTTCACTCCTACAGTTCCAAGTACTATGACTCTGAACCCATCGCAACAAACGATCAGTAGCGAAAGCAAGAAAACAAGCTTAAAGCAAGAAATAAAGGATTTATTACTCTTGAAGAAGCCTTATGGTACAAACCTATCTACAGTTCTATTAGCTCTTGATATGATACTAGTATTTGTAGCCGGTGCTGGTTATACTTTCAATTATTTAGTAATCACTTCTTCAGATGGTGGTAGGTTCTTTGAATACATCTTAATGTTATTCGGAGTAAACTTGTTTACAAACACTCCGTGGTTTAATGACTCACTACCTATAGTAGACCCAAGTACTTTAATGGTCGTAATGTTATGTGTTGGTGCTTTCTTAGCTTCTTTCTTAAGCGGAGACTTCAAGATCAGAATTCCAAAGGAGAAGAAGAGACTCCTAATAGGGTTCATAGGGGGTATGTTGGTAGGTATAGGAGTAAGGATGGCTTTAGGTTGTAATGTGGGGTTAATGTGGACTAATTTCGCACAATTAGGTTACGACGGTATAATATTCTTATTTGGTATGCTAGGGGGAGTATATTTAGCAGTTAAAGTCCAAGAGAGGCTGTGAACATGTTGGAGAGTAGATATTTAAGAAGATTGCTAGCACCTCTTATCCTTTCACTTTTCGCGATAGGTTGGTACAGGTTTAGCGAAATAACGTTATCTCATGCGAATCAGATAGCTCTGAACACTGCTAATTTTGCCGTTTATGTGCAACAAACGCAATTCGATGGTTACCTAACGGCTACCAAGTACATTTGTTACGTTGTAGTCTACGTCGGTTTAGCACTCTTCTGGTATAATTTAGTAAAGGTTGTGGAGGTGAAGGAGAAGAATGGTTGACGTTGCAATAATGATGGTTTCTGGCGAATACGAAAAGATGTACATGGGGATTATTACTGCTATAGGTTATGCTTCTAGCGGGAATCGTATATATATGTTCTTTACGATGGATGCGTTGAAAGCTCTGACTGAAGAGAACGAGAAAATAGTCCTACCTAACGCTAAACCGCTAAAGTACTATGTAGACAATTTGATAGAACTAGGAGGCGACGATTTAGAGATAGCCGCGTGCGAGTTCGGTATGAAGATTAAAGGGATAGAGAAGTTAGCGTACAAAGTTAAAGTCAGCGGGGTCTCTGAATTTGCAATGAAGAGCAATGAGGCTAAAATAGTCTTAATCTTCTAGTTGATTATTTTTGTTAACTACTTTTCCGCCAGGTTAGGCTCACTTAAAAATGATTTTTATACTTTTTATGACAAGAACTTTATACATTTGTCGAAAACTAAAAATTATGAACACTGATTACTTGAAGAGGGGAAATATTGTAAGCTTAATAGCATCGTTAATTATCTTATTCGGATTAACAATTTTAGAATTTAACGGGATAAATTACGCTCTCTCGGTAACCTTCATCACCATTATGTGGATTGTTTGGCTCTTAGCAATACCTTCATTTATATCATATCATAATGCCAAGTTAGAAAAGCCAAAGCTTATGGATTATTTTGCTGTAATGGCAATAATAATAACTCTTGTAGGACTTGTATTATCTTCTATGGGAGAATTCCTAGGTATAGAAATAATTCTAATCGGATATTCACTAGAACCTATAGCTGGTATTTCAATCTATTTAACGGCGAATAAGATTAGTTACTTATTCTCCTCACTTTTCTTCTGGGGTGCCGTAGTATTTACAGCTGGATTACCATTATATCTAGTTAATTTAGGAATTATAAGCATAATAGGTGATATAGTGAAAATGATAGGGATTACGGGGTTACTTTTGATAACTAGACAGTCAAGCTCTATCAGTTGATAAAAAGTTTCTCCATTTGCCGTGAATTCCTAGTCCCATTAAATAAATTGAAAGTGTATTTCTACTATATTGCAAATTTAACCTTTGCTGTTGCATTAACGTACTATTCTATAAAAAGAGTAGAACGTAAAATAAGCCGCGGCCGGGATTTGAACCCGGGACCTCTGCCTTACCAGGGCAGCGCTCTAGCCAGGCTGAGCTACCGCGGCACTATTTTATGTATTTTTGTAAAGGGTTATAAATGTATCGTAAAGTATATTTAGCTTCTTTTTTGTCCTAATTCTTAGGCGATTCTAACTCCTAGTTCGGTTAATGTATACTTACCTCTTATTCGTGTAATTACGCTATCTCTCTGTAAGTCCTCTATCAGTTGATATATTCACATTATCTTTAATGTCCTTGAATGTGGCCTTTTCTGAACTTTTAAGAAATAAGACTATTTTAGTTTTTATTTGCGATACTAATATCTTGTCTTTAGTACTCATAATTAAGAATGACACAGTGTAAATATAAAGTTTATCTCTTACTTTACTTTATATACTTTTAACTAAACAAATTAAGTGATATAATAGGTAGAAAACTTACGATAATAGTCGGATTAATATTCCTGATTATAAGCGGTTATGAATTTACACACGACGTCAATATAGGGGAAGCCCTTTTTTAGTTTCACACACCACTTTATGCATCATAATCCGCTTTTTTCGACAGAAAGTATAGGGTTACCGTGAAAATTTCTCATATCAAATAGCTAGCATGTTAGGATGAATTATAGCGACAATTTCGCCCCCCAGATAATGTATCAGCAATCTTACTCACAGTGGTCACATTATTAGTATGAAAGAGACTGGGGAAAGAGTTTACTATAGATTTACCATCTTCATCACATGAAAGTATTTGGCTTTCCGCCTAATCTTTGAGAGCCCTTTAAATATAAATCCCTTGGATCGAGCAACTCTAACGCAAACCTATACGCGAAACTCTCTTCTCCGAACTTCTCCTCTATTAGTTCTAAGTCTATCCTCCTTACTTCCCTTTCATCAGCAATTCCTAAAATATGTAAAATCTCGTGGAGTAACAGAACGTATAAATAATCGTACTCAAACCCCAGTTCCCTAGCCCTCATGTACTGCTGGGAGTTAACGTAAATAGTATAATCGTTAGCCCTAACGTAAGCTAAGATATGAGGGGGCAAATAGTCAACGAGTTTAACAGAAATACTTGGTACCTCCTTTCCCAGTTTCCTCTTCAAATCCTCTTTTATGTCCTCAAGTACTATATCTATTAATATTCCTAATGCTGGCATAATTTTAACTCTCTCAACCAAAGTATTTAAACACTTTCCCAGTCCTTAAGCTTAACAATTTCCACCCTTTTATCCGGTATTATTACTACATATCCGTGATCATTATATAGGTTTTTTAGACTAGTTAAAGTACCAGCATTAACGCACTTAATGGAATTGAATTTAACTAAAGCATGTGAATGGCCTAGGATTAAGAAGGAGTGCGTTGGAAATAAGAGTCTAAAAAACGAACAGAAGAGAAAAGGTGGAATAGACGGATTAACTCTCTTTAAAAGCCTGGCAAAGAACCTCTGACTACTCTCTTTAAAGAACTGATGACCGTGCAGTAAAACAACGTTAAAGTTAGGGTAAATTAACTCAAGCACATCAGTATCCCCATCTACTACATCCTCGTCACCTTTCACGAAAACTGTTGGAACCGTAAAAATAGACCTATAGTCAAACCTAGGATCAACGACTATATCCCCTAAAAGCACTAAAAGGTCTGGATTCTCAGCGGATATAATTCTTTTAAGAGTATCTGGTTTTGAATAGGGTAAATGAATATCGGAAAAAACTAAGACTTTGCCTTTAACATTAACCTTTAACCTTCTCATGCTGTATTACTGGACAACTTAACTCATATTCTTTACTCAATCTATGTATAAATTGACTGTATAAACGCCAGACTCTAATGAAGTGGTATTAAACTATAACATGTGCTCACCAATAAATGCGTAAGAACCCTTTTAGTAAAGGAAGGGGTAAGTACTCGCCTAATCGTTTGGCTCATGGAGAGTAAAGATAAACGGCCTTTACTCGTGATAGAAGATCATAAGTAAGAATAACGAGAATCTTGTTAAAGGCTTCGCCGAATCCATAGGGACTTAATATGATCCCCGTTATGATCTCTCCAATAATAAGGGGCAAACCGTATCTCCCCATATAACTCCTCACTATCTCAGCAACAAAAATTAATATGAATATTTCTAGAAGAGCGAATAAGTAGTCCGATTCCACGATAGACTTAACGACTGAGGATAATAATAAGCCTTTTGATACCTACAATTCGCAGGCTAGGTTGCATTCGTATCACACTATAAGTCAGTTTCTTATTATTCAACGTAAAGAGTAAACAGAGGTCTGTAGTGAATAACAAGCGGTTAAACGCTTTTGAAGCTTTTCCTCTTTCCTTCAGTGGACAAGCCCCCATGGAGAAAATTATTATTCCTAAAGGTTGTGAACAAGAAAAGTGAGATTTGAGATTAAAGAGAATAGATCCATTCTAAAATCGTGAGGGTTAGAAACGCTAGGCTCTTCATAATATTGCCCTTCCGAAGATTTTTAATAAGTCTAGTTTTGAGAAATCACCCATTGCAAACTTTAATACTAATTCTGGTGGGGTCTTCATTAATACTTTTTCTAACCCCTTAACGTTACCCTTCTTCTTAGCGTCTTTAATAACTTTAGCGTGGACTTGTAGTGTCCAATAAAGTTTACTCTTTTTAAACTCCTTCGTGAAGTCCTTCCCTTTTAATAAGCTCTCTGCCATTATCTTTGATGACATAATAGAAGGTCTTATCCCTTCCCCCGTAACTGCGTAAACTGTGCCTAGTGCTTCACCAATATATTTACCGTTTAACCTCTCTTCTATTACTCCATAATCCGCTACTTTAGCGCCATGAAAAGATTTTATTTTCCCTTTAACTAAGCCTTTTAGCCTCTCTTTCAATAAATCTATAGACGCATATCCACCTATACCTATTTTTGAACCGTCCTCTTCTGGGAAAATCCATGCATAACCCAATAAATCGGAGTAAAAGTACATCTCTACTGTTTCTGGATCTATTTTATAGTCCGTAATGTATTGAATAGCTGGTATGGCATAATCTTCGCCCTTAAAGGAGTAATGCCCGGTAGCATAAATAACCCTATCAGCCTCCTCCTCCTTTCCGTTTACAAATAACTTACCGTCTTTTTCAACTACTTTAGAGTTTAACCTCAAGTCGACTTTCTCCCCTAAAATCCTCAAAAACCTGGGCTTATGTACTATATATCCCAATATCTCTCTTCCCTTTATGTCAAACACTAGTTTATTATCTAAATAGATTTTGAAACCTTTAATTTCAGAAATTATTGCCTCTTTTGGTATCTGAATGTACTCCTCTATGCCCCTTAATACTCCCCACGCGCAAGGTTTTAATCCTACGTCATTTAGGTTTTCGTATACTGTAGCTTCTATTTTAGTCCCCTTTAAGAAATAGGCTAATGAAAGCCCAGCCGGTCCTCCGCCAATAATTGCAATTTTCACAATCTCTATTATAGCGCCCGCTTTTTAAATAGATTTATTAATTTGTATTACGCCAGCATATTATGTTTTCACCCGAGATAGATAGAGCTCTTAAAGAAATGGGTTTTAGTAAGCTAACCATAGTTCAAGAAAGAGTGATCCCATTATTATTAGAGGGAAAGAACGTTGTCGTACAAGCGAAGACCGGGAGCGGTAAGACGGCCGCATTCGGAATTCCTATAGTAGAGTTAGGCTTGCCCTCACTTGTCCTTTCACCTACTAGGGAGCTAGCGAGACAGACAGCATGTCATATAAGGAAAATTGGGAAATATAAGGGGACTAAAGTTGTTGAGGTTTATGGAGGTGTTGGATATAAAAGGCAGATAGAGGGATTAAAGGAAGCGGATGTTGTAGTTGCGACTCCAGGGAGATTAATAGATTTATGGAGTAACGGTGTAATTGACCTTAACACTTTTCGTATTGTAATAATTGATGAAGCGGATTTAATGCTAGACATGGGTTTTATTGATGACGTTTCTCTTATACTATCTAATACGAATAGGGAACTGACTGGGCTTTTTTCAGCTACTATACCTAGTGAAATTGAGGAGCTAGCTAAGAAATTTATTAAGGATTTTGAGGTGGTAAGGGTTTGTTTAGGTTTAGCTAACGTTACCCAGAAATTTATTTATGTGAAAAGTTGGAGGGATAAAGTGAATTTCGTGAAGAGGGAATTAGATAAGGCAGAAGGTATAATAATCTTTGTCAACACAAGGAAAAGTGTTGAAAGATTAGCTAAGGTTATTGATGGCTCAGTGGAGTTAAGGGGTGATTTGCCTCAGAGTATTAGAAATAGGAATATAGATCTGTTCAGAAAGGGGGTTTATAAGGCTCTTATTACTACCGATGTAGCTTCAAGGGGTTTAGATATTCCTATTGTTAATGAGGTTATTAATTTCGATATTCCTAAAGATATTAAGACTTATATACACAGGATTGGGAGAACTGGGAGGATGGGTAGGGAAGGTGTAGTTATAAATTTGTTGTCTGATAAGGATAAATGGTTTGAAGATAAGGTTAAAGGGTTAATTAAATAAAATAATTTTTGTGTTACCTCTTGAATTTTATAGTAGAAGTGATGTTAGGAGGGAAATTTTTGAGTTTAGTAAACAGAGATGGGTGGCCTTACAAAACCCTAAGGCTTTTGTTAGGTATGATTTATCCAAGTCCCCCCTAAGGTTTGAAAAAGAGGAAGATGTGGTAAAGTTTGTTAAGCTTTATCAAGCTAGAAGCATATATTCAACTGCAGCTAAATATTCCGACTTTACTTCTATGAAAATTATCTCATACACTCCCTTCTTTGACATAGATACGGTAATTGATAAATGGGAGTACGCTGTTAAGGCTGCTGAAGTAATCGTATCTTTCTTAGAGAAGGAAGGAGTTAGTAAATCAGTTTATTTACTTTGGAGTGGGGAGGGAATTCACGTTAGGATTAATGAAAATGCATTACCTAAGAGTGAGGACGTCGTTATACTTTCTCACGCTATAGTTAAATACGTTCTTTCAAGAGTGAAGGATGAGATAAGTAAGTTATCTGAACAGTCTGGTGGAGTTCTTAAAATTGACGATTTGATAGATGATAAGAGAGTATTTACTGTACCTCTCTCATTTCATAAAAGACTCGATTTAGTCGCTGTATGCTTTACTCCAAATGACTTAACTTCTTTTTCACCGGATTGGGCTAATCCTTTAAGGTATAAGCACCAAAGGGTTTGGGATAAATATGAGGAAGGTGAAGCTGAGGATTTAGCAATTAAGGCTTTAAGTGAGTATAAGTCACCTTCTCATTTATCTATAAAAGCTGAAGAAAAAGAAAGTGAGGGGAGGATAGGGCGTTTTCAAGCTATGGGAATTCTTCAGGCTGCACGATATTATGTTCTTTATGGCGATATTGATAAAGCTAAGTCGTTTGGGATCAATAGGGCTATATTTTATGCTTGGGCTAAATATTATGGTAGGGGTTATAAAGCTAGGACTGGGAAACTCGAGATTCCTAAGGAGGTTAAGGAGAGTGACAGGGAGTTGAAGAACGTTGCGGGCGAACAAGTGTATGTGGATAAAGAAAGCGGTTATTTTATTATTGGTGATAAACCTCAAACCCCAGAGGATTATGATAAGGAGATTAAAAATAAGATAGAACTGGTTATCCCTTATGAAGAGGCGTGGAAGGCTTCTATAGATTACGTTTCCTCATTTTCTAGGGACGTTTTGCTGAATCAGAGGAAATTTTATGAGCTAGTTTATCTCCCGGTTAGGGACGATTTCGTAAATAAAGTGGTTAAAAGAAAGAAGTCTGGATTGGATGCTTTCTTTTCATCATAAAAATTTTTAAATCGTAGTTATTCTACTTTTTAGTTAATATAGTTTGCGGCTTTATTTCATTATTATAAAATTCATTAAACTAAGTAAAAGAGAAGTGAGTGATGAAAAAAAGGATTGTTATAATCGGTGGCGGAATAGGAGGAATGGGAGTAGCAACAACGTTGGCACAGAAGATGAGAGATGCTGAAATTACAGTTATAAATAAGGAAGCCTTTTATTTTGCTGGCCCCAGTAGGCCATTATTGTTAACTAATGAACAGAAATACAGTAGGATAATTAGAGGATATGAAGAAGTAGGTAAGATGGGCATTAAAGTTATCGTAGGTAATGTCTACAAGATAGACCCAGCGAATAGGAAAGTTTACGTTTCAGACACTACATTTAACGTTAAAAAAGAAATAGAATACGACTACCTAGTCCTATCACCGGGTATAGTTTTTGACGGTAGTTCAATAAATGGATACGAAAAATACTGGTGGAAGAACGCTACAGTATACGACCCTGGTAGAGTAAACGTATTGAAGAACAGACTTTGGACAACTGAAAGCGGAACTGTTATAATTTATGCTCCCAAGGCACCATATAGGTGTGCACCAGCACCTACTGAGACTGCACTACTCGCTCATACGATTCTAACTTATAGAGGAGTTAGAAATAAGTTTAAGATTATTCATATTGATGCTAATGATAAAACTCAACCCCCAGTTATTGCTGATGTAGTTAAGCAAATTTATGAAAAAGCTGGTATTGAACTAGTCACTAATCAAGAGATAGTGGAAATTGGCGAGAACTACGTTGTTACGAAGTCTGGTGAGAAGTATAACTTTACAATTTTAGCGATGCTTGAACCCAATAGAGCTCCTAAGTTCGTAGAGGAAGCCGGTTTAGGCTCTCCTTTCGCTGATGTTAGATCTCCCCAAGATTTAAGAAGTCCTAAATATGACGACATATTAATTGTAGGCGACGCTGCAAAGTTACCTTTCCCTAAGAACCAAGAGATCGCCTTCGAGAGTTCTCAGTTTGCAGCTAATAAGATTTTAGAGATGGAGGGTATTGGTGAAAAAGTTCCAGTTCAATACGCATTCGTAGGCTGGGCATATGTAGGTAATCTTGAGGGTAAATTAGAGACTATGAGTTTACAATTCCAGCTAGACTTAACTAAGCAACCCCCTGCAGCTGCTAAAGACCCGGTGATGAAAAGGGATTATACTATACAGAAGGATAATTGGGAACAAGCTTATCTTAATAGGCTGTTTGGTTATAAGTCTGATTGAAAAACAATGATTTTTTTATGTAAATTTTTAGTTCATTAAGCCTCATTCTTTCTATCTTTTTTGCAATTTCAGAAATCCTATCTACTTCTTCCTTCTTTAACATTAATTTCAAATTGTAAGCTTCTTTTTCACCTACGCCAGTTAACCCTAGTCCATCTCTCTTAGCAAGTATATAAGAGTTTTGAATCAGCATTTTTAGATGTGCTTCAACTCTATAACTATATATAAAATATGTTTTAGTCCATCTGAACATAAATAGGGGTTCTTGCAATTTATATCTTTTGCATAACTCGTCATAGATAAGGAACATTGCTACGAAAAATTTGTATTTCCTAGTGTTTTTACCCATAAACAAGAGCGTTAATAATATCAAATTGTCAAGTGTAAAATCGTATTTCAGTCCTTTTTCATTGATAATTTTGTCAATTCCACTTAAGGTATATTTTAACAGAAAGTACGCTGACTCACAAGATCTATATTTCTCTATCTCATCTACTGCCTCTCTAAGGAGTTGTGTCACTCTATTTTCTGTCTCACTCATTCTTATTTACCTCTTCCATTTCAAGAATTGCTAAGACAACGCCAGAATGCGGGAATAAATGAGGGAAGTTTCCTCTTCCCTCACAAGTTACAGGGTCAACGTGTTCTCCTATAAGTCCTAAAGGTGAGCTACATGAGGATAGTTTTTGGAGTAACATTTTCGCCTTATCAATCTGGTTTAGCCTAATATAAATCCTTGCTAGCCATGTTGTTACTAGCGTAAAGGGGTTAACTGCATTTCCTAAGAAATCCCTTTTGTACCGTAAATATAGCCCTTCAGAAACTTTTAACTCGTCCTCCACTCTCTTTAGCGTGTTTAAGAAAATTTGGTTGTCAGCTGGTATAAAATCATAAATTGGTAATGTGAGTAATGCGGCATCTACTTCATCTCCATTGTAATATCTAACGAAGTGGTCTTCTTTAACTCCTTTACTTAATACATCGTTTTTTATCTCATCAGCCCTGGCTTTCCATTCATCGGCAAGGTTTTTATAACCTAATTCTTTAGCTAACTTTGAAGCTCTATCTAGTGCAACCCAGCATAGGACTTTAGTGTGTGTGTAATGCCTTAGAACTCCTCTTTCCTCCCAGATATCTGTGCTTGGATCTCTCCACGCATAAGAGACCCACGTGGCTATAGTTTCAACTGCCCAGAAGTTTCTATCGATATAGTCATCGTCCTCTGTCTCCTTATAGAATGTGTATAATGCATTCATAAACGCTCCTTCTATATCCATTTGGACTTGCAAATATGCAGCATTCCCTATTCTTACTGGTTTGCTATTTTTATAACCGCTTAACCAGTTAATTTCCTCTTCCGCTGGTGGTGGACTTCCATCAATTGTATAGAATGGGTGGTCAAAACTCTTTGATGATAAATCTATTAAATTCATTAAAAAATCTAATGCTCTTCTAGCATAAGTAAGCAAACCGGCTTTGGTTAAAGCCTCTATTGCATATGATGAATCCCGTATCCACACATATCTATAATCCCAGTTTCTACCCTCACCAATTATTTCCGGTAAAGATGTCGTAGGTGAAGCGATTATTCCGCCAGAGGGTTTGTAGAATAATCCTAAAATTACTGATAATGACCTATAATATAAGTCTTTAAAGAGAGAAACTTTCTTAGCTCTTCCTAATTCTTTTTCCGTAAAATTTATTAGTTTTGAGAAAGCTTCGTACGGCTTAGAATACACGAATCCCTTTTGGCTGAATAGTCCATATCTTAAATCTCTCGAGTAAAGTAGATACAAATATCCTTTCCCACTCTTTACCAAGATCTCATAAGGTGTTATGATCTCGTAGTTTCCGTAAATTAGGAGCTCTAGCCCCTCTTTAGATAATGGGTTTTTGTATATTACCCCTTTATCTGTTACCACCTCTGTCCCAGCGTTTATTAGCCCGTAATTAAAGACTGGGTGAATCTCAACCTTTAGAGGTATTTCCGTGTCATAAAGTCTAATTATTGCTGGTAATGATATGGGTAAAAAATCTATTACGTTAGCTTTTCCTCTTTTTGTCTTATAAGTGGTTTTAAGTATTAGAGAGTATCCTATATATTCTTGCTCGTTTTCATGCTCGTCAACTGGTCTTATTGAGAAGTATCCACCCTTATTTTCATCTAAAATTTTAGTGAATACCGAAGGGCTATCAAATCTAGGAACTGGGAACCAATCAATACTTCCGTATGATTCTAACGCAGATGTTAGGCCGTTAGATAGGAATGCATAGTCCATACGTTTTAGTTGTAGTTTGTTTTTTAAAATAGTTTTGAGAGTAGTTAATATGTTCGCGGTAAGTATAAATACACAAACACCCCCCATTAGATTTAGACAAACTTACAGAGATTTAATAGAGAAATATAGCTATTTACAGTTGCCTTTAGACCTTGCCGTTTTAGATAGTGGTGACTATTATATTTCCGTTGGAGGAGTCGCTAAGATGATGATGGGAATATTGAATAAGTTTGATAGGGTTAAGTGGGTTTCACTAGGCCCTGGGTATCCCCCTGAGGTTAAGTTTTCTGAATCAGTGTATTTTTATTTCGTAGACCTAGACCCAGTAACACTACAAGGTTATACTAGATTTAAAGAGGGTATTTACAATGAATCTCATGGTATTTCAAAATATGAAATTAAGCCAGAGGATTATATATCTTATACGGAATATAATTGGTTGTCTGCGAAAAAACTTTTAGAATTTTATAAGGATACTGATGTATATTTTATTAACGATTTCCAACAGTTACTTGTAGGAGGTATAATAGGTCCTTCTGCCCCCGCAGTTCTATGGTATCACATACCCTTTGTTCCCGAAAACCTTTCGCCTAAAATTAGGGATTTCATAGTTAGGGCTTTTGAAGGTTTTGATTACGTGGTGTTTAGCACTAAGAGGGATCTGGAAGGTCTTCTGAGGATAGGGGCTAAGATTAAAGCTAAGCAAATTTACCCCTTTATTTCCGTGAGCTCATATAGAAGGGCAAGCAAGGAGGAAGTTAGTAGGATTAAAAGTAAGTATGGTATAAAGGATGACGAGAAGATAATTACAGTAGTAGCAAGGATGGATCCTATGAAGAGTCAAGATTTAGCAATATTAGCGTTAAAGGAGTTAAAGAGGGACGATGTTAAGTTACTTCTAGTTGGTAACGGTAGTTTTACGAGTGGTGCTTTGGGGACTGGTAAAGCTGCTTTGTGGGTTAAGAAGTTAAAAAGCTTAGCCGAGGAGTTAAAAGTTCAAAATAAGGTGATTTTTACGGGTCACGTTAGTGATGATGAGTTATATGCTATTTATGAGGCGTCTGACGTTATTGTTCTTCCCTCGAGGATTGAGGGGTTTGGTCTTGTAGTATGTGAAGGATGGGTTTATGAAAAGCCTGCAGTTGTTAGTAATGGTGCTGGTGTTCACGAGCTGATAATTGATGGTGGAAATGGTTTCACATTTAAGAGTGGCGATTATAGGGATTTAGCACAAAAAATAGAAATTATCTTGAGGGATCCAGACAAGTATGGTTACCTCGGTAAAGAGACTCTCAAAAAATGTTCGTCTGATTACGCCTTTGAGCAACTCAAAGAGGTGTTCTTAGGAGCAATGAAGGATTATGGCAAATAATCACTTACTTTCTGAGGGTTTTATTGTTATTACTCCACTATCTTCATCAACTTGTAATATATATTTTGTCCCGTGTTTCTCTATCATTGACTTCGGTATATATAAGTTCAACGGCAATGTATAGTACTCATATTCGTATGTTTTACCTCTGACGGTCTTTTTTCCCACTAATCTTTTAGCCTCTACTATTCTCTCTTTCATAAGATTAGCATCTCAGTTTAGGTTTTTAAACCTTATTCCAAATGTTTCTAACACTTTTTAATTGTAATACTCAAAAATTTTTATACTTAAAAAAGGAAGATTGAAAAGTAATGATGAACACCAGCTGTAATGATTTGTGATTGGAAACGCTCAACTGACTTTTTAAACCCTTTACTAATTTCCACTTATGAACCCCGTACATATTCTAGCTAAAAAAGGGGAAGTAGCAGAAAGAGTACTAATTGCTGGAGATCCGGGCAGGGTGAAGTTACTCTCTAAATTTTTAGAGAACCCAGTTCTAGTGAACGAGAATAGAGCGTTTCTGGTATATACGGGGAAGTATAAGGGGGTTGATGTAAGTATTGCGACACATGGCATCGGAGGTCCTTCAATAGCTATAGTCCTAGAAGAATTAATAATGTTAGGTGGGAGGATATTTATAAGGTATGGAACAGCCGGGGGGTTAATACCAGAGTTAGATCTCGGAGATTTTGTAATAGTTAGTGGTGCTTCATATAATCAAGGAGGCTTATTTTACCAATACTTTAAGGAGAATGTGAGTATCTCGGCAACACCGGATTTTGACGTTCTCCTCACCCTTTATAATACCTTTAAATCACATGGATTGAAATTTCACGTAGGTAACGTTTTCAGTAGCGATGCATTTTATGCGGAAGATGAGGAATTTGCCAAAAAGTGGTCTGAGAGGGGCAATATAGCTGTTGAGATGGAGTGTGCTACATTGTTTCTCTTAAGTAAGTTGAGAAAAGTGAAGGGTGGTGCGGTTGTGGTAATTTCAGATAATCTAGTGAAGGGTGGTGTGTGGATATCTAAGGAAGATTTAGAGAAAAAGGTAGCAGAAGGTGCTAAAGCTATATTAGACGCGTTAATAAACATACAGTAAATGAAGATTGTTAGAGACCCTATTCATGGGTATATAGAGATCGACGAGAGGATATTGCCAATTGTTTCCTCACCTTATTTTCAGAGATTGAGATATATCACTCAAAATGCCTTAGCATATATGGTTTACCCGGGAATGAGACACACTAGGTTTGAACATAGTTTAGGGGTAATGCACTTAGTGAAAGAATTTCTGAAATTTCTAAATTTTAATAAGCAAGTCGATTTTATTGATGATGATTACGTACTACTAGTAAGCCTTACAGGTTTGCTTCACGATATAGGGCATTTAGCTTTTTCACACACTTTTGAAAGTGCAATAAAAGTATTTGATGAGATTTATGGAGGAAAGGTTGAGTATTTGGGTAATAAGACTCACGTTAAGTTAGGCATTAAAATAATAGAGGAATACTTAGCTCCTTACATTGATAAAGTGGCAAAAGGCGATCCAGTTAAATTCATAATTCACGTGCTTAATGAAGATCCTAAAAATGAGGAGGAGAGACTGGGTTTACAGTTAATTTCTAATTTTATAGATGCTGACAGAGGCGATTATTTGTTGAGGGATTCATATTATGCTGGAGTAAGTTACGGTTTTTACGACGTTGAAAGGTTAAAAAGGGTTTTAGTTTATGTTGATGGAAAAATTGCTATTTTGAGCAAGGCTATTCCTATAGTAGAACAATTCCTCTTATCCAGAATGTATATGTTTGAAAACGTTTATTTTCATAGCGTGGTAGGAATGTATAATTCAATACTTTCTCATGCGATTTCAAAACTTATTTCCACTGGCTTATTAGACCTTTCTAATCCACTGGAAATAACAGAGTTCAAAATATTCTCCTTACTCGATAGAATAGATCAACATTTTAAAAATGCTATAATTTATAGGCAAGGATATAAGAGGATAAAAAGGGATATAGTAGGAGAATGTTTCCATTTAATAGATAGAGAAGAGTTATTAAACTTGAGTAGAGAGACGAATAGTAAGATAATTTATTACGAGTTTTCCGATACGCCTTATAGGGAAGAAAAGGAGGCCGTTTATATTTATGATGGAAATAAACTTACTCAACTATCTAGAGTGTCGAACCTTATAAACGCTGTGAAAGAGTTAAAAAAGGCTATAATTGTATATCATGTTGACATGGAAGAAAAAGTGGAAAAATATAAAAGAATATTGGAGAATTGTAAGGTTTAATTTTTGATAACTCTAGCCCCATCTCCAATTTCTGCAATATAATATTTTTCAATTCCTATCTTTTTAAGGAACTCTATCACATCATTAACGTATTTTTTAACAGTGAAAATATGTGGGTTTGGCCCTGCATCAAATGTGTATGCAGCGTTGTTAAATTCTTGAACCCATTCAATTATTTCAAATGACTTATCATTTAAATAGAAGAATGAAGGCCAAGAATCTAGTATAACCGCATGCATATTATTACTATGTCTCATAGTCCAATAGAAAAACTCCTTTTCATCTTTTCTCCTTATTGCTTCTATTACCTTAGGCAAAGTATCCTCTATGAATTTAAGCCTACATTCAAGAAGATAAGATGTATTCGCTGTAATTATCATTCCTTTTCTAGAAGAAACTTTCTTTCTTTGATGGGAAATTATAGGGATTACATCTACTAAGTCACTCCAGTAATCTGGTGGGAAAAGTTGATAACAGAACGAGTCTTCCCCATCATCTCTAACTCCTTTTTCCCAAATCACAAACCCACCTGGAATACTTCTGCAAGCACTCCCAGATCCTATTCTCGCAATTTTACTTAGTTCTTTCTGACTAAGTCCTAAACCCAGTGCCTCATTTGAAGCTACTACTAGGGCCGCTATTCCAGCGGCGGAAGAAGCTAAACCCACTGATTTAGGAAAGTTAGAGAACGACTCTACCCTCGCATATAATTTTTTTCCGTATAAATTTCTGAAAATATTTAACACTTTACCACTATATTCTCTGACTTCTTCCTCCGTTGCTTTCTCCCCATTTATAAACACTTCATCCCTTGAGAACTCCTCTGAGAAAATCACTTTAGTCCTAACTTCTAGTCCCTTCAACGAGACTGAAAGGGAGGAATTTAACGGTAGATTAAGTTCTTCGTTCTTCTTACCCCAATACTTGACAATTGCTATGTTTGAAGGTGCTATGGCTTCAGCTTCAAGTTTCAAGCCTTAATCCCTCATCCTCCTTTAGCCTTATAACACTTACATTTTTAATCTTACTCCACTCTTCTATCACGTTTTCTAAATTATAACCTATCGCGAAAACAGATTCCCCTCCCGCACCTGGTGAAATTGCGAATAACGCACCTTCTTTTTCAGCTATTTTTTCTAAAGCCTTTGTGATCTCATTCTCTATCTTTACCCCAACTATTTTCTCAGCTAAATTATTGAGCATATTCCTAGCAAGTCTTAAATGTTCAATTGCATCCTCAATTCTACCTTTTTTCAGTAGTCTTATTGCAAATTCATTTTCTTCATCTATGTATTTCATGATTTTGCTGAAAAGTGGTATGGAGCTTTTTTCTATAAATTTAGAGACAGAATTAACAGTATTAAAGCTTTCCCCTATGAACGCTAAAGCCATGTCTAATTTCCCTATCTCAAACTTCTCTATTTTAGCATCTACTTTATTTATATCGTTAAATCTTCTGTAAATTATTGAGCCATAAACTGCTGCAGCAATATCAAAACCACTTCCAATACCTTTTTGCCTTGTATAATTCGCTTTTTGTGCTATCTCATGGATCCTATCTAGGTCGAGTTCATTATATAAGAGTGTATAAATACAAGCTGTTAATGCCACCGTTGCAGCTGATGAACTTCCTAAACCTGTTTTCTTCCCGTTTATTAAAAACTCTGGATCGTTAAATAGTTTAACATGAAGTTTAGGTAATTTAATTCCTAGTTTTTCGAATTGAGTAATAACACTTTCTATTAACTCATTTCCTTTTCCCTTAAATGTACCGTAAGAGGTTTCAAATATGTTTTCTTCTGAATCACTACACTCAGCTCTAACTCTCTTGTTAATAGCAATTACGTGTGAGATTCCTCCAAATACTACTGAGTAACTACCAATCCATAATACTTTTCCAGGGGCTGAAACTACTTTTTTTATTTTTAACACCTCTACTCTATTATGGAGTTCATTCAAAAAAGGGATAGGCTGGTATTAACTACTATAGCACAATCTGGCCCTAACGGTATAGATTTTACAACACTTATAGCTTCATTAACTCCGTATTTAACGAGAGAGAGTATTCAGAAAAGTATAGAGAATCTTTTCATTAAAGGGGATATAATAAGTGTAAATACTGGCTCTGGGGAAGTTAGGTATATAGCTTCTAAAACTGTTAGGGACGCTATGATTTCACTAGAAATTCAAAAGTATAAAATAGCAGAATACGTTAAGGAATTAAGTAGCAAAAAGGACGAGATTATTCAACTTCAAGATAAGAATAAACAGTTGGAGGAGTTGAAAAATATAGTATCTAAAGGATTAATCCTCATCTCTTTATCCTTAATGAACCTCTACTCTTCACCTATGCCAGAATTAACTATCCCAGAATTCATAGAATCTATGCAACCTCTCAGCGAGGTTTTAAGCAAATTGTCTAAGGTCGTTGATGTTAAATTGAATAAAGAGGATGTTGAAAATATTCTTAAAATAGTAGAAAAATATAGGGGTGTTAAGGATTATGAGTTATTAAAACAGCTAATTGAAAAGGGAGAGGAAAGTAGTTCTAAATAGTTCACAGTCTTCTTAGTCTATATAAATTTTATAAAGGGTGAAGTAATAATTATATACAAGATGAGGAGTAAAAGAAACGAATTAGAGATAATTACGGAGATACTGGAGCTTGTTAATGATGGTTATACTGCAAAATCTGCTTTAATGAAGAACGCTAATTTAAGCTTTGCAATACTTAAAAAATATGCTGATTACCTCATCAGTAAAGGGTATTTAGAAGAGTCAGAATATGGTTATAAAATAACTCCTAAAGGGCTGAGGTTATTAGAAAAATTAAAGCAAGTCAGAGAACTGGAAGTTAGATTAGCAGAGCTTATTAATGACTTATCTAAAGAATTATAATGATGGTAAGTTTATTCATTGCACTTTTAGCTAGCAGCAGTCTAGCTGCTGGTATTAATTCTCTTTTACAACTAATTTTATTACAGAAAAAAATAACTAAAGTCTCAAAAGAAATACACGTAGTAAAATCACTAACTACGCTTTTAGCTTTTAAGAAGTTTATAGATATAGTTTCTGCTGATGAGTCGCAAACACTGATTGAAGAGTTGCTGGTAGGGCTAAGAACATTACCCTCATTTGACTCTGTCTCCGATTTTGTGGAGTCTAAATTAAGTAAATTAAAAGGAAGTGTCATAGGGTTTTTAGATTCTTTGAACACATTAGATGTTGTTACCTCACTTTTTACCAAAGTCCAAGTGTTTCATAAACACAGTATCTCCCTTAATGTCATTTCTCTTACTTTTCTATTTCTTTCATTTTTAATTCCTTTACAATCATTTTTGTTCTTAGGCTTAAGTTTGGGTTTTGAGGTCGATTCCCTCTCATTCTTGTTTTATACAGTTTATTACTTAGAAAAATTAGAGAGATTAAAACAAGAGTTAAAAAGCTTAACTAGTTAAAATTGAAAAACTCCTTGAATTTTCCTAGAACATTCTTGCAAATCTTCCCTTATCTTATCCATATAGTTCTCAATTACCGCATAATAGTATTTAGGTCTCCCTATTTTCTTCTCATCGCCTTTCTCTCTTACTACTAGTCCAAGGTCTATCAGTTTCTTTAGACTATTTTCTACTGTTGTCTTACTCATCTTCAGCATTTCTGATAATTCTTCTGAGGTTATGGGTCTATTAACTTCTATTAATTTGAATAAACAATCGATATCTGTATCAGAAATCTTATAGCAACATCTTATTATTTCCTTACTAGCCTTTAATTTTTCACTCATCATTATTAAATTACTCTTTTTCGCTTAATAAAAATTTATCAAGTTTTTACTGAATTTTCTATATCCATAAATATTTTTTCTTTATCAAAATATATTCTACAATCTTTTAATCCTCTAGTTAAATAATTAAGTAACTTCTCATAAATATATGGTCTATCGCAAATTAATATATATGCATAAGGTAATTCTATTACGTTTTCTAAACCCCTATAATTGCATTTTATCTGTAGGCCAAAAACATATTTAATCTCTTTGTTTTCCATAAGAAGCTTTGTGTAAAGTACCGCACCGTCTATGGGGAACTGATATTTTCCTATATTCCTTTTCATAGCCTCTGGGAATTTATCGGACAAAAGTAATTTAGTCCTACCTTTTGGCGGGTGATCACCTAGGATACCGCCTATTACTACTGCTTTAGCCTTATTTAAATCCTCTCTACTCAACTTTCTATCAGCTTGAGGATCTAAGATAATAACCTCTGAAGGGTCAAAAACCTCGTTAAACCGCTTAGGGGTACTCGGGAGCCCTGGAATTTTTGTCCCAGTTATTAATAAATCATCACCAGCAATTTTATAAGAGCTCTCATATTCGTAGTAAATCCATTCCGATAAAATAGGCTCTAAATGTTCAATAACTATTTTCACAAATTCATTTCATAAATGAAGGGATATATTGTTTTACTTGACTGTGAAGAAGGAATTATTGTCACTAAGGGTAAGAAATTTAATATAGAAAAAGGTATTTATGCATACGTGGGTTCTTGCGGAGTTAATTGCGCTAAAAGAATTTCGAGGCATTTAATCAGAAATAAAGAAAAGAAGCATTGGCATATAGATTTTCTTACAGAGCTTTGCAATCCTATCGGTGTAATTGTCTTAAATGAAGGTGAAAAAGAAATAGCTAAGAAACTGACCGTGTTTAAGTATGTTAAAGGATTTGGAAATAGTGATGATAAAGAGAACTCATCTCATCTCTTTAAAGTAGACATAATCTCTCTCTTCAATTTAATTAAATCTAATAAATGAGGACTTTTCTTTGCCATGTCTTCAAATTCACCGTACCAGAAAGCCCCTTGGTTATTAAGAAATTGGATATACAAGTAATCCCTATAAGCTACTATTTTTATGACTCTTACCCCTTTAGGAAGTGGAAAAGGGGTTTTATTAACCTCAATTTCCCTCCCGAAATAGGGAGTTAAGATAAAAGTTAATTTTTCCTTTATCTCGTCTGTAAGTTGTACTTCAATTCCCTCAACACTTCTAACCTCTAACCTTTTCTTGGTACTTCTGCATAATCCTTCCTTGTTAATAAGTAGGGAAGATGAGACCTCATCTATTAATTTATCAAAGTCCAGCATGTCGAACTCTTTAGTAACGTTATAATAGACTCTTATCTTCCTCCCTTCAACTTTTATCTTAACTTCTCTGTCTAGGACTCTTATTAATGCAGTACTCTCTCCTCTTATCTTTCCCGTGATTTTTATATCAGCTACCTTACCTTCAACGTAGAATGGTTCGGTATATAAAGTATATGAATAACAAAATTTAGGTGAAATTTTTTGTAATGCTTTCAAAATAATCTCTTGTATGAGTGATGATATCAACATAGGTTATAGTAAAAAGGACATTGTAAAAACTTTTGATGTTGATAAAGTGAATGAGGTATTAAGTAAAGAGAATTTGTTTTCGTATTTAGGTTTACGTGTTATAAAGTTAGATAAAGGATTAGCAGTAACTTCTTTGCAATATTCACCTAATGTGCTGAGAGTGGGTAACGTTTTACATGGTGGTGCAATTATGGCTACAATCGATTATACTGGAGGTTTAGCAGTTATGACTGTTAATGACGGTGATGATCAAGTTACCCAAGAGCTAAAAATCAACTTCTTAGAACCTATGAAAGACGGTCCTTTTACGTGTGTTGGGAAGGTTATTAGGGCAGGGAGAGTTTCTGTTGTCGTTGAAGTAGATTTTTATGATAAAAAGCAAGTACTCGGTGCTAAGGCTTTAGGAACCTGGTATATCTTGAGGGGAAGAAAGGTTAATTCTAGGTGATAAAAATGAAAGTAGTAATCGTTGGTGCCGGACATAACGGGCTCGTAGCTTCCGCAATTTTAGCAAAGAAAGGGTTCAATGTTACGGTGTTAGAGGCAAATGAGAAAATAGGCGGAATGACGGATACAATAGAGGTTAAAGGGGTTAGAATTAGTAGGGCTTCATATGTATTGGGTTTAATGCCAGAGTTCTTAGTGGAAGAGTTTAAAATTCCATTAGTTAAGGGTGATGTGTTTCAAACGTTCTTCGTTAATAATAAAGTAATCCCGTTTTGGAGAGATGAAAAGAAGAGAAGGGAGGAAATGGTAAAAGTCGGTGAGACGAAATACCCAGAATTCGAGGAGCTAATACTTAACTTCAAGAAACTAATGGAAGAGAAATTTACATATGTAGATAAGCCTCCATCAAAAGATGAAGTGCTTGAAGAGGCTGAGAAGAAGGGTTTGGAAGTATTTATAACTACTTCTGCGAAGAAATTTCTTTCAGAGTACATATCCGAAGATTATCATTATTTCTTCATATACCACGGTATGGAGAGGGCCCCAGCTTATGTAATTGCATACTATTTCTCACCTAGTTGGGCTCTAGTTAGAGGCGGAATGGGTACTGTAGCAGAGAGAATTGCTGAGTACGCAATTTCTTACGGTGCTGAGATCAGAACTGGGATTAAAGTCGTAGACCTGGTCGAGAAGGGGGATAGGATAGTCGGTGTTGTCACTTCTGATGGTAAAATTATTGACGCTGATGTGGTAGTAATATCTACTAGTCCTCTAGTGTTTTCTGACTATTTAGGAATTAAATTAGAACTGGATTATGCGGGTTGGAAGAAGTATAATGCGATTTTATCAGAGTACCCTAAGTTCCCTCAGCAGTTAAAGGGGTTTGAGTATTCCCTTATTGATACTGAGTTCGGTGAGGTAATCTTTCCCTCGATTCTTGACGATAGTAGAGGCGGAATTGTTATTGAAAGTATGGCCGATATTGATGAACTAGAAAACATTTTCCAAGGACTTCGAAAGAACATTATATATTTGGAGGAGTTAAACTCAAGAAACGCTGAGAAGATATATAATTTACCTTTTGGTAACCTTAACCATTTACCTATGACCAGCAATTTCTTATTTGACAAAAGGCTTGGGTATAAGACAAAATATGATAATGTCTATCTAGCCAGTGCGGGTACTTATCCCGGTGGTCAAGTAACTGGTATTCCGGGTTATAACGTTGCAAATCTCATAATTAAGACTTATCAGCGTTAAGCGATTTAACTTTTTCTATATCTTTCATGGCCTCTTCTTCTTTCCCTAGCTTCATATAAGCCTTAGCCCTCCTATAATAAGCCTTTACAAACTGAGGCTTATAATTTATAGCCTTAGAGTAGTAGTTTATTGCTTCTTTAATCATGCCCTTCTTTTCAAGCAATATTCCCTTCTCGAAATAGAGCTCTGCGTAATATGGGTTTAAGTTTATTGCAGTATTTATGTCTTCCTCAGCGTCTAAATTAAGTTCTTCTTTAGTTAAAGCCCTATAATAATATAGTTCAGCGTCGTATGGATAACTCCTAATTGCTAAAGTTAATTCCCTTAGAGCGTCTAAGTAGTTCCCCGTTTTATAGTCAATTATTCCCTTTACTTTTAGTAGGATAGGGGAATTAGCAGTTAAGTTTGTTATCTCCTCTTTAGCTTTTTCGATTTCTTCGAGCTTTAGATAAGCTAAAGCCCTTAGTACTCTCGCATCATCTGAGTTTAAATCCTTTAGAAGTTCTAAGGCATCTCTATATAAACCGTGTTGTATATAAATTCTTGCCATTTCGAGTTTGTTACCAGCCTTTTCGAAAGACTTTAAAGCCTCATCGTCATTGCCCAATTCTTCTAATATTTTGCCTAAAAGGTTATAGGCTTCTGTTGAGGACTGGTTTTTGTCAATTATCTCCTTTAGTTTTTTAAGCGCATAATTCAGGTTACCCTCATTATATGCTTTTATTACTTCCTCTAACTCATCCATATATTTAAAAAAATGTATATAGAGATAAAATGTTTTCCCTTTCTTATTTATTTCTAGCTAGAGTAAACCCTTTTAAAAGTTTTACTTCAAGAGATAAGCCATGGAGCCTTTCTACTTTAAGTCATATGATAAGGTAGTAGGAGTGGCACATAATGAAAAGGAGTTAGAAAGCGAAATAAAGAGGATAGGTGCTGTAGATCCCGCTTGTGTTAACTGGCATTTAGAACAAGGGCATATAGTCCAGTGGTTGAGGTATATAGGAAATAATACTCTGGCGGAAATGCTGAAAGACGTGAAGGATTACAGGGAGGCATTAGCGAGGATAAGGGACTATTTCATAATGACTCAAAAGGGTAAACAACAAATGAAGCCTAAAGTGACTCCTAAGAAGAGATGGTAAACATTTTTATTTTCTCTTTTTATTCCTTAGCTAATTTTTAACACTTTAACTAGTACTTTTACAAACTAAGAGAGTGTTCTCTGGTAATTTTTCACTTATAAATATATAAGTTAATACTTTGTACTTATCGTCTATATACCTTATAAGTGATGAGATTTCCTTCTCCTTAGTTTTGGGTATTATGACTCCTACACTCTTTCCACTAATTTTTATAATTTTTTCTAAAAATACTGGAAGATTTGAAACAGCATCAGTATATATTAGGTTGCATTCATTTGAGATATTGAGCCTTAATAGGAACTCTGCTATCTCACGCTCAGCATACTCACTTGCTAGAACTGCCATATGTATAGCTCTCCTATTAGCTTATTTAAATTTTTTTATCATATACGATATAATAAATTTCGTAAAACTGTGTTAAAGAAAGTTATATCTGGTTAAACTCGTTTACTTCAGCACAGATTATTCCTAGTAATAAAGTTTTTCCTTTTATACGAAGGAAGGAACGAATAAAATCCTTTTAAATGCTCTTTACTTCGTGAACCTAATCTTTGAATTTGTGAATTACATAGGGATTATAGCATTTGCGATTAGCGGGTCAATGAAGGCTATTAAGAAGGGTATGGACTTATTAGGAGTTATAATACTTGGAATTTCCACCTCCTTAGGTGGAGGGATCATAGCTGATATATTGTTAGGCAAAACTCCTCCAACTAATTTAACTTATTATCCTTATGTTTTAACGTCAATAATCTCGAGTTTGATCACATTTACATTTTATAAGATCTTCACTAATGCTAGAAAACCTTTACTTTATGCTGATGCAATAGGATTAAGTGCTTTCGCTTCTTCTGGTGCTTCTTTGGCTTTCTCCTTCTCTCATGATTTCTTATTGGTTACAACTATCGGTACTATAACTGCTGTAGGTGGTGGTGTTATTAGGGATGTTTTATCTGCAGAGGTTCCTTTAATTTTGATAAGAGAGTTTTACGCGACTGCTGCCTTTATAGGGGCTACAGTATATTATACTTTAAGGATCATGGGTTATCCCGATATAATAAGTACCGCTATATCCTTCTTAGTAACTTTAACTTTACGTATTTTAGCCATGAAATACAACTGGGAATTACCTAAAATTGAAGTGAAATAGAACGTAAAATCATTTATCTTCTTTTATGCCCTTTCTACCTTTATCGTAAGTACGTGATTATTTAATTTTTTATCTACGATCCTATAGTTGCCTTCTGGTAATTTAATCTTATAATCACGCCCTCCAGTAGTTATAATAAGATTATTAGAGTCTATGTTTACTTTTATATCTTCTATTTTATCCTCTTTTATCCTATCACCTATAATTAGGTATGAGTTCTTATCCTTCATCGGTATGATTTCGAATTTATCTTCTTTACTAGATCTCTTGATTCTTCTTTGCTCAGAAAAGCCCATTTCATCTAATATTTCATCTAAGATGCTAGGCGGAGAAGGAAAGAGGCTGTTTAGTGTTCTTTCGTAATCTTCTATTTCTTCGGCCGGAATGAATAGTCTTCCTCTTTTACCAGAATTCGTTATATAAGCTATGTGTAATCCAGTCTGGTCTGCTGACATACTGAAGCTTACTATTCCGAGTCTGGTCATGTCAGAGGCTGTTATCCTTCCTTTTGTTTTTATAATTCTTTTAATCTCCTCGTCTATGGAATCCATAACATATCCTCTCATGCCACATTTATATAATTTGGGGTTACCTCGAATATTTCAAACAATAAAAACAAATTGAATAACTTAAACAAGAATTACTTCGAAGTATTATTGTATTACTTAACATGAGTATTACCCGATAAAAAGTAGTTTTAGAGATAGCCCTACACTGAAAAAACGAGTTTGTAAAAATATCACTATCATTTTTTAAATTTGTATGGATATTTATTTGATTGTTATTTTTACAAAAATTGTAGGCTTTTTATGGAGTAATTTTTATTACTACAAAATTTTTATTTTAAGTATGGTAGTAAATAGCGTGGAAGACTGGGTAACTGTATCAACTAAGGTAAGATAAAGAAGTATTGGAAAAGGCTAAAAGTATAATATAAACGTTAGTGAGGTTATGAGAAAAGCGTTAGAAGAGGAAAGGAGGAAGAGGAAATTAAAGAGCTGTTAGAATTAGCCTCAAAAGAGTTAGAGAAATTTCCACAAATGACGTGTTAGAGGATTTGAAAAGATGAAAAGGAAGAGGTAAAGTACCTTTTTGATGCAAGCGCATTATTTGAGGCTGTAAAAAATCGGTAAAGTCTCTTTTTCCTTACTTAAGGGGAATTATAGAATAACATTAGCTTGTTACGAACTAGGAAATATAGTATGAATATGGGAATTAAGATAAATGTTAACCTTATTCTCGCAACACTAAAGAGGGTACTGTCTTTGATGAACATTATTAATGTTGAGCTAGATGAAGAGGTTTTAGAGGAAGCAGTTAAAAGAGGTTTGACTTATTACGATTCAGTCTATCTGGTTATTGCGAAGAGGATTAATGCTAAGTTAGTCAGTTTAGATAAAGATTTAATTAAGAATGGAGCAATTGAGTTAAAAAGGCCTTTTGAAGAAAAGTTGATGTTTTCAATTGACCCATATTAACAGATCTTGGATAATTTCTTCTTGTGATTCTTTTTTGGTACAGTTTTTATCTATAAATTGTCAAACACTAGACTCTATACCCCTTAACTCTTAGGTTTTTCTCCCCTTATAATGAGATAAAAATTGGAATTTTTGTATGCTAATTATTTTTATTGATTTATACTAAAAAACTGAAAATAATCTGATTTATTCTTACTTATTTTAAGCTTTTTTGAACTTTCAGTGGAAGCACTAAATCCCTTAATTTCCTAATTTTTTCACACTTTTTCCGTCTTTCCCTAAGTCTCTGAACGTCTTTTCAGTTCTCCCTTAATTGTGACAAGTTAAGTTGGAGTTAACTTTACACAGTATTATGTTATCTCTAGGTAGAGTAAGAAAAGCCACTAAGCTCCAGTGGAAATTTCAACTTTCAAGATTTATAGTAGAATTGAAAGTAATACAGACCTTAACTTTTTTATGAGAGCTTTTGTCAAAAGGAATAGCTCAAATTAGTCAAACCTTAAAAGTAATAATTTTACTATAAACTTAAAAAAGATGCCATGTGAGTATCACGATGAATAGAAATTTTAGCTGGAAGTATCGAAGCGGAGTTCATATAATTTTTCAGTTAATCTAGCCTTCTTCACCTTTCGGGAGGTTGGGTGTTCATCATTTTGAATAACTTTATTTTCAATTTATTAACCACATTAGTATGTGAAAACATACACGAGGGATCCTATCGCTGTTAATCTTTCTCAGCTATTAATATTTATATCTATTCTTATTATTGGTTCTAACAATTACCTTAACTATTTGGCACTGGTCTCCTCTACTATATTGTTAATATTAGCTGGTCTCCTCCTCGTTATTAACTTAGATTATGAAAAGAAATTGATGATAGAAAGAAGGTTCCTAACTGAGATTGTAATTATAACGGAATTATCTCTTACCCCTCTTATCTACTTCCTTCAAACGCATAACCTCTTTATGCTTCTCTACTACCCTCTCATTTTGTTTGGATATTTCTTTAAAAAAATGAAATATACAGCGTTAATTATGTTACTTACTCTACCACTTTTCTACTTACCTCTTAACCATTATTTCGGTACTGATGAAATTATGATTGGTTATTATTCAGCATATCTATTTCTTCACGGATTTAATCCCTATAACCCTCATTTAACCGCTAATGTCTATGAGGTTTTCAGTAGGGTAGAATACATATATGGTACGCCTTATACTACTGGAGGGTTTGTAACAAATCTTAACTATCCAGCTCTGTTCTTTCTTATTGAATTACCGGCTGTTATATTCAGTTTTTCCCCAGATTACATACTTTTACTATTCTATCTTTTGACAGGTTTAGTAATGTTGCTAGTCTTGCCGGAGTATTTAGGTCTATTATTTATTTCTGCGTATTTGTTAAATTTTAATTACTTATATTATCCGTTGGGAGGTGTTGATGATATTGTATGGGTTTTCTTTCTCCTCCTTACTTTTTTAGTTAAGGACGTCAGGCTAAAAGGAGTATTTTACGGTCTTTCAATTTCTTATAAACAAGATCCTATCTTAGCACTTCCTTTTATTCTCTTCATATTAGGTAAAGAGAAGTCTAAAGTTTTTCTCGTTTACGCAATTACAGTTTTTCTTATCATAAACTCATATTTCATTTTCCTTTCCCCTTACTACTATTTTCACGCTTTAACAACACCTATAAGTGGTAATATAATACCTATAGGTTATGGAATAACGACCTTTTCTTTTACTGGTCTCTTTTACATATATCCTTTATTCTTCACGATAGCCCCGCTTACTGTTTTTGTATTGGGAATAATATTAAGGGTCACTAACAAATGGCCCGCAATAGCATATTTTACAATGTTTCTTATGAGTAGAGTACTATGGAATTATCTATTTTACTGGCCCTTTTTCTCATACGTGGAAATTAATGAAGAGAAGAAATTTAGTTACAATAGGAAATCCACTCTAAACATTATAGGTATTTCTATACTTTTTCTGATATTTTTAGCAATGTTCTTTCACTTCTCATTTCTACAATACTCGAACTCAATTCACATGGAATTGATAAAGGTGTTTACCAAGAATAATCAAGTGTACGGTTTTCTGCTTAACGTTAGTTATATCGCTTATTACGGAATGCCATCGGCTATAAAACCTAACTTTAGGATTCTGCAAGACGTCCCGACTATCTCAGGTAATGGTTTAATATGGTTATCAAATACTACAGTATTAAAGCCTGGTGAGTATGAAATAGTTTACGTTTATGCACCAATTCCGCAATTTTACTTAAATGAGCCCGTTTTCATTACCATAAACGCATATTACGGTGACGTGAATGGTTTCCTTCCAATTAGCTTGAAATAGATATATCGAAATATTTAAATCCTAGACTTTTAAACTAATCCTATGGATCTTAAGTCAAAGACGTTGTTGATACTTGCTTCAATGCTTCTAATAGTCAATTACGTTGAAACAATGGTTATCCCAGCTTTACCTACAATAGAAGAGGACTTTTCAATATCAGCAACTCTTGCAGGTTGGGTCACATCAGCATATATGATCGTGGCTGCAGCTACTTCACCACTAATGGGAAGGCTTGCAGATACTTATGGAAAAAAGAGGATGTATGTAATAGCAATTGCGTTTTACATAGTTGCTGTTGCAATTGCTGGATTCTCTCCTAACATTTGGGTATTAATAACGGCTAGGGCTATTCAAGGAGTAGGTTTTTCAATGTTCCCGATAGCTATAGCAATTATAACTGACCTTTATCCTAAAGAGAAAGTGGCTTTTGCGCAAGCAATATTAAGCGCAACCATAGGAATTGGACCAGCGTTAGGGTTATTAATAGGTTCATACGTCGTTCAAGACTTAGGCTGGCCATACGCGTTCCATACTGCGACTATCCTTTCACTAATTCTCTTTATAATCTCACTAAAGTACTTACCAAATACTGGAGTTAGAGTAAAGGAAAAGGTTGACTATTTAGGTGCATCATTAATAGGTTTAGCGACTGTATTCCTTCTCGTATACATAACTGAAGGTCCCACGTTAGGTTGGCTTAGCCCAGTAAATCTAGGGCTATTGTTCACTTCTTTTGCACTTTACGGTATTTTTATAACAGTTGAAAAAAGGGCTAGTGAGCCTTTACTTAAACTCGAATTATTTAAAATAAGAAATTTTGCAGTCGCTAATATTGTAGGTTTAATTTCCGGAATAGGAATGTTTACAGTCTTTATATTCCTAGTTTATTACTCACAATTGCCTAAACCCTACGGTTTAGGGCTTACAATTATTGAGTCCGGGCTCTTAATGTCCCCTGTAGCTTTCGGGATGGTAGTTTTTGGCCCTATATTCGGTAGGCTGATGCCGAGAATAGGGCCTAAACCTCTACTAGTCCTCGGGAGTATATTGACTACAATAGCTTATTTACTTCTTTATTTTTATAGGAGTACCCCAGAAGAAGTAGTGATTGACGGTTTTATATCTTCCTTAGGGTTAGTAGCTGTTATTTTGCCTTTAGTCAATATGGTGGCACTGTCATTACCAGATGAATATAGAACTACTGGCATGGGGATGAACACGTTATTAAGGACTATAGGAGGTTCTGCGGGTCCAGTAGTTGCCACTGCGATTATGCAGTCTTATCAAACTCCTATACTCTTTACGTATCAGAACCAGTTTTTAGTCCTTGGTTATTTACCATCTTCTACGGCGTTTAACTACATATCAATATTCGGTATGGGTATGATGATATTAACTTTAATAGGCTCGTTATTTACCAAGAATTATAAATTCGTTACGAGAGCTAAAGAGAGCAAAAAGGAGGTTATTGTACCCCATTAAAATTATTTTAATGAGTTTCGGAAATTATCTTTGATGAACGAATTGGTCTTTGCTGAGGTAATGATGAATGCACGTCAGGGTGAAGTTATCTGAAGAGATGTGGAATAGTATTTCAGATGTGTTTTCTGCAATTCTTTCCCATCCTTTTATTAGGGGGTTAGTGGACGGTTCTTTAGAGGAGGAAAAGTTCAAATATTATATTATTCAAGACTATCATTACTTGAAGGGTTTCAGTAGGACTTTAGCGATTTTAGCTTCTAAAAGTGAGAGTGATGAAAATTTACAACTTTTCGTAACTCATGTTATTCATGTGATTAACGTTGAAAGAGCCCTTCATGAGTCCTTTCTCAAAGAATGGAAAATTAACCCAGAAGAATATGATATTTCACCATCTAACTTACTCTACGTTTCCTACCTCCTATCCACAGTCCTATTAAGGCCTTATTATGAAGGTGTAGCGGTTGTTCTCCCTTGCTATTGGATTTATATGGAGGTTGGAAGGGAGTTAATTAAGAAGGGTTCTCCTAATAAATTATATCAACGTTGGATAGAGACTTACAGCGGTGAGGAATACGAAAAAGGTGTTAGGGAAGTTATTTCGGTAGTTGATAGGTTTAATTTAGGAGAGGAAGAGAGGAGGAGTGCAATAAAGCAATTTAGGATAGCCTCAATCTTTGAATATATGTTCTGGGATTCTGCATATAAGTTAGAGAGGTTTCCGTTTAAGCTTTAGTGAATTATTTTTTGATAAATTTTATTTAGTAACACAGAGAGTCTTAATTATGGTAAAATATTGTCCTAGGTGCGGATATGCAAATGCTGATGATGCGAACTTCTGTTTAAGATGCGGTTATCCTCTAGCTTATCAGTACGTTAACCAACCAGTTGTAACCCAGCAAACGGTTAAATTACAAGGTAAAGTTTGCCCTAAATGCGGAACTGTCAACAAGCCTGAAGCACTATTTTGTAAAAGGTGCGGTTTTCCCTTAACCTTGAGTAACGTGAGCATAACTAATCCTCAACAGACTACTTTAAGCTTACCATCAACTCCTAGTCCTACTGTGAAACTTCCATCTCAGCCTACCCAACAGCTCTCACCTATAAGTGCTAATCAACCTTCAAGTCCACCTGTGCAGTCACCACCCCCTCAACAATTCCCTACTCAGAGCACGTCTGCAATTCCTATCTCATCTACCAGTTATCCCCAACAACCACCTTTAGCACAACCAGTTCCTTCACAACAGCCCGCTAAGAGAAGTAAAAAGTCTAAGATTGTTAGGGTCGCTGTTGCTGAAGTTGCTATAATAGGTGGTGCTTTGCTATTACTATCGGTTATTCTTCCGTACTTCTTCGCTATAATTCTTCTCCCGCCGTTATATGTTCCACCTCCAGTTAGAGGAATCTCTTATTTAACAAGTAGTCAAGTTGATTCAATTTTAGGCAATTCGTGGAGAATAATTTATAATACTACAAGCCCCTCTTCATTAGCTCCTATGGTAGGTATTAGTGGCAGTATTTCTGGTAGTATATCTGTCTATGGCGAGGAGTTTAATTCCGGTTCTTATTATCTCATAGCAGCGTACATTACTTTCCCCACATCTTCAGATGCTACCAATTTCTATGATTATTACGTTTCAAATTCGAAATTCTCCACATTAGCTTCAGTTACTACTTTAATTAATGGATATGAGGCTAAGATATTCCAGGGTAGTAATGGCATAATAGGGGTCACGAGTTTAGGCAATTACGTTATCATCATAGTTTTGTATTCTAAGTCAACCATTCCGTTTACTGCAAGTCAAGTCCAGCAGTTAATTTCGCAATCTGAGGAAGTTGGTATTACGTGAATTACCCCTTTTTAATGTTTTTGTAATATATATTCTCTGATGTTAAGTAAGGAAGAGATTATATCTGTTATTCAAGAGCTTTATGACGGGAAGCCGATAGCCTTTTCTAAAATTAAACGAAAGGTTAAAGGCGACCCAGAGGAGTTAGAGAGGGTACTAAAGGAGCTAGAGAATGAGGGTATAATAAGGAAGCACGAGGTAGGTGGAGGTAAAGTATATGAATTAGTAAAGGTAGACAAGTTTGACGTTATAATTAATATGTTAAATGAGATTAAGGCTGAGTTGAAGGAGCTAAAGGAACTAGTTAAGGGAAACGGTAAGGTTGATACGGCGTTATTTGAGCGTATATATAATAAGGTGAAGGATAATTTAGGCTATGCCTCCCTTCAAGCCATTAGAATAGAAATGGGAATAGGAAAAGAAGAGTTTTACTCAAAATTTAGTAGATATATTGAGGAAAATTATACTCTAATCGCTGGTGGAGAGGAGGGGTTAATAAGGAAAGGCGTAGTCTACGGGATTATAAAAAAGAACGTTAATGGTGGTGGGAGGAATTGATATGTAATATTCCTAAAGTTACAGTCACAACCTGGTCTTCAAATAACGTTTTACTTGTTGGCCCTACTTACAGACAGTTTTTAAATAAATCACTTAGCGTAGTTGAGAATTCTGATGTCGCCTCTATTATAGGACAACCGGGTATGGGTAAAACCACTATACTAAGGAAGGTTCAGCAGATTTTAGAAGATAAAAAGTACGTATTTTACCTCGATTTAGCCAGTAAAGGAGAAATAGAGGAAGAATTCTGGAATAAGATAGATTTGATGTCACTCAAGGAAATAGTAATAAGGAAAATGGATAAGAAAAAATACGGATATTCGTTCTGGAAGAAACTATTTGGTGTATCATTTGAGAAGCACTTAAGTTCTTTATGCGGTAAAATGAACGATAGTTTGCTGCGTATATTTTGCGGTAATTATACTAGGGACTTCGATGGAATGTTAAGGCTTTTGAGGGATTTGAAGGAAGTTGTTAGTCCGGTCTTATTAATAGATGAGGTAAGGGATCACCATCTTCAAAAGATACATAGGCTGATAAACTCCGGTCTTAATATCCCAGTATTAATGGCAATACCCACAGATGCCTATAGTAAAGTTAGTGATTTGGCCATAAGGAGGAGGTTAGATGAGAGTAGGATTAGCTTGGACAACGCGTTAACTTCAGACGATATTAAGGAAATTGTAGAGGCTTATTGCAAGGACTTATCGGACATACTTTACCCGATAGTTCTATCCTTATGGAACGGCAAAGAAATTAATACTGTGAGTTCAATTTTGCAATACATAAGGTCAGAAATAGATAAAGCAGAGTCTTTTTGCAAAGAAAATATAGGTTGTATTAGGGAGAAAATTAAAGAGTCATATACTTTAAAAGATGTCGCAGAAGATTCAAGGTCATTGGAGAAAATGATGAGAGAATCTTTAATTTCCTTAGCTAAAGAGTTCAATATTTCTTATGTCCACCCTAGGGGTAAGAGGGTAGAAGTAAAGGGTAAGACACTAACTGTAGGTTTGTTCTTTATTAAAGACGGCTTAGCATATGCGGGCTTGGTTAAATTGTTTAATGGTAAAGAAGTTGAAAGGGATCAAGAGATAGAATTATTAAGCTATATAGATAAGATAGAGCATGAGAAAAAGGAATATAAAGTAGCGTTAAAGTTCCTGGTAACTAACGTTAGGCTTAATATTAATGGCGTGGAGACTGTGGAACTACCTACGCTAGAGGCTGTAAGGATCATTAGGGGAGACTCTATGCTTTTGGAAGAGAGGCTGAGAAGTTTATTAAATTCAGTAAGTCCAGATAAGAAGGAAGAAGTTGTTGTTTAATTTTTTAACCCTTTTTATAAATTCGTACAAGTGATTGATGATAACATCAGAAAGGGCATTGAACTAGCTGAGAAATTTAATCTTGATTTATCATTTGAAGGATTCTTGATTTTCAAAAACAAAAATGTTATTTTAAAATCGTCAATTCTCCCTTCTAAAGATTTGCTTGAGAAATTAAGCAAATTAGAGGATAAGGTAGAAATAAAACTCACGGGAGATTACTTTGAGGTATTATGGAATGGTAAGAGATTAAAGATCCTTAAGCCTCAGGACTTTTTGTCTAATAATTTATATGAGATAGTAGAGATCATTAAAGTTATGAAGACTAAGGAAGTAGAATTTAACGGAGATAGAATAGAAATAATAAAATTAATAGACAATTATTTTAATTCAAACAAACTTATTATAGAATCGTCACAGGACAATGTGATAAGATTTAATAATGTAAAGGTGAAAGATTGCAATGAAGAAAAATTAATATTGATTTCAATGTATTTTTCTGAAATAATACATGACGTTGAAATTTATGATTGTGAGTATTATTCACCAATATTACATCTCATCATTACTACTGGAGGAGTATTTTATAGGGATAAGGCTTCCTTTCTGTGTCATCAAGTTATTAATCCTTCCTTAAATTTGCTTAAATACATGCTAACTAAAAATTTAAGAAACTGTTATATAATTAAGTCCAACTTAAGTGACGAAGAGATCATAAATAAAATAGAGGAATATGAGAAGAAATATTCTAATTCTAGTATTATAATATAATTATAACCCTTCTTTTAACTGTTTAATAATTCTTCTTCTGTTTACTATCCAAATTAGGAGTATCAAGTAACCGAAAGCCAATAAATCTGTTCCTGTTCCACATTCTATTATTTCTAATTCTAAGCTTTGGAATAAGGTGTTTATTAAGGGGAAAAAGATTACTAAAGTTAATAATGCTATAGATATTACTTTAAGATATCTGGAGTAATTTAGCAGTTCTTTACCTAAATTATCTACCTTCATTAAGAGTGTTGAAATTTTATACAATTTTCCTATTTCATTATTTATCACATCAGCCTTCTCTTTTATTGCTTGTGTAATGTCTTTTATCTCTATTTTCCCACCGTTTATGTTACCAAAAACTAGGAGTTCTTCCACTAAATTCGATAGGGTACTATCCGTTAAAAACGCTATTCCATTTTCGAGAAAATCGAGTATTAGTTTCCTTTTTCCATCATTTAATATATATTCCGCTAACTTCCGAAATTTTCTCGAATATATATATAACAAAGTACTGTTAGCGAGTGTGAAAAGTATTAATAATATAGTAAGTAATTGCATACTCTCGCCCTATTGTCGGTTCATGTACTTTTTAGGGTTTTAAGTATATAAATTTCTTTTTATCTAATTCTCTTTCATTTGCGTCATCATTTTAAGAATTATAAATAAATTAAATGTAAAATAGATATTTATGTTTCGTCGATTTACTGTAATAGCCTCGTTATTTCTTCGTCTTTTATAGTACCTTTAATACAATTAATTATCACGTTTCTTAAATTCATAGGAACGTTTTGTGGAATAGATGGGTTCCAATTGGAAATAACTGTTTTTGCTTCATTAACTATTTTCAATGCGGTAGCTATGTCGTTATTATTGTAAAAATCTATTGCTCTATCTAGATAGTCAGCTACCGGACTGGCGTTTCCAGTGAGCAGATAGTATCCGGTAATTCCTAAAGAAAATATATCAAAAGAGGGTTCAGCTCCTAAGCCTAAAATTGCGTGCTCTAATTGCATAGGGCTTCCATATGCTGGGGAAATTTGGAAAAATTTCTCACCTATTTTTGATGCTGAACCCAAATCACCTAACTTTATTATTTTAGGGTTTTGGATTAATTTATTCCTTATATCCGTTAAGTTGTCCCCTAACGGCTCTTCAAAGAATATGTTCTGTGGTTTTACGTCTAAATGTACGTAGCCGTTATCGTGTATATGTTTAAGTGCTAAAGCAACGTGTTTAATTATAATTTTCACTATTTCGTACCATTCTTCTTTCTCCTCTCTAAAATGAATCAGTTCTTTTGCAGTCCCTCCTCGCATGAAGTCCATTATTATTGCTGGCGGATATTTCAAGTAAATTTCAGTGTCCCCTTTTAATATAGAACCTATTTGATTTACATCAGCAAATATTCCGTTTATTCTTACTAGGTGAGGATTATCGCTTAGTTTAATGAGGTTATTTGACTCTTTAAAAATATCCACGAATTCTCTTATGGCGACAGTTTGTGATAAAGACCTCGCTGGTTTAAGTATTTTTATAGCGTAATATTTTCCATCCTTCTCAGCTTTTAAAACATAACTATATCCTCCTTCTCCTATTACATCAGTAACTTTATAGCCATAAACATCCCTGTCAACCCATACCTTAGGATCCCAATTTTTGAGGTCGAGTTGTTTGGATATTATTTTGGGTTCAAATTCTATCCCTACCACTTTACCCCTTATTGTGGTGCCCATGCTAACTTTAGGCTGAAATACTATATCGCTCACTTTTACGTCAAAAGCCCTCCAAATAATAAACGAGTTATCTATTGCTGGTACTTTAATAATTTCTTTTCCATTATACTTCTTTCCGTTAACTTCTACTGAGAACGTGACTCCTTTAGGTAATCCAGTCGCTACAAAAGTTACAAGGCATTCCTCGAACTTATTTAAATCCTTCTCATCCCCTCTTTCAAAAAATATTGTTATTTCATCTCCGCTTCTACACACTCCTTTATTATGTTTAGGCAAGTAATACTCATTTCCAACTTTTACTGGACAAGTTATCCATGTACCGCCTTCGGAAACCACTCGGAGCTCGTCGTCCACGGAATTTATCACGTTGTTATCAAGTTCAATAAACCAAGGCGTTCCTCTAGGGATTCCAACGGTTTTAAATGTGACCACATTATAGTCCTTTCCTTTATAAGCTCGGTAGTTGGCGATAGTGAGTAACGCTAACGGAGTAGCAGTTAATAAATCGTAGAGTACTGGTGGTGCGGAGTACGGGGGTATTACAGAGTAGAATAAAGTTATTACGAACATTATTGCTTCGATTAAGAGGAAAAATATTAAGCCTATGTAAAAATCGAAGTAAAGATAAACTGAAATTAAGAAAGAGAGGGGAAGAGAGTAAGTAGGAGATGATACAGCTGCTGATAATAGACTTAAAATCATGGAATATAACGAATATTTCCTATTATAAGATGTTTTTATTGAAGATAATGGTCCTATAAGGGATGCAAGAAGCAAGTAGTTTCTGGTCACAAAGAATGCTACTAAAATTACGATAGTAGAAAATATTGATAATGAAAATAATTTATCATTTTGTGGTTTTCTCATCAAGAATATTTAACTAAATTAAGGTTTTAAAGTACATCATCAATCAGAGCCGGTGGTCCTCATCAATAATCAGCATCCCAGCGCTTAATTCAATTTTTTCTTAATCGTAAATAAACCATCCCGCAAGAAGTTTCACTATATTTCTGTATTTTTTCTCACTTTCTATAAGTATATCTTCAACGTCCTTAAGCTTTGCCTTAATCCTTATGCCTACTAGATTACTTCCTTCTCTTATCTCTCTTATCTCTATTTTTCTATCCTTTAAATTACCTATAATGTATGCTAATACCCATATTTGTAGGTGGATAAAATCATTTTTACAAAGTCTCATATAATTATTATCATCATTAATCCTCTTTAAAGTCTTGATATTAATTTCATAAGTTCTATTTTCGTAATCATAGTATTTATCATATGAAATAGCACCTATGCCTTTCTTTACAAGTTCCCAGTCTTTATTTGTTCTCATATACTCATCTCTTTTGTTAAAATTAAGTCCATATATTAACAGAGCTAAAGATATAGAAGCTGGTACCATAATTTCTCCGTAAGTTATAGTAAGATCTTTAATGATTTTGATTATTGTTTCTGTGGAGACATTGATATAGTCTGAAATTCTTATTAGGTCTCCACTCTTAATACTCTTGCTCAGTTCTAATAATTTTAATTCTCTTTCACAATCTTTCAAATTTAATATTTTAAAGACATCATCAATTACTACGTCCTTTTTAATCAACGCTTTACTTACTTGCATTATTAGGTTTATTTATTATTGCATTATTAATTTTTTACTTGTAATGATTTATGCTATTAATTCCATAGTTTTACAATATTAATGTTTATATATTATAATGTAATTAGTTAGTAAGATGACTTCATTGGAAGAGTATCTTACTGCTGACGAACTAGAATTTGTAAAGGAATTAGGAGTATCTAAAATACGTGTTATACAAAAGGGGATTGTCACCGACTACGTGAGATTTTTGAAACTAATTATACCTAAAGAAGTTCGGAAGCTGGTAATAATAGGAGATAAGTTTACTATAGATAATATATCGGAAGATCTAAAGAATATTAACTTTAATAATTTTGTAATTTACTATTTTATAAGAGATTCGCTTAATGATAAAATTTTTGTATTGTTTTAACTTTGCTAACCCGACGTAAGAATTTTATTGTGCGAAATTTAAAGTATCGCATATGGATTGTGAAAAAGAGGCATTAAAAATCCTTGACATATTGTTTAATAGTAATTTAATACATGGCAGAATTGTGTATGAGGATGAAATAAAGCATCTTATCTCTCATGAGAAAACCTTATGCAGCGAGAAAGATATTATGAACGTTCTAAAAATATATTTAAGATCTTTAGGTATAGTTTTGCTCAAAGGAAGTTTTAAAAACGATAATCAAGTAATCAAAGTTTTCGAAGATGGTAGTATGCTTTCTGAAGGGATTTACAGTGTTGAATATGATATTTTAAATGAAGGTGGTTGGCTAGAGGCTAGGATTATATTATATAATGATAGGGTGATAATCAAGTTTTCAGATAAGAGTGTTGAGTACAAGATAAATAAAGCGTCTGTTATTAAAGCAATAAAAGATTTCGCTATGTCTTCTTCTACCAAAGACGATTTTATGAAGAAATTTATTAGTTTCTTGAATGATAACAACGATGAGACAACTATTCAATGGCTCAAAGATTTTCTATCTCATAAGAACTCTGTTTAATGCGATATAACTGTATGTAAAGCTGTATAGTTCTAGTTATTATCTCCTTATCTATTACTATTTCTTTCACGTATGGCAATCTAATACTTACCTTATTTTTAAAGAAAGATATGTATCCGTTAAATTTATCAATTTTATTATCAGTAGGTCTGAAAAGCCAAACAGTAAATCTATAAACTTTTTTGTCTTGCAAATCCGCTATTTTGACTATAAAAAAATCGTTTACTACTGAGTTATTGTCTGCAAAATACTCTTCTAGCAATAATTCGACGAACTTATTATCAATAAGTCTTAGATCCATGTTATAAAAACTGTTTAAATATGTATTTCGGTTAGCCGAAAATAATCTCAAATTAAAGCTTCAGTAGAAATAGTATTGGTTTACTTTATATTTTGGAATACTAAAATTTAAGTATGGTAAAGAAGAGAAGTAAAGAGACGATAGTTTATGCTATATTAAATGCTTGTAAAGACGGAGTCAACAGTACTAGGTTAATGTATGCTTCGGGTCTTAATTTCGCAGAATTAAAGAAATATGTAGAGTTATTAATATCCCAAGGTTTGATAAGGGGTGAAAGTAGGGGGAGATCTACGTACTATTATCTTACTGAGAAAGGAATAAATGCGTTAACTCTTTTAGAAAAATATCTAGATTTAAAAAGTAAGGAGGAAGAAATAGTAGGTCAATTGAGGAAATTAATTACTTTCCTATAACTATTGGAAGGATTAAAGTTATAAACTAATTACACAAGTTATAATGTGGGTGTAACATTGGCTGAAACAGCACATAAGGTACTAGCAGAGTCTTTAGGTTCAACAGTATTAGTGAAATTAAAAGGTGATAAGATAGTAAGAGGAACTTTAAAAAGTTATGATATGCACATGAACTTAGTTTTAGAGAACTCAGAAGAAATAATGAGTGATGGTAGCACACGAAAGGTAGGTACAATTATAATAAGAGGAGATAATGTAATTTTAGTATCGCCCATCTAAATATTTAGTAGCCCACCTTCTAATCTCATCAAAAACTCTATTAAGTTCCATCCCTTTCTCAGTTAGTTCATATTTAACTCTGAAAGGCCTATCGTTTATAATAGCTCTTCTAATAATCCCTTCTGACTCAAGTTCTTTAAGAGTCTTGGATAGAGTTTTTGAGTTTAAACCGGTTTCCCTTTGTAGCTCGTTAAATCCCTTTCCTCCTTGGAAAAGTTCATAAATAATGATTAACTTATTTTCATTTCCTACACGCCTTATGGCCTCAATTACCGGGCATAGCTCCCTTTTTTCTTCAGCTTTCATATTTACATTCACTTTCATTTATATAGTATTTGCTTATATAAAGGCTTATTATTGAATGATTAATGTTCTATGTTATTTTAGTTAATTTAAAAATTACTGCGATAATACACAAAGATTTTAAAAATAAGATTTTTAAATTTATAAAAAGGTTCAGATTAATTCTAATAGATATAAAAATTAGCTCTTAGTAACTATTAATACTTTGTTTTCTAGTATATTTTTCCTTAATAAATCCTTTATATTTTGCGTTACTTTTTCAACATCGTTGCATATCTTCTTGTATGCGATTTCTTTGTTTACACTGTATACATAAATAGGTCTTCCTTTTTTGCCAGAGGTTAATACTTTCTCTCTTTCTATTAACCCTTTACTTAGCAGGTTATTGAGTGCTTTGTTAATAGACGCTTTACTTACTTTGAATTCCTCAGCTAACTCCTCAGCAGTCGATTTAGTATTAGATGTTAAAAGTTTATGTAGCACTAAAATTTCACTATCTCCTAAATTATATAGGAAGGACAACACTTCATGAATGTTTATCTCTCTACCATCTGGGAATTTTATCTTTTCGCTCATCCTTATCACTCTATACTTTATTAAGTTTCTAAAATTAAAAAACACCATATATTAAAAAATATGAAAATTCACACATTTTAACACATTTTCACATATCCTTTTATAAGAGTGTTAATGGTATCTTATATTTCAGTTTCAATATTCACTTAATGTTTCTTTTTTTCGAGTCAAATACGAATAAAACAGCACTCCAGTAGGGGTAATATTACTGTGAAAATCCCCAGAAGTAATTAAGGAGTTGCAGAATTCGTAATTTTGCAACATTGCTAGCCTGAGGCCATTCGGTGTCCATGTGAGAGGTAATGCGTAACTTGTCATTTTAGCTGGGCCAAGCAATACTATAACTGGGGAAAAACTACTCCAGTGGTTAAAGTAGTAAAGGTGCGAAACAGATATAGGATTTCCTTGCTTGACTATAAACCCCGCTGAGGTCATTGCTAGTCCTATGGTAGAGAGCAATAGTAACAATACTAATATTGTCGTACTAGCCCAATTTATGGAGCACTTAACCCCTAAAGAAAAGCCTATTAATAAGATTATTAACGCTTTCATAGTATTTATTACAAAACCCCAGAGAATAGAATACATAAGGAACAAAAGAATGCCTCCGTTAGATAATATACAATAGTTGCATACAACTGTTCGTTTCTCAATCTCCCTTATAGTAGTTATTACTGATGAAATAGAGCCTTGAAAGGCTAACCCTATTATAAAGTGATGCAGTATAATCTTTCACCCCTATGCTTTTATCACAATGACGTTCCTACAAAATAGATATCCGTTTAAGTATGCATCTTCCTCATCTGGCAAAATTAGTGTTGTAAAGTATTTTTATTAAGGTAGTTTTCTCCAGTACCGTTACGACCTACAAGTGCCCTTATACCAATATTTATGGTAAAGCCTATCCTATCTAATGCCCTTATTGTCATTTTTTACCTTTAAGGTCTTGGAGATTCCTTCAACTTCTATTAAGGTTTTTAACTACCTCCTCTAACTCCTTTACTAGCCTTTCTTTCTCTTCATTGTCGAGCAAGTTTAAATTCTCTAAAATAAATCTTAAATTCGCTAATGTTTCTTCTACTATAACGTCTAATTGGTGCTTAGGACTTAAAAACTCCCTCCCTAAGCTAGTAATTTGATAATATTTTTGTGTTCCCTCCACTTTCGCTATACTTACCAAACCCTCTTCTAATAGCTTATCTAAGGCTGGATATATTGCTCCGGGCGAGGGTCTCCAGAACCCTTGTGTCATGTGTTCAATCTCTCTAATTAATTGGGCCCCAGTCATAGGTCCCTTTGACGAAAGAAGGGTTAAGATCAAGTGTTTAAGTCTTCTCCTTCCCCCTCTCATAGATATCGATTTATATATCGAATTTCAGAATTTTATTCCTTTTCGTATAATGAAGATTAAAGAGTTATAATAGGATTTTAGAATATTATACCGTAATGAAAGGGGAAAAAATGATAATCTTGCGAGGATTATTGCCAGTATTTATTGCTTATGTCATTTACAAAAAACCTGGGAAAGTGGCTAACGGTAAGGAGATCCAAAGAGACTTAGAAAAGCTTTATGAAAAACAAATACCAAGAAGTGTAGTTTATACTGCATTAAGAAGGATGATAAAATATGGTATAATCGAGAAACAATGTGAGACTAAAAGCTATAAACTAAATGAGTTAGGAGAGATTTTCCTTCTAAAACATATTGAGATTCTTAGGCAAGTCAATATTGCAATAAACAAAATTATTTTTGATATGGATTCTAACCAACAACAATAGCTGGTATACCTATTTCATCATTGTCTGTAGTCGTTAATACTATTAAATACTTTTGATTATATTGTAAGTCATTTAATAATCCCGTGAAGTAAACTGTTACCTCATTATATCCCTTTCTTAGTCCCATAGGGGCAATTGTTTGTGTTGAATAAGGTTTTCCCTCAATATAAGCTCCTTTTAGTAAAACATTATCTAAGACGTAAAGATAGAGCTTTGCAACTCCATTACGGTATATTTCTCCAAGCTTTATATACTTTATTAAACTTCCTTGTCTTGATCTATTAACGCTCATCTTATTCATTCTTTTCTTGTACTGATTTATAACCTTTATGTTAAACTTTAATCATGTTAGATAATTTTAATTTTACTTTAGCAAATAAAAAGGATTATGAGCATTGAAAAAGAGAAATTAGTTAATGCTTCCATTGAAGAGATAGAGAAGATATTAAACACTGACATTACCAAAGGGCTTAATGAAAAAGAGGTAAGTGAACGACTAAGAATATATGGCTATAATATGGTTGAAGAGGAGAAGAGGAACCCGTTGAAGGAATTAGGTAAGAAGTTCTGGAATGCCACAGCATGGGTTTTGGAATCTGCTGCAATTTTGTCCTATATTTTAGGTAAATATTTGGACTTTTACATAATAGTAGCATTAATAGTATTCAATGCTTTTCTTAGTTTCTCAGAAGAACAAAGGGCTAATAAAGCATTGGAACTTTTGAAGAGTAAACTAGAGGTTAAATCTAGAGTTTTAAGGGATGGAGAGTGGAAATTAGTCTCTGCTAAGCTTCTAGTCCCTGGTGATATAATTAGGATAAGATTAGGGGATTTCGTTCCAGCTGATATAAAACTAATTGACGGTGAAATCGAAGTAGACCAATCAGCATTAACTGGGGAAAGCCTTACAGTAACAAAGCGAAGGAATGGCGTTGTTTACTCTGGAAGTATCGTGAAGAGGGGAGAAGCTACTGGAATAGTTATACTAACGGGTAAGAATACCTACTTCGGGAAAACGGTTGAATTGGTTAAAATAGCAAAGCCAAGATTAAGGATAGAGAAAGTAGTTTCTAGAATAGTCTTTTGGATGATGACTATAGTTCTCGTGCTTTTAGCGATCGCCGGTATCGTTATTCTAATTAGGGGTGAAAACTTACTTTATTTCCTCCCCTTAGCTTTAGTGTTAATAATTGGTGCAATACCGATAGCATTACCCGCAATGTTTACTATAAGTTTAGCTTTAGGTAGTGAAGAACTTTCTAAAGTAGGTGTTTTAGTAACTAGACTAGACTCCATCGAGGGCGCTTCTACAATGAATATATTAGCAACCGATAAGACCGGTACAATAACTTTGAACAAGTTAACTGTTCATAGGATCATTCCTATAAAAGGGGATGAGAAGGAAGTTATAACTTATGGAGCTTTAGCCTCAAGGGAGGAAGATCAAGACCCTATAGACTTAGCTTTTCTCTCTAAGGCATCAGAAATGGGAATTAATTTAAAGGAGTGGAAGGTTTTAGAGTTCCGCCCGTTTGATCCATCTACACGTAGGACTGAAAGCTTTGTTTCTAGGGGTGATAAGTCGTTAAGGGTTTCCAAGGGTTCAATTGATGCGGTATCTAAGCTTTGTGGGCTTCAATACATAGAAGAAATTTATAAAAAGGCTGAGCAAGAGGCTAAGATAGGCTGTAGAGTTCTAGCTGTGGCTAAGAAGGAAGAGGGTAAACAGTGGGAACTAGTGGGTTTAGTATCACTTAGGGATCCTCCTAGGCCGGATTCTGCAGAGCTGGTTAAAGAGCTTCATGACTTAGGGATTAAGGTAATAATGCTTACTGGCGATGCTCAACCTATTGCTAGAGAAATAGCAAAGGAGGTAGGGATAGGAGAAAATGTAGTTAAAGTTTCTGAATTTAAAGAGAACCCAGAAATAGTAGATAAGGTTAATGGTTTAGCAGAAGTGTATCCAGAGGATAAGTACGAGGTAGTTAAAATTCTCCAAAGTAAGGGAAAGGTAGTGGGAATGACGGGTGATGGTGTAAACGATTCCCCGGCATTAAGGCAAGCCGATGTTGGGATCGCTGTAAGTAATGCCACAGATGTTGCTAAAGCGGCAGCAGCAGTGGTTCTTACTTCTCCAGGGTTAAGGAACATAGTTGATATGGTAAAGATTGGTAGAAGGATATATGAGAGGGTAAATATATGGGTTCTTAGCAGAATAATTAGGACTTTTCAGAACGTTATTTTCATAACTTTAGCCTTTCTGATACTAAATAAGTTCGTTATCTCAACTTTCGGGATGGTACTATTACTTTTCATGTTTGATTTTGTAACCCTTACGATGTCTACTGATAATGTGCCTTGGCCTAAGAAACCTGCAAGTTGGGATATAACAAATTTAGTTAAGGTTTCTACTATTCTCGGGTTAGTAATGGTTGTGGAGTCCTTTTTTGTGTTGTATCTTTTCATAAACTATCCGATAGAAGTGATTAAGACATTAATGTTCCTCTATTTACTTTATTCGAATATATTTAATTTGTTAAATGTGAGAGAGAAAAGGAATTTCTGGCAGAGCAAGCCAAGCAATATCATGCTTACTGCAATGATTTTAGATATAGTTATAGCTTTCATAATTTCTATCATAGGAATCCCAGGCTTGGTAAGTGCACCGTTTATTGCTGTTGCTGAAATCTTTTTACTTTCGTTGATATTTAATTTAATAATTAACAATTTCATAAAGATCTCTGCGGAGAGATTATTTAAGATAGAGTGGTGAGTTTTTAAAACATTAGATAAAAATAATGTTATGCAATTCCAGTTAATAAGGTTCTTTTTAATTCTCGTAATAGCAATTGGTTTAGCTGTAGGTACTGCATACATAATCTCTGATATTCTAAAATTACCAATCGATATAATAAATGTTGTAGACACAGTTATAATAGTTTTAGTTGGAATAATTTCAGTTAATTTAATAGCTAAAAGCCTAAAGAGTAAAGTAGGCGATTATATAGGTAAAACAACTTCGGAAAGTATAAGCCTAGTGGTTCAAATTCTAGGTTATACAATAATAGGAATAATTGCACTTACGACACTTCACGTTGGAATAAGTAGCGCGTTATTTGGTGGCACAGTTTTAGGCCTTGTTTTAGGTTTGGCTATCCAAACCTCACTGTCAAACGTTTTTGCTGGGCTCTTCTTAATTCTTAGCAAGCCTTTTAATATAGGCGATAGGGTTACTATAACAACGTGGCAATACGGCCTTTTAGCTCCAGTTTATCCTCCTAAGTTTTGGTCTAACGATTTTCTGATACCGGGATATACTGGCATAATAACTGATATCAGTTTGATGTATACTACTATTTTGACTGATGAAAACGTGGTTATGAAAATTCCCAATAGCGTTATGATACAAGCTGCTGTGTTCGTACATAATGAGGAGTATCGATTAGTAAGGACTAAGTACGAGGTTCCTAAAGACATCGATCCGGATGAGATTATTCCTTTAATAGAGGAGAACATAAAGAAATTAAGCTTTATTGTAAAAGATCCTCAAATTAAAGTACTAGATACTACGTTAAATACTTATGTTATAGTTATTGACGCGTATTGTAAAGGGCAGTACGAGGAACCACCGAGGAGTGAAATAATAAAGGTTATTATGAGGACTGTAAAAGAGTATCAGAAGAGTAGGGTGAAGGTAAGTAATGAATAAGAGGTTTCTTGTCCCAGGGTTAATTTTTATAATCTTATCCATTATCTTCTTTTATATTCATGTTTCGATGAGTAATGATGTGTATACTAAGAGCGTGGTCTTGTTGAAAGCTGGGGAATCAGTGTATATACCTCTACGATATTCAACATTATTATTTGAATATAAGGATAATATCTCTAAGCCAATACTATTAAAACCAATAAATTCTGAAATTATAAATTATACTTATCAGAACGATACGTACTATTTATATATAAGAACTTTCTATAATTCTTCTATATTTTTAATTAATAATTACACTTCTCCAGTCCTTATAGGATTTGTTGAGATAAATGAAGACCCAATAATACTCTTATATTTTGTGTCGTTTATACTCTTTCTGATCCTTGTTGCCATCGGGGTTATTTTAGTTTCACTATCCTTTATACTCAAAAGTTAGGGCATGGAGTTAAGTCGAAGAGTCTTCTAGCCCTAGAGCACAATAGGCAGAAAGAAGTAGGTTCTATCAATTGGTTAGATAGTATTCTACCTACTAAAGATTCTATCATATCTCCAACTTCTTCGTCTTCTAATACCTTTCTTACCTCTTCCCATTTCTCTTTTATTTGTTTTTCATAAGTTGTCGCTGATATCCCTACTGCTTTAGCGGCCTTTACTACCGGCATACCCCTTTCTATCAATTTTTTCGCTATAGCTATTCTAAGAACTGGCACTTCAACTCTGTAAGCTTCCTCACAAGGCGTGGTAATTTTCATATTTATCATGAATAATTTACCGAGCTTAACTAAAGAGTTTTTCAAATAAATCAGTTCGTGATGATAATTAACTGTGTTAATCTGTAACGAAATAAAACTTGTTATCAATTATTACTTTCCTAATATTAGTATCGTAAGCTTCTGATAGTATTCTCTCACTTAACCCTTCCTTATTGCCATAAAATAAGATTTTACCCTGTTTAATTACTATAACATAATCAGTGTAATTTATAAACTCCAGTTCGTGAGAGGTTATTAGAAAAGTTTTCTCGGTTTTTAAAGTAGTGATTATATCTATAATTCTCTTCCTATTTTTAATATCTAAATTGGAAAGGGGCTCATCCATTATTACTAGATCACCTTCTGCTAACGCTTTAGTTATAAGTACTAACTTCTTTTGCCCAGAACTCAGTTCAGAAAAATTGTGACCCAATAGTTCAGCAACCCCAACTAGCTTAGCATATTTTATGTAATCACCCCTCTTTCTCCCGGCTAATAGGACATCAATAACCCTCATTGAGGGGGAGTAGAACTCTGATGGGACATAAGATAAATTTTCGTCATTCACAACCTCGCCTTCCAACGGTTTGACCATACTTATTAAGGCTCTAAGGAGAGTAGTTTTACCACTTCCGTTGGGGCCTAATATTGTGGTGATTCCCGGCTTTACCTCAAGGGAGATGTTATCTAGGATCAGTCTGTTTCCTAGTTTAACCCTCAATCCTTTCACTAGCATTCAGTTTCACCAAGATGGATATCAAGACCGGAGAAGTCATGAGTGCGGTAATCGGTGTTATTGGTAAAATTGTACCTAGAACTCCATGAGAAATTATATTACTAATGAGCATTACTGTGGCTCCTAAAAGTGAGGAGTAAAGTATTAGCGAATTAAGATTTCCACCTATGCCCTTCCTAACAAGATGAGGAATTAATATGCCTATAAACCCTATAATTCCCACAACGGAAACCGTATAAGATACTACTACGCTTATAATTATTAACCATAAAATTCTGAATTTATGCGGGTCTATTTTGTGCGTATAACTTATCTCATCACTTATCGAAACTAAGTCTATTAATCTAGCCATCTTTAAGGACAAAAATAAAAGAAAAGCCGTTAACAGTGAAAGGACTATTACTGGTCTCCAACCGACTACGCTTACTTCTCCTAATAGCCAAAAAATTAATGGGGGTATTTGTGGGTACTTTTCCTCTAATATTGTAACAAGTATTGTCGTAATTGACGAAAATACATAAGAGATTACAACACCACCTATTACTAGCCCGTAAACTCCATCCCTCTTACCTATGACTACTGTAATTATCGTTGAAATTAATGCGAAGACAAATGCTATAATTGGTTGAATGTAAATAAGTGAAGAGAGGGGTAAATTAAATGCTAACAAATAATATGTTAGAACTGCACCAAAAGCACCACCAGAAGAAGTACCACTTATATATGGATCCACCAAGGGGTTTCTAAGTAAGTTTTGCATTATTAGACCACTTACTGACAAAATTATGCCAACTAATGCTGCAGTAACAACGGTAGGTAACCTTATCCTATAAAGAATAATTGAGAACACATGGTTCGGGTGTAATAATTCGGTGAATGGAATTTGTACTTCTCCGTAAATAATAGCTAAGAGGAAGGATACTGGGAGTACTGCTATAATCAAGATTTTTATTAAATTCATTAAGCTAGGATAGCTTGTCCATATATAAAAGCTTTTCATATTAAGGTGGGAATAAGAAAGTTTTAAATACATGGATAAGCTGTCCATATTTGATGAAAGGGTTAACTCTCGCCATACTTATAATCTTGAGTGTTGCAATAGTTGGTGGTGTGATTTATTCTTATTATCACACTGCTGGTACAACTTCTACCAATACTGGAACTACTAGTGCAACAGCTAAGCAAATTAGGATAGTGAGCTTAGCTCCTTCAGATACTCAGGTTTTAATATCTCTAGGGTTAGGAAAAGATATTGTAGGTCTAGATCCTTACTCCTATCAACTCTTAAAGGATTTAAATATGACTTCTTATCTCCCCAGTAACATTACAATTATTCAAACATATCCAGAGATAGACATTGAAGAGATTGTGAAGTTAGAACCTACAGTAGTTGTTTTAGAGTGGGGATTATATGCCTCATACATACCCAAAATGCAGTCCTTAGGGTTGAATCTATTAATTACTAATTCAGATTACGCCTATGACATAACTCAAATAGAAGATAATATTATGCAAATAGCTAGTTATTTTAACTTAACGAGCGAGGGAGAAGAACTAATAGAATGGATGCAGAGCCATCTACATGAGTATGTTGGAGAAGTTCGTATTGCATACCTGGATTGGATATGTCCCAATGGTGATTTCTATACTGCTGGCGGGAATGTCTTCATAAATGACATCATAGTAACTGCTGGCGGGATAAACGTCTTCGGTAATTTAGCAAATTATCCTTTACTATCCCCCTCTAACTTGTTAGTAAGTAATGCCTCAGTTCTGATTGTTCAAGAAATGTATAACTATACTTATACCATGAACTTAATAAAACAGTATTACTCTAACGTTCCAGCAGTTCAAGAAGATAATGTGTACGTACTATCTGGACTAGCTGTTGATTTAATTGATGAGCCTTCAGTATTATCAGTCTACGCTGTTAATTTATTCCACGATATTGCCACGGGTAAAGCACCTCATTATATCGACAGTAGCTGGGTCTTAGAAAACCTTAATGTCTCATTACCAGTTTTTTAACCATGAGGTTTTTAATATCTTTTTTAATTATTTTATTATATGGCAAAAGAGGAGGAGAAGGTCGTTTTCCCAGATGGTAGGTCAGTAGAAATTCACGAGTTCATAGCATTTATGTATGGCCTCTCTAAAAGTGATGTCGAGGTTCTCCACTATTTGTTAATGGAAAATAGGAAGGTTGATGTTGACGAATTAGCTCAGAAATTAGGTGTCACTAAAGCCTCTGTAAGTAAGTCTCTGAACAATTTATTAGATAAAGGACTTATAATGAGGGAGAAAGAGGAAGAGGGTGAAAAGAGGAAAGGAAGGCCGAGTTACGTTTATTGGGTTGATAGGAGCAAACTTTATGAAAAACTAGAGAAAGACTTAGAAAAATTAGCAGTTGAGATAAAGCAGGGTTTAGAGAAACATTTATCTTAACTTATACGATTGAAAGAGATTTTCAGTTCTGATTCAGAAGTTAATGGTATTTAATTTCCATTTTTGATACAAGAGATTTAACTTTTCTTAAATAGAAATTAAATCGTTAAAACGATGTAGTTTGATGTATAAAACTGGTTAAAAATTTATTATGGGAAGAGTTAATCAAAAATATGATACCAACAAGTGAGATAGCTTATGCATTAGTATCTGTACTATTAGGTCTTTTAGTTGGTTATTTAGTGAAAAATATTATAAAAATCGGACTAACGATATTGGCAATTATTATAATTTTGATAGCAATTGGAGCAATAAGTCCGCATACAGTGATTTCTGGAATTGAAACTGTTACAAGCTATACACCCCAAATAGAAAAATACGTATCACAAATTCTCACCTATTTACCCTATAACTCTCTGCTTTTCATTATTGGTTTTGTTATAGGGCTCTGGAAGGGGTAAAGATCGCTTTATATATCATTTGTACTCTCTTAGCTGGGTCTGGATGAGTGGAAAGTATGTCACTTAAAGGTGAGACTTTTTTATGTAACCATTCATCTACTAACAAGTCTGGATTTGTCTGTTTAACTTTAACTGGTGCAGCAGTAACAATTATTCCAGTAAATGGATCTAACCTAATGTTTTGCATGTAAATTTCAATTTTAGCCAACGCAGTTGCTAGGTTCCATGCGTCTTTTCCAAAGAGTTTTACGGAGTTTAAATCAGCATAACTCTCTCTAAGTCTGTTGAACCATAAGACGAAAATCTGCAAAAGAAAAGTCACTATAAACAATGCACCACCTATGGCTAACATTATGATCCCGAAAATTATGTCGCTCTCGTCAACTGCAAAGATTAAGGTAATCCAACCTAAGTTAATTAAAAGGTTACTTATAAATCCTAAAACAGTTGGTATCAATCCAATTGCCATCCCGATTTCAACGTCATTATGTTTTATATGTCCTATTTCATGTCCTATTACTGCTCGTAGTTCCTCTGGGGTTAATATGTCAAGTAAAGGCCTAGTTATTGCTACCCTCTTACCCGTTACATAGTTGCCGTATGCAAAGGCGTTAGGGAAAGGTTGATCTACTAAGAAAACTTTCGGAGTTACAGTCTTTGTTTTCATTGCTGTTTCCCTTACTATTTCGTATATCCAACCGTAATACGGATCATTGGGAGTTATTTCCACAGCATTTCGAGCCACTAGATATGGTGATATTAACCATTGTATAAGCCAGAATATTCCCAGAAATATAAAGATTATAATGAACGGCAGATGGAGGAATGAGGCTATAATATATGCTACTACCCCTTCAGATAATATAGTGAGTAATAAAGCCAAAGTCATCTTTATTTTTAAATTAGACTCAACTGACATGTGAGTAAAAAAGGGAAAAGGGGGATAAAAAATTACGATGTTATACTACTTAATAAACTCTCGACTTGTTTAATCTTATTCTTATAATCCTCTAATTGCTTCTGTAACTGTAAGAGCTGTTGTTGTATCTCTTCAAATTTCTTATTACATTCGTCTTCTGTGTAATACCTAATTATCCTTAAGTTCTCAAACTTTAACTTGTTCTCATTTTCATCATACTCGGCATCTACCATAATTCTTATTACGTCTAATTTGTCGAGTTTCATTTCATTTACTATTTTATCGTATAATTGCTTGTTTAATTCTGAAACATCACGGATAATCACATCTTTAGGAGCTATTTTGCTAAAAGCTACTAGTGCAACTCTCCTTAGCTTATCCGCATATCTTGCGGCTATAATTAACCCGGTGCTTAACTCAATCTTATTTTTCCCTAATACAGAAGCCCTAGCAGTAGTTTGATCATACTCTTCCGCTCTTTCCAAATCTCTATTGTAATCTTCTTGCTCTTTTGGAACCATAAATAATAATAATATTTCAAAAATAAAAAGTTTGATGAAGGGAAAAACGTCCTATAACATTAAGTCTTACAGCCTGAATTAAATGAAGGGTTGAGGAAAGATTCAGAATAAAACTTTAGTATATCTGGAGGTTTTCAGAGGAGCTATGAAAGCATTATGGTTAGGAATGATATATTCACGATTGAGTACTAACCGTGCTTTATTGATAATATGTCTTCAGTTTACTCGCAAAACCTTAAAACAATGGATTGATAGATTAAGTTAATGAACATACTTTTGATATCAGTGTGGACTAATTTTTCTACTAGCGAAAAAGAGTATAAAGTATTGGATGAAAAGGGAGATGAGACTGATATAATAATTAGATCACCAAAAGCATCAATTGCTGAGTTTAATTATTTAATGGATAAAGTTGATAAGGTCACTTTTCTATCTTTTTTACCCTCATTTCTTTCCTCATCTTTAAATTCGTTACCCTCAACTTATTCTGAGCTTGAAAACCTTTTGAAGGAGAAGGCTCTACAGTATTCAATCCCATTGGAGGCTTATTTACTTCCAGCAAACGGAGTTTTCAACATTAACGGGCTAACCCATATTCACGACGGTGGAGTTGGTAATTATTCCTTCCTTATTTACTACTACACTTATAAGATGTTAGAGGAGCAAAAACCCGATTTAATTATGTTAGACTTAAGTGAAACCTCGTCTTATTTACAGTATTATTCATTAAAAGGGGTTGAGCTTGCTGTAAAAGAATACGCTTATAATTTAAACTCTCAACCGCTTCTAATAGCCTTCTCCACAGATTACACAGAAAGACTTTTAACTTTATCTAGGGAAATTATGAAAGATATAGAGATTTATAATTATCTGAGTAATGGTGAACTAAAGTTAGCTAAAGGATTTAGTACTGTAGGTAAATCGGAACTTCATGGTATAGGTATTGCCTTAAAGTTAGGATTTCCCCTAGCGTTAAGTTATATTATTAAAAACGTTGAAGAGTTGATCAGCCCAGAAGAATTTCAGAAGAAAATTCTAGAAGGAATAACAATTACTAGGAATGAAAAAGTGTTTGCACTAAAGGGAACTTTTAGGGCTTCTACTACAGCACCTTATTATTTCATGGGTTATCACTTCGTTAAATCTCATAAAGATTTAGCATTAGACGAAGTGCCCATAACTAAGATCGAGGAATCATTGTACCTCTACAATGAGCCCGCACGGTCTTTAATTAAAAGGGAAATTGAAATTATAAAGAAATTATCTACTCTCATTGATGATGGAGAATATTTGTTGAGTGAGTTGATCAAAATAGGTAATAGTAGAGTTTTGGATTGGGTAAGCGGTAATGTTAAAGTAAACGATAAAACATCTTGTGATGTTTTTGAGGACGAAATGATTTCACATGCTGGTATGGGGAGGTATTTTACGATTGTGAAGAAAAGCGGAGGGAACGTAACTCTATCTTACTCTCAACAATGTATAGACAACGTAATAAGTTGGGTAAAAAGTTTCGGCAAGCAAGAGGATTAATAATAGTTCACCGCAACTTTTATCGTCTCACCGTAATTAGTAGTAAGTGTTAAGGTATAAACCCCGTTGGGTAATTTTTGTTTTGAGTAGAAATATAACGTTATATGGTTTATTCCAGAGGAAAGTTGAATTAATGTGTTATTAGTTAAGTTCAGACCATTAAAACAACTTTTAATTATTTCCACGTTTTGTGTAGTTTTGAGCGTAACATTTACTATATAATAATCATTATTATAAGTCATGGTTGCGGTTCCTATAGGAGTTACTGTAGGCTGGTTAATTTCCCCGGCTAAACTGAACGTAAAGCTCGCAACTACTAATGCTATAGTTACCGATGCTATAAGTAAAATCATTGCAACTACTGACTGACTTATCCCTTTTTCCATAATTTTTCTCTCATTAAAAGTCTATTTAAGTTTTTCTCTTAAAGAGCGTTACCACTAAACTACATAATGCGCAATTTTTCCTAAGCCAGCTTAATTTTATATAGGTTAATACTTGATCACAACACTGATACAATTAAGTTTACTTCGCTGTTACTTAAATATATTCTATTTAATTTTAGAACTTTCAAAATTTGCAACAACTTTAGAACGAGAAGTGAACAAAATGGTACTATAAATTGCTCTGCAAACGTCTTTTTAACTAGATTTTGGAAGTAGTGAGCAGTTTTGAACAGTTCCTATTATTATTAAAGTCATTTTAATAAGGGATAATTGGGGAGATATCTTATGGAACCTAAAATCGATACGTTGGAGGGCAATATTTATTATTTTCCCTTGAAACAATTGGAAGAGCTAGGTTTCGATATATATTCATTACCTTACTCAGTAAGGATCCTAGTTGAAAATACTCTCAGAAATTTGGATAATAAAAAGATAACATTAGAAGATTTAGATGCCATAGCCTCACTGAAGACTGGGAAGGAGTTTTCATTTTTACCAACCAGGGTTATAATGCAAGATTACACTGGAGTCCCATTACTTGTCGATCTGGCTGCGATGAGAACTGAAATTCAGAGACTAGGTAAAGACCCATTAATAGTTAACCCAGTTATTCAGTCGGATTTAATAATAGACCACTCGATACAAGTTGATTATTATGGCACCTCATATTCCCTTCAATTAAATATGAAAAAGGAGTTTGAAAGAAACTTTGAGAGATATAAGTTTTTAAAATGGGCTCAAAAGGCCTTTAGGAATTTAAGAATAGTCCCTCCGGGGAATGGAATAATTCATCAAGTCAACTTAGAATTTTTAAGCAAGGTAGTTGAGGTTAAGGAATTTAAAGGGAGACAAACTGCATATCCGGAAATAGTCATTGGTACGGACTCTCATACTACTATGGCAAACGGTTTAAGCGTCTTATCATGGGGAGTTGGTGGTTTAGAAGCAGAAGCTGTAATGTTAGGGGAACCTTATACAATGTCAGTCCCGGAAGTTATTGGGATTAAACTGGTTGGTGATGTAAAGGAAGGGGTGACACCTACTGATGTAGTTTTATATATAACTGAGAAGTTAAGGAAGAAGGGAGTTGTAGGTAAATTTGTTGAGTTCTTTGGCCCCTCATTAAGCCGCCTCTCTGTACCAGATAGGGCTACAATAGCAAATATGGCACCAGAGTATGGTGCTACTGTCGGGTATTTTCCAATAGACTTTCAGACTATTAATTACCTATCAAGTACTGGTAGGGAGTACAAATTAGTGTTAAAATACGCACAAACTCAAGGACTTTTATACGATGAATCGAGTACTCCCAAATACAGTGAAGTTGTCACGGTAGATTTAAGTGGTATTGAGCCTTCTGTTGCTGGACCCAAAAACCCAGACGAGTTGGTTCCCTTAAAGGATTTAAAGAAACTGTTTGCCGGGGAAAGGAGGAAGGGGAGAAATATTTCAAATTACGACGTAGTACTCGCTGCAATTACAAGTTGTACCAATACATCAAACCCTACTGTAATGATAGGTGCTGGGATATTAGCTAAAAAGGCTGTGGAGCACGGCTTAAAGGTTAAACCATACGTTAAGACCAGTTTAGCACCAGGCTCTCCGATAGTTGTTGAATATCTTAAGGAGTCCGGTTTGCTTCCTTACCTAGAAGCTTTAGGTTTTCATATAGTAGGTTTCGGGTGTACTACTTGTATAGGTAATGCGGGACCTCTACCTAAAGAGGTTGAGGAAGAAATTAAGGAGTACAACTTAGACGTTTACGGTGTAATTAGTGGAAACAGGAATTTTGAAGGGAGAATTAACCCATATCTTAAGGGCGTTTTCTTGGCTTCACCAATTCTTGTTGTAGCCTTTGCGTTAGCTGGGAGAGTTGATATTGATTTCTTTAATGAGCCGATAGGTTATGATCCTAACGGATTTCCGGTTTACCTTAAGGATATTTGGCCTAGTATGAAGGAAATAGCCGAGTATATGAACTTAGCATATAACCCATCTCTTTACGTTAAAAAGAAGGATAGCATATTTGAGGGGGATGAGAATTGGAAGAGGATTGAAGTGACACAATCTGAAGTTTACTACTGGGATGAGAGTTCAACATATATAAGAATGCCTCCTTGGTTCAGTATGGATTATAAATTCGGTGATATCTTAAACGCTAGAATCCTATTACTTTTAGGTGACAAAATAACTACAGACCATATATCACCAGCCGGACCCATTTCCACAGACTCAATTGCGGGAAGATATTTGAGGGAGTTAGGAGTAAAGGAGTTAAATACCTTCGGGGCTAGAAGAGGTAACCACGAAGTTATGTTAAGAGGAGGTTTCTCTAACCCTAAATTAAAGAACTTTTTAGTTGACGTTCAAGGTGGTTATACTAAGCACTTCCCAGATGGCAAGATAATGACTGTTTATGAGGCTGCAGAACTCTATAAAAAAGAGGGAGTTCCGTTAGTCGTGGTTGCTGGAAAACAATATGGCTCTGGGAGTTCAAGGGACTGGGCTGCAAAAGTTACTGCTTTATTAGGGGTTAGGGCTGTTTTAGCTGAAAGTTTTGAGAGGATTCATAGAAGTAATTTAGTAGCTATGGGAGTTATACCTATAGAGATTCCGGATTGGAGGTCTTTAGGAATAAGGGGTGATGAAGTGGTTAATATTTATTTAGGAGATTTGAAGCCGAAATCCAGAGTAAAGATTGAATTTGAAAGGGGTGATGAAAAGATTAGTATAGAAGGTTTAGCAAGAGTCGATACTAGCATAGAACTAGAATATGTTAAGAATGGTGGGATTTTAAAGTATGTTTTCAATAAATTACTCCATGAATATAAGGATTAGAGGGATCTACGCTACAGCTCTAACTTATCTCTTTATCAAAGACGGGTTTAAAGTTGTACAACAGACTCCTCAAATAGCTGAAAGGTTCGGAATGACACCAGTTGTTGAGCCCGCAGATGTCACTGTTAAAGATGGTGAGGATAAAGGGGAAATAGTCAGTATAGGTGCTGACATTTATAGCTTTATGAGGACTGTTTTCCGATACTCACCGGTTTGGAAGTCTCCGGTTAAGCTTTATTCTGTTATTAGACCAGAGGAGTGTAAGTTTATGGGGTATGTTGTAGAGCCTTGTTTAGATGAAGGGCTAGTTATTAAACCTCCAGTTGAAGGTAAGATAATATTAACTGCTAAAAGGGCTGTGAGTAAGGATGCAATGGTTTGGAGGGGGGAGGGTAAGACTTTCTTTTCAGAACATATAAGGGACGAGGATAGGATAAAATTGCTTTCCATCAGTATTCCTTATAACAAAAAGGGGTATAATGTAAAGTGGAGGAGTAATGCGCCTTTAGCTACTGTTAGTCAATTGAAGGAAGAGTTAGAGAGTCTTATAATGAGATACGAATCTGATGATTTTAGAAATCAAGGAGAGGATTTCATAAGAGTATTGTTATCTTTGGAAGATAAATTATTCCTTGACGGTATAAGGAGCATGGTAGTTAAGACTATGAAGTTCCACCATATGTTAAAATATAGTTATACTCATAACGAGGTAGACATTGAGGAGGCAAAGGAAAATCCTGATCCTACTCCTTTAATAGATAAGTTAGCTAACAACTTTCTGAAAATTGAACACGTTAAACCTGACGGTAGGAAGATTTTACTAAGGGGTGGATATGTAATTTACAAAGAAACCAAGCCAGACTATTATTTAATTAGATTAAAAAGGACTTTTGAAGGTGGAGGGGGGAAATACGATTCCTTAGATATTCCCATAGATGAGGGTGATTATGATATAGTCGAGTTTGATTCTAGGAATTGGTATCAAATTCACAAGTACTATAGTAAATATGGTAATCTGAAGGGTGTTTATGTAAACATTTCTACGCCACCTGAGATATTAAGGGATAAAATAAGGTATATCGACCTAGAAGTAGACGTAGTAAAAAAGGGTGACAGAATAGAGGTTGTTGACTTAGAAGAATTAGAAAGAGTTAAGAACGTATTAGGTGAAAAACTGTATGAAAAAGCTTTAAAAACTGTAGAGGAGGTTAAGAAACTTCTTTCTTGATCAAATAAGTTCGTCTTTACTTATTGGGATTATCTTCACTACATCCTCTTTTTCATCATAAACTACTCTTACGAGATCTCCCTCTTTAATGTTTATTCTTTGTCTTATCCTTACGGGTATTGTAACTTGGAAATTCCTAGATACCTTTACAATATCTTCTACGGTCATTTTTGACCAATATATTCTTTCTAAACCCTATATAAAAATCTTATTGAAATGGGAAAGGGCCTAAAATTAAGATCTTAGTTTCTTTGTTACTTCACTGGCTACTTCTTTTGAAAGTCTCTTTGTTTGTTCTATGTTTCCAACCCTTCTAGTAGTTTCCAAGCTTTGCTGTAATCGTCTAGTAGTCTCCATGAGCTCTATTTTTCTAGTCTGTTGAGCTAAAGTTGTCATTTGTTGTAGTGTTCTTGTTGCCTCGGTTAAGTTATTACTACTAATTTGAGTTGCTAGTTTGTTCATTAACTCATAATACTGGTACTCGCTTAGTAGATCATTATTAACACCGCTTAAGAACATTTGAGAGTCCCTTGCTGGACTAACTTGTATCGCACTTAATAATGACTCCGGTCTACCAGTTGCCGGGTCTTCATAACTCACTTTGACAGTCATTATATTCCCAGTGTAGTTTGGCGGAATAGTTAAACTGCCGTAAATCCTTATCACCCCTTCTATTGCACCTAATTTTACGGGTGGTCCAGGGTAGTTGAGTAAAGTTACGTTGGACTCTGAAGCTATGTCAACAACAACGTTTTTACCTCCAATTTCAGTGACGGCTGCTTGTGGTAAAGCATTAGCTACTTCATTAGGGTCTTGGATATGATTGAGGACTCCACCTGTCTTATCAGCTATAACTTTTAGTAACTGCTCATTATAATCATCACCTATACCAAAGGCTATCACTTTAAACCCTGGAGGGAATTGTAAGTTTTCATAAGGTATTATGTCTGTGATGTCTGTTGGTTGTCCGTCAGTTAGTAGGATTATGTAACCCGGCATTTCATATCTCTTTGCGATCTTTATAGCTTCAGATAAGGCTGTATATAGCACAGTCTGCCCACCAGCATTTACAGCCTCTATCTGGCTTACTAATGATGGAGCGTCTGCAAACTCACTGAGTTTGTTAACTTTGCTAGAAAACGTAATGAACGTTATCTTGTTCCCTGGGGGGATTCTGTTTAATAGTTGTATTGCACCTTGTTTGGCAGTTTCTATTTTCATTCCGTACATAGAGCCAGAAGTGTCAAGCAAAATTATATAATGGAATCCAGTAGCTAACGCTACTTTTTCTGGGACTAAAATTATTCTGAATACCGCTCTAACGGGAGAATTAAATGAATACTTATGGCTGGCTTCAACTCTCATTGAAATGGTCATAAAAAACACCTTGTCTTATTCTTTAACTACCTTTATTATAGTCTGATTCCCTAATTTTATTATAGAATTAGCATCAATCTTCTGTTTACCTTTAATTGGTTGGAATAGCTTTCCATCGTAAATATAAGTTCCATTTGTGCTGTTTAAGTCCTCAATATACAACTCTCCATTTTCAAGAGAAATTACCGCATGTCTCCTAGAAACTTCCGGATCTGGTACTATAATTATATTTTCTGGGCTTCTGCCTATGGATATTGAAGGGAATATGTCGAAATTAAGTGGAACTTTTTGGTTAATTAAACCACTATACGGTGTTTGAATGAATAATATATAGTATTTGGCAGTTACTGCTACTGGTTGCTGAACTACAGCTTGTGCAACAGTAGCTTGTTGTGTTAACGAGGGCTGAGAAGTTGGAGGTGCTTGAGGAGTGGGTTGTGGCTCTGGTGTTGCTGGGACTTGAGGTGATGGGGGCTGGGTGGGTTGTGTTGCTGGGAGCGTTGGTTGAGGAGTGGGTTGAGGTGGGGCTGATGATGTTGGAGCTTGTAGCGTTGATTGTTGTGGGGCTGGTGCAGGTTGGGTCTGTTGAGGTGAAATTACTGTTTGAGATGGTTTCTGGGCACCGCATTTAATACAGAATAGTGCATCATCTTCATTTTCATAACCACATACTGGACATTTCCATGGCATATATGAGATATTTTGTATAAAAGTATTTATAGTTTTACCCACGTAATATTATAAACAAGTATGACGATATCATTAAAGATTAAAAGTTCGACAAATTACGCTTTTATTGATAAGACCACGCAAGTTAGTTTAATAATAAGAGTAGTCCCAGAAACATTTACGAAATTTAACGGTATTCATTATGTGATACTTATTGATAATAGTCCCTCAATGAGAAAGGAGAACAAGCTCCAAACAGCCATAGCCTCAGCTAATAGGTTAGCCTCTGAGGTACCACCTGGAAATTTCATTTCAATTTATTTATTCTCAAATGATTTAGAAAAAATATATGAAGGGCCCTCTGGGTCACCAATATATCTACAAGAGGTCAAGAAAGGATACACTACAAACTTTCATAAGGCTATAACCAAGATATTAGAGATTGTGAAAAACTATCCAAATCCAGTAAAACTTATTATCCTTTCCGATGGCAAACCGACTGATAAAAGGAACGTGAGCGATTACGAACCTATACAAGTACCTCCAAATGTTCAAATAATATCTGTTGGAATAGGTAACGATTATAATGAGGCCATAATGAAAAGGCTGGCAGACAAGGGTGCTGGGATTTATTATCATATAATTGATCCTTCTCAACTTCCTTCTCTGTTCGTACAACAAAAAGTAACTGATGTGGCTGGTTATAATTTAATCCTAAACGTTTCACCAGGTTTTGAGGTAATTAATTATGAGATGCCCGTAAATATTCCTATTATAGATAAGGCTATAACGATATATGCTATGGGTACAATACCGCCGGGGAATCAGCCAGTAGTGTTAACAGTGTCTGGAAGTTATTATGACCCGGCAAGGGGTTCGATAGTCCCTATAAACGAGTCAATTTACTTGCAAAGGGCTCCAGATTATGTTGTACAGCAAAACATTAACCAATCAGTAGTAGCTGAAGTTAGGTATTTCAGTCTCCTTAAACAATACAGCAACGCCTTAACTACTGGGAGCAATAAGGAAGCTACGCAAATTGCTCAAGAACTTTTAGTCGCAGCAGAGCAGACTAAAAGGGAGGATCTAATTGAAGAGACAAGAAAACTTACTGGTAATCCTAAGCAGGACCTATCTGAAGTTACAAAGACCATGAGGAGACAATAACAAACAAGGGCTGGATTCTTTATTAAATATCTACCCACGCTCAATTTTGTATGAGTAAATAGACCTCTTAGACTTGTGTGGTAGAAGGGCTAAGCGTATCGTTAAAGTAGCGTTTTGATGCCTAAGTCTCTAAAACTACACTATGAGTAGGAGGTAAGGGTATGGGAGAGATGAGTTTAAAATAGTATTTTCATATTTTTACTGATGATAAAACTAACATTCTTTCATGATGTAATATGCCCGTTCTGCTATGTCACTTCTAAGAGGTTAAGGAAGGTAGTAAAGGAATTTGGTAATGAAGTTGTTGTAAAGCATAAAGCGTTTTCAATAATTCCTTCATTAGAAGACCTTCAAGCAATAGCACCTACGGTAGAGGATGCTAGACAAGTCTTTCTTAACGAGTTCCAGATAATAAAGAGGTATTTCCCGGATTACGATCCGGAGAAGGTGATAAAGAAAGGTAAGATTGGCTATGTTTGGTCTATTCCTCCCCTCATTGCATGTAAAGCTGCGGAGTTCCAAAAGGGAGATGAGGGACATTGGGAATTCTTTGATAGGGCTCAAGACAAGTTCTTCCTTGAGGGCGAGGATATAACGAAAGAGGAAGTTTTAGTTTCAATTGCTGAAGAGATAGGTCTTGATGTAAATAAGTTTAAGGAGGACCTAAAGTCGAAAAAAACTAAGCTCGCAGTGATCGAGGATGAGGAAGAGGCTAAGGCAATGGGAATAAGGGGTGTACCGGCAATATTAGTTAACGATACCTGGTTAATAAGGGGTGTACAGACCGAAGACTTTTATAGACAAGTTATCGAAGATATTTTGGAAAATGGAGAACCAAAGAATGTTAAACTAAAAGCTTATTGGGAGAGAGAATAATATTCTCATATGAAAGCTGTAAAAAACTACATGTCGAGTCCCATCTTCCAAATTGAGGCAAATACATCTATCCAAGAAGTATGCAAGTTAATGATTGAAAGAGGAGTAGGATCAGTAATAGTGACAGAAAACGGAGTCCCTAAAGGGATATTTACCGATAGGGATGCAGTAAAAGCGTTTTCAATGGGTTTAAGTCCTACTGATGAAGTAAGACTTGCGGCTACTTTAGGGAATTTAATAACTGTTGACGAGGATACGGATGCATTTACAGCAATAGAAATAATGACTAGACACAAAATAAGGCATTTGCCGGTAAAAGATAAGCAAGGAAACATAATAGGAATGTTTGCTATTACAGATATATCGAAAGTGCTTCATGATGTAAATCCTTAAAAGTTGTGAAAGAGGAAATATTACTAGATGAAAATAGCTAGATTGCTGCCTGAAACTGCTAGGAATTTAAAAGAAGTAGAAAAGATAGAGATCGAGCAAGGCAATAAAAAAGAAGTCCAAGAATTAATTTATGAAAGGCTTTCGGCGATAAGTAATTCCACATATGATGTGATTTTTTCCCCTAAACTTCTAAACGGTGAGCTTAGGTTTCTTTCTCGCCTCTCTGAAATCCTTATTTTTGATAGTAGTTTATTTAATGAAAAAGCGGAAATATTAAAAGATAGCATAATTAAGATTAAGAATGGAAAGACTTTAGAAATAACTCACCCTTTAGAATTTAACGGTGACTATATTGACGCTTTGCTTCCCTTTCCTTTCAGGGATGAAGTATTTGAGACTGTAATAATTCGTGAGATTCTGGATCACGATATAATTAAAGAAGCATGGAGAGTCACTAAAAAAGGTGGAAAGGGAGTGCTCGTGTTCCCGTTTGGCAAATGTGATCCAGCTGATGCCATAAAACTTTTATCAATTAAGTTTAACGTTGTATCGGCTAGGGAGTATAAGAGATATTGGATTATAGAAGGTGTTAAAAGGAGATGAGAGGAAAATAATTAGGGTGCGAGTTTGGTTAAAGTTTACAAGTACGGTGAGTATTATTTTGCTGGAGTATCCCATGTAATTCCTGGTTATTTCCAGGATGTTGTATTTATATATAAAAATGGTAATTCATGGGCTACAATAAGTGCTGAAAGGTTTAAGGCTGATAATGGCCCTCTGATTCAGATAAAGGAGAGAATAAAATACGCTACTCATGAGGACGATTTAGTTAAAGCAGTTCAGGAACTTAAGAGAATGGGAATAAGTATTGAGGAAGTTGATAAGCCTCCTTTTCCGTTAAAGTTGTTGGAAGGCAAGAAGAAGATTCAAGAGGAGTTTGATTAATCAGGCCCAGGTTCGGTCATCATTTATCAGTCCCGCAGAATTTCTTCATCTGTGTTTAAATACAATTAGTAACTTAATTTAAACTCATGTACAACTTGTATAAGGAAGGGACGCAAAGAGAGACTGGATTAGATGTAATAAAGTCTAACATACTAGCAATAAGGACTTTAGCTGAGATGCTGAAAACTAGCCTAGGGCCCAGAGGAATGGATAAAATGTTGATAAGCGGCGAATCAGATATAGTGATTACTAATGATGGTGTTACGATAGTAAAGGATATGGACATACAGCACCCAGCTGCTAAATTAGTAGTAGAAGCTGCTAAGGCACAAGATGTACAATACGGTGACGGCACAACTTCTGCGGTGGTGTTAAGTGGATTTTTGGCTGAGCAGGCTGAGAAACTTCTCGATCAAAAGATACATCCCGTGACAATAATAGAGGGTTATAAAAAGGCGTTAAATAGTGCATTAGAGATCGGAAAACAAATAGCTATGAAAATTCCTCCAGAGGACAAAAAGATGTTAAAGGAAATAGCGTATACTTCGCTTTCTAGCAAGTTTTTCGCAGAAAGTCCATCTACAATAGAAAAAATAATAAATATTTCAATAGATGCTGTACACTCAGTGCTAGAGAAACGTGGGACTGAATATTTTATAGATACATCAAATATAAAATTCGTTAAGAAAAGGGGTGAATCAGTAGATGATACAGAACTCATAATGGGTTTCGTCCTTGATAAAGAAATTGCCCATGAAAATATGCCGAGAAGATTAGAAGATGCAAAAATTGCAATAGTCGACTTCGGGTTAGAAATTGAAAAGCCCGAGATTTCAGCTAAGATGAGCTTTACTTCTCCAGAACAGATAAAAGAGGCTCTTGAAGAGCAGACCAGATATGTTAAATCACTGGTTGACTCTCTAGAGAAATTAGGTGCCAAAGTTGTAATTTCGCAGAAAGGTATGGATGATATTGCATTATACTTCTTATCTAAGAAAGGGATGATGGGAGTAAAAAACGTAAGTAGGGGTGATATCGAAAAGCTGGCAAAATCTGTTAATGCCAAAATAATTTCTTCAATTAAAGATGCTACAGCTGATGATTTAGGTTATGCTAAGCTGGTGGAAGAGAGAAAGGTAGGAAATTCTAAAGTAATAGTTATCCAGTCTGATTCAAGTAAGGCCGTAACTGTTCTAATTAGGGGTTCTAACGATATAGTAATGGATGAATTGGAAAGGAGTTTTCAAGACTCTATTAACGCTATTAAAAACGTGATAAACTATCCTTACATTGTGGGGGGAGGTGGTAGTTTTGAGATTGAAGTTGCTATGAGACTTAGAGAAGAAGCGAAAAAAGTCGGTGGGAAAGAACAATTAGCCATAGAAGCGTTTGCTGACGCATTGGAGGAAGTTGCAACAACATTGGCAAATACTGCAGGGATGGATGAGATAGAAACGTTAGTTCAGTTAAGGAACCTCCATTCTAAGGGGATGAAATTTGCTGGAATTGATGTTATTAATGGAAAGGTTATAGAGGACGTAACTAAAAGCGAAATAGTTGATCCTTTAGCAGTTAAGGAGGGAGTATTGAAGAGTGCAACAGAGGCCGTATCAGCTATATTAAAGATTGATGATTATTTGGCAGCTGCACCAGTAAAGCAGAAACAGCAAGGTGTGGGAGAAGGAGGATATGGAGGGTATACTTAATTAAAGTATTGGATTTCTTTTCATTCCCTCATGTGAATAGTTTTCTCCTTTAAATCTCTCTTCCTCCCATATGTTTCCTCTTTCGTGGTATCCTCTTTCTTCCCAGAAACCATCAGCATAATCTTTTCTGAACTCTATTGCAGTAAGCCATTTAGCGCTCTTCCACGCATATAAGTGGGGTATGAAAGGTCTTGCTGGAAAGCCTGATTTGATATCCAGGGGTTTGCCGTTCATTTTTAACGCTATTATTGCATCATCAGTTAAAGCGTCTTCAATTGGGACTATTGAGGTATATCCATCTAGTGAGTAAAACATAACCCATTTAGCAGTGTTTTTAACTTTTGCCATTTCTGCTAAAGTCTTAATTTTTACACCTTCCCACTCAACGTTTGCCACACTCCAACCAGTAACGCAATGGAAATCTTTTATGTATTTTGCATTTATTATATTAAGGAGCTGATCATAAGTTAATTCAATCCTTTTTTCTACTTCCCCTAGGATTATGAGCTTATAACTGTTTATATCCACTTTAGGTACTCCTAATGCTGCATAATAAATAAATTTCTTAACGTATCTTTGTCCCGGTGGAACCTCTTTCTCCATATGTTAACATAGTTTAATGAATATTTAAATTAGTATTAGAAGCACGCTAACAACCTATACTTGGCCATTGTCTGAGCCTTTGCGTAACAATTCATTAACTGTTTTACTACTGCACCCCATCTGAAATTCTCCTCAACCCTTCTGATTGCATTTTCTCTAATTTTTGACCATAAGTTTACATCATCAGTCCTTATTAGATCAACAAATTTCAGATACTCGGAGTTTTTGGTTTCAGAAGCTAAAGAGAGATATAAGGCTGACGTTATAGCTCTACTTAACTCCCAAATATTTTCGGGTTGGACTAAGAAACCCGTACCGTTCTTCATATCCTCCCTTAAGTCTACTATACTTTCCCTTAACCCTCCCACAGCATACGCTACTACCGGCACTCCTACGGCCATGGCCTCTATCGAAACTAGTCCAAAGGGTTCCCATCTTGATGGTACTACAAAGACTGATGAGGCGTAGTAAAATAATTTGTAAATATCTTTAGGCACCGATGCTGATATAATCATCCTGACGTTCCCGCCCATTTCTGATGCCTTATTTATCATGTCTTGTAATAACCCATAATCGCCAGAAGGTAGGCCAAGAACGATTAATTTAGCGTTAGGGATCCTATTTAAGACCTCTCTAAAAGCTCTAAGGAGTAAGTCTATGCCCTTCTGGTATACAACTCTTCCGGTAAATAGTACTAGCGGGCCGTCATCTAATTTTGAATAACTCCAGTCATCTTTTATACCAATCCTAAACCTATTATTCCATAACATATTTCCCGTTATGTAGTCCTCTGGAATGGCTCTCAAATACTCGAGATCTGATAACAATCTTTTTCTCACTTCTACCCTATCAGTTATATTGTACTTCTTCTTTGCAATCTCAATTACTTCATTCACATTCCAGTCAGTTCCGTTATATACTACACAGCTTTTATTTTCTATCCAATTCCCGATGAAATTGTAAATATCATAAGTTAAATAACTCTTACTCACAGAGGTGACTACATCAGCTTCATATGCCCCAAACTTCTCTATCATTCCTTGAGACAAATCATCCCAGATTTGTCTCGTGGTAAGTAGTTCGTGCTTAATAACCCTCCAAATGTAATGAGGGCAGTTCAATAATCCTGCCCAATCTTCTGATGCGTAATGCCAAGGAGCACCAACCTTATTTAGTAAGTGTATTGTGAAGATAAGTGGCACTACAACTTTCCTAGTCTCAAAAGTTTGTTTCGCACTTACTCCAGCAAGTACTGAATGCCAGTCATGTATATGTATTATGCTTGGAACATTTGAAGGTATTGAGAACTCAGCGTACTTTGTAATTCCTCTAGCTAATAAGGCAGATTTTTCCATGATATTTTCATATATATTCCAACTATCTATGAGCCTTCCAGTATCATAGTCAAGACCTTTAACGAGAATTACAGTAAACCCGTCCAATTTTCCTTCCTCAAACCCCAACTTATAGTGGTAATAGCCACCGTCCATTCCCCTCCTATTCCCCTCTGCTATCAATGGTAATTCTCTCAGTGAGAGGTAGCTCCTATAATAATCGTTTAAATGCCTACCATGGCTTGGCATTAGTACTGTTACTTTAACCCCCTGTTCCGCCAGAGTTTTACTTAAATTATAAACTACTGGTCCAAGACCGCCTAAGCTTGCAACGTTTTGTAGTTCAACAGAGATCATCCAAACTTTATCAATATTTTCTGGGAACCAAAGTCCTTCAAACCTTTTCATCTTATCCACTCCTTTAGATACTTTTCAAATTCTCTATAGCTGGGATTGGATTTAAGTGCTTCTTGGAACTGCTTTAGGGTCCATACCTCTTTACCCCTCTTGCCTCCTTTTTGGAATATAAAAGGTTCATTATTAATGCCTAACTTCTGTCTCATCTCCTCCTCGAAAAGGGTTATTGCATAAAATTCGTTTATGAACGCATCTATTGGGGAATTGAATGAACTAAAATATGAGTGGACTTCCGCTGGGCCTCCACTTCCTAAAAACATGTAGTAATAGTGATCACTCGTGGTAAAGTATTTCCACGCCTTTAAATAGTCCCCTCCTAACTCTTTTGCAAGCATCTCCGTTCTTCTGACCATTTCGTCATAAGCCCATTGCATTATATTGCCTAACCAACTACTCTCGTCTTTATTAATATCAGCCCAAGATACCGTACCTTCAATATCTATTTCATCATATACATTATTGTAATATTCTCTGGGTAAGGTGAAGATAATATCTCTTTTATGTAATTCCCTGGGTAACCATCTCAAGAAATCAAGTATTCCGCTTTCGGGCCAATGATGTTCTCCGAAGGTCTCATAATCTACGAAGATTACTCCAACGTCTCCTTCACTCCAACTTACCCAATCAGCAAACTTTTCTGCCGTTAGAGGATATTGATCCCATTTAACATTTGAGAAACGGAAAGCGATATCATCACTTAATCTATAATTTCTTAGAAATAGGGAAACTGTCGAACCTTTGACTTTATAAACGTGGTTGGGGCTCTTACCTTTTAAAAGACTCTCTTTCCCTTCAGTAATAACTGCCTTAAATCCCATTTTTTCCGCTTCTTCTATAATCCTTCTATTTGTGAGTAGCTCTGTGTTCTCAAAAGTTATAGGGGTTTGGTTGAAGTACTCTTTTACTAAATTTATATGATCCTTAACTTGATCTCTCCACTCGCTTAAATCTTCCCATAAGCTAGTGACTGAATGGTAGTAAGTTTGTGCTAGAAATTCTACCTTCTTTGTGTAAGCTAATTGCTGAAATAATTCTATTACATCTCTTCCCCATCTTTCAGCTTGTTCCATGAAAGTTCCGGAAACTGAAAAGAAAAATTTTACATCATATCCTTCATGTTCTCCCCTCTCTATTTCCTCGAGGATTATTTTAGTCGCTGGTAAATAGCATTTATTTTTTACTCTCTCAAAGATGTCTTTATTTATAGTATTATCAAAATATTTTTCTAGTGAAGATCCTCTAAAATATGGGTTCCAAAAGTATTCTTTTCGTATTCTAAAAGGTTGGTGAACTTCGAATCCTATGATGATATGCTTCATAATACTATTTTTTATTTACTTTGAATATAAAATGTTATTGATGGTAGCAAATATCGAGGACGTAAAGGTAATAATCCCCATAGGCGGTGAGGCAACGAGGTTAAGACCATTAACTATAGAGACTTCCAAAGCAACAGTGAGGTTACTAAATAGGCCATTAATTGAATACACATTGCTGGAACTTGCTAAACAAGGTATAAAGGAAATAATCTTTGGGGTTAGGGGATACGTGAATTACAGATCTTTACACGACTTATATAAGGAAGGGATTGGTTTTTCTGCTAGGTATCACATAAAACCCAGAGTGCACTTCAAATACCAACCCAGAATTGATAGTATAGGCAATGCTGACTCAGTTAGGATCAATCTCGAATATTACGATATCGACAACACGTTTATCGTAGTTCAAGGCGATAATTTATTTAAATTAGATATAAGAAAGGTGTTAGAATACCATGAGCAGAAAGGCTCCTTTATGACAATAGTGTTAAAGCCCGTTGATAACGTTGAGGAATTCGGCGTTGCAGAACTAGATAAAGATAATAGGATTCTGAGGTTTGTGGAAAAGCCAAAGAAGGAGGAAGCACCGACTAATTTAGCGAACACCGGGATTTACATAATCGATCCGAGGATTAGGGATGTGTTCAAGAGTGATGAAGTAAAGGAAATGTATAAAATGGGTAAAATGGACTTCGGTAAAGATATAATTCCCTACCTAATCAAGAAGGGTTATCCGGTTTATGGTTATGTAACTAATGATTTGTGGTTTGATGTAGGAACTCCACACAGATATTTAGATGCAATGCTGACGCTACTAAAGACTTTAGACGAAAGAGATATGCATGGGATAAGAATAGACCCTAATAGGAGGATTTTCGTTCAAGGAACCAGCCCAGACTCTAGGAAAAGGAGGTTGATCATAAAGAGAATGTATAAGAAGGGGGAGTTAAAGTTAGAGGGTGACATATTAATAGGAAGACATTGTCAAGTAGGTAAAGGAACTTACATTGAGGAGTCTAGTATTGATAATTTCACTATAATTGGTGAAGGCGTTAAGATCGTTAAAAGCTCGGTTATGGATAGAGTTTACATAGGTGATTATGCAATAATTGAGAACTCAATAATTGCAAGGCACGTGGAGATCAGGTCTTCAAAGGATAAGCCAACTAAGATAATTAATAGCGTTATAGCCGATGACGTAATTATAGGTGAGGGTACTGAGATAATTAACTCCAAGATATATCCTCATAAAGTTATTAATGCTCACAGTAAATTATACGATACAGTGCTCACATGAGAGTGCTTAACGTAGGTAACAGTAAGCTATTAGTAAATCTCGATAATTACGGTAGGATAGTTGATATTTATTACCCTTATGTTGGGATGGAAAATCATACTAATAGCAAGCCAGTAAGGTACTATTTTTTCCAAGACAAACTCTATGAGGATGTTGAGTGGAAGAGTGAGATAAACTACTTAAACGGTACTAACATTGGAGAGATCAAATCGGTTATAAATGATAAAATAAGTGTTATCAGCTATGATTTCACTGACTTATATGAGCCAATATACTACAAGATAATGAAGTTTTATAATAAAACTGATGAAAAAATTAAAGCCAAATTGCTTTTATTTTTCGACCTGGACTTATACGCCAGCCCTTATGGCGATACGGCATTTTACGACCCAGAAACTTCAGCAATAGTTCACTATAAATCGAAAAGGTATGTTGGTGTTAAACTTTTTGGGATAATGAGGGATCTTTCTGACTATACGGTAGGAAAGGGAGAGGTGTTTGAAGACATTAAAGACGGTAAATTAGCTGGCAAGGCAATAGATAACGGTGATGTTCAATTTGCATTAGGGTTAGACCTCGAAATTAACCCCCTTTCAAGTGATAAAGCGTATTTAGCAATTGTGCTTGACAGAACTTTACAAGGAGTAAGGAGACTGTTAAAGAGAATCTCAAGTACTGAGATCGAGAGCGAATTTACTACAAACTATATGTTTTGGCGTAATTGGATTAATAGGAAAAGGATTGCTATTAAAAATAATAATGTTGAAAGTCTTCAGCTATCTAACCTATTAAACGTAAGCCTCTTTGTAATAAAAAATCACATGGATCAGAACGGGTCTATAATTGCTTCTTCTGATTATAGTTTTGTGGGGGTTTACGGAGATTCGTATACTTATTGTTGGCCTAGGGATAGTGCTATAGCCTCTTATGCTTTAGACATAGCCGGTTATGGTGATTTAGCTATAAGACACTACACATTTATCTCGCGACTTGTAAGTGAAGAAGGGTTCCTATATCACAAATATAACCCAGATATGACTCTAGCTAGCTCGTGGCACCCCTGGTTTTTAAACGGTAGAAGAATATATCCAATCCAAGAAGATGAAACCGCACTACAAGTTTGGGCAATATCAATGCATTATAACTTGTATAAAGATATCGATGAACTGGTCACGATATATAAAGACTTCGTTAAACCGGCCATAAGGTTTATGATAAGATATATTGAAGATGGGCTACCAAAACCGAGTTTCGATTTGTGGGAGGAAAGATACGGTATTCACATTTACACTGTTTCAACTGTTTACGGTGCGCTAACTCAAGCATCTAAACTAGTAGCAGATATGGGAGATGAGGTTTTGGCAAGCGATATGATTTCAGTGGCAAATTATATGAAAGAGCAAGCATTGAAGAAGATGGTTTATAATGGTCGTTTTATTAGGAGAATTGATGAATACGGTAGGCAAGACCTAACTGTTGACGCCAGTATGTATTCTCCCTATTTCTTCGGGATGGTCAACCCTAAAGACCAAATAATGGTCTCAACTGTAAACGCTATAGAAAACGCCTTACTTGTAAATGGTGGTATAATACGTTATGAGAATGATTATTATAGGAGGGCTAGGCAATATCCTAACCCGTGGATTATTACTACCCTATGGGTTGCTGAATATTATGCTGATACCGGGAATTACGATAAGGCTTTAAAATATCTCAAATGGGTTATGGATAGGGCATTACCTACTGGTTTATTACCAGAGCAAGTTTACCCAGACACTTTTGAGAGCTCTTCAGTAATGCCACTTGTTTGGTCACATGCTGAATTTATCATTACTATAGATAAGTTAAAATCCTATTTAGGAAAATGAAAATATATGTTTTCCGTTGAAGAGTGTGAACGCCATGAGTGGTTACTCCCCTTTAGGACTGGTGGATATGCATCTTCAACTATTTGTGGGATTAATTCGAGGACTTACCACGGATATCTAGTAGTTCCTTTAAATCAGCCTTATAAGAGGTATTTAATCCTTTCTAAATTCGAGGACTTTCTCGTGAAAGATATAGGTGAATTCCCCCTCTCAACAAATCATTACGACTGGAACGTTTATTACCCAGAAGGTTACAAATACATTAAAGAGTTCAAATGGGGTAAAAACTATGTAAAGTGGGTTTATGAAATTGAAGGTGATATTGTTGAAAAGGAAATTATTGCCCACGAGTTAGAGAATGCAATAACTGTAAGATATAAATCAAGCAATGGTAAGATAAAGGTGTGTCCTCTAATAACTTATAGGAGTCATCACCTAACTACCACTACAAAGTATTTCTTTGATTTTCAACAGATGGGTAGTAGAATAAAGATTTTCAAAGAAGGAGTTCCAATCCTTAATTTCCTAATTGAAGGAGACTATGAACTAGAGCATACGGGATATTGGTATTATAATTTCTTTTATTTATTAGATTATGAGAGGGGGAACAACCATAGAGAGGATTTGTACAATCCGTTTTGTATTATGAGCAATAAAAACGAATTAAGTATTGACATCTTCTATGATAAGGAGAGTATGGCTAAACCCGTTGAAGCTCCTTCGGATATCTTACGTCTTTTGGCAAACGCTTCATTAAGTTTCATTGTGAAAGGGAAGAACGGCTGGAGCATAATAGCTGGTTATCACTGGTTTAGCGAATGGGGAAGAGATACATTCATATCAATGGAAGGGTTAATGTTATTAAACGGCTTATATAAGCAGGCTGAAGAGATAATCTTACGTTACCTACAGTACAGCGAGAAAGGGATGTTACCTAATCATATTACCCCCGAAGGGGAACCAATTTACATTGGAGTTGACGTTAGCCTTTGGGCTATTAACTCAATTTACAAGCTGTACTTGTATTCTGGGGATGTAGAATTCATTAGGAAAATTTATTCCTCTCTACAAGACATCATTGATTGGTACTATAAAGGTAATGGTATTGTTTACACTAGAGATTTTTTACTCTTCCATAAAGGTGCTCCAAGGACGTGGATGGATGCGAGTTATGACGGGAGGGTTGTAACTCCTAGAGAAGGTGCAGCTGTGGAGGTTAATGCTCTATGGTATAATGCATTAATGATAATGGATCAATTTTCTAAAATTGTTGGGGATAACAATACTTTTTACTCTGAACTAGCCAAAAGAGTTAAAGGTGCCTTTAATGAAAAATTCGTGACCAGTTGGGGGTTATATGACTATCTCGATACTTATTTAATACCGGATACTTCAATAAGACCAAACCAAATATTCGCTTTCTCTTTACCTTTTAGCGTAATTGATAAAGATGTGGGAACCGTAATGTTAACTACGATAGAAAACGAACTTCTCAGGCCTTTCGGGTTAAGTACACTGTCTAGGAGAGATCCTAAATATAAACCACTTTATAGGGGTGATAGGGCCAGTAGGGACGAGGCCTATCACAATGGCCCTATATGGCCTTGGTTAATAGGGGCTTATATAGATGCTAAGCTTAAAGTTGAAAACGATATTATAAAAGCTAAAATGCTCTTAGATGTAATAAAACCTTTACTGGAATATGCGAAAAGGAATAACGGCTTTATACCGGAATTATTTGAGGACTTGCCCCCCTACTTACCAGGGGGGTGTATAGCACAAGCGTGGAGTGTTGCAGAAGTATATAGAAGTGTAAATTTAATTACTAGTATATAGAAAATTTCCCCATTTTTACAAATGATGATCTATTTAAATTTATTAGTTTCTAAAACGAATTGATGGTATGATAATTAAAACTATTATGATTCAAGACCCCCCTACAGTTCATGTAAAGGATAAGCTCGTTGAAGTTATAAAGAAGATAAATACTAGAGGGATTGGGAGAGTGATAATCGTAAATAGTTCGATTGAAGGAATTATATCAACTAGGGATATGCTCACATTTATAGTTGAAAGGTGTGAAAACGGGTGCGGAAGAGGTGATATTTACTCCTTAATTGACAAGGAAGTTTCAAAAATTATGACACCGAGGCCGGTATATGCGTTTGAAGATGATGATGTTATGGAAGCTTTAACGTTAATGGTCGCTAGAAATTTTGGTGCGTTGCCAGTGTTAAATTCCGAAAAGAAAGTTACCGGAATTGTAACTGAGAGAGAAATGCTTTTAATGTTCCAGGAACTGGAACCGTTATTTTCGGTAAAGAAGTTTATGACTAAAAAAGTTTCAACAATTTATGAGGAAGTACCAGTATTTGATGCTGTAAAGCTAATGATAAGGAGGGGATTCAGAAGGTTACCAGTTGTTAATGATGAGAATAAGGTTACCGGCATAATTACCGCTGCTGATGCGCTAAAACTTTTTGTTAAAGCTGTGATGAAAGGGGATCCAGATTTGTTCTTCTCTAAAAAGGTAAAAGAAGAAGCTACTAAAGAAATACTTACTATAGATCCTGAGAAATCAGTTAACGAAGCAGCCGCAACAATGTTGTTAAAGAAAGTAGGGTCTCTCCTTATCCTCAATTCAGATAATACACCAGCTGGAATAATAACTGAAAGGGATTTGATAATAGCTTTACATTATCAACTTCACTTAAAGTCCAGTTAAATATTAATTCACCTAAGACGAAATTTATAATGTGAAAATTGAAAAGATAATAAAAGTTAATCATGAGATAGATGTGGTACTACAAATTATGTCAGACCCCACGTTTTTAATCCCTCGTCTATTCCCATCAATTAGTGAAATTAAGGTTAATGGGGATGAGTTTTATTTCAAGGGTAAAGTAGCCTTTATTCCTTATGAGGGCAAAGGCAGAGTTTTCGTTGGTGCAGAAGGAGTTAGAATCGTTTATGAAACGAATAGGGGATCTGGGATCGTTCTATTGCAAAAGTTTAATGATAATTCTGTCAAAATAACTCTTCAGCACGATAATGAGTTATATGGAAATATGGGGAAGCTGGCGATTAATTCAAACCTTAGTAAGTTAGAGAAGAATATAAATGAAGACATAAGGCTCGAGAGGATAAAACGTAAAATCTAAGAGTTCTCTTTATTAATATGAACGAAATAATTTTCACCCAAAATGCCCCAAAGCCAGTAGGTCCTTATTCTCAGGCAATAAAAGTAGGAAATACAATTTACGTATCTGGGCAAATACCAATTGACCCAAAAACAGGTGAGGTGGTTAAGGGTGGGATTAGAGAACAGACAAGGCAAGTGCTAGATAATATAAAAAATATTTTAGAAGCTGGAGGTTTTTCACTTAGGGACGTAGTTATGGTGTTTGTCTTCCTTAAGGACCTATCTACGTTTAATGAATTTAATGAGATTTACGCGGAATATTTTAAAGAAAACCCTCCAGCGAGAGTTACTGCGGAAGTTTCAAGGTTACCAAAGGACGTTCTAATAGAAATATCAGTTATTGGCTCGAAAGGTTAGTCAAGAAAAAATCTTTTTTAATAGTTTCTCTACGTGGGGGCAACCATATATTTCCGCATGTGGGCCGTGCTCAAGGCAAGCCGCTGCAACTGGCTTTCCTTCGTATAGCAAGACTTCAGCCTCTTCGTCTCCTACGATTTTGTAAAACGCCCCCTCGAAGAATACTCTGTATTCTGCCTCTGCCATATTTATTCACTCTCTTTCGGACTTTTTATTAGTGAAATGTATAAAACTTAATATATAAGCTTTTCTTCTCATATGAGGCGTGTTTGTATAAAAAGTTGTTTAATAATATTGAGCTTTAGCATTTATATGGTATTATTTGTAGGCTGATTAAATACGCTTCCGTATGAAGAGTTAAAACATGTTCATAATATTCACTAAAGATAATGAGACTTACCTTTATCTGGGCGAGTCTTTGAAAAAGACTGATGAAAAGATAAGAGTGAAGGGGAATGTTATTGGCTATGTTATTAAATACGATAACGGTAAGGTTAAACTAACGTCTACTCCAGTACTCGATTCTTCTAAACTAGACGGGATAATTGAAGCAGTGTTAGTGGGGCAGATTAAAGAGTTAAATGGTTATATCTTTGATAGCGGAAAATTTGTCGTTTTACATTTTGGCGAGATCAAAGGTAATGTAATACCTAACTTACCATATCTTCTAGTCCAAGGAATTCCGGTACAGAAAGGTGATTTAAAGAGGTTAGTGGAGTTAATGGACTTGAGTTATGATTTAGTTAAGTATATGCTAAAGGAGTACTCTGATAATGACGAAGTTGTTAGGAGAGGTATTATATCCCTTTCTCATTTAGGTAAATGCGAGGAAGCAATTTCCCTTTATAAAAGCCTTGACAAAAAGTTCCCAGAGGAGTCTTTGGCTGTAGCTGAATGTTTTGAGAAAGTCGGAGAAGAACTTGAGGCCTTAAAAATTTACTCATTCTTCTCTGAAAGTAAGTATAGGGAGTTGGAACAGAGATTGAGGGAGAAGGCGAACTCATTAATAGATGAGTTTGAGCAGACTAACAACCTTAAGCTATTATACCAAGCACTCAACGTACTTCCAACTTACGATGCACCGGCTTTAAAACTCGGCTGGTATTTCTTTTACAAGAAAAACTATAGGGAAGCGGTAAAGTACTTTGAAGAGGCTGTGAAAAGGAGGAGGGATTTCAGTAACTTATTAGCCTTAGCCTATGCTTATGTTCGTAACGGTCAAGCTAAGGAAGCTCTAGATCTAATAAATGAGGTAGAGAAGATCAGAAGGAACGCTTCTACCGCGTACATTAAAGGTTTAGCTTATGAAGCACTAAACGCGCCATCTAATGCGGAAAGGGAATTCATGTTCGCTTGCAAAGAGGGGATAGTAGAGGCTTGTAGTAAGATTAAACCTTACAAAATATACTCGCCCTTAGACCAATTTGACCCCAACAGTTGGATAGGTTATGTATTGTATGGTTATAAGGTAGAGAAAGTTATAGGCACTGGAGGAATGGGTTACGTTTTACTAGTAGAGAAGGACATGAGGAAATTCGCAATGAAGGTGATAAAGAAGGAGTTTAGGTACGACGAATTACTTTATGAAGTTGCGAAAATGCAAGAAATATCTAAAGGCTCTAATAACCTTGTGAGAATTTTAGCGAGTTTTGTAGACGAGAACTTCACTGATTACTTTTCCTCCCCACCAGCAATAGTTATGGAATATATGGCTGGTGGAGATCTTAGGGAGATATTAGTTGATGCAGAATACTCCACTCTAAGGCACTCGTCAAGATGGCCACAGATAGTCGCTATAATATTCTCGCAAATAGCTGATGCTTTAATACATATTCATAAAAACGGTTACGTGCATTGTGATATAAAACCTTCAAATATATTGTTCACTGAAAGACTGCCTAAATTTGGAGACCACGCTATCGAGGCTCTATTAAACGGTGAAGTAGTTCCTAAATTATCAGATTTAGGTTCTGCTGTTAAGTTAGGTCTCCCAGTAATTCATTATACTCCTTATTACGCCCATCCAATGCAACGCTTTGGACATAAGGCTGAATATAATTTTGACATATATTCATTTACCGTGTCACTCTATGCTAGTCTCACAAATAACTTCCCATTTCCAGAGTGGTTAGAAAGAGAAATAGAGGATGCGGTTTCAAACCCTTTAAAGAGGCAAGAGGTTTTGAAAGACTTTTATAATGTAGAACCCAGGCTAGACTATGTTCCGGAGGAGTTTCACGATATAATCATTAAGGGACTAAGGGGGGAAACCAGTATAGAGCAAATAAGTAGGGAATTGAAGTACATTATCAGATATAATTATGGCTTAGAAATCGTATCGGCTCAAAGGAGCTCAACGGTAGAAATCTGATTAAAAAGGGGTTTTCTTCTTCTCCTCTAATTGTATAGCGAGTTTTGACTGTAATTCTTTCTTTATTGAATCTCTTTCAAATCCAATACATTCAAAATGTATTATACGATTTTTTCTAGTATCAATTTCTATTTTACATATGCTATTATAGTTTAGGCATCTAACAATGGCTTTTGTTATTATCCCGCTTTGTATTTCTATCTTGTAGACCAGTTCTATACCATGAAATAATATTTTGAAAGTATCGTTAGAAACCCACTGGACGTCCTTGAAAACTATCATCGTTCAATCACCACTGTCACCTCTTTATTTTTACATAGCTTAGGATTGGGGAACAAGGGCTTTAGTTGTTCAGCTAACGTTTTAGCTATGCATTCACAATGTTCTCCTCCTTCTATAATCTCGTACTCGAAAATGTAATTAGAGAGAAATGGAGGTGGCTTATAGTTAGCTAAGTGATCATGGGCACAGTCAACATATAGTACTTTATTTTGGGTTCTTATAATTACAACAACGTCTCTTAGAAAAGCATATTTTCCTCTTATCTCTGAGGGGAAGACCTTTATCGGGTTGTATTTCACCTTTATTAACATTTTCATTACCCGAATATTTCTTTCTGTAATTTTCTGTAGAAGTATAATACTCCGATCTGTATAACACATAGGCCAATTATTATTAAAGCTAAATAAACAATGTAAAGCGGTAGGGTGAAGAAGGCTAGATATAAGGAATATACCACAATTGCTATACCAGATTTTATTAAACCATATAGGACAGCGTCCTTCAATTGTGCGATTACAAGGCCTAAAATAACACCATTAAGTATTGCTGAAAATAATGGTACTGCAAATAAGACTGAATAGACCAAATTTTTAGCTAAACCTAATCCCTCAAGTGCCGTGTAAATTGATGCTGAGAAGAAAATGTTTACGAGATACAATATACCTCCAGTAAATCTAATAATACGTAATTGTTTCTCCAATCCCTCCATGTTCTCACATATAGATTATTTGTTTTTAAACATTTAAATGTTTTGATAAACCTACATTTATCTATATATATTTATATATCAAATTATTCATTTATTTAAAGATTAACTAAATATTCTTAACAACATAAATTAGTGTCTAAATATGAAGAGGAAGAAGGAGATGGTTTGTTCACGTAAAAAGAAATTATTCTCGTCATACACTTATATCTGTATTATTGATTATTTTCTAAAATTTCATTCAATTTCTTTTCATATTTTTCTAACATGCTTTGTATTTCTCTTTCTGCCTCCTCATATATTTCTAAAACCTTTAGGACTTTATCCGATAACATCGTTCCTCCAGCTCCCTTTCCGCCTTTCTTCATCTCAATTCCTCCTAATAAATCATTTATCTTTTTTAAATACTCCCATGCGAATTTATAAGATACTCCCATCTTCTTAGAAGCCTCAGAAATAGAGCCCGTTTCGCTTACACTTCTCAGTAATTTGACTCCACCTTTGCCCAATATGGGAGTCCCGTTATCAGTCTCAATCCAAATCTTAAATTTAATTCTCATAAATCCAGGCCTTGTGGATATAATAGTCTCATTATAATATCAACTTTTTGCTTAACCTCTTCTAAGTTTTCTCCTACAACGTTTACGTGGCCCATCTTCCTCCTCTTCCTTACTTCTCCTTTTCCATACCAGTAAACTTTACCGTATTTAAGTACTTCAAAAGGCACTTGATCTGTACCCAAAATGTTTACCATCCCTCCGTATGAGAGAAGTTGCGTAGTCCCTAGTTCTATACCGGTTATAGCCCTTAAGTGTTGTTCAAATTGTGAAACAAATGCTGCATCTAAAGTGTAATGGCCAGTATTATGAACCCTGGGGGCAAATTCATTTATTAATATTTCACCGTCCCTTACAAAGAACTCAATCCCCATAGTACCTACATACTCTAGGGAATCCATTAACTTATTAGCTATTTCCGCAAACCTTGGGTCATTTAAAGGGCCATAATTATAAACTAATATTCCTTTCTCGTTGTAATTGAAAGTAGGTGGGTAAGCCTTAAAGTTACCGTTTTTATCCCTTACTGCAATAATTGAGGCTTCATAATCGAAGTCAACGTACTCTTCTACGACGAACTTACACTTCATGTTCTTAATAAACGAGTACTTCTCCACATCACCCTTAATGAAGTATTGTCCTTTTCCATCATATCCACCCCTACTCTGCTTTATGACTCCTACGTTGTTAAACTCATCCTTTAGTATCTTTAATGCCTCTTCACCGTCATTTGCTACGAGAAACCTTGGAGTCGGTAAGCCGTGGTCCTTATAATATACTTTTTCCTTCCATCTCTCTCTCTTAAGTTCAACCGAATTTAATTTCGGGAGTAGTTTCCCGCTTTCTTCAGCGTAACTTAACGCTTCCTCGCTGACGTGTTCGAATTCGAAAGTTACTATATCTGAACTATCTACAAACTCCTTGTATTGTGATGGAGTGAAACATTTGTCTGCTATTCTACAAGCAGGGGTATTTAGATCGTCTAATACGTAAAATGTAAAGGGGTACTTTCTTCCTTCTAATATCATCATCCAGCCTAATTGGCCTCCTCCCAGAATTCCTATTTTAATCGAGTTTTGTATTAAGGACTTCATTCTTCATCTCCTCCATAAACTTCTTTACTTTTTCACTTATTTCGGGATATTTAATTCCTAAAATCCTTAATGCCAGAAGTGCGGCATTTTTTGCCCCACCTATTGCTACAGTAGCTACTGGTACCCCGTAAGGCATTTGGACTATTGAGAGGAGTGAATCAAGTCCGTTTAAATTTTTGGAGGGTATCGGTACTCCAATAACCGGTAAATGAGTTAAAGATGCTGTCATTCCGGGTAAATGTGCCGCTCCTCCAGCACCAGCTATTATTACTTCTATCCCCCTTTCGCTTGCCGTCTTCGCGTATTCCATCATAAATTCCGGTGTTCTATGGGCTGAAACTACTCTTGCTTCAACTTCTACTCCAAAGCTTTTTAATAATTCAACAGCTTCTTTCATATATTCCCAATCGCTTTTACTACCCATTATAACAGCTACTTTAGGCATGTTACAAACTAATGCTTTAGGGTAAATAATATTTTTATTAATAAAAGAGAGAGATTATTTGTGGAGATTACGTTATTACGTAGACCAGAAGAGGTACTTATACCGATTGTTAAAGGCGAGTTTCTTGAGAATTTGGGCTTTGAAGTGGATGTTGATAAGGTTAGTTTTACTATATTTGGTATAAGGATGCAAGGAGTTCTGAAGAAGAAGGTCGAGGATGAAAATGCTGTTATAGTCATAAGCAATAAGTTAGGGGGTATAAAACTCGATATTAAGATTATTCAGTTGGATGAGTACTCTAGCAGGCTAAAAATGGATATTCACGATTGGGGCTTGATTGGGCCTTTATTAAAGAGTAAGGTAAGGAACAACTTAATAAATTTCGTTATAAAGGCCGAGTTTGAGAGTAATGTAAGAGTTGAGCGAAAGTTAAAAATCAAGCTTTATACAAATTATTTAGGTTTGCTCAAATTATTCGATATTTTACTCAAGGAGGGTGAGAGAAATTCTTATTATGTATTGATAATTAACAAAGGGGAATACGTTGTAGAAATAGTAGATGATATACTTCTATCAATGGAAGAGATTAAAAACGCTTGCGAGAAGTTATGTTACATTGAAATTTACGAGCTTAAGCCAATATCTATTTAAACTTTATAAAGACAAGTAAAAAATTAGTATGGACGTTTACCCTAAGACAGAAGAAGAATTGTATAAAATCATTAGAAATGCCTATGAAGAGGGTAATAAAATTCAGGTTTTAGGTGACGGAAAGCACGTAAAGAAGGAGAGGGCTGACTTTCACGTGTATACTAAGAGGATGAATAGATTTGAAATAAAGGGAGATAAAGTAGTCGCTGAGGCTGGGGCTGAGGTTGAAAAGATTAGAAAAGAGGCAAGTGATATGGGATTATTATTACCCACTCTATATGATGGCACAGTTGGCGGGCTACTCGCCACTAACTCCCCTTCACCTCTAACAACAAAGTATGGTAGACCTAGTGATTTTACAGAGTCCTTAAAAATGCTAACGCCATATGGGGGGATTAGGTGGAAAATTTTTGCCGGTTCTATGGGACTTTTAGGTGCAATAAGTGAGGCTGAATTAAGACTATTCCCTAAACCCCAAAGGATTATGACATATGAAAAGCTAAACGTTATAGAAGATGACGTATTAAAAGTGATAGAGAATAAGCCTATAGTATTGCTTGTAGATTATGACGGTAAATCATTTAATATTCATGCCTCTTTTTCAGAGGATGTGAACCTTAAGGGGTTCTCAATAGACGAGGGAGTACCAATAGTCGAGGTAAATAATGAAAGGGATGAAGTAATCGTCAACGGGGATAATTTTTCAGAGTTTAAAAAAGTGGTTGAGGTAAGTAAACCGGCGTATGCGTATTGGATTTATAAATCTAACGTCTTTATGTTATATAACGCTAACAAAGAACAGCTGAGAACTGCTGGGATTAAATATTATTCGAGGAATGAGCCTAAGGAAGTGTTTATAAAGCTTAAAAGGTTATTAGACGGTAAAAATATCTTTGTATGAAGAGGCATTTCGTAATTGATTGTGATACAGCAGAAGACGATATAATGTCACTTTTCATGTTAATTAGGAATGGAGTGAGCGTGGAAGGAGTTACTATTGTTGAGGGCAATATTTCTTACGAGCAAGAAATTAATAATGCACTATGGGCTTTAGAGTTTATAAAAAGGGAAGACATTAAAGTTTATCCTGGTAGTGATAGACCCCTAGTTAAAAACTTTAGGAGTGTTGAGGAAGTCCATGGTAAAGGGGGAATAGGAGATAAGATTGTAAAACCACAGAAACTAAGGGCTGAGAATAAGAAGGCTGTAGATGCTATTGTTGAGTTGGCAGACAGATATGCTGGTAAATTAGAGTTCTTAGCTATTTCACCATTAACTAACCTAGCTCTAGCTTATCTAAAAGACAAGAGTATTGTAGATAAGATCAAGAAAGTGTGGGTTATGGGAGGTACTGTTTGGGGTAGAGGTAATATTACTCCAGTCGCGGAATATAACATTTGGGTAGATCCAGATGCAGCTAAAATAGTATTTAATTCAGGGTTTAATATCACAATGGTCCCTTGGGATGTTATTGTTAATTATCCAGTAGATGATGACACTTGGGAAAAGATAAAGAGGATGGGGACTCAAATGAGTAAGTTTTATGTAGAGATTTACAGTCATTACAGAGAATATTCCATGAAGAACGAGAAAATAGGCGGTACGCCTCATCCAGATTTAATAACTACTGCTGTTGCATTAAATAAAGACGTTATTAAGAAGAGTGAAAAACACTATGTTGACGTGGAGAACTGTGATTGTTTAACTAGAGGAATGACAGTAATAGATTATCTCTCAATATGGAAGAAAGAACCTAATGTTGAAGTGGTATATGAAATTAATAAGGGAAAGTTTCTAGAAATGTTATTTGATTTGCTCAATTGGTTCTAACAGTCGAACTTATTACATAAGCTGAACTCCATTTCTTTTATTAGATCCCTTAAGACAAGATAGTTCTTATACAACTCCTCATACCCCTCCTCGGTTATCCCGAAAATTACATCACCATTACCTATATACGCCTTTCTAACTATATACCCCTTCTTCTCTAGGTTAACAATCCTTTTAGCTAGTTTTTTACTGTTTACTCCTAAGTATCGGCCTATCTCCCTTAAACTAAGTTCTTGCTCTTCTGAAAGTACTGTTAGAATCGCTAATTCTAATATATCCACAATAAGTTAAACTCTCCTGAAGTATTTAAGTGAAAGTGCTAAAAATAGGGATATGATAGATGAGGAGAGGAGGGATAGTTTAGGTGAGGAAAGAGAAAGTGAGATTAGATAACCCATTAGCCATGCGGATTGCTGTAAGGAATTTATTACCGCGAAATCTCTAGTACTTTTAGCATTACTATCCTCTAAAGAAGTAGGGATTATAGCTTCCCAATTACCGAAGAAGATTGCGAATAATGGGTTTAAGTAAAGTAAATATGTAAGTGAGAACAAGAAAAGGAATAAAGGGAGAAACCCTTTCTTATAGGATGAGAGCAACGTGAGTACAGCTCCTAAGATTTCAGCTATGGTAGCTAAAAGTCCTATCTCTGTATAGTCTAAATTATAAACGTCTTTAACTTCTAAGAATACATAAGGAAATGAAAGGGAAATAGGTATTATTACCACATAAGGGATCAACACCTTCCTACTTATTAGAGAACCATTATCGTCCATTACTTTAATATCTTCTAAACGGGTTATCGGTAGTGACGCTAGGATATTAAATAGGCCAGCTATTATGAATACGTAACGTAGGGAAAAGATAGTAGCCACTTCCCCGCCCACGAAAGGAGAGAACAATGAAGGTAAAATAGAAAAAGCCCACACTTTGGATATAACACCTTTACCTAAATTGCTCATGTAAGAGTAATAGTTGGGTAATGAGATGAACACAGTTGAGGATAACGAGTAACTGATGAATAAAGTCTCCATATTAACTGCCAAACCCATTAAGATTAATCCCATCCCACCTAAAGCCATCCCTAAAATTATGCTCTTCACAATCCCTATCCTCTTAGAAATTTTATATCCGATGAATGGCATTAACATCCCTAAAACAGAGTAGGAGATATAAAGAGTTGGTAATTCGTTTGTGGTTATGAATTGTATAGCATAAATCGAGATTAGCGGGTAGTAAAGGTAATACGATACTCCCCATAAGAACCAGCTTAATGCTAAAAGTTCGGTTTTATTCATGTCTTGCATACTTTGTTTGTAAAGTAAAAGCTTTTTATGTGGGTTTAAAAAATTTATACTGATAGATATGGCTGACAAAATCACTGAACAGATTGAACAGTTAAATGAAAAGAATTTAGAGGAGAAGGCGGATTATAATATACGTTATTATAAGTATTTATACAAGAAAAGTGTAGAAGAGCCAGACAAGTTCTGGAGTGAAATAGCTGAGGAGCTAATAGACTGGTTTGAACCCTGGAAACAAGCTTTCGTACAAGAAGAAGGTTTATTAACTAAATGGTTTGTTGGGGGGAAGTTAAACGCTAGTTATAACGCCGTAGATAGGCATTTGAATAGTAGTAGGAAATACAAGGCTGCGATAATTTGGGAGAGCGGTAGGGGAGAGAAGAAAGTAGTCACTTACCAAGACTTGTATTATGAAGTGAACAAGTGGGCTAGGGCACTAAAAGAATTAGGAGTAAAGAAAGGAGATAGGGTAACGATTTACATGCCCTTAACACCAGAAGGGGTTATAGCGAAACTAGCCGTTGCTAGGTTAGGCGCAATACATAGTGTAGTTTTTGCGGGGTTCGGTGCGCAAGCATTAGCTGACAGAATACAAGACGCTGGGGCAAAAGTTGTAGTAACTGCTGACGCATATTATAGGAGGGGGAAATTAGTAGAGCTAAAGAAGACCGTTGATGAGGCATTGAACATTTTAGGTGATAAAAACCCGGTAGAAAAAGTCTTAGTTTGGAAGAGGACCGGCACAGAAATACCGTTTAATGAGAAGAGGGACGTTTATTTTGATGAAGTAGGGAAATACTCTCCAATAGAACCTGTACCAGTTGAGGCTACTGAACCATTATTCATACTTTACACCTCTGGTACTACTGGGAAACCGAAGGGTATTGTACATAGTACTGGAGGGTATTTAGTAGGAACTTCATTAATGTTGTTATGGAGTTACGGGTTAAGTCAAGAAAATGACGTATTATTTAACACATCTGATATAGGTTGGATTGTAGGTCACTCATACATTACTTACTCACCGCTAGTCATGGGAAGGACTGTGGTAATTTATGAAGACGCCCCGGACTATCCCTACCCAGATAAGTGGGCAGAAATAATAGAGAGATATAGGGCTACAACATTTGGCACCTCAGCAACCGCTATAAGATCTTTCATGAAGTACGGAGAAGATTATGTCAAACAACACGACCTCTCTTCACTGAGGATAATCGTAACTAACGGTGAGCCGTTAAATTATGCTCCTTGGAAGTGGGGTTTAGAGATTGTAGGAGGTGGGAAAGTATTCATGAGTCACCAGTGGTGGCAGACAGAGACTGGAGGGCCTAATATTGGTTATATGCCCGGAATAATCTATTTACCAATGAAATCTGGCCCAGCTGTAGGATTCCCATTGCCCGGCAATAAAGTTGAAGTGTTAAACGATGAAGGAAAGCAAACTAAGCCGAGAGAAAGGGGATATCTAGTTATGTTGCCTCCGTACCCACCGATGATGATGATAGGTATGTGGAACGATCCCGGAAATGAGAGATTAAAGAAGACTTACTTCAGCAAGTTCCCTGGCATCTATTACCCAGGGGATTATGCTATGGTTGATGAGGACGGATATGTATGGGTAATGGGTAGGGCTGACGAGACAATTAAAGTTGCTGCTCATAGGATAGGGGCTGGAGAAGTAGAGTCTATTGTAACCGCTCATCCTGCAGTAGCTGAAGCAGCTGCAATAGGTTTACCGGATCCAGTAAAGGGAGAGACTGTACACTTATTTGTCGTGCTTAAGGCTGGCTATTCACCCTCACCAGAGCTTGCTAAAGACATTCAGAATCACGTAAGGAAATTCATGGGTGCAATTGTTACGCCAGAAGTCCACTTCGTTGATAAATTGCCAAAGACTAGGTCTGGTAAGGTAATGAGGAGGGTAATTAAAGCTGTCATGATGGGTCAATCAGCCGGTGATATCTCAACATTAGAGGACGAGGCATCCATGGAAGAAATTAAGAAAGCGGTAGAAGAGTTCAAGAAATCACTAAAGTCTTAAAATCTTTTTATATCCTCTCCTCGTTACTTAAACTAGTCTAAGGAAATAAGATATTGAATATTGGTTTTATGACCTATAGAGAATGTTAAAATCCCTCAAATGAAACCGCTAAGGCAAATTTGAATTGTTACTACCTTTAATTTCAGTTTGCCCCTGCATTTTCAAGATCGAGTAAGGGATTTAGTGCTTAGTATGTGGGTTCTAGGAATCTATCTGCATCAGCAAGGGAATTCATCAATAAAAGTTCATTGTAAACAAGCGAAAGATTTCTACAATTATGAAAAGGAATATGCCGTCGATAATAGTTTCCGAAAAACAGTAAGTTTAAGTCTTTGATACTATTCAACATTCTTATCTTTCTTCCCACCACTAAAGTTCATGATTTTTAATACTTAGAGTGTGTCACTATGAAGTCTATGAGCGATGCGATGTTGAGGAAGGTTACCCAATGAAACTCCCCATTTCATGGCCGGCTCCCCAACCTGGGGAGTTGGACAGACGATGGTTGAATCGTGAAACCTATGAAACTCCACTCCTTTATTCCCTAACTTTCATTAGAACAATTATAAATGCTATGAAAGACATTAGTGATGCGAAGAGAAAAGCGTAAGAATAGCTGTACTGATAAAGAAAGCCCATCGAGACATTACCTATGAACACTCCTATGCTTCTGCCAAATGATAAAGCTCCCATTCCGCTTCCTTCACTACCCTTTGTTAATCTTGACATGATAGTAGGTTCAAAGGTTTCGGTAGAGGCCACTGCAATTCCCATAAGTGCGGATAACCCGTATAAAGCACCTATCCCAAAGTCTGATAAAAACGCAAATCCTAAGCTCGCTAATGATGCTAATAGATACCCTAAAAAGGCTAAGCCCTCTATGTCTTTTAATTTTATTTTCCCAAAAATATAGCCGAAGAGGGAGGAGAAACCTAAGAAGACTGCATAGGTTATAGTTGCTAAATAAGTTTTTCCGGTGAAGTGATAGGCGGTGATTATAGGAAAGCCGAAACTATAGAAACTGAAGCCGAAGAACATAGTTGAAACTACTAAATATAATGCAGTTTTAGACGGCCTCTTAGGTATTCCTTTCCTTCCAGACTTAGCAATTGCTAGAAGGAATGTGGAGATTGATAAGGGGATTATTGTGAAGAGTAAGACATAAGATATGCTCACTCCGAAGTAAAGGGCTAAGGTCAAGTAAGTTACTGCAAGCATGGCACCGGCAATGTCAAGAGCGTGGAGTATTCCATAAGCTTCACTTCTCTCCTCTTCTGTAGTTACTTGTGCCAACATAGCTCTCCTAGCTGGGGTTCTGAAATTCCTAAACCACCACCCGGTCATGAAAAGTAAAATAGCTTCTATATAATCACTTGCAAGTCCGGTGAAGGAGAGGATTATTATTAACGCGTTACCAACTACTGCAGTAACTTTACTCCCAATTTTATCAGCTACATAACCCCCTATCATTGACATAAAGCTACCCCCACCATAATTTAGTGCTTCAGCTATTCCATATATGAAAACGGGAACGTGGAAATACACTATCAGAAGAATGGGGAAGACTCCAACCGCGGCCTGATATCCTAAGTCAGCGAAAAAGGCTGAAAAAGATATCTTAAGAACTTCGGACTTATGTTTTAGCACCATATTTTTTATACGGTCTTAAGATGATAAAAATATGACCCCAGAAGAAGCTTATAGTTTAAAAGTAATTCCAGAAGTAAGGATAACTGATAAAGGGTTAATCCATGTTGAGACTTCGATAGAGAATTTCAAATATAAGAACTATATTTTCTTAAATAAGAAGAAAATTACTAACGAGGGTTACGAGATCTTACCATCTTTCCATGAAGGCTACCTTTATTACGTTAAAAAGAAGAAAAAGAAGGCAATACTTGTTAGACAAGCAGAATATGGAAGTACAGAAGAACTGGTTTCTATGGGAAATATCGTTAAATACGCCTTTCACAGAAAGGGTATATTAATCGTGGGTGAGGAAGAGACAAAGGATAGTAAAGCCCCGTTTTACGCTACTAAGATAAAATATCGTTTTGACGGGAGGGGGTTATTCAGAACTAGACTATCTCTTTTCTTATTTGACGGTAAACTAAGAAAATTAGTAAGTGGAGATTTTGACGTATTTGATGTTGCAACCAACGGGAATAGAGTAGTTATCGCGTCTACCAAGGAAAATGATGATATAGGTCTTTCAGACATCTATGAGGTCGATGTAGAAACTGGTGAGCTGAAAAGGATCACGCAGGGAGAAGGTATTGTGAGTACAGTAGCTATGAACGAAGGGGGGAAGATAGCTTACTTAGGTCATAGGAAAGGAAGAGCACCTTGGGCTACATCACAGATAATTTTACCCGAAGAAGGAAAGGTTTATGAGTGCGGTAAGAACTGCGGAAACCACGTTTTAACCGATCTGTTTGACGGTGTTAAGGATAAAGTAGTTTATGAGAAGGATGTTATAATTACTGAGGGTCAAGAAGGTGGAGAAGTTAACCTTTATGAAATTTCAGATGGTAAGGTGAGTAAGATAACACAGGGTGAAATAGTAATCAGAACTTTTGATTACAGAGATGGCAAACTAGCTTACGTATATTCTACGCCTACAAAGCCGGTTATCATGTATTATGAAGGTGAGGCTTATGACCCCAATCCCAACGTTGAGGGTTTAAGTCCTATAAAGGTTAACACTAACGGAATAGAGGGTTGGGCGATAATTACTAGTAATGAAAACCCAACAATTCTCTTTATTCATGGTGGCCCTCATGCGGCATATGGTTATGGTTATTTCATCGAGTTCCAATTCTTTGCTAAAAACGGTTTTAATGTGATCTATTGTAATCCTAGAGGGAGTCAAGGTTATGGGGAAGACTTTGCTAAAGCTTGTGTTGGAGATTGGGGAGGAAAGGATATGGAAGATATATTGAATTTTACTAAATATGTAATCATGACCTTTGGTCTTAAGGGTAAGTTGGGGGTCACTGGTGGTTCTTATGGTGGTTACATGACTAATTGGATTATCACAAAGACTGATATGTTTTCAGCAGCTATAAGCGAAAGGAGTATCTCAAACCTTGTTAGCATGTGTGGGACTAGTGATATAGGCTTTTGGTTTAATGTAATAGAGGCTGGAATTAAAGACCCTTGGGATCAAGAGTCGCAACTCAAGTTAATGAGGGTGTCACCCATATTCTATGTCAAAAACGTTAAAACGCCAATAATGCTAATTCACGGTGAGGAGGATTATCGTTGCCCAATAGAGCAAGCCGAACAGTTCTACACAGCAGTTAAGATGAACGGCGTTGATGCAATGCTTGTTAGGTATCAAGGGGATGGGCACGAGCATGCTAGAAAAGGGAATCCCAAAAACATGATTGATAGGTTAAGGATAAAGTTGGAGTGGTTTAATAAGTATTTGAAAGGGAATTCATGAGAACAAGTTTAGGTTTTACGAACGAATGTTCCCTAGTCTGGCCTTAACAAGATTTTCCACCTTTTTATCAGCGTTAAGCCACTTAAGCTCTTCCTCTAACACACTTTCCCCAAAACGGTGGACGTCGTACAAGATCCTAGCAACCTTGTCAGCCTTAGATTGAGTTTTTATTATAGCCTCTTCTAACCCCTCACCCTCCTTTACCCGTATTATAATTTCAGCTATCTTATTAATCTCATCTGGAACTCCAACTGTACTACCTCTTAAAGTGATTTTAACTCTGGGGAAGTTATAACCCCTAATTTCAGCAAGTCTTTTAGTTGCCATCTTCAGCCTTCTCCCTTTATCAACTATTCCGCCTATGATAAATATCTCAGAAGCTCTGATTATCCCCTCATCAGCAACTATTTCACCGTACGGATCTAGGACTATTCCTTTTCCCTCAAATTGTGGATTTTTAACGTTTACAGCTTTTCCTAACTTAAAGTCATCAACGATTACCAAATTCCCGTCCCACCAGAACTTCCTTATTGTGTTCAAAGTCATTTGGAGTTGTACTAAAGTCTTCTTCTTTTCCTCTTCATTTAACTCGTTGAATAAACCCATGTCTATGACGATTTTAGGGCTTGTTGGTGGGTTTTTAATAACGTTCTCACCACCTTTTCTAAATATAAAACCAGTCTTTTCAGTTCCTAAACCTTTTAAAAGCTTTATCCCTTCCTCTTCCGCTACAACGTTCCCTTCCCTTTCTCCTTTAACTATCCCGTAACCCTTTATGAGCATTTTTACGGCTAGGGTTTGTAAAGACGGCTTTTCATGACCAATGAAAAGTGAATAAATGCCCCTTTCCTTAAGTTCTTTTGCTAATAGCGATTTTAATAACACGGGATAAGGTTTCGAAAGAGGGGGATATAAGAATTGACTTCACAGATTTTGAACACTACACTCTCAAATCTAATATAGGGACTTAGCCCTCAATCTTGGACTCTAACTACACGTGAATCATTTATCGGTGTGAGGTATATCCATATTAACTTGAAAAGAATCCCCGGTTTTTGATCCAGAGTCATAATGATCTGAACTATCTTGAGAGAGTATGATAAAAATATTTAATTTAAGTTAAGATTGGCTAAAAATGAACAATTATGGAAAAAGACCTTTATAAGGTTGGAGAGGATTATGTTGAAGCCAGAATAATTGAAAGCTTGTCTGATCTTCTTCTATCCCTTACTTTGTGGAAAGGAGGGTATACTAGGAACTCTGCTGGAAAGGCTTTCAGTTCAGTAAAAGCATTAATGAGTGCGATAATAATAGCTAACGAGGAGAAACTTCTTAATTTGGCCAAAGACGATAAAGAGAAGGAATGGATTAAGAAAAAAGCACACGTAGTTCCCACTCACAGTATGTTGGCTTTAGCACAAATGTTAAAGAAAATAGGAATCGATATAGTAAATCTTGTGAGAATTGGATTAGACCTTCATGAATACCAGTATAACGGTTTTGAACCAGACTTTAGCAAATATAGTAGGAAGGAGGACGTATTTGCGGATTTAATAACCGTCGTAGAAGAGACTAGTAGAGTAATAAATACGTATTTCCATAAATATGAGATTAAGGAGATTTCGCAAAAGATTGCTGAATTGTTAAAGGAATTAACAGAAGGGAGTAAACAAGGAAAATGATCTATAGGCTGTTAAAATAGCGGTGAAGAAGTTACCTATATTAGTGAAACTTAAGTATTATTGCAGTACTTCTAATTACCTAAGACCGTAATTTCTCATTAATGCTTAGTTGTGATCATTGATATCTCGTGAAACTTTTAACCTTTTATTCATTTATTTTTCTTATTTACTTAATAGTATCAACTTAAAATTAAAAATAACTATAGCCTAGATTTTTGCCCTAATATAATGTAAATTAAGGTTAAGTAAAAAGGACGAATAATCCATACAGCCCATAAACCCGCTCTTGATCGTTATATGATATGAAGAGTTCCTAAAATAAGGAGTATGATAATAAGAATAACCACAGTTTGCCCAATAAACCATTTTTTACTGTGTATGTTGAAGTCATAAAGTTTTGGTTTGTACTTCACTACAAAGTATATTAAGGCAAAAATAAAGACTAACATAAATGAATAACCTAAGCTGGCTAAAAGCTTTAGAATTTAAAGTAACGTAATAAACCATATATTTATAAACATAAAATTTTCAATTGAAGAAAAGAAATAAAAAACATTATATTTAATTATTAAGTAATACATTAATGTTATATATACAGCATTTAGTACTTCGATAACTACTAATTTGATAATATCATTTACATAATGGAAAAATGTAGTGAGAATAAAGAAGGCCGTAATATCTAAGCCTACTATTAACCATTAATATTTGTTATATATTTCCTTATAGTATGTGTCCATTTTGATCACCCGCTATGGTAGTGGGTGTGAAGATAGCATAGAATAATTACTCAATATGTTAAATGATACAATAATTAAGGGTATTATTATTAGTGAAAGCTTATCATAACGTTTAGTTATTATCGGTGGTTTGTATTTGTTTACTATAAATTGTTCTGCAAGAAAATACATGAGTATTGAAATAATCATTTCAAGATAACAAATTATTATTAATAATAATTTGACAATAAACGAACTATTATGTGGTATTAAAGAGCCCTCTCCAGATATTACAGTTAATAGAATCACTGATCCTAAAGATACAGATCTTATAAACAACCTATATCTGATTATAAATAATTCTGTGAGGATAATCTGAGTAATTGTTGAGGTAATTGTTAGTATTGAAACGTTAAAAATAAAGTTAAATATACTAGAACTAAAAATCGGTGGCAATATCACTTGTATAGTAATGGCTTCTATAAAAAAAGTAATTCCCCTTAAAAATATGTCTTTAAATACCATACTGTCTATGTCCATGGGAACCACAACCCGTACCATGGTGGTGAGAATGGTTGTGGTGGGATTATGCTGACGTGAGGTTGTTCAAATTCATAAACACCATAGTTATAATTAGGTATTCCTATTGTTTGGAGATAATTGTTCGTGAATGGGTAATAAACACCATTATAATATGCCCCAGTCTCCCAATAATTACCACTGGGTATATATCCAGACCATACGCAAATACCGGCTATAATTACCCCTACTTTAACTAGTGAAGTTAAAGAAATAAGGTAAATAGTCGTATAGCCATTAATAGAATAATTCTGGATGAAATAAGCATAATCCTTAGTATAATATTGAATATAACCAACTAATAATCCAGGGAGTCCCAGAGAGCCTGCTAACCAACTAAGAATTTCGTCTAGTATATATGTAGCTGCAATAGGTATACTGTCTTGTACTGTAGCCATAGCCACATCTCCTGTCACTATCCCCCATGGGCAATTTAAGTAAACGGTGAGTAGTGTAAAGTTTGCCACTACTGGTGGGTCTGAATTATTAGTGTATATTTCCATTTTATTATCACTAATAATAGTTGCATTAACCATCTCATCATTACCAATGACATTTATCGAACCACTAGTTATTATTATGCTATTACTGCTAGGATCTTCTATGAAATAACCCTTAGTTTTAATTCCCTCAACATAACCGTTAAATGAAATGTTGTAATCCCCACTACCTACTTCACTTTTAGTATAATTGAACCAGTAGAATTGTGTGGTTGTAGTCTCTGACTCTGGCTCAATTCCCCTAATAATCATGTAAGTACGTGTAATTTTTGCAACACTATCCATACCATCTGATTTAGGAATATTGATTAGGGTTATGTTGTATACAATCCTAATCATTATATCACCATCAAGACTAACATTCTCCAGTTGGATAGTATCAAATGTGTAATTATTATAACAAGCTTTTCCAAAGTAAGTGAAAGTATAATTAGTATTATTCATAACGACCCAACCATTAGCCTTAGACATTACATAACCACTATAATTACTAGTATTTAACGAGGATATATACTCTTTCGAAACAGTAATATGTAGAAGTGATAGACTGTAATTTATGGGCTCAGTATATGAAGGTGAATTAGTAGAAGCTGAACTGGCTAAAGCATTTATATGCTGAATTCCTAAATTGCCGATTAAATACTCTGTTGGTAACAGCAAAAAGAAAAGTGTTATAATAATTATAGCCCTATATTACGAGAGAGGTAAAATCTATTTAAGAGAATATCTTTAAAGACCCTAGGCATATGAGATTTAAGAACTTAAAAAGAAAAAGTTAACTATAATCAATGTAAGTCAATTTTTGTTATCAGTGTTTGGCTGTGGAATATTAACAACTTTTCCCTCTCTTAAGATCCTGATGATTTTACATAATAAAAGCTTGTAAAAACCTCTCTAAGAGTTTCAATAAATAATTAAGGTTATGAAAAACGTAAATGAATTCTCCTTATCGTGGCTAAGAGGGGGAAATGAGGACTAGAGTTAACCAGAACTGATCTAACTAACTCTGTTAATCTAGTTATCATTAATTTTTACATAATTATTTTAAAAAGTTATGAAGAGAAGATGATACTGTGATACCGATAAGTGTTATGGTATCTGGAGAAGGGACAGTTTCCTTTAGGATTAAAGGTGATTACGGTAAGAGTAAACCCAGTAATTTTAGTCAAGTTTTCAGACCCGTAATAACCTGGAACATGACTTATAAGTGTAACTTGAACTGTATCCACTGTTACATTAACGCTAGCCCTAATGCCCCAGATGGTTTAACTCACGAGGAAGCAATTCGCTTAATAGATGAAATGGCTGAAATCAAGATACCCTTACTTATCATGAGTGGCGGAGAACCTTTAATGAGGAAGGACTTCTTCGAACTAGCCTCTTACGCCTCTTCAAAGGGAATAAAGTTAGCCCTCTCAACTAACGGAACCTTAATTTCTGAGAAAGTTGCACAGAAATTAAAGGAAATTGGGTTTGTTTATGTTGGAATAAGTTTAGACAGTTATAACCCAGAATTCCACGATAAGTTCAGAGGGGTTAAAGGGGCCTTTGACCTAGCAATCAAAGGTATAAAGAACGCGTTAAATGCCGGTCTTAACGTAGGTCTTAGGTTTACCTTAACTAAGGATAATATTGATCAAGTGGAGGAATACATAAAATTTGCAGTCTCATTAGGTGTATCGAGGATTACTTTCTATCATTTGTCAGCTAGCGGTAGGGGAAAGGAACTTAAAGGGTTAATGTATACTCCATCACAATATGCTAAGTTCATGAATACGCTTATCAAATACGCTAAGGAATTAAAAGGGAAAGTAGAATTTGAGACAACTTTAGGAAACTTTGACGGTGTATATATAGCAAAACTGCTTGGTGATGAGGAATTATTAAAGTTTGTTGAAACTACGGGCGGTTGTGGGAGGAAAATGGTATCAATATATCCTAACGGTGACGTTTATCCTTGCCAATTCATTGACTTCGTTAAGTTAGGAAATGTTAGGGAGAAACCTTTAAAGGAAATTCTTTCCTCAATTCCAGACGTTTTCGTAAATACTGACAAATACTTGAAAGGGGAGAATTGCGGGACTTGTGAGTATAAATGGGCTTGTAAAGGAGGGGATAGGGCTAGGGCTTATTATTGGTCTGGGAGTATTTATGGGGATGACCCGTTATGTCCTTTGAGAGAGCTCCGCATTTAGTCTTTTGGGAAGTAACTAAAGCTTGCCCCCTTGTATGTAAACACTGTAGGGCTAATGCCATAAACGAACCTTTACCGGGTGAATTAACAACTGAAGAAGGAAAAAGGTTACTTGAGGAGATTGCAAAGTTCGGAAAAGTCGTTATTGTATTTACTGGCGGTGATCCTCTTTCACGTAAAGACATTTTTGAATTGATTAATTATGCAAGGAGTTTAGGACTAGTCGTATCTATAGCCCCCGCACCTTCTTATAAGCTAACAAGGGATACTATAAGGAAGTTAAAAGAGGCTGGAGTAACTTATATGTCCGTAAGCCTGGACGGTGCTAAGCCGGAAACGCATGACTGGTTAAGGGGTTTAACGAGTTTCAAATATGCAATTGATGGTATAAAATACGGTCTTGAAGAAGGGATTAACGTTCAAGTAAACACTTTAGTGTGGAAGGGTAGTTACCCAGAATTGCCATTAATAGTAAAATTACTTAAGGATTTGGGGGTTAAGGTTTGGGAGGTGTTCTTCCTAATTCCAGTTGGTAGAGGGACTCTAGAACTCGATATCCCAGCTGAGAAGTATAAAGAGGTAATTGACTTCCTAGTAGAGGCTACAAGATATGATATGGTAGTAAGAACTGTTGAGGCACCGTTTTTCAGGAGGGCTAAACTTGAATATAAACCCGTAATTAATCCTTTAATTCTCAAGTTAAGGGAGTTGTTAGGAGAACCAAAGAAAGACGTTGATAAAAGCATTATACCAACAAGAGATGGTTCCGGTGTGATTTTCATTGCTTATAACGGCGATGTATACCCGAGCGGTTTCCTCCCCATATCTTTAGGAAATGTTAGAGAAAAGAGCATTATCGACATTTATCGTAATTCCGAACTTTTAAAGGCTATTAGGATGGGGAAATTGGAAGGGAAGTGCGGGAGATGTAATTATGTTAATATTTGTGGCGGTAGTAGGGCTAGGGCTTATGCAATATATAACGATCCTCTGGCCGAGGATCCAGCTTGTCCGTATAATTGATTTTTTATATTAGTTCGTTTATGAACCATTTATGAACATTAACCTTGTCTTAACAGTTATAGTCTTAGGTACTTTAATGGCTGCCGTTGATACTACTATAGTACTTCTAGCATTACCAACGATTGTTGTATCCTTAAAAACGGATTTATACTCAGCATTATGGGTGCTTTTGGCTTACTTGCTAGTCTTAGCAGTTATTTCAACACAAGCTGGTAGGATTGGCGATATATTCGGTAGGTCGAAGGTTTACAATTTGGGTTTCCTTTTATTTACAATTTCCTCAGCCCTCTGCGGTCTTTCAAATAACATTTGGCTACTAGTGTCTTTCAGAGTCCTACAAGCTATGGGAGGCAGTTTAATAGCTTCCAATGGAAGTGCTTTAATAGCTGATTTATTCCCACCGAATCAAAGGGGTAAGGCTTACGGTTTAACGGCACTGGGATGGAACATTGGTGCTTTATTAGGAATTGTTTTAGGAGGGGTACTGACTACGTTCTTCGGTTGGCAATACATCTTTTATATTAACGTACCTATAGGCATTTTTGCGGTCATAGTAGGAGTGAGGGAGATAAAGGGGGTAAAGCCCACGGGTGGGGAGTTAGATGTATTGGGTAGTGTGTTTTTAGCCCTTTTACTATTCTTTGTAACTTACAGTTTAGTTACGATGGCCGGAGTTGGTATTAATGTATACGATCTATTAACACTTTTAATCGGGTTAGCGTTTTTGCCGGTATTTTTATACAACGAGAAAAAGTTTAGGAAACCGGTGATCAATCTTAACCTTTTGAGAATTAAGGGCTTAAGTTTCTCCCTCTACTCTCTCTTTTTCCAAGGGATAGGAGGTCTTTCACTAACTTTCCTTTTAATAATGTTTTTACAAGGTGTTAAGGGTCTTTCACCCCTTTACTCATCCCTAACTTTAACGCCAGGCTATGTAGTTGCTAGTGTACTATCACCCTTTGTTGGTAAAAGGGCTGACATAACTTCACCGGGGCTTTTAGCGTCTTTAGGCTTATTTGCTACTTTCGTTTCTTTAATGATCTATTACTTCTCCTTAACCCCTCAAACCTCACCTTATTTTATAGCCTTAGTCTCAATAATTACCGGTATAGGCTCTTCACTTTTCTGGCCTTCGAATAACACAGCCATAATGTTCAGTGCACCTAAAGAGTATTACGGGGCTGTCTCTGGTTTAGCTAGGACTTTTAGCAGTATAGGGACAGTACTTAGTTATACAATAAGCATTACCGTAGCATCTTTAAGCATACCCAGAGATGTAGCATTCGAGATATTCTTAGGGACTAACACACTAGATCCTAAAAGTATGATAGTGTTTACGCAAGGTTTACATTTCGCATTTCTATTCTCCTCAGCCTTTATATTGATCGCAATGGCCTTCTCCTTACTTTCCGGGATGGTAAAGAGTAAAAGCCTCTCGTGAGAATTTTATATTGTGAAATTTGAGGATTTAAAAAAGGTTTTATACGATGACTTTCAGTGGTACTTTTCCGTAATGGAAAATAGGATGCCGGCTAAATATTTAATATTAAAGAGGATTGAGGCTGACTTCAACAAGGACTTCTTCACTTATTATGACAACTATTTATCTGAATTCTTATCCCTTTGGAAGGACGTGAGGGGAGGAAAAGAGGATATTAGGAAGTTAGAGGTTAAGAAGCCGTCATTACTTGATTTACTTTCAAGAACCGTAGACGAGTGGGTTAGGAAATGCAGTTTCTGTAGGTGGAACTGTAGGATTGATAGAAGTAAAAGAACGGGTGCTTGTAAGCTCAATATTTCCTCAAGAGTTGCGTCTTATTTTCATCACAGGGGCGAAGAGCTTATATTTAGGGGTACCGAGGGCTCTGGTACAATATTCTTTACCTCATGCAACATGAGGTGCGCGTTTTGCCAAAACGGTGATATATCTAGGGATAAGGATAATGGCGTTGAAATAGATGATGGGAGGTTAGCTGGTGTGATGAAATTGTTAAGGCTAGAAGGCGTGCACAATATAAACCTGGTTGGTGGAGAGCCAACAGTGCATTTACACACAATTGTTAAGGCCATAAGGGACTTAGCTTACGACGATACGGTAATTGATTATATAACGTTTCTTCCAAAAGCAGACCCAGTATTTAAGAGGAGAAAGGACGTATACTATGGTAATGAAATAAACGTTCCCATACTTTGGAATAGTAATTTCTTCATGAGTGAAAAGGCTATGAAGCTCTTAAGATTTATAATCGATATTTGGTTACCAGATTTCAAGTTTGGAAATAATAAATGTGCGTTAAGGCTGAGTAGGACTCCTTGGTATTTCGAGACTGTAACCGGTAATTTACTAAAATTGAAGGAGTGGGGTGAGGAGGCTGTAATTAGGCATTTAGTTATGCCAAATCACGTTGAAGATGATACATTCCCGGTTTTGGAGTGGATAAGTAAAAATATGGGTGAATATTGGGTTAACATTATGGATCAATACCACCCAGACAGTTTTGCAAATCCTTTTTCACCTTCTTTTAATCCAGTCTATTCCGATATTTCGCGTTATCCTACTAGGGAGGAGATTGAAATGGCGTGGGATTACGCAAGAAAGCTAGGGATTAAATTCGACATAGTGACTTTTTACTAGGTGGTTGTTATTAGGATAAAGGATGCTATAAACAGAGTTTTGTGGTACGAGAAGGACAAGGATGGGTTTTCCATAATTATAAGGGATAGGGAAAAAGGGAGCGATGAGATAAGTTTTAGGAGGATTTTGAGAGTGGACAATACCTACATTTATTTGGATGACGACACGGTAATTCCTTTACATAGAGTAATTGAGATTAGGTATAAAGGTAAATTGTACTGGAGGAGGGGAGAATAAACTCATGGAACGATAACGCTCTTAAATGTTTTCCAAGTATAAGCGTTCAGTGATTCAAACAAGGGGTTTCGTTAAGGTTTAACCTCTAGTTTTTCTCGTTATAGAAGTACTATACTTGTCCTTTTTTATATAGCGCATTTTTAGTTTATGTCTTTTTCATCACAGCAAGGTTTATAGTAATACTAAGAACGTCAGATTGGACTTAAATTCAATAAAATAAATGGAAATGAATATAACTATTTCTCAAGGATCTTCTATGCAAATCTCTTTACCTTTCTTAAATTCTATCCTAAGCTCCTTTAGTATTTCTCTACCTAAGAGAGCTATATCCCTTCCTAAAACTGGACTTTCAATATAACTGTTAACCTCTATCTTTCCGATTCTTATCTTAGCCCTAGCCACTCTGGTCTTTATAATTCCGTTCAAAGTGAGGTAATTCCTCGGCTCCTTTAACTCAAGTGAGTTCACTTTGTTGTAAAGTGAGTTTGGTAATAATAGGTAACCAGAAAATCCCGTATCGATTAAGGGCGAAACGTTTACCGAATTATTTTTTACTGGGTCAATAACCTCTACTTGTAATATAGGTCTTTCTTCTATTCTAAAGCAATCGACGACCATCCCCACTCTCCTAAAAAACTTCTGGGATAGCCCTTATAGTCAATAACGCATTTCCCGTATTTCTTAGCCTCTCTAATAGCCTCTTCTTCAGTATCAAAAGAGCCGACATACTTGCCGTCACATGCAAGTACGTATTTACCATCATTATAAGCCTTAATTGCATCTGGGTGAGTATTTAGTACTACCCTATTATTATCTGAAAGTGAATCGGTAATATCTAACCATATGGATATTGCTTGCTGAATCGCTTCGGAAACACTAATTCCTAAGATCGCTGCCCTGGCCTTTAGCAATCTGTAGAGCTGTTCATCCATATTTTTAATAAGTACTTTAGTGGTCATAAGATAAACTCTCTTACTTTTATAATAAAGTTTATCTTTATAATCCCATGAGCGTTAATTAAAGTACTGGGAATCTGTATTTTTAAAATCTCTCAATAGAATACTTTACATTATAACTATTTCTTTTTTATTTTTAATAAACAAAATTTATATATAAACATTTCTTTTTTAATTTTATATAGACATGTTAAACTGTGTTAAACATTTATCATTATGATTATGATAGTTTCTAAAACTATTAACTCTTAAAATTTTATAAATTAAACATTGTTTTGCAAAATTCTTATATATATGATTAGTATAATAAAAAATGGATAAAGTATGAGTGTTCAAGAAAAGCTCGAAAGGTTAATGAAAATAAAGGGAGTAATTGCAGCCGGTCATTATACGCCAGACGGTAAATTAGTAGACTATAAAGGAGAGATGTCAAGGGAAATGGCTGAAATGGTAGCAAAAATGGTAGCAGCTAATACGCTGATGGGAACGGTTCAAGCTGAAGCGTTCAGTAAGATATCGGGTATGAAATGGACTCCATTCCACGGCTGGGCAGTAGCGGCTGGTGATTATGCAGTATGTGTAATGGGCCAGTACGGAGTTTTTGTTAAGTTAGATGAGGCAGACTTTAATCTGATATTCAAAGAGTTAGGCGAAGTGGCCAGATCTTAAGTCAAAAACTATTTTTCTTTAATTTTTTAACCTTCAATCCAATTTCTCATCTTGATGGAGGAGGTTTCAAAAATTTTTGATGAGATTAAAAAGAAAAGTCACAAATCAAAGGAAGAGATTGAGAAGGACCTAAATAAGGTTATTCATGTTGCTCATAACTCTCTTAACTCAGCGTTAGCAAAGGCAAAAAAAGAGGGTAAAGATGTTAAAGACGTTGAAAAAGAGGTTGACGAGCTATTAAAGAGGTTCAAGAATTTAAGGGAGAAGACAGATAAAATGAGTATGAACGATATAAGGGTCACTATGCTTAAATACACTAAGAAGGTTGAGGATTTGTTGAAGAAGTTAGGGGGAAAGTAATTCCAATTCTTCCCCGCTTACACTTTCCAGTAGTATCCCAGAGTGTAGTTTGGCGAGTAAGTATCTAAGGAAGGGTAATGTTGAATAAGGTAAGATGAATGTTTTTCCTCCCTCTACGTAAACACTTATTTCTTTATTTAGGTGGTCAACATAAAGTATGAAATTCTTAAAATCTATTTCAGAAATGAATTTCCTCACTAGTATTTCTCCTAGAAGTAGGTTGCCATAATTCTCTATTATATCAGCTAAATCTAATTCTTCCACGTCATATACTAACATTGGTCTAGCTAGTTTAATAACACCACCCGTAATCTCTTTCTTTAACTCTTTAACTCTCTTGCCGTCATAGGTGAATTTTCTGTTATCTGTTGTGATAAATATAATGGGGTAGTCCTCATGTTGCATAAAGAATTACTGCATTTCCTCAATTTTAAACCTTTCCGCTTAAAATAATGAATATAACCTATCTATATAAGCAATTTTACTATAAAGAAAATATATAGCCAAATATAGACTATATAGATTCTACTGGTTAACGTTAAGGGCTGAATACTTTTTCAGCAGTAATAGAGATCTATTTCGTCGTTTATATCAGATGTAAAGGATATTTCTCACACTGATGCAGACAAAAGAGTGAGAAAGTATACGAGAACTGAACCTCAGCCGTTGGAGCCCTCATGTTGCGTTTAAGTCCCTGCAATAAATCATGAAAATGTAGGGATAAACGGAGAATTAAGAAATGCTTATTTTAATACTTTAAATAGTATTCTAAAATTACTTTATATTCTCTTTTTTCAATATTAATGTATGGTTGAGGTAGGAGAAAAGGCACCGGATTTCGAGTTACCAGATACCGATTTAAAGAAAGTAAAACTCTCGGACTTTAAGGGTAAGGTAGTAGTGTTAGCGTTTTATCCCGCGGCATTTACTGCCGTATGTACTAAAGAGATGTGTTCTTTTAGGGACTCAATGGAGAAATTTAATAATTTTAATGCTCTAGTATTGGGAATAAGTGTAGATCCGCCTTTCAGTAATAAGGCTTTCAAAGAGCATTATAAACTCAACTTTACAATTTTAAGTGATTATAATAGGGAGGTTATAAAGAAATACAATGTGTTCTGGGAATTCCCAGCATTGCCAGGGTATTTGTTAGCTAAGAGGGCCGTCTTCGTGATAGATAGGGAAGGAGTAGTGAGATATAAGTGGGTATCAGACGACCCCACAAAGGAGCCACCATACTCTGAAATAGAAACTATAATTCAGAAATTATAGCGAGGTACTACAACTATTTTATCATTAAAACTCAAGTAAATCGGGCAGTTTTGTTTTACTTTTTCCACTAGTTCATCAAGTTCATCTTTGTCACAATCCCCGTAAACCTCTATTGTTATCTTCCTTATTATATATTTGCCTAAGATCATAGCCTTTTCGTCTAAATCGTACTTAGCCCTAACTTTACATGTTTTTACCTTTATCCCCTCCTCTTTTGCAATGCTTTGGAACATGGTAGCTATACAGTGGGGGATTGAGATGAGGAAAGCATAGAGGGGACTTTCAGAGTAAAGTTCATTTGCCCTTCCCCTCTTCCCGGGGATTTCAACTAAGGGATTTTCTACATCTCCATATAAATTTACATTAAATTCCATATAATCAAAGTTTAGGTTAAAAATAAAAAATTACCTCTACCTCACTCTATTCACAAAAAGCTTATAATCAATCATCATAATAATAAAATAGTCCTAGCTTCTTTACTTATAAGCTCACAGACCTCTTTGCTACATTCACCGTTAGCTGACTTCTCAATAACCTCTTTTTTCTCCTTAAACCCTTTAATTAACTGTTGAATTCTATTATACTCGTTCTGAGGAATTATAGTAGTTAAAATGTTTGCACCTCTATACCGTGCGGCTATTGCCGCAGCTACGCTCATGGCTTTCCTCCCCCCAGTTATGTCAACGTAGTCCTCTTTGCTAATCTTATCCTTGACATTACGCAGAAACGTTAAGTAATCATCTCGTGAAAAGATGTCAGTAATCGGTAATGGAATGTCAGCAACAGTAACATTCCTACCACCGCAACAGGCGAAAACAGCTTTAACTAATTTCCATGCAAATTCCACTTCTGGATCTTTAGTCCTAATAATGTATACAGTATCTATTTCTACCTTTATTGGGTTTTCTGCTTCATATTTTCCGTTAATTAAATTTAGATAAGACTCAAAAACTCCACCTGGAGAAGTACCTAATGTGGATATTAATTTAACCATATAAAAAAGAACGTGAAGGACAATTTATTTGTTTTCGTCAATCTACCTATTTCTTTTCCTCCTCACTCTTCTTACTTTCAGCTCTAACCTTATCAATATACTCTTTCAATGCCTGAACGTTTTCCTCATGTACGCTCTTCCTCCTCTTATCTATCCTAATCTTTAACCTTCTTGCCTCTTGAATTGAAATTCCAGCTTTTTGTAACTCACCTAAACTGAAACCTCTACCTTCTCTAACAGCTTTTCTTTCACTCTGTAGTTCGAAAGAGTAATTTGGCCTTTTAATTATGGGCTTAGGCGGTTCCACCATCATGGCCCCTTTTATATTTAGTAACTATTAGTAAAGTGTTTATCGTTTTACGAATTGATGCTTGCCACCATGAGTACGCCATGCCGACCTCCGTGTTTATCGCTTTGCGAAATGGCCGATTAAATGGAGGAACTGAAGAAGAATTTTTATACGTAATTTCCAGTATAATAGATTAAATAACTCTTAGTTACTTCATTGATTTTCTTATATTATACCCAAAAGTGACAATCATATTCCGCCAATTAACTAGTCGTATAAATTCCGTTTTTATAGTCCTTACGAAACTAATCTAACAGTTATAGTTTTTATTTTTTTAAATATCATGATTTTCCAAATATTATTGTTGCCCTAGTTATGCATATTTTAGGGAAAAAGCGGAGTATTTCTATCTTTCTAAGACTTAACGTTAAAGTTTTAAATATTTAAATAATAAATATACTGTAATGTTAGAAGAAAAATTAGCAATAGAATTATATAATGCATATGTTAATAGAAAAGAAATAGAGCCGTTTCAGATAGATTTTTATTCCGCTAAAAAGGTGTTTCAAATATTCTCTTCAATGATAACTCAATCTGAGGGTTTCGGCGGTTATAAGATATCTTTCACAACCCAAGAGGCCTTAAAAAAGTACCAAATTACTGAACCCTTAATCGGAATACTAAGCAAAAGAATGATCATAAAAGAAGGCAATGAAGTTGACTTATGGTTTAAAAACAGTATGGCGGAAGTCGAACTGATTTATGAGTTGGAGAACTGTACATTATCAGAATTTCCGTCTTGTGTTAAAAATATATATTTAGGGGTTGAGGTTCCGGGTACTAGATTTAGCACATGGAATTTAACTGCGGCGCAAATCTTAGCAGACGATTGCGCAGCTTCAAGGCTGTATGTAGGAGTACCAGTTGAGATGGGATTTAATAGGACTGTAGAACTTTACCTAAACGGGAATAAGGTAAGAGAAGGCAGACCCTCTTATGTTTTCGGAAGTTCTGATAATGTGGTGAAATGGTTATTAAGGAGGGTAGTGAGTATAACAGGGTTTGTGTCTTCTGGGGTTTTTGTTGGGCCTATTAACATTAAAAGTGGTGATAAAATAAGATTGAAAAGTGAGAACATTGAGTATGAAGTGAGATTTAATTAACCTAAGCTATTGTTAACTTTTCCCGATAAGTCGCGAAGTTTATGTCATCTAATGTTATTTAGCATTTTTAAGACTCTCATGAATCCTATAGTTGCACATAAAAGAGAACCCTCAGTTAACCCGAGAGGGTTAATCAAGCTTCCCATGACGTGGCTGGGAGTTCATATGCTTCAACCTAGGGAATGAAAATAAGGAATATAAAAACGAGGGTTAAATCATGAAAACCTTATTAAAGGCCCTTATAACTCGCTAAGTTAGTATTAACCCTAGGGCGCTTACAGTTATTGCTATAGCTCCAAGCGAGAAGTTTACTACGTAAACCTTGTTGCTCTTAGCAAATTTTAGTAAATAATGTATCACGATCAACCCGGTTAAAAAAGCGATCAAAATAGAGATTACAATACCCACTACACCTATATCATTTACTGCATACTTAACATTTGACTTTGTTAAAAGTATAGTAGTCCCTACAGCACCTATTGCAGCTGGAATGTAAGCTAGATAGGAGTACTTAAAAGCGTCCTCCGGTTTAACTCCTAATAATAGCATTGTAGAAACGGTCATACCAGACCTACTTACACCTGGTAACGCTGCGAGTCCTTGAGCTATTCCAACGATTATCATATCCTTTACTGTTAATTCTTTGAATTCCCTCTGTTTACTTCTAGAGAATTTAATATATATGCCGTCTAAAATCAGAACTACTCCCAGAATTATCATCGGTATTGACGGGTTGTAAGCGTTTTGTAAAAGTTTATCAGAAATCAAGTAAAGCGGTACTCCTACTATACCAGTAAACACAGTGACAATTATAAGGAATTTTAATAGGAAGAAGTCCTTAAATACCCTTAAGACCTCCCTTCTAAAGTAAACTAGAGCAGTCCCTATTGAACCCATCTCCATGAAAAGTCCAAAAGTATAAGCTATGGCCACGTCTAAGTTCAGTAGATAATGAGATGCTAATAGTTCTTGGGTCTTACTGCTAATAGGTAACCATTCCGCTATACCCTGTACTATACCTAAAATAATAGCTACTAACACATTTGACATAATTTACACCCCTCTACTAAGCAAAGAGAGTTCCAGACCGAGCAGAGTAATACAATTCTCGTGATATAGTAAGCTAAGTAACAGTACTGATGAACTCACAAATGCTGGCACTCTTACCTTGACGTAAGCTAGTAACACTGGTAAAATGAGGATTAAGGAAAACGGGTCTCCGTGTTCAATTAGAATTAGGGAAAACGAGGTTATGGTGATAAAAGGTCTCATAATGATGGATAAGATATTGGTTAAATAAGGATGACGTATAGACATTATATAATAATATATATACTATGAACAAACTTATAGGAAAATATAGTCTTCATATACCTATGAAATGGTACTGGTCACTACTAGCACTCTTCCTAATACTTTCATTAATTGTAAAACTTGTCGGTGAGCAAAACATTCAGGCAAACGTTTACGTTTTTCAACTCATAAACTATCATCAAATTACTTCACTCAATCCAATTATGGTATTTTTCTCAAAGTATGGTAGGGAGTACGTTTGGATACCGTTAACAGCTGTACTTTTGATTTTTAAGAAGACTAGGAGAATAGCAATAACACTTGCGGCCTCGTTTATTGTAGCAATTATATTGGGAGAAGCAAGTAAACTATTAATTGCCCAACCTAGGCCTTTTTACTATATTCATGCCAATTTACTAGTACTTGAGCCTCACGATTACAGTTATCCATCTGGACACGCTTTAATAGTAGGCGACGGAGCACTCGTTTTATTACAGACTTCCCCGAAATGGTTATGGATTCCTATGTTTATCGAGGCATTAATAGTGAGTTACTCAAGGGTTTACGTTGGAGTTCACTGGCCCTTAGATATTTTAAGTGGTTGGTTATTAGGGGGGTGGATAGCTTATTTCACTATTGATATGGAAAAGAGAGGAGTTCTAAAACCAGTAGAAAAAATTTTTGGTGTATAAACTTTTATTGACGGAATAATGACACAGAGAACTAAATTGAATATATAGTTTCTATAGTAAAGATTTAAATTATTCTTTTCAATTTTTTGGTGATGAAGTACTCAGATACCCTTAAGACAAGCCACGGTTTTGAGGTAATAGAACTGTTCAAAGACCCTGTTTTCACATTCGGTAACCTATTAGGTGCGGAAGTCAAAGAGGGAAACGGAGAGTACAGAGTCGGAATACCTGTGAAAGGGCTGTTCTATCTTCCCTTTGAAATTGTATTTTACACTAGAAGGTTTGCGTCAGAGAGAAAAGTGAGTTATATTGCATATTCACCAGACCTTACGAGGAATAGGTGGGGAAGTTTGCAGATAGCATATGAAAACAAGACGTTAAATATAAACCTTGAGATAGAGTTTCCTTTTGAACCTATTAGTTCGCTAATTTTAAAGCGGAGGATTAAAAAATCTCTGAAAAATCTTGAAGAAATAGTAAGAATAGAGAAGATAAAAAGGAAAATTTGATTTTTATTGAGCTGTTATTATTTCTTCTCTAGAGGCCTCTTCTAAGCTTTTACCTTTGGGTTCTGGTATGAAGAAGAATGTTAGTAAGGCTCCTATTGCGCTTACTATTGCT
>OGCG01000018.1_pt1 | contig 118252 bp, 123 predicted proteins | sample 1570061 | NCBI WGS metagenome assembly OGCG01 (sample SAMN06268698, study PRJEB24515) | hot springs metagenome | isolation source: Joseph's Coat, Yellowstone National Park, Washington, USA | place: USA:Joseph's Coat, Yellowstone National Park, Washington, USA
ACTCACGGCGTTAATAAGTAGAAATGAGATCGTATATATAGGGTAATAACATTGTAGATAATACTCAGTGAGCTTTACTAGTTTGGGCTAGCCCACGATTGCTATCGCTTATTAGTATTAAATATTCTATAATGATTTATACATAAAATATATTATTTTACAAATAGTTTTTATTAGGTTGTAAATATATGATATCCTAATTTATTCACATAGTTTATTATGCTAATAGTATAAAAAATTTTACTAAATAATAGTCGTTAATACTTAAAAAAGATATAAAATAACTGTTAAAATAGCTTAAATACGTATCTTAAATTATGATAAGTCTTTCCCATTAACTTTAAGGAAAAAATAAAGCTCGTTATGGTATTTTCCCACTTTCGTATTACCCGTTACAATTACTTGTTAGGGCTATCTCCAGATAGTTAAATCCTTATAGAAATAATAACTATAACAATTTAAAATCCGTTATATTATAAATTAACAATTAAGTATTTATTTGCTTGAAAAGAGATTACAATTATCTTAAATTTTTATTAAATGTTAATTTTCAATGTTGGAATTTAATCATAATGTCTTGGTACCATTAACGTAGATTTGTAATGATCCAGTGTAGGATTTCATAGGTGCCTTTATAGTCAGGGTGAAGCTCATACTCTGTCCGTGGTCTATTGTGGTTGGTAAGGATGGCGATACACTCAAAAGAGTGAACGGAGCTGATACGTTAATCCCGGTTATTTCAGTGGGTAATAAGCCGTTATTTGCCATAGTTAGCGTTATAACAAAGGTTTGACCGCCGTGGAGAGTTAAGGAAGAGTTACTATACGACGTGTGGATCGTATTGATCAGGAAATTGTTCTGGTATTCCACGTAAATGCCTTGTACGTTAACGGTGTAGAAGTACCCGTTACTGTAGAGGTAATATGCAGCACCTGCCAATATCAGTAGGATTACGATAGCTACTATAGCTCCTTTTATTTCAGGGTGTTATTACACTTCTCTTTTATTAAGATTGTTCATAGGCAATGTTATAAAGAAGCTATAAATCGGAATAACTTCGAATTAGAAATAATCATAAATTTTAAATAATACTTAGTCTAATTTAATATAGGGAAAAGAAAAATGGAAGAAGAATTTAGAATGCCTTTAATAGGTGAAAAGTTTCCTGAACTAGAGGTTGAAACAACTCACGGAAGAATAAAGCTACCAGACCAATACAAGGGTAAATGGTTTGTGTTATTTAGCCACCCTGGAGACTTTACACCCGTATGTACTACCGAGTTCGTGTCTTTTGCTAAAAAGTATGAAGAGTTTAAGAAGTTAAACACAGAACTAATAGGTCTTTCCGTAGATACTAACATCAGCCACATAGAATGGGTTAACTGGATAGAAAGTACTCTGAAGGTGGAGATACCTTTCCCTATAATAGCAGACCCTATGGGCAGAGTTGCAAAAAGACTAGGAATGATTCATGCCGAGTCATCCACATCTACAGTAAGGGCAGTATTCATAATTGACGACAAGAGCACAGTGAGGCTTATAATGTATTATCCCCTCGAGTTGGGAAGAAATATTAACGAGATCCTGAGGAGTATAAAAGCTTTACAGTTAATAGACAAGACCGGAGCTGTTATGCCGGCAAATTGGCCTAAGAACGAGATAATTGGTGATAACGTGTTGAATCCTCCTCCAAGAACTGTTAAAGACGCTAAGCTGAGGTTAGGGCAATATAAAGGCTATGCATGGTGGTTAACTTACAGAGAAATAGATAAGAAGGAAGCTGAGGAGACAGCTAAATATATCTGAACGATTAAACAAAAAGAAAAATATTTTCCCCGCCTTTATTTAATTTCTTTACATTAACTTTGTTCCGCAATTTAAGCAGAACTTAGCTCCGGGTGGGTTCATATATCCGCACTGGGGGCATCTTATTTGTGTTTGAGGCATTGGCTGTTGAGGTGTTGGTTGTCCCATTGGTGATTGCATCGTTCCAGGCTGTGGTCCCATTTGCATTCCCATGGGCATTTGCATGTCGAAGAGACCGTCGTTTATCTGTTTATCTATGTTACTGAATAATCTTCTGTTAATCAATTCTCTACCAATGGGTCCTATATGCTCTTCTTCTACAATTATGGTGAAATCGTTAGGATAACCCTTAACCCTTACAATTACGGTTTCTACGTGGTGAAAATGTCCTCTTTTTATAGCCCTTATCTCGTAATCCGCATATTGTGGCATAGTTGGTTGCATCATTCCCATTGATAATTGTTGGACTTGGCTTTCCCAACCTTCGCTTAAGAACATGTTATTTATCTCTTGGACTAATAACGGTATATTTACGTATCTCCCTGTATATGTTTTTTGCATAGTATAACTCTATTTTCACATGATTATATTGGTTGCTGTTATTAGGATTGGAAACGGCATTCTGAGAGGACTTCTTATAAGGTTTAAACTTTTCAATGAGAATTTTTTTAGATAATACATTTGAAATAAAAAATATTCATAAAGTCCAACTAGTTTATAATTGACAATATCTTAACTGTTTTCTTGTTTGTCGATAAAAAATTAAAAACTTTAAGTGTAAATCTCAGAAGTGTTTAAAACCAATTTAAGTTTAATAGGTTTTGATGCCTAAAAAGATCTGGTTCGATGAAAAGGGCTTAATTAAGTTAACAATAATCTTAAGTTTAACAATTTTCGTAATAGCTTTTTCACATTCGTCTTCAGCACAAACCACTAGCAATATTACAGCTGAAATTCAATCTTTAAACCAATCCATTTTAGCTTTAGAGAATCACACTGCAGACTATCCTTCTGCAGCGGTACCATCTTGGCTTGACACCGGAAGTAATGCGTGGATGCTTACGGCGGCTACATTCGTAGGTCTTCAAAGTGTCCCTGGTGTTGCACTCTACTATGCAGGCCTTTCTAAGAAGAAGTACGCTGTTAATTCCGCTTTAATGGTGTTTTATGCATTTGCTGCTGTCCTAATAGTTTGGATGATCGCTGGTTATAATGCAGGTTTCGGTTACCCTGCATTTATTCACGTTGGAAAATACGGTATTATGGGTTATCCGTTACCGGCTTGGTTAGGTAGTTATGAAGCCCACCAGACAGTCTACGGACCAGGAGGTGCTCTAGTTGATATACCTACATCGGCCTACATATTTTTCCAGTTTGTCTTCGCTGCTATAACCCCAATATTACTCGCTGGTGGTGTTATCGAAAGAATGAACTTTAAGGCATGGATGCTGTTTGTACCTCTATGGTCTTTACTGGTTTACAGCCCCGTAGCGTATTGGTTATTCGCAGGAGGTTGGTTAAACCAGTTAGGGGTTGTAGACTTCAGTGGAGGTTATGTAATTCATGTAGATGCTGGTGTGGGTGCTCTAGCTGCTGCATTAGCTGTAGGTCCTAGATTGGCTAGTGAGAGAAAGTTAGAGGCTCACAGTTTACCTTTAGTCTTGGCAGGTGCGGGGCTTATATGGCTAGGATGGGACGGATTTAACGGTGGTGACCCCGGAGGAGCTACAATAGATGCTGCGATAGCTGTATTAAACACTAACATAGCTACTGCAGCAAGTGCCATAGCATGGATGCTTATGGATATGACATTCTTCAAGAAGCCAACGTTAGTAGGTGCTACTTCAGGTGCAATTACTGGTTTAGTAGCTATAACGTCAGCAGCAGGATATGTGAATGGTTGGGAGGCGATGTCGATAGGAATTGCGTCTGGAACGGTACCATGGCTTGCCTTATACAAATTAGAGCCTAAACTAAAGGTAGACGACACATTAGGAGTCTTTTCCACACACGGGATTTCAGGAATACTTGGTGGTTTACTTACTGGTGTATTCGCAGACCCTAATGTCACACAGTACGTGGCTCCAAGCTTAACTGGTGCACTCTATGGTAACTGGTACCAATTGGCTGTTCAAGCGTTAGGAGCTGCAGTAGTATTTGCATATGACTTCACAATAACGTTCGGTCTGTTGAAACTCATAGGTCTGTTCATACCGCTTCAAGCTAAACCCACTGAGCTTGCTGTAGGAGATTACGCAATGCACGGTGAGGTGGCATACTCCGAATTATTAGCAACCTTACCTGAGTCTGCTAAACAAGAAAAAGAGGAAACAGTAGAAGCGAAAGAAGAAGAAAAGGAAAAGAAATAAGTTAGTGTTAGATAATTTAAGTAAAAATATAGTAATTAAAATTAAATAAATGATAACAACAAATCTTTTTGGGGCATTATCTGTTTTCTATTATATCTATTTGTGCTTTGCTTTATTACTTCAGATTTTTAGGTTTTGGCAAATTAGTTATACTATGGAGTACTTGCTACGAAATTTTTCAACCTTTAAGGAGATAGAGCTCAGATACCAATCTAATTCTTATCTTAATATAGCGATAGTTAATGGAAAACCTACTGGTCTTTACAAATGGTCTAAAAGAGGGTACAGTGTTAGGGCTTTTGACGGTTCATCTCTTCTATTCTCTTCTTCACCTACTCCTGAAGGTCTAGAACTAAAAGGTTTACGGTTTAGGAGTTGGGAGAAAGGAATTTCTTCAGATAAAAGGGTTGGCGGAGAGTATTCAGTAAAAGAGAAAATAAAATTAGACAACATATCGACTGAAGAGAAGGTCAAACTCTTAGTAGACCTCTCTAAATTAATCTACTCAGATAAGAACCTTAAGTCTAAGGTTGTCTCAGTTAATTTCTATTACACGGAGTCAAAGGAGGAAAAGGAGATAATGTTTGAGGACGGTGTTAAAGTAAAGGGTTATGTGCCTAGGGTCAGTCTGTACTTTTCTATAACGTTGAAGAACGGCGAAAGATCCGCGACTATTGCTAATGGAGATCTAGGAGGTAGCGGAGGGTTTGAAATCGTTAAAAATTGGAACCTTGAGGAATTCCTCCTGAGCACTTTGGAGTCAGTTGATAGAGTTCTGGAAAAAGGAAAAGCGGTAACGCCAAGTAGAAAAGACGTAATCCTGAGTAATCAGTTAGCGGGGATAATTGTCCATGAGTCCGTAGGTCATCCCTTTGAAGCGGACAGGATTTTAGGGAGGGAGGGAGCACAAGCTGGGCTGAGTTATTTAGTAGGGAAGAATTTCGGAGAGAAGATAGCTAGCGATAAAGTCACTGTAATAGACGATCCTACGATCTACGGTAGTTCTGGTTACTACCTTATAGATGACGAGGGGATAGAAGCAAGACCTAAATATCTCATAAAGGAAGGAGTAATTAATGAGCTTCTTCAGGATAGGTTCTCTGCTTATAAGTTCGGTGTTAACAGTAACGGATCTGCAAGGGCTTCAGCGTATGACAGAGAACCCCTAGTAAGGATGTCGAATACGTTCTTTAAACCTAGCGACTTTACTTTTGAGGAGTTGATAGAGGACGTAAAGGATGGGGTTTACTTCAAATCTTATATGGAGTGGAATATTGATGATTTGAGGGTAGGGGAGAGATACGTAGGGCTTGAGGCTTATGAGATTAAAAACGGGGAGATTGGGGAGCCACTTCTCTTCCCCGTTTTAGAGACTACTACTTTTGAGCTTCTGTCTTCGATAGACGCGGTGGACAATACTCTCTCCTTTTATAGAGGGACTTGTGGGAAAGGGGATCCTGATCAACCGATCCCCGTGTGGTTTGGTGGACCTAACATGAGGGCGAGGAATATAACCGTAAAGGTAAGGGGTGAGTAAGCGTGGAACTGGAGAAAATACTTGACGGTCTTAAGGGATTTGACAGTGTAATAATAAAGAAAGTTAAGACTAAGAGGTTAATTGTAAAGTTTGTTTTAAGCGAAATAGCGGAAGTCCAGAGGTTAAATGAAGTTGAATATTCTGTCTCTGTAGTCAAAGGTAAGAGATTTTACTCCTATACTTTCTCTGGAGAGGAAGAACTGGATAAGATAATTACGGGAGTAAAAGAGGGATTTAATTACACTGTTGAGAGCGATATAGTCCCGCAATTGACGGAAAACGACGGTGAAGTGAAAGTAAAAGAGGATAACGCTGAGTTAAGGTCTGTGATAGAAGGACAAGACGTAAGTTTTATAGATTCAGAATTAGCGAAATCAGAGTTTCCGAGTTCTGGGATAGTGAACGTTTATGAGACGACGACTGAGCTTATGACGAACAAGGGGTTTAAAGGAACGGAGACCAGAATAAGGGCTGACGGTTATGCGAGGTCTTTTAACGGTGAGTACAGCGGTCAGTGGGCATTTTTCTCTGACTCGCTTAAGGAGTTTAACGAAACCCTGAAAAAGGCTAATGAGTTCGCTTCAATAACTGGTAAAGTGAGGATAGACGACGGAAAGTATAACGTTGTTCTCTCACCTCTGGTGGTGGCTAATTTCATGGTGTTCTTTGCTGACTTCGCTTCAGCTTTCAGCGTAATGACAGCGTCGTCCTTCCTCGCTAAATATAAAAAGGGTGAGAAAGTAGCCAGTGAACTTCTCACAATATCCGACGTCCCCAGAAAGGGTAGGATTGCAGAATTCGATGATGAGGCTACCTATACCAGAGATAAGGAGATAATTAAGGACGGGGTATTTAATTCGCTGTTGTTTAACAACGAGTTAGCCCAGATTTTCGGAGAAAAGAGTACCGGTAATGCAGGGTTAATATATCCCATTGCTTATTCTTTCGAGATTAACTCGGGAGACCAATCTCTGGACTCGTTATTGGCGAGTAGCAAAGAAGTGATCTTTCTTAATAACAATTGGTATACCAGGTTTCAGAACTATTATGAAGGAACATTTTCAACTGTAGGCAGGGATGCAATAGTATATTATAAAGAAGGTAAACCGCAAGGTGTTGCTGGTAGAATAAGAATATCTGACTCCTTCCCTAACTTGATGAAGAATGTCAAAGGACTCGGAAAGGATAAATATAGTGTGAGGTGGTGGGACGCACCTATACCTACTATCTCGCCGTATGTGTACGTAGATGGTGTTAACATAACTAAAGCTTGGTGAAGGTGGAATTAGCGTCCTATTTCTATTTCTTAAAATTTTAAGCTAAGAAGAAATTCTACTTTTTTACTTGTTATTTTATATTTATTGAGTAGTAATTTATTGTTATGGACATTAATTCTTTCCATTTTGATTCTGTCAGACTATTTAAAGCAAAGAATAGCGGGAAGAAAGTAAAGAATGTAGCTTATTCTGAGCTTTATAACTTGAGTTTACCTACGCAATCTTGTTTGATGAACTAAAAGATAGGGACTTCGTTACGACGTTACTGGGATTGCAAAAAGTAGAAGATAACATGTATATAATTCCTTTTCCAGCATTACGTAGAATGTTAGGAGTAACATTGAAGAAATCATTAGCATTAAAAATAGAAGGACCCAAAGTTATACAAAGCATTATAACTTACGTACTATATGACGGAACATCACTCTATGAAGTTTCGTTTAGAGTGATAGATCACTCTAATGGTAATTGTAGTTTGTCAGTAAGTTTAGTGATCTACTATGCTGAGACATTTCTGAAGAGAAAAGATAAAGTTAAAAAGAGACTCGAAATAGTTACGATGTCAATCATGGAGAATATGAGAAAGGTTTTAGCCCCTTACTTAATTACCCATGCCTAAACATATAGGTCTTTACTTTGTCTCCCTCAAGTACTAGGTACAAGGAGTGAAGAATTCCCTCGCTGTATTCACTCCCTGGGTTAAATATCATAGTCCTGCCCAGTTTATCGAAGCCCTTAGACTCATGAATGTGACCGTGGAGCCCAACTAACGGTTGATATTCCTCGATTATTCTTCTAACACTTATAGAACCTACATGAGTAAACACGATCTCTCCTCCCTTTACTACTGGTTTCAGATTCGAGTCGAGTAACGGCGCGTTGTCAAGATGAGTATTATAAGGGGGAGCATGAAGGTTATATATTGCCTTGCTCTGGTCTTTTATCTTATCAGCCATTTCCTTTAAGTCTTTATATAACGAGTTCTCGTCCTTCTCTCTTGGTGTTTTCCAAGGTGTAGGGTTTACATAACCGTACGAGATCATCTCATGTCCTCCTATGTCGATTATTTCTCCTTCGCATTTCTTCATTATATCAGACTCCTCTATTACTCGAAATAAATATTCTGGATCATCATTCCCTAGGTTCACATAAATAGGAATGTTAGCCCCTTTGAGCTTTTCCTCCGCAATCTTCATCCAACCTCTCACAACACCCTCCATAGCCTCCTTAAACTTCTGGTTTACGAGGTCTTTATTATACTGCATTTCCTCGTACTCTTTTTCACTAACTATAGTGTAATATTCCCCTCTCTTTCTAATCTCCTCTGTTAATTGCGCTAAACCTTCTTTTCCTACCTCTTTTTCTTCTATTCTGTATTTGCCGTTTCCAAGGTCAACAATTGCGTAAAGTGCTTTTCCTGCCAGATCTCCGCCAATTATAAAGGCGTCAACTTTGAATTGGAGTCCGGCATTGAGAAACTTTTTGAATACAATATCGGAACCGTGAATGTCACTTGTAAATAATATTTTAACTTGGCTGCTTTTCTTGTCAATGGTCTTATCAGAATTCCTCTTAAACAGGCCCACGAGTTGACTATTTGTTTGTTTATTTTTAAAGTTGTCTTATTAAAGGTTTTATGTTTCAGAATTTGTCATAGCTGCCTCAAGGTCTACTAGTTTTAATTCCTTCTGTTAATGGACATTTCTCACTGAATTTTCATTAACAATTAATAATGCTACGGGAGAGCCATAAATCACTTATTCCGTTTTACGTTAAGTCTGCAAATCGTAGAGTTGAAGTAACTCGAATAAAACTATCTTAGCTCCACACTGTGGGTTTCGTTAAAGTAAAATTTGGCTTAAATTCGTGTCACTATCATGAACTAGTTATTATGTAATTAAGTAAATAAATATTAAACCGTGATTCAATGAGTACACGCGTGGATAAGTACATACTTAAATTTCTAAAGAACACATCAGGAACGATAGAAGCCATAACTAAAGCTCCACCTAGCGACGAGTCCTTCAGGAAATTAATAAAGAGAATAATTACTGACGAAAGTGAGAGACTGAATAGCGTTCTATTCGGTGATGACATGGTTATCGCCATGAAGGCTGGGTACAAGACCGCGATACTCGGTTACCTCCACTCTGCTGAGGAAAATAATAGGTTTCTTGTAGAGAGGGCCTCTCTTTCGGTCTTTGTGAAAAATACTACCGAGGCTTACAAAAGAGCGTTGGAGAGAAGGGAGTGGCACAAACTAGTCGATGACGGTTTTATAATTAGGTCTGGAGGAGAAGGATTAACTAGGATAAGGAAGTTCACTGGAGGCAGGGAGGTCAACGGTATAACTATCTATTTTGCCGGGAAACCTGTGTGTGAAAAACATTTGAAATGGGATGAATATTCGCTTTCAATCCATGAATTGTATAAAGAACTAGGTTTTAAGAAAAAGAAGGGCAAGGAGGATATAAAGTGTAAATACTGTAAACAAGAGGCTAAGTATTTCACGTTGGCAATGCCTAAAGCTAGTGCGTTAATAGCTCTAGCTTGCGAAACGGTAGGCAAGAAACCTAACTCCCTCCTCAAGATTTACGCTAATTTGTCGCGAGTTTTACACCCTTACGGGTTTACGGATTTGCCCAAAGAGAAAGTTTTTACCGTGTGGGCTAGGGATCTTTTAATGATATTGTTAGAAATCAATCAACTCCTTTTCCCTTGCGACTTCAAACATAGCACCGGAAGCGGTAATAACGGGAAGTCTGCCTTCCATTTCCTGAAGTATTGGAAGAGTAGAAAGAATGGTACAAGCGATGTAAACGGCATCAGCTGAAGACTGTTGAGCTACCTTAACGGCTTGTAACGTGAGTTCATGCGGTGTAGAAGCTATTTCCTTCCCTCCAGTCCTTCCGAGGGCTATTGAACCAATCACTTCGAATCCGAAATCTTTAAGCCACTTTATTTCGTAGTCATGCCTCCTCTGGTTATAAGGTGTGACCAAGTAGATTTTTTTAGCTTCTAACTCCCTGAGCCTAGTTATAATCGCTTCCGTTGCGATTATCGTCGGTTTGGAGAAGAACTTCCTCATTCTTTCCCACTGATTTTTGAAGAAGACTCCGTAAGATCTAGCATAGAAGATCACGTCGCTCTTTTCGACTTCGTGTTTGATCTGGCTTAATTCTTTATACATCCTTTCCATTTCGTCCTTCCTTATACCGTGCCCGGGGTAGAACTTCATATTAAAGATATTAAACCTCCCGGGGTAGAGGTAATTAACGTCCCTTGGTAATGTCGGGTTTTCTTCAGATATTATCAGGGAAGCCGTCTTAGGCATAGTTATTCGCCTTAACCCACTCTGTTATTATCTTCCAGATCTCGTTGTAGTGTTGTCCTAGAGGCGAATGCTTCATTCCTTTTATTATATATAATTGACATTTACCTCCGTATTTACGTATCTCATCGCACAAAATAATCGAGTGCTCTTTCAATACTACGTCGTCATTCTCTCCGTGTATTAACAGCGCATTTTTAATTCTGTCAGCGTACTTTAACGGGTACCACTCAAACTCCTCCTCAGGTAAGTTCTTTATGTCCTCGTATATCTTACGTTGAATAGTGCCGGGTGGGAATTTCGAAAGGTATTCCTTTTGTTTTCTCCTATCCGAGGGGGCGGAAACTGCTATGGCACTTTTTCCCTTTAAAGCCGCAGCAATTAGAGCTACTAAGCCTCCTCTAGAATGACCAGCGATTAGGTCAAAGTCGTAAGTTAAAGCTTTTTGAACACCTTCTTTAGCCTCGATCTCGAACTCAGGTATTAATACTTCTCCGAATTGGCGCAAAGGTTTTGCTAACCATTCTACTTTCTCTGGCGACGATCCTTTACCGTGTAAGACTAGGGATTTCATAGAGTTTACACTACATCTCGAAATTAAAAAATCAAGTTTTCGACACTCTATCCATGAATTCCTTCTCGTTTACAATAACTCTCTCGTGAATTCCTTCCCCTATTTTGACGTCTTTATAATATGCTTCGACCTTAAATTTTAACCTCCTCTTGTTTATCTCAATAAGAGTTGATTTCACTCTTACTTCGCCCCCTACTGGTGCAGGTGCTAAGTGTTTTATGTCTACGTGATAACCTACAGTAGTCAGTCCTTGTTCCAGGTGTTTTTGAGATAGAGTGAAAGAAACGTCTTCCATAAAGCCTATCATACATGGAGTGGAAAGGACGTAAACAGCACCGCTAGAGATTGATGATGCAGAATGTTCTGGAAGAACTTTAAATACTTTTTCTAGTGTCTCTCCTACTTGCATACAATATTTATAGTCATTAAGCCAAATATTTTTTATGATAGTTAGTGCACCATTTGCCGGACCGGTATCGTTTCCTCTATTGGTTTATAAAGTATTGAGCGGCGGAAAGTCCTCATTCGAGTTAAGAAACAGTTGTGAAAATCCTCAACTTAGTGAAGTAGTTCTCGACTCAATAACTAACGTGGCGAAACTTAATGTAAAGGGCTATTCGATAGTTGCGGGAGTTTACATCAGGATGTACTCTTTAATAGGAGATAAGACTAAGAGGCCTTCAAAGATCTTCACGATCAAGCAAGGGACTCTAGCAGATTATAATGCAAGGCTTTACGCTGTTATAAGAGGAATTGATGAGGTAATTAACACTACTGCAGATGAGGCTGTGAAAATGGCTGAAGCTGGAAAAGGAATAGGTCTTGTAGGGATAGAAGTTAAATTAGGGGAGATCTTTGAAGACGAGATGAAGACGTTAGGTTACTTAGTACCCCAATGCGTAATTTATGCAAAAATTAATGCCTCTGAAGTTCTCAAAGCTTATTCAGAGGGCATAAAAATGATTAGGGAAAAACCGGAAGAAGCTGCAATGATAATTTCTTCTGCTAGTAAGTACTATTCGTTGGATATTATGAGGAAGATAATAGGCATTTATTCACATATGCTAACAACTTCCAGGGAAGAACTGGAAAAGGCAATAAGAGTTTATAGTGTTGTTGAACCAAACGTGAGGGATCTGAAAATTGAAGCTAAATAAAGACGTTGAAGTTATCCCGGGAAGTCCTAACACCCTTGTTTACCAAGGAAGAGTGGTGGTTGATCAAGGAGGGAAAAACGCTAACTTGACACTGAACGCTGAAGTTCAACTTGCAACCCATGGGCACGCAGATCACATTGCCGGGTTACTAGATAAAAATGCGAAAATTAAGTATCTACCTAAAGAAGACTACTGGTCTCTGACTTTAATGGGTAGGAGGTGTATGATTTACGGCTTTAGTTCTAAGGAAGATAAATACTTTACTTTTGATCTGGTTAAAGAGGATTTAAGGGATGAGTTCAGTGAAACTGAGGTAGAAAAGGTTAAATTGCAGGGGCACACGCCGGGTCAAGTTGGTTATATCTTAGGGGGAGTTCTTTACGCGGGTGATTCCTTTTTCGGCCAAAAGGTCTTAGAGTCTTTCGGCGTACCTTTCTACAGCGACTTTTGGAAGGCTATGGACACACTTGAGTCCTTAAAGGAGATAATAAAAAGTGTAGAACAAGTAGTTATCTCTCATGGTCCCGTGTATAACAATAGAAAGAAAATGGAGGAATTATTAGATTTTAATATACAATTTAATCTGAAGCTTGTTCAAAAAATTAAGGAATTGATAACCAATAAAGAGAGGACGGCAGAGGAAGTGACTTACTTAGTTTCAGGATCTAAAGAGATCACAAACATAATGCTAAATTCCGTAACAGTGAAGAGCATATTGATGGGGATAGCAAATGAAGTGAAAGTGAGTGAAAAAGGGATCGTGTATGCTTACAGATCACCTTGAAGTTTGGAGTTAGCTATGTTAATAATCTTCTGAAGTTTATCTGGGCCTAAATCTTTGTGTTTTTGCTTAAATTCCTCTAAAGTTTCCTTCTTTTCAGTGAAGACTTTAACCAGTAGTTCGGTAGCCAGTTGTTGAGAGAATTCAGCGTTCCCTACTATTTTGTTTATTTCGTCAGCTAACTCGTCAACGGTACAAATGGACTTCTTTGCTTCCACTTTATTACCGACCTTAAATTTCCAACCCATAATAAAGGAATAATCAGTACGCATAATTAAGTTTAAGTTATTACGTATGTTTATAATTCAAAGTAAAATTAATGTATAGTTATTCTTAATAAGATGTAACATTTATTACTATATATCATGTCTTTGGAAGATGTTCTAGCCCAAACGCTTTATAAAGCATACCAAGAGAGGAAATCTGTTAAACCCTTCGAAGTGACTATGGCCCAAGCAAAAAGGGTCTTTAACGTGTTTTCTTCGATGCTAGTTCAATCAGAGGGATTTGGCGGATATAAAATATCCCTCACTACTGAAGAAACGCTCAAACGTTTCGGTTCCACTGAACCGTTATACGGGATATTAACTAAACCAATGATTGAAACTGATAGCGAAGTGGAGTTATGGTTCGAGAATCATATGGCTGAGGTCGAAATTGTCTTCGAGATGGATCATTGCACTGTTGAATCTTATCCAACTTGTGTAAACGGTGTCTACCTCGGTATTGAATTACCCGCTACGAGGTTTGACACTTGGAATCTGAAGGCTTACCAGATCTTAGCAGATGATAGTGCTGCTGGTAGGTTATTCGTCGGGGAAGGTATTAAACTTCCCTACAACGAGGAAGTGGAGCTTTACCTTAACGGTCATAAAGTAGGCAAGGGCAGACCTAGATATGTTTACGGAACTGTAGATGATATGGTGAAGTGGTTATTGAGGAGGGTAGGTTACATAAACGGTTATGTATCTTCAGGAGTGTTTGTAGGACCCATCAACGTTAAAAAGGGAGATAGGTTAAGAGTTAAAAGTGGAAGTTTAGAGTATGAAGTTAGGTTATCCTGAGTTGGGAAATAATTTAATAATATCTAAGCTCTAAGTCCCCTTAATGCCCAACCGAGTAGGAAGTGTTAATGAAAAGATATTGAGGATAATTGTAGGTGTTTCAGCAGCAACATGGTCTATACTTCATCTAATAGTAGGTTATGGTGCTGCAGTAATAGCTTCGAGTGTTGTAGGTCATGCGTCTTTAATCTTTGCTATATATTCAGAGTATTTCGGTTTTAACGCAGCTTTGTATTTGTTTGCATCATACGAGATATTTACGAATACAAGAAAACTTCTTCTTCCTTTCTTTATTTTATTCATATTTAATACATTTTTAGTAATTTATACCCACGTTGATAAATCTCCATTACTAGGCAAACCATTGCCTATCATTCCAGAAGTGTATCCTGCTATCTTACTCGATATTATATTACTGATTGGAACTGGAATATTATTGATGAAGAATTATGTGGGTTAATGAACATTTACCATATTCATCAAATGTTTATAAATTATTATCGAAAGCAGAGCTCTTCATACCCTTAACATGGCATTTTCATCTCTTTGAAAAGAAGAGTGAAAATGAATACATAGTATTCTTATACCCGTTTGAAACAGTAAAAAATGTAAAAGTTGGAGAAGAGTTACAAAAATTTGATCTTACAATATCTACTTCAAGTGAGGGAATTAAGTATCTTCTAGAAGATACTAGGGGAAAGATTAAGTACACTTTTATCGTATCGTCTAGCGTTACCTCAAGAACTTTAAACGTGATGGTTGGTGTGGAGAAGAAAGGTCTTTTTACTTCGATTCCAATAGAACCGAGACATATATTAGAACATCTGTCTTATAATTTAAAATTCCTTAGAAACGAATAACTTTTCTATAGTTTTCATTATATGTTTAAATTTGAAATTAAAAAAATTAACTGCTTGAATTAGAGTAGTACATCATATTATAGAAATATCCGATGAATGGGTCGTATACGAATCCTTGTACATATGGCTGTACAAAGTAGTAAGTGCTTGGAACCGGTAACCATACGTAAGGTGCTTCGTGGTATATAATGTTATATGCTTGTGCTACCATCTGTTCTTGCTCTGTCGTATTAGTTATAAACGGTAAAGTCTGATACATTGTCTGCAAGGTCGAAATATTTACCCATGCTAAATTGCCAGATATTCCTCCAAATTGCACGTCTGTTAATGGCATTAATTGTTGGAATACTGGATCAGGCCAGTCTGGGAACCATCCCAAGTTAACCATAACCGGCGTTCCGTTAGGAGTTGTCCAGCTATCTGTTACTGACGGTAGAACGAACTTGGTAGATATGCTTATTCCTATTTGCTGTAAATCCTGAGTTATTATCGTAAGCTCTTTTTGCTCTAATAAATTAACTGGTGCTAATGAATATATGTCTAACGTAGGTAATTGTTGACCATTCGGGTTTCCTATTACCGTACCATTAGGTAAGACTACGTAAAAGTCTCCCTGATATCCAGCCTCGTTTAGGTATTTAATTGCTAATGCTGGGTTGTAAGTATATTCACTTAGGTTGTCTGGATTATAATAGCCAGGGAATTGGGGGGAAATTGGCCCTAAATACTCAATTGCTAAATCTTGTCCTTGATAACTGAATATGCTTAGTAATTGCTGGTAGTTAATTGCATACTCTATCGCTAGTCTAAAGTCGGTTATGTTAGTGGGGAACTTCATCATATTCATCGAGATGTATAGGACTCCAGGTTCAGATCCGAAGTTTCTGAAAGTCTCGTTAATTGGCATTGAGTTGTAGGGGCTTTGATTAAGTATCTGGTATATGTAAGGTATGCTCACATAGCTCATCTGAGCCTTGTTAGTGAGGAAGTCCTCTACTCTTTGTTCATGGGATAGACCGTAGTTTATCTCTATTACAGGTATATGAGCGGGCTGTGCAACAGCCGGTATATTAGATACGTTTTGAGCCCAATAGTGTGGGTTTTTATCTAAGACTATCGTGCTGAAACCACTGGTAACTTTTACTATAACGTATGGACCAGTCCCGTTCATACCATTTTCATCTAGATAAGCGTTAGGTGAGTTAGGCTGTACACCCCCGTGTTCATCAACGAATACTGGGTTCACTATGGCACCCCACCATGAAGCAATGTCGTAAAGGAAGAATTTGTATGGAGCTAACACGTTGATCTGGACTTCATAAGGTCCTTTAACAACGACAGCCTGATATGGGTACTCCATTATCTTCTGAATAGTTGCGTTATTGGCATTAAAGTGGGACAGTATAGAAGCCAATATAAGAGCTGTTAGGGTATAGTTTTTCGCAGTGGGTAAACCAGTAGCATTTTGAATTGCATTATTAACTCCCCAAGGAATTGCATAACCAGTCTGTCCGTAAACCGTAGAGTTGAATAATAGTCCTATATAATTAGCAACTCCTGGCCCTTGACCCATTAGTATAGTCCTATAAAACGAGAACCATACGGTTGAAGCATTTACTTGTACTCCATCTGGGAAGTATACTCCTTGTCTAATAAAGAATGTATAGTTCTCGTAGTTTGTTGTAGTATAGTTTTGTGCTATTACTGGAACTACTTGATGGAAGTTGCTTCCGTTGAACTCGACTAGCTCTTGGAATAAGGCTGTGAACAATGGACCGTCTTGTACATAGAAACCTGTAGCGGGGTCTAAAGCGTCTGGTGTAGCAACTTGAGAGTCATCAATTAGTACACTTGTATTTGGTGGCGAAAGTGTAACCATTGTCGGTGAGGTTGATGTTGTTGTGCTTACTGATGTGCTAACCGACGTTGTAGTTGTAGAAGTAGTAGTACTGGTAGATACCGTAGTTGTAAATGTAGTGCTAGGATGTCGCGTTGTTAAAAATATTCCAGCTGCTATTGCTATAATTAAAATTACCATTATTATTCCTATGATAGCAGTTTTTGAAAGACCTAACTTCTTTTTACTTTTCATAGTAATCAGTATAAGCATCTTTTTAACTAGTAATTAACTTTTTCGTTAGTTTTCATATACTATGCGAAAATTTAATAAACAATTTAAGGGATTTATGTTTATGCTGACGGATTATATAAAATTTGCTATAAAGAGAATGATAAACGGCTTTATCGCCATACTCTTATTGATCTTTTTCGTGTTCGTCCTCATCCATGCAGCAGCACCAAATCCTGCACAGCTAGCCCGAATATATGCTGGTAACCCCCATGCCCCTCCCGTGGAGATTCAACAAATAATAAAGGAATATGGGTTGGACGAACCACTTTACGTCCAGTTCGTGAACTATCTCAAAGATATATTATCTGGAAACTGGGGTGTAGATCCTATATATAAGACTTCAGAACTGTCGTTATTAATTCCTAAACTTGCTATAAGTCTTCAGATAGTGATACCCGGTGATATTTTAGCGGCAATCCTCGGACTACTCAGTGGGGCAGTGGCAGCATCATCAAGGGGGACATGGAAGGACAAAACAATTAAAGGGTTATATATTACAACGTGGGCCTCCCCTCCCTTCTTCATTGCAATTGTTTTGCAACTAGTGATAGCTTACTATCTAAATTTGTTACCTGCAGGGGAACCGGTAAATGAGTTGCTCACTTGTCCGCCCCACTATACAGACTTTCCAATACTTAACGCGTTAATTGATAGAGACTGGACGTTCTTTGTATCCGCTGTTAGACATGCAATACTACCCTCCTTAAGTATTGCTATAATTACGTTCGGCTTGTTCACAAGAGTAACTAGGGCTACAATGATAGACTCTATGGAATCGGATTACACTAAACTAGCCTTAGCTAAAGGTCTCACAAGACGTTATGTAGTATATAAGATTGCGTTAAGGAATAGTCTAATTCCAGTAATAACCCTAATAGCGCTCTTCTTTGGCTATTCAGTAGCTGGGGCGGTTCTGGTTGAAGACATTTTCAGTTATCAGGGCATAGGATATTACATAACTCAAGCAATAGAGAACCTAGATTATATTGCTGTTCTAGACTTTACAATTATAGTCGGAATTGCTGTAATAGTAGCCAACTTTGTAGCGGATCTTCTTTACGGTATATTAGACCCGCGGGTGAAGGTTCAATGAACTTCAGAAAGGAGTGGAGAAGATTTGTTATAATAGCATTAGCTCTTTACCTTTTAATAAACATAGGAGTGTACCTACATTATGCAAACAAAGGAACACTACAATCCGTTCATTTCGACATATTATCATTAGTTCCTTACGTCCTGTTCTCGACCTTCAGTATAACGATCTCAGTAGCTATATTGGCGCTAGTTTTCTTTTTGACGAATAAGACAGTAAGGCTAGTTTTGAGAAGTAAACCTGCACTAGTAGCTTTCATAATTCTTTTCGCTTATTACATATGGTCTTTATTTGAGGGACTGTTGGAGTACGCCTCGGGACAAATACTTTACGTAAGACTTTCATATATGTTCTTACCTTATAATCCGTTCCAGTACAACTCGTCAACGGCTCTTCTACCTCCGTCATTTGCGCATCCTTTCGGCACTAACTCTAACGGAGAGGACATTTTATCAAGAGTTTTGTATGCAACTCCTTCTGATGCTGAGATTTCCACGATTATAGTATTATCAGCTATATCAATAGGGGGAGTGATAGGAATATTATCTGGGTATTTTGGTGGTATTGTTGATGAAGTACTAATGAGAATAACTGATGTGTTTCTGGCAGTACCGGGTTTGATTTTAGTTATAGCAGTTAGTGTCTTATTGGGAGAGTCTTTTACTAGTGCAATAATAGGCTTAATGGTACCGTGGTGGGCTACTTATGCAAGGCTTTTCAGGAGCCAAACGTTAGTAGTCAAAAATATGCAATATATTGACGCAGCAAAACTTCTTGGTCTAGGTAGGTTGAAGATTCTCACGAAGCACGTTGTCCATAATGTAATAGATGCTGTTCTAGCCTATGCTGCTCTTGACTTCGGTAACGTGATCTTGACGTACGCGACTTTAACGTTTTTGGGAATCGGATTGCTCAATCCTAACACTCCAGAATGGGGCTCAATGGTGTCTCACGGAGTTGAAGAATTACCGCAAGCGTGGTGGTATCCAGTATTTCCATCTCTAGTTATTGTGATCATTGTAACCAGTTTTATATTACTTGGAGACAGAATTCAAGACGTAATCTCTGGGAGGGTGGTTTATTGAGCTTACTAGAAGTTAATGATTTGAGTGTGGGATATAAGGCGTTAGCAGGTAAGTTTACAGTACTTCATAATATTAACTTCTCGCTAGAGGAAGGAGAAATTGTAGGAATAGTTGGAGAATCTGGTTCTGGAAAGAGCACTTTTGGTCACGCTATCATAAGGTTATTACCTCCTAATTCATTTATAGAAAAAGGCTCGATAATATTTCAGGGTAAAGACCTCGTGAAATTGAATGAAAAGGAGATGACTAAGGTAAGAGGAACTGGTATATTCATGATCCTTCAAAATCCCCTTAATAGTCTGAATCCAGTAAAAAGAATAGGAGATCAGTTATTAGAAGCTGTAAAAGTCAAGAAGCCTGGAGTAGATGAAAAAGAGGCTAATGAAATTGTACTAAACGCGGTAAAAGACGTAAGGTTACCTGATCCTGAGGAGATCATAAAGAAATACCCTCATCAACTTTCTGGCGGTCAAATTCAGAGGGTCGTAATAGCGATGGCTCTAATATTGAGACCTAAGATCCTGATTGCAGACGAGCCTACTTCAGCTTTGGACGTAACTATTCAAGCTCAGATAGTAAAATTGTTTAAACAGTTACGGGATGAAGAGAAGATCTCTATAATCTTTATATCTCATGATATATCGTTAGTCTACGCTATAGCTGACAGACTGGTAGTGATGTATGCAGGAAGAATAATGGAGGATGGAAACATAGAAGATGTGATAAAAAGTCCTTTGCATCCTTATACTCAGGGTTTAATATCAAGTATACCATCTATAACTAAGAAAGACGGAGGACTTAAAGCAATTGAAGGTTCTCCTCCTTCCTTTTTAGTCTTACCGATGGGGTGTAAGTTTAACCCTAGATGTGATAGGGTGATGGAGAAATGTAAGATGAAAGAACCAGAGTTGGTTGAAGTAAAAGGGCGAAAGGTGAGGTGCTGGTTATATGAGTAAAGAGGTTATATATGAAGTGAGGCATTTAAAGAAGTATTTTGAGATAAAAAAGGTTGGGCTAATAGAAAAACTCTTCCGCGAGAAACCTATTTACGTAAAAGCTCTTGACGATATTAGCCTTGAGATTTATAGCGGTGAAGTATTGGGAGTTGTAGGTGAGTCGGGTTCTGGTAAAACAACATTAGGAAGGATTTTAGCCACATTAGACCTTCCTACGTCGGGGGAAATATACTTTAAAGGGGAAAGAGTAACTAAGGAGAATTTGTCCAAAATTAGAGGAAAAGTACAGATGGTCTTTCAGAATCCGGCATCGAGCTTAGATCCCAGAATGAAAATCTTAGATATTCTCTTGGAGGCCTCACGTAGACTACCAAAAGAGGAAAGGCTGAAAGCGGTTAGAAACACTTTAGAAGAAGTGGGACTTGATTATGAATACGTAGCAAATAAGTATCCTAGAGAGCTATCAGGTGGGCAATTACAGAGAGTGGCTATCGCTAGGGCTATAATCACGTCTCCTGAATTTATAGTGTTGGATGAACCTACCTCCGCCTTAGATGTTTCAGTTCAAGCTCAAATATTGAATCTTCTGGTTAAACTACAGAGGGAGAAAAACATAACGTATATGTTTATTACGCATAATATAAGTGTGGCGAAATTCATTTCCGACAGGGTAGCAGTCTTATATGCAGGGAAGTTGGTTGAAATAGGGCAAGTAGAGGAAGTAATATCTTCACCTAAACATCCCTATACTCAAAGCTTGATTTCTTCAGTGCCAACATTGTCTAAGAAGGCACTAACTCCGCCTTCTGGTGAAGTACCTTCGCTAATTAATCCTCCTCCGGCTTGTAGATTTAATCCAAGATGTCCTTATGCAATGGATATTTGCAAAAAAGAGGAGCCTCCACTTTTCGAGATTGGTGGTAGAAAAGTAGCATGTTGGTTGTTAGACCAAAAATCTCAAAAACAATAGTTAAAGGGACATTTTTAATTCTGATTTTTTCTATTTTTTTGAATGTAAGCAAGATAGAGAATTTTATTGCATTCTTACTGATCTCCTTTTCTCTCTTACTGTCTTATTCTTCGCTTAAGTATTTAAATTACTATGAAATAGGGGAGACGTATATAGTTGTTCATAACCTTCTCTCTACAAAGAGGATAGAATATAGTGAAATCGAGGATGGATTTCTATCCCAAGGTCTATTAGCACGAAAGTTTAATTGTGGTTCTATATACATAGTTTTAAAGGGAGGAAAAGGAGTAGAGATCCTCAAAGATATACCGGAGCCTGAGAAGATAGAGGAAGTAATAAAGCAAAGAATTATATAAAGCATGTAGTTATAGGAAAATCGCTAGTAATTATATAAATCAATAGATTTTCATTAAGTGATTTTAGTAATAAGAAAATATGTAATAATTCATGCGAAAATTTATATACCTTATTTCATTCATTTTGCCTATGGATTTATATAGAGTTAGCAAGATGCTGATTTATCTCGGCGCGCTACCTATAATCCTCTACGTGATAAAGGGGGGTTCATTCACATTAGGGGTCTCGTTTATTCCACCTATCGTAGCTCTCGGAATAAGACCTAGCTATAGAACCTTAGGGATAGGTCTTATTCTGTCAGGTTTAGTGTTTACTCTTCTCGTCTCCGGTGTTAACGTTATCGGACTACTCGTTCCCATCTTAGGACTAATCTCCTCTGTTCTCTCGTTCAAGAATAGGCTCTCTCCTCTAATAGGTTTTGCAGTTGTTGTTTTACTCTCTGTGTTATTTAACGGTTTCTTACCGGTATCTTTATTGGTATCCGCTGGGCTAATATTATCAGTCTATAATAGACCTTTTGACCCAAGTGGGGTTTTCACTTTAGCTATTCCTTACTTTGTTACTCAAGTTCTGTTTCTAGCTTTCTACTCCACATATATCTCTCCTTCTCTTTGGGCGTTAAACCTCTTTGGAGCCCTGAGCAAGTATGCTTACCTTGCATATGCTGTAGTAATTATCACGTTTGTACTCTATCTAATGAGAAAGGATTACTTAATGCACGAGTACATTAATGTTATCATATCGATTGTAAGTGTCACTGTAGGAAGTGCGGTAGCGTATTTATTTGTCTCACCTATATCCATAATGTTCGGTCTTTCCGGCTCGATTAGTACGAGTTTTGTTTTTTCACAGCAGGATTTAGCTAATGTCATCATAGAAGCGTTTAAGAGAAACGATTTAAGGTTGGCTGAAAGAGTTTCTTTCATATATGAGGGTGACCTAACAGAAGTGTATAAGAAGTTGGTCGATATGAAGTTATGTATCGCTGTAGTTAAGTTACCGGAATTTCGTCCTTATAAGATTAATTATTTAGAAGTGGATTACAAGAAAGTAGCTGAATGCTTCTTTGAGTTGAAACAAGTCCCGACGAAAGACGTGGTTAATTATCTAAGGTTTGTAAAGGAAAAAGACGTCAACCTAGCTGAAAAAGTAGGTGAGTTAGCTTTAGACATTTCTCCTTCGCCTAAACTGGTTAATATAATGAAAGAAATAGAAGTTTTAAAACTAGAGTACTTAAAATATAATTGGGATCCAGAAGTATGGATAGGGAAGGAACTTTACGGGTATAAGATAACATCTTATTTAGGTAAAGGAGGTTCAGCCTACGTCTTAGTAGGTGAAAAAGATAGTAAAAAATACGCAATTAAAATTCCTATACTTATGCCTCCATCTACATCTAGCGCGAGTTATTATGACTTCGTAAACGAGTACTCACAGCTGAGGGACTTGTCTAACAGAAGCGAGAACATAGTTAGGTTCGTCGACGCGAAGATAGATTCTTTCAGCTTGAAAAAGATTCTTTCAGGTGACGTGTTGTCCTATATGAAAGAACCACCGATCTTGGTTATGGAGTATATGGAAGGAGGTAGTGCTAAATCCCTTATGGGCGATAATAACGTATATTATTCCGACCAATGGTGGAAGATAGTAGCGTTAATAGGCTATGAAATCGCTAAAGCATTAAAATCTATCCACGAAATGGGCTTCGTACATCTGGATGTAAAACCATCAAATATTTTGTTCTCAAAGTATCCGGGGAGGACAGGTAAAGAGGTCTTCGAAAATCTAATTAAGGGAGAAGTAAAAGTTAAGCTAAGCGATTTAGGTTCAGCTAGAAAGAGAGGCGAGAGGTTCATACAATATACTCCCGAATATTGCCCTTTAGATCAGGTAGAGGCTTTATTTAGAGACAAAGGGGCGGAGTTCTACATGGATATATATTCTCTTGGAGCTACAATGTATTCTCTACTGACTAGACAACCCTTTAATCCTAGGGAAGTGATAAACTTCATTAATGACGCTGAGCAGCTTTACAAAGAAAATAAGGATCCAATGCCTTCTATCCAAAAGGCAAAAGAGTTCTACGTGAAATTCCATGAAATTCTAACCGTTGAGGAGAACGTAGACAAACGTTTAATAGAGTTGATAAGACAGATGACTTCTCCAGATCCCGAAAAAAGACCCTCAGCTTTAGAAGTATATAAAAGGCTAGGTGAGATAATTAATAACAATGAAGGAAATACTAGTACCCGATGAAGTTTACGCCTACCTTGAAAAGATAGGTGAGCAGGAGAGGGCTTCAGTTAGTGACATAGTCGTTAAATTAGTACTTAATATAATGTCTCAAGAAGAGAAGGTTAAGGCACTTCAGGCAATAAGTAAGGAGTACATAATCCGAGGGAGAGAGTTAGAAGAAAAAGGTGCTCTAGTCGAATCAGGAGAGATGTATTGGAGGGGGCTAGCGTTTCTTATGCAAACTATTGCTATAAAGCTCGGATTTGAAATTACAAGTTATCAAGATTATTTCTCGCTTATAGATTATCTTTCCTATAAGCTTAATGACGGAGAGATAGTCAAACTCTTTGTTAATAGTGAGAGACTTCACGGAGAATACCATCCAAGACCACAAGGTGAGTCTGAATTTAAGTTCAGGGTAGATAATCTCTTTAAGTTGATGAAAAAACTGGAAAAAATTGCAGAATTTTCAGATTAAAATACTAGGGTAAAAATTTTTAAAACGTTGAGAGTTTTAATATTTGTGAGATTAGTTCTACACCCGGAGAATCCCGATGATTTTCTTCCAAGATATATTTCAAAAGATGATATTGTTGTCGACTTAGGATGTGGACCAGGGTATTATTGTAAGACACTAGTCAAGTTAGCCAAGAAAGTGTACTGTATTGACGTGGACTGCATAGCACTTTCAATGGCTAAAGAGAGTGCACCTTCAGCTTCATTTCTGTGTGAATCAGCTGAAGAAATATCTCTCCCTAGCACTAGTGTAGATGTTGTTTTATTGGCTAACTCCTTTCATGACATGAGAAATAAGGAAAAAGTGGTAGAAGAGTTAAAGAGGATTTTAAAGGCTGGAGGGATAGTTATTATAGTGGATTGGAAAAAGGAACAAACTACTATGGGACCTCCCTTGAGTAAGAGGATGAGTGAGGTAGATTATCTAGCATTTTTCAAGGACTTTTCATTAGTTGAAAAATTCTCACCTAGCCCTTATCAATTCGGGCTGGTGCTTAAGCGATGATAAACTTTGAGATTTGTAAAGAAATAGACGATAGGGAAAAGGTATGGGATGTAGTTAAGGATGTAAAGAAGATTCCAGAGTTCTGGAAAGGGACGAGAGAGCTTAACGTGGAGGAGACAAGTCAAGGTATATATAAAGGGGATGTAAGTTTCGCTTTCCCATCTAAGGGAAAGGTGAAAATTGAGATCCGCGAGGGTGAAAAAAGAATTATCATCAACTACCTTAAAGGACCAGTTTTAGGAACTCATGAGATTTATATCACTGATACAAAACTTTGCTCTAAATGGAACATTAGGTTAACCTTTCCTTTTAGCCTTAGAGAAAGGTGGACTGAGGAACACTTTAAGAGTGGTACTCAACACGCCTTGGAGAGGATACTAAGCTATAGTATGCGATAATCTGGACTTAGCAAGTAAAACCAAATAATTCTATGAATTAACTTAAGTCTTTCTAGTTAGAATTTTTTACAACTGATTAGAAGAGATATACTAATTTACTATGACAGTTTTTACACTACTTTTATAAGAGAGAAGTCTCAATTTGTATAATAATGTCCTCACAAGCCAAATCAGAGTTTAACAAAAGAGATAATAGTCTATCTTTCGTTGATCTTTTCTTCATATCATTTGGGGGTCAAGCCCCGTTTATATCCCTCCTTACTTTCGGTACTGTGATGATAGCAGAAGCTGGTTTGGCTGGTCCTTTTGCCATGCTTATTGCAACTTTTGTAGTATTGTTTAACGGTCTGGTAGTGTATTTTTTATCGAAGAGGTATAAGAGAGGTGGAGGTTACTACGTTTACGCTCTATACTCCTTAACACCTAGATTGGGACTAAATACTGGTTGGACTTACCTTATTTATGCCTTATCTTACGGTGGGACACTCTTGGCTGGCGGTGCTTATGTTTTGTATACTATTCTCTCCAAGGTAACTGGTAATAGCTTGATCTTCCCTATTTCACAACAGTGGTTTTTAGCACTAGTAGTATGCGTTACCGCTTCCTCCTTAGTGATTTCAGGAGTAAAAGTTTCAGCTAAGTATGCAATGATCATGTCAATAGTTGAAATTATAGCAATAGCTGGTTTGGCTGTTTACTTTCTTTATGAATCTGGCTGGAGATTTTATAATCCGATTCCGAAATCCATCAATCCGGGAATTCTGGACGCCGTAGTTTTAGGTTTGGGAATACCTACGGGTTACGGGTCAATTGCGCCTTTAGGTGAAGAGGCTAAATCTAAGGAAATTGGTAAAGCTGCAATTGCTGTACTACTTTTTGGTGGCCTGATAGCTACGTTTTTCTTTTACTCGTTAGGCTCAATGGATTTCACGGGTAACTTAGTGGAATATTTACTCGGTAATTTCGGTTTTATCGTAGCTATATTGCTAGCTTTCGTAGCTTTAAATGACGGAACCTTAGGGGGAATGACCTATATCTTAGCTAACTCTAGAACTTTAAAGGCTATGGCTGAGGATAAGATATTTCCACAGATTTTAGCTAGGAAGAGAAATGATAAGCCGTTATATGCAGAGGTGACAATAGCTGGAACTTTTACTGCGTTAGTAGTTTTGTTAAGCTACTTCCTAGGGCTCTATGAGACTTTCCTTATACTGGGTTCCTTAGCTGGAATGTTCAATTTGTTCATCCACTTATCTGCAGATTTTTCCCTGATAAGAACTGCGTCTAAGAGACCCCGTAAACATAAGTTAGAAATTGTTATTGGCTTAATAGCGATAGTAATTAGCTTGTTTGTACTATTTTATTCGATACCAGGCTTTCAAGCATATATAGTCTATGCATTCATGGGTTGGATAATACTCGGATTCCTCTACGCTGAAGTAAGGGAAATGATTTCAGAGGATTATTTTGAAGACGAAAATTATCAGGGAAAAAGTAACAAGACATAATGAATTTTAAGCTGTAATTACAACTTTTCTTAATAGAGGCATCAGTTTTCTCAGCTTACTTAATTTAAATAGTACGGATGCGATGATCACGTTATATGAAAACGTCCACTGGCTTAAAATGGGGGTTAATATTCGGGGTTCTGTTTGCGGTTAGCTCAACGGCGTTATACTACACATTATTCATTTATCCACAACTACCTCAGTTACAACAATATTATTATCATGAAATACTTAATTCAACAAACGGAAATGTTACAGAAGCTACAAAATATAGTCAAGAACTTTCCATTTTTCTTCCTTTTAGTTTGCTATATCTAGACCTGATTTCGCTGGTTTCTGGTGGTCTTTTAGCCGGTTATCTTATCGCCAAGTTATGGAATAAAAGTCCTCATTGGTATATGAAGGGTCTTATGGGGGGTATTGCATCACTCATCGTGGTAACTTTTTTATTAGGTTTCATTGTAGCTTCTGTAGGAGGTACTATTATATATACAACCTCTTGTGTTCTCATGGGTCTAGCTGTCTCATATAGATTAAATAAACTAGAAAATAAGAGCATGCAGAAAGATTAAAAATGTTTAGATTTTTTAAACACCTTATGTTATCGAAAAAACAGATTGCCCTTTTATCCATAGGAACATCCTTGACTTTTTGGGATATTTTTAACGTTCCCTACATCGAAAATTATGCATCAAAACAGATAGGGGAGATCTCATCAACACTAATATTGTCAGCTGAAATGCTAGGCTACTTCTTAGGAGGAGTAATAAACGGTTATTTAGCAAGTAAATACGGAAGAAAGTTCGGGCTTCTCAATTCTATGACTCTAATCAGTATGGGCTCTCTACTGGGGTTTATCTCGCTTAACCTAGCAATGCTACTCGTGGCTGAACTTCTAATAGGTATAGGAATAGAGGGTGAAGTAGCTATAGTTCCATCTTATGTATCAGAAATGTCAAGCGCAGAATCAAGGGGGAAGAATGTCGGTTATACTACGATGAGCGGATTCTTAATGAGTTTAGTAGTAACTCCTATAGCTATTCTTTTAGGAGAGGATTTTTGGAGACTATTGTTTCTACCTAGTTTACTTTTGGCAGTAATAGCTCTCTTATTTAGGATAAAATTACCTGAGTCGGCATTATGGGAGAATAAAAGGTATGAGAGCCTTAGGTGGGACAAGGATGTAGTTATCTTCACATTGATTTGGTTTGCAAGTTATTTCACTGGTTATGCGTTATTCTCGACTCCAATCTTCTCACTAATATCAAGCCAAGGATATACTCCTTCTAATCTTTACTTCGGCTATATTCTATACGGAGACCCACTAGGAGTTGTTATTGCAAGTGTACTAAACGACCGTCTGCAGAGGAAGTACACTTCTTCATTGGCAAACCTACTATCGGCTATTCTTATGATAATTTGGCCTTTTTCGGGAATCATGTTTTTGCCGATAGGTTTTGCTATCATGTTCTTCCAAGGTTTTAAGTTTCCGACTATGTATGCGTATACTGCTGAAAACTTAGGAACTAAGATAAGGACTTTAGGCTATGGGATTGCCGACGGTATAGGTCACTTAGGAGGAGCTGTAGGGCCTATAGTCTTCGTGTTATTGCAGGATCACATAGGTCTAGCTTTCTCTACCGGTGTAGTAGGTATAGCGTCTGTAATATCGTCAATCTTAATAATGGTTTTCGGACAAATAACAAACAAGATACCCTTAGAGAAAATAAAGGGATGATGACGCTACCCAAGATGATCAGTGAATTAATAATTTGAGAGCCCCGGGCTGACTAACTTTAATTGAAATGTTTAAATTGTTTAAACATACATAAAAATAAAATTAACAATTCTTCAAATTTCTGATTAATTAGCATCTTGTGTAATTGTATCTTATGAAAAGAGTTATCGTCTCATGTATGGACTATAGACTCACTGATGAAATATTGAAGAGGACAGACAAAGACACGTTAATTTTCAGGAATGCTGGTGCAAATGTAAAGGAGTTCTTACAAAGGCTTAAGGAGATAAAGCCGGACGAGGTTATATACCTTCCTCATACGGATTGTGCTGCAATGAAGCTCGTCTTCAACGTCGTAAAGAAGGGCGAAAATGTAAGCGAAAACGTTAAGGAAAAGCTAGTGGATGTTTTCTCAGGGCAGAAGTTCGAGACCTTAGAGGAGTTAGAACAATTAAACGCGAAAATAAACGAAGAGATGTTAAAAAAGGAAGTGACTGAGAACGTCAAGACGGAGTTAATCGACGTAAAGAAGATACAGTGGCCACAGAAAAAGACGGAAGTGTACTTCTACCCTATTACGGCAAGGCCCACTGATAAAATCGGTGCGTATATCCTACAATCAACTTCAATAGACGACGTAAAGGCTGATATAGAAATAGCTAAAGATAAATTAGGTTTTAAAGAAATTTATGACTGTTCAAGCGGTAATTGTAAGAAGATCTAACTCGATATGGTCGAAAGAATATCTTTGATAATTTTTTCTAACTCTTCACGTGAGAGTTCTTTAGCCTCTATCTTTCCATCTTTGTTAATAGTTACTGTATATATTCCGTTGGAGTTTATGTAAAGGCTTACGCTATAATCCCCTTTCTTGACGAAGATTTCCTCTATCTCACCGTCGATATTTCTCGTGTATCTCTGCCTTATCTCGTAACCTTTAGAAATTCCCCTCACTTCGTGAGACTCTGTTAATATATCGTCCAATTGCGATCTGATACTCTCATGAATTCTCTTTACGTCTAAGCCGAATATGCTCATTTCTAACACTATCTATGACTTAATAGTAAAAACTTTTTCCTCAGCTCATCGATGAACTCACTAAGCCTACTCATATCGTTTATAGGTATCTCCGCGACTTCGTTAGAACTCGTGATCTTTATGATACCGTCATTATGTACCTCAACTACACCTGGTAACACGTTACCAGTAGCTTTGCCAGCGAGATTAATAAGAGCCTCAAGGGAATATAAAAGTTCCTCAATTAAATCCTTGGTATCAAGTTTAAGGTAGTGTGCAAGTGTAGAGAGGCTAACCTTAACTGAGTATATGAAGATATTGTTATAAAATAGTCTGGCAATACCAAAGTTTTTGTCTACGTCAAGTATGACCTTAAACTCTCCCAATTCTTCTACTCGGGGCAACTGGGTCCCATATTTGTGCATAAAATCCCTTTGTGCTCTCTCATCCACCTCTAAAGGGCTTTCCTTAAGAATATTCTTCACTACCTTAGGAGGTAGGTCATAGTAATCAGAAATTTTATTAACATCCACAGGGAAAATTTTTATTTCAGAGAGTTTATTAAATAGAGAATTAATGTCGTTTATGATTATCCCCCAAGCCTTTATCTTTACTTTGTCGTTTTCAGCCTCTACAACGGATCCCATTTTGACCTTTATAGGCGGGCTTAAGAATAGGGATTTTATGATCTCGTTCGCCTCTTCTACTGTTTTAGGCAGAGAGTTTACTTTTCCCTCAAACTCAACTTTTAATCCCTGAAAGTCCATGAAGCCTTTTACAGAATTTCCTTCGAACTCAGCAGTATAATTCCCCGTTATAACGGTTATCCTATTGCCGTTTTTAATCAGGTAAGTGCCTTTACTCATAGTGTATATTTTACTTACGTGGTTTAAAAACAATAATATAGGGTTCAGGCGGTCAAGCGTCCTCACCAATCAGTGCCGCGACACGTCCACATTATTTACACTAAACTTGAGACGATGAATAATATAAGGATTTTTCCAGTTAAAACAGTTTCCACGTTAAATTCTGTATCGATATACGTCTGACTGATATTATCATTATTAAAAATCTATTAATCATAGCAATACATAGTCGTAAATAGAACTATGAGATGTATATAGTCTAAATAGGATATTCTTATAAATTGTGATAGTGACTTTATATCGAGGAAGCATGGGTTTTAACGGTATAAGTGGTGCAGTAAATGAACCTGGAGAATTACCGTGGGAAGTTGTAGTAGGATATTTCGCCGTAGCTCTAGCAATAGTATATTTTATAGGTAAGAAATATGGAGGCTTAAAGGCGTTCACTACATTGGATCTCGTCTACATAGGTATAGGTGGAGCCTTCGCAATGGTATGGGAGTTCTACATAGGAAGCTTCATAGGAAGGTTCCTTCCCAGTACACCTTTTGTTAGTGTGGGTTTCTGGGGAAGACTAATAATAGTTTTCATAGTAGCGGGGTTGGTTAGAAAAGCCGGTGTAGGTATGCTAACGTTATTCATATATGATTTTCTAGGGGACTTATTTCACTATGGTTTCGGAGGAGAACCTATGTTTTTTATATACGAGACGTTAACGTACGGTCTTTTCGTTGATTTAATGATAGTGTTCGCTAAGGGAAAGATATTCGGTATTGGTTATACTCCAAAAGAAGTAGACCAACCATATGCTGTATCTGTGAGTAGAACAAATGTATTAGCTGCCTTAGAGGGCGGTATAGTCGGTGCTCTATGGGCACTGCCAGACCCATTGTTTTATGATGGTTTCTTCGGGCCATTCATATATGCATACGCTCCCAACTGGGGGAAAATAATATTTCATATTCAAGCATTCCTACCCGGAGATATTATAATGGGTATTATAGGCGGAATTCTAGCATATTACATAGCTAGGGCGGTGGGACAGTGAATGTAATAGAGCTAAGAAACGTGGAGGTGGTATATACAGGTAGAGCCAAACCGTCTCTGGTAGTTCATGATTTTCACGTAGAGGAAGGAGAGTCTATTTTGATAGTGGGTAAGTCTGGATCCGGTAAGTCGACACTTATAAACGTAATTAATGGCGTAATCCCTAATATGATTTCTGCTAATGTAAAAGGGGAAATAAACGTCTTTGGTAAGGATCCGAGGAAGACTCCTATTTTTGATATTGCAAAAGAAGTGGGGACAGTTTTACAAGACCCTGAAATGCAGGTTTTTAATCACAAGGTCATAGACGAAATTGCTTTCGGTCCGGAGAACCTGATGTTACCCCCCGAAGAGATAATGAACAGAGTGATCGAGACATCAAAGATCACTGGAGTTCACGAACTTTTAGATATGGAGACGATACAGCTTTCTGGAGGTGAGTTACAGAGGACAGTCATTGCTTCAGTTTTGGCCATGAACCCTAAGGCTTTGATTCTCGATGAACCCACCTCTAACATCGATCCTGAGGGAACGGCTCAGATTTTTTCCCTTGTAAAGAAGTTCAGGCGGGAGAAAAGGACGTTAATAATTGTTGAACATAAGTTGGAAAGGGTTTTACCTTATGTTGATAGAGTAGTTTTAGTAGAAAAAGGCAGGTTAGTTTTTGACGTTAAAAAAGAGGAGCTTTTCGATAAGGTTCACCTCTTAAGGGAGGCCGGGGTGGAAGTACCGGATTACTATTTACACTTAGGAACCCGTAAATCCCTTAAAGATTACGTTTATATACCTCCACCTAGGATGAAAGGGGACAGCACAATTTTATATGCAGAGGTGAAAGTTTGGGACAAGAAGTCAAGTAAGGTAATAGTAGACACGTCTTTATCCTTACGTAAGGGTGAAATAACCGCACTAATGGGTAAGAACGGTGCCGGAAAGTCTACTCTGTTAAAGGCGATCATGGGTATTTTAGACCGTATGTTGAAGTCAGAGGTAAAGTTGGTAGTAGAGGGAAAGGACTTGAGCAAATCGAGTATTATGGAAAGGGGTGCCTACATTGGATACTTACCTCAAAACTTTGACGTGATGTTTATAAAAAGAACGGTTGAAGACGAAGTGGCTTTTGCTATGAAAAATAGAGGTATTTATAGTAGGGAGAGGCTGGACGAGATTCTAAAGATGTTTTCTTTATACGAAATAAGGCGTGAAGACCCTTTAATGCTGTCGATGGGTCAGAGGAGGAGGGTGGCTATGGCTTCAGTTATTGCTTCTGGTTCTAAAGTACTTTTAATGGACGAACCCACGAGCGGACAAGACTGGTATCACAGAGAGATGTTTGGAAAAGAAGTTCAGTACCTGAGAGATAAGGGATTTTCCTTCCTAATAGTCACGCATGACTCAAGGTTCGTAGATAAGTTCTGTGATAGAGTGGTGGTTATGGAAAAGGGAAGGATAGTTGCTGACGATAAACCGGAGGAAATATTTTCCAAAGAAGGGCTTGGGATTCATCCTCCCACGGAGTATTTGGTGATGAAATATGGTTCCTTGGAATTTCCTTTATGAAAATCCCCTAACTCAAAACGTGATAAGTTGGTTTCTGTTCTTTTATGGTGTAGCATTACCTGTCGTAATAATAATTGGTGCGATAGGTCTTAGGGGTTTTATCGAGCTAACCAGGTTTGAGAGAGGAAGTACATTCCTTTATAAATTGAATCCGATTACAAAGTTGGTTTTCGGAGTTGCGGTTATGGCTGTTGCTTCAACTACTATATGGTGGATAGGTGCTCTACTAACTCTAGCTATACTTCCTCTTTATCTAACTCTTAATAACGGTCTTAAGAAATTCCTTTACGTAATACTCTTAGTGTTCTCTACAATTATAGGCTCTACGTGGGCGATAGCTCCTTATACTCCCACTAGCGTTCTCGAGTTGGTATTCCCTAATCCTTCATCTTACGAAACCGTATGGGTGTGGCCGAGTTATTTCACTTATATGGGTTACGAGCCTGTCCTCACTTTGCAAGCGCTGATTTACGGTCTTCAGATATCCTTTAGGGTTACGGCAACATTAGTCTCAGCACTTCTTTTAATTCTCACAACTACAACTTCTGACATCTTTAGGATGTTCACCAAGATGAAGGTCCCACTCCCCATTACATTCTCCGTTATGGTCGGTGTCAGGACCGTGCCTAAGATCTTCGAAGTTTTAGATACTTCCGTAAAGATGCAGTTACTTAGAGGGTTAAGTCATAATAAGCCAAGGATTCTAAGGGTATTTTATTACCTTTACGCCGGAATAATGGCTATAGTCCCGGCAATAGTGTACTTATTTAGGGGAGCAAAAACATTGGCAATTTCAGCCGATACTAGAGGTTTCAGGGCTTATCCCAGCAGGACGTCATTAGTTAATCTAACTTTTGGTAAACTGGATTATATTATGTTTGCAGTGATAGTGTTATTAATCATCGTTGATATTGTTGCAAATTTAACCGGTTTCGGTAGGACGATACCTTACGTAGGATTGTAAGTCTTTTTATTAGACAACTTTTTAAATTACCTTCAAAATATCTATTAGGTGTTTCGGATGAAATCTATAATTAGGAATTTGATCATGCTATCTTTCGTAGCATTAATTTTACTCTCTCCAATAGCTTCTTCAGAGACCCCTACTGCTACTCCTATAAAGCACGTCATTATCGTAATCGAAGAAAACCACTCTTTTGACAACTTGTTCGGTACATATCCCTTCGGATGGCCTCCTATAGTGAATAACATTACTCTATCTGTCATGTGGCCCGAAGGGCTTTACACCAATTATAGTCAGTTACAACAGTCTAAAAACGGAGTCCTGAGTTATATCACGGTACCCAACGTCCCTTGGTTTCCGTTAGCTGGTGTATCACATCCTTATTATGCTAATTCATGGGATACGGTAGACCCTTACGAAGGTTGGTCATCATATCACGGGGATTATTGGTTCGGAAAGCCGATAGGCTTTGTCTATTACTCTGGCCCTCAGTCTATGGCTTACTTTTCCTATCAGCAGGTAGGGATATTATGGGATTACGCTGAGGAATATGTTTTAGCAGATAATTACTACGCTCCGGTATTAGGGCTTACGGAGCCTAACAGGGTTGCTTACTTAACTGGCGCACCTCCTAACTTCTTTACCGATAGTGCTTCTAATGTAATTCCAATTAATCAGACAATATTCTATCAGCTAAGCTCTTACGGTATCTCGTGGGACTATTTCGTTTATGATTATCAGGGAGGTATTCCTTGGCCGTTAAACGCGTTTATAGGGATTCAACAATATCAATCCCACATTCACGGCCTAACTACGTTCTTTAACGACCTTAAGGACGGTGAACTACCGGCAGTAAGTTGGGTTATGTTAATCGGATGTAACGCTGACAAGTATGACATGCACCCGCCTTACAACGTCACTGAGGGTGCTGTCGAGCTTAGTAACATTATAAACCAAGTAATGGAGAGCCCTTATTGGAACTCAACAGTAATATTCATAACGTTTGACGAAGGAGGAGGTTATTACGACCAAATCACCCCGCCTTCGATTAACACAATGGGCTTAGGACAAAGGATTCCTTTGCTTATAATATCCCCTTATGCTAAAGAGGCATGGGTAGACAACTACACGCTTTCCGGTTATACTCTTCTGGGGTTTATAGACTATAATTGGCATCTACCATGGCTTACGAAGTGGGTAGAGAATAGTGATGTGGAAGGTATTTTACAAGCTTTCAACTTCTCTTCGAAGCCAAGGCCTCCAATAATTTTGACGCCTAATAACTGGACTTATCCAATACCTTTACAGTACCCGGTTCATTACGGTTATATAGCTAAGGTATCTCAAGGACAGTCTTACGCTCAAGTGTACCCAGCCCCTGCAATCTCATTCTTATTTCCCATAACATTTACGGGGTTTGCGTTGATAGTAACGTCATTTTTAATAAGGTCTAAGAGAAAGCTTCTACTAAATTTATCATTAGTTTTAATGATATTAGTTACCGGTATAGCTCTATACTATAACTCATCATTTGTGATGTATTCTTTCGTAGTTCACTACTATACATACTCGGGTCTAATAGGATTCTTAGCCGCGGGAGCACTAAGGTTGAGGTCTGGTAATAAGGTGGGAAGTAGTGGATATAAATGAGGTAGGTTTTTTAGCCTCTTTTATTCCCTCCTCTTTCGAAGGATTTGAAATGAGTATGTTTTGGAGCCTAGCGTCTTTGAAAGATAAAGCTAAAGCTAACATGGGTGTAATCAGTGGTATTTTGGTCGTTACACTAATGTTGTATTTAACTTTCATCATGCTACCTATTCTAGTGTCCGATATAACAGAATATTATATAAAACTCTTGTTAGGACTTCTACTCGTGTCTTTAGCCACCTACTTCCTTTATGAGGACGATTATCCTGAACCGAACAGTGCTTTCCTGCTCGCCTTTATCGGTATTGTAGCTGAGGGACTGGAAGTCGATATATTTTCTGTGAGTGCATGGATAATATCTGGTAGTGCGTTGGGATTGATAGGGGGTTTCCTGGGTTTCTTATGGAGTTTATTTGTGTTTAGGGATTTGTCTAAAAGGGTATCGAAAAAAGTACTGAAAGGATTAGCAGTTACAATACTGTATTCTGTTGGATTCGTTGTACTTACCAGTGGGTTAGTTTAAGTAACTTTTTAATGTTTTAACTTATTTGCCCATTTTGGCTGAACCGAAAGTTTAGATCTTATTTATAGTAAACAAACAATAAGGTCTTCACACTCGTTGAAGAATTAAAGGTAAACTAAAATCCGACTATGTGGTTAAAATGAACGATTAGCTTTGTGTAGGATGCTTGCATATAAAGGAAAAAGCAAGGAGGAGTTGAAAAATTATGTCTCTTGTCTCCTAAAGGCTGCAGAAAAGGATCCTATTACTGGCGATGTTCATGGTGACGGGTGGGGTATAGTCGTGTATAGCGATAGTGGAACCTTAATTCACTACAGAAGTAGTTTGCCGATCTTTTCTGATAATAAATTGTGGAAAATATTAGATATTTTGGAAGGTCAGATTTGGGTGATCATACACGCTAGATTAGCTTCGCAGAAAGAATTAGTCGACTCGAAGTTCTCACACCCTTACATAGAGTCTACCCCACATGAGCTACTCTATTTTGCTCACAATGGTAGTGTTGATAAGTTTTCTTTAGGGAAATATTTGGGAATAGACCCTCAGTTTATGGTCGACTCGGAACTCATAGGGAAATTTCTCGTCAGGGAAGGATTGAGTAAAGAGTCTATAGACAAATTGAAGGAGTTTACTAAGAGTGCACTAAACTTATTCATCCTGAGGATCCCTAGGGAGAAAGGCATACCGCAACTCCTCTACGTCAATTTTTACAACGAAGATTACGTGAAAAAGAAAGGTATACCTAGTAAGTATTATAAACTCTACCGAAAAGAGAACGTAGTGTTTTCTTCTTCCTTATCTTATTTCTGCGAAAGTGGAGACGAAGTGGTGTTCGGTTCATTAGGGGAACTGTAGATACCTTATGAATGCTCTATGTGAAAAAAGTTTATAGTATTATTTTTTGAAAGTGTATGTTATGAATATTATAAAGAGCTTTGATCATACTCGTCCGCCAAATAGAAAGTGGAGGAAGTTGAGGATCCCTATCGAGGGAATAAACGTATATACGTCGTCTGCATTTCTCGTTAATTATCCCACAAGTATGGACGAGCCCAGAGAATCCGAAATAGAGATCAATATTCCTGAAATCGTAAACCTTCCAAATGAATTCTATCTTGTCTTAAGAGATGTGGATTCCGACTCGGATCAAATGAGGTTATACTTTAAACTGGAGGGTCAAACGGAAGGTGTAGCACAAACAAGATCTATGAGGAAAATAAAACTTAAGAGACCCAATAATGAAACGAGGTATCACGTTGATATACAAGGGAAGAAATATTTGGTAGTTGTATCCTTCTACGTCCCGATTGTCATAAGGGAGAGCGGTACGCATACGTTTCTTTTTGAGTTGATGATGGAAAGTCCTAAGGAAAACAGGATAGAATTTATAGAAAGATTTTATATAATCCAAGACATAAGAGTGAAATATATTACGTCGAAAGTCTTTGATAATCAGTTCTATCAATCGATAGTAGGGAGTATATTAAGCTATGCATCAGGATATCCGCTAAATGTGTACAAATTTGAAAAAGGCGAACTTAAAGATATGGGTAAGACATTATACAGGCCTTGCAGAGTTTCTTACACGGGAAAGCGTGAGGAATTAACTTGTCTCAAAGCTTTGAGAGATGACTTAGATCGGTTGATAACAGAGTTAAAACCAAATAGACCGGACGAATACCTCATTTTAGTAGGAACCAAATCAATTACAGAGACGTTGGATAAGTCCTTTTCCGCTATATTCTTCGAAGAGCTTTTAGACTTCTTTACGGAGTTTGTCCCAGTTTATATTGTAGGTAAACAAGCTGAGTACGTAGGCGGAACAGAGAAATTATTCATAAATATGTTTGTAGCTCCGCCAGAAAGGACAAAGGAATATGTGAAAGACTATTTAGATATTATATCTAGAAAAGAATTTGTGAATGACGTTGGTTATATAAGGGTAGAAGATTTGACTCTTGTAAAACAAGGAGATTTTTACCTATTAATGACTCCTATAATCACGTTAGACTTTCTAAAAGAATTAATAGCAACAGTAAACAGAAACGAAACAGAGTCATCTTTATTATTATTGAAGAATTTTAAGGAATATCAAGTAAAGAAGATTAGAAAATATCAGTCAGAAATCCTAGAAAAATTATTAGGAAAGAAATTCAATTACGATACCCCTTCGTTTTATTTCTCAAAGGCAATATACGAACTTACGAGTTCGGATTGTCAGAATTCTCACTATTATATTCCTTTTAGCAGTCTTTTACTTCAACGTGAAGGTAGTTACTTGTTTTCAATACCTTTCGTGGAGGAACAGTTGGGGTGTAAAGTTTACTACGGATTAGGGGATCTATTTGTAAATATCCTTTTAGACGGCAGTTTAATCCTCTTAGGCGGGATTGAGAAAGCTATAAACACTGTTAGGAACATAATCGAACGAGTGAACGAGTTAGACATAGATATTGTTAAACAACTAGATGCTAGACACGAGTTTCTGATGAGGTTTCTTAATGACTTAATAGTAACAATTTTCTTTAACAATAAAACTCAGCCAAAGCCCGACGTAAGAAAAATAGCAGAACTCTCCATAAAAGCATTCGCAATCACCAGTGCTATGTTAAAGTACGATATGCACCGAGTTTATGCATTATTAGAAAGAATATGTTATAACCCTAGATCCTCGTTCACAAGAAATATTCTCAGGCTTGTATACGACGACAATAGAGAGAAGTTTATTTATGATCTTATTCTAACTTTAAGGGACGCTTATTTCATAAAATTATTGGAGGCAAACGGAATTAAAGTCAGTAGAAGTCACTTTTATCTTCTCGGTATAAATAAGGCTAACGTCACAAAGTCTGAGATAAAGAGTGCTACAACTAGTATGGAGGGATTAATCGATTTCTACTATAAACACTTAACAAGACACGGAAAGAGAGGTAAAGATGTAATGTTGCCTTTATTTAGGCAGTATATGCTAAACACGTTGATAAGAGGTCTGAGGCTCCCGCCTGAAAACGAGATACCGTCCAAATTTAACGCTGAGGAATTTGCATCAGTAATAAATGAGATCGATTGTGGCTTACCTTTTCCGGTTTCTTCTCAAAGTTCTCTCGGCGTGAAATCTACGGATTATGAGACTTTTAGGAATGTGGCTCTACCTATAATAATCTACGTGCCGGATAGAAATACAATAACAGTTAATAATAGGACGATAATAGTAACTAGAAAAAATTTTGAATTATTCTCATTTACCACACCCATCATAACTTTAGAAGACGGTTTCAGCTTAAGCCATCACGGTCACAAAATTACGGTAAAGGGGGAACAAGTCTATCTTGAGCATGAGGGGAACGAACACCCTGAAATTATAATAACGTTAAAGTTTCCCCAAGCTGAGGAAGTTGTAAAGCTTATAGATGATGAGAAGAAATTTGTAGAAAACTTTAACAAAATCTTTAACACTCATTATACTTCAGCCCTCACTATCATTAAAGACATCATAGACAACGCTAAGAGTCAAGGTTTGGCATTTATGTGTGCAAATATACAGCCTATGGTGAATCCGTCAGTAATCACTAGTAACAAGTTTAAGCCAGGCTCAATGAAGGTAGGACTTCTGACATTAGGCAGGAAAGATGAAAGGGACGCTGGCATTATATTGTAATCTGGTTTATCACGGAGAGTATTATATACCTTTACGTTTTTATAAACACTAAGTTAAGCTAAGAATTATGATTACGAAGGAACAACTATTGGCTGTTCTTCAGGAATTATATGACGGCAAACCCGTCGCCTTTTCTAAAATAAAAAAGAAGATAAAAGAGAGTCCTGAGACACTTGAGGAGCTTCTTAAGCAAATGGAAGGTGAGGGCTTGATAAGGAGATACGAAGTTGGAGGTGGTAAGGCTTACGAACCAGTTAAAACCGATCCGATAACTCAAATTCTTAATATGCTTAAGGAAATAAAGGAAGAGCTAAAGAGGTTAGAAGATCTGGTAAACGAGAAGTCTAAGATAGACTATTCCCTTTTTGACAAAATTTACGATGAAATAAAGGATAATTTAGGATATGCTTCCCTTCAATCAATAAGGGTTGAGTTGGGATTACCTAAGGAAGAATTTTACTCTAAGTTTAAGAACCATATAGAGTCTTTATATGACCTCATAGCAGGAGGTGAGGAGGGTTTAGTAAAGAAAGGTGTAGTTTACGGGATTATAAGAAAGAGGGGTAATGGGAAATGATATGCAATATACCTAAAGTAACTGTAACTACTTGGTCTTCCGATAAGATAGTATTAGCAGGCCCTACCTATAGGCAGTACTTAAATAAATCGTTAGAGATAATAAGCTCTAAGGACGTTGCGTCGATCATTGGACAACCTGGGATGGGAAAAACTACGATACTTAGGAAGGCTGAAGAGTCGTGTAAAGACAAAATGTTCACGTTCTTCCTTGATCTTGCCAGCAAAAACGAGATAGAAGACGAGTTCTGGAGTAAAGTAGACAAGTTTAAGCTTAGAGAGATAGTACTCCCGAAAATGGATAAGAAGAAGTACGGTTACACATTCTTTAAGAGGATTAGAGGCATAAAGTTTGAGAAGCATTTAGAGGGTCTTTGCGATAAACTGAATGACCCCTTGATCAGGTTATATTGCATAAATTACACGAGAGATTTCGACGGTATGCTTAAACTTATAGGGGATCTAAAGTCAGTAACTGACGTAGTGTTATTTATAGATGAAGTTAGAGACTCACACTTACCTAAAATTCATAGGCTTATAAATTCAGGCCTAGCTGTACCGGTCTTAATGGCTATACCTACAGATGCTTATAACAAGGTCACAGACCTAGCTATAAGGAGAAGACTTGACGAGAGTAGGATAAGCCTTGATAGCGCGTTAACTGCGGATGATATAAGGGAAATCATAGAGGTTTACTGCAAACCACTAAGTGAAGAATTATATCCAATAGTTCTATCAATGTGGAACGGTAAAGAACTCAACACGGTCAGTTCTATCCTACAATACGTCAAAAATGAAGTTGATAAAGCAGTAAATGATTGTGGAAGTGAGGAGTTAAGTTGTGTAAAGGAGAAAGTTAAGAACTCCTACACTCTTAAAGACATAGAAACAGACTCAAAAACTCTAGAGAAAATGATAAGAGAAGAGTTAACAAACTTGGCTAAAGAATACGATATAACATATGTTCACCCCAGAGGTAAGAGAGTGGAAGTGAAAGGGAAAAATATCACGGTAGGTCTATTCTTCATTTACGGCGAATATGCTTATATAGGACTGGTGAAGTTAATGAATAATCAAGAAGTTGACTCGGAGACACAATTATTACCTTTCATCAATGTTGTAGAGCATGATAAAAAGGAGTATAAAGTCGCTAAGAGATTCGTTATAACCAACGGAAAAATATCGTTAGAAGGTGTAGACAGCGTAGAATTATCAACGTTAGAAGTTGTGAGAATGATCCGTGGGGATACTGTTATCTTAGAGGAGAAAGTAAGGGGATTACTAAAAATTATTTTACTGTCACAAAAGGAAAGCAATGTAACCAACTCTGAAGTCGTGACATAACGTTTTTACCATGTTTTCACATTTCTTATTGTGATTGACGAAAGAATAATCAAGCTAATAGAAGTCGCAGAGGCTCTCAAAATCCCTTTGAAACTGTTAGGTGAATTGGAACTAGATGTTGGGAGTCTAAGAATTATTACCGCTGAGTCGTTGGACGTAGAGGATGTAAAGAGCTTACTAGACGTAAGTCACAAAAGAGCTACGATAAAAATTAACAAGAGCGGAGTGGTAGTGATCGATGAGGACCTGCGTAAGGAACTTCATCTCTATGCTGACCTTAAGGCTATATTAAAAGATATAAAAAGACTGTTTAAAATTGTGGAAAATCAAACCCCGAGTATAGTAATATATCATGGTTGGGACTTAGATAAACTTCAAAAAGTTTTGTATTTTGGTGTAAGAAAGGTTGAGTACTTTGAAGGGGACGGAAAGTTAATTATTAACGATCTGATTGAAGTAGATGCGTGGGACGAAAAATGCCTGACAAACGTTATGATGTATATAGGGGAGGTAGTAAAACCAATAAAAATTGGTGATTGTAACTATTACTATCCAATCCTCGCGTTACTTATCCAAAAGGGAGGAATATTCGAAAGGGATTTTGCTAAGTTTGAATGCAATGAGGTCTCTCCTCCAGATTTGACCTTGTTAAAATTTATGATGATTAAAGACCTAAGGAACTGTTACAACGTACTGGGTGGTGATGTTAAGAGAAATATTGACGCGATCTTGACGGCAGAGGAAAAGTATACTAACGCTAACTTAGTTATACAAGACGGTAAGTATGAATGGGTGAATGAGATAAGATAAGTCTTTTAGAATGAATGGATAAGATTTAATAATGCGCTTCAAAATATTTAATTAATCATGAGTCGGTCTAATACTCAGTATAATTACACTCCCTATAATTATAAGCCAACGTCTACTCAATCTCCTTATTCTCAAGCAAATTTAGTGAAATATTTGAAAGTGGGTGAAGTTTACCTAAACGGAATGGTAAGGTTACATTTATATTCTTTAGGGCAAGTTTATTTACTGTCAGCTCAAATAGACGGTACCCCCTATACATCTCAAGTTATTAATCCACCGTACTTGAGAAAGGGATATAATGAGGTAACGATATATTTCTCTGGAATGCTCAACTCATTAAGGGTAGGAGAGAGAGTTATAATTATGCTAACAACAGCAGATAAGGATACTGTAGGCATTCCTGCGATTGTTTTAGTTTAGTTAACAAAATTATCCGTTATTCTCCATTTCGCTTATTACCTTTTGTATGACCACATTTATATTCTTTAAAATCTCAATATGTCTAATTAAAAATACTTCACCGTCCTCATTTAAAATATAAAAGGTTCTATTTCCGTCAGTCTCTTTTTCAACTACTCCATATCTTATCAATCTTTTCAGTGTTGTGAACACCAAGCTCTTTGGTATAGGTTTTCCGTATAAGTACTGTAAATCTTTTACTATATCTGCTGCTCTTGCTCTTTTTCCTCTTTTGTAGATTATAAATGAGACAAAGACTGGCAGTAGTCCTCGTAATATTATCATTCGTTCTCCTTTCATGTATGTGAAAAGAATAGATTATACTATATTATAATTTTTTGCAAAACAGTCAAAAAATTTTAATAAGTATTTCTTAAATGGTCTACTCTAATATTAAGAAAAATCTATTTAATAAAAGATTTAGTTATATTAGTTTAACATAAAGGAGAAAAAGGTATAGAAGTTAAACTTGATTAATTCTGTTTAGTCCTCACCTCTTTCATGCCGGAAATAACTCCCCAAGGGTAGAACACTGCTACTGAAACTATTGCTACAATAGCTGACGCTAAGTAGAAATTGATAAGGTTTAACGCACCGTCAGACCCTATGTAAGACATTAGTGTAAGGAACGCTATATAAACTATGTACCATAAAGAGTTAGTGAAGTTCTCCTTTATCTTGTAAATAACTCCAAATATTACTGAGCCTATAGTAAGTAGTAAGACCGCATAAGGGACTAGAGGCCAACCCGACCAGAATACAATCAGTGAAGCTGAAGCGAAAGCTATCCCAGCAATGATGGCACCCCCCGGAATGATTTTCCTAGATATGCCTTGCTTCCTTAATACCATCATGGCTACTGGATTAACTGAAAACCCGAGGTAACCGGCTACTACTGAATCAGTAATTAAGCCGTAAATCGTTGGTAAGGGTGAAGAAATGTACGTTACTATTGCTCCTACTATCGCAAAGACTAATAAGGCCCAAGAGGGTATTGCGTATTTGTGATGCAAATCTTCCATCACTTTCGGGACGTATCCTGACCTCCCCATAGCAAATAGCACTCTGGTACCTGCTCCCAAGTATATATAGCCTGTAACAAAAGGTCCTATAATCCCTATTATAACCGTAAGTAATAATAACGCATTAGCATGATATGATGAAGCAATATCTATAAAGGGATTTCCAGGGAGAGATGATAAAGCGGACCAATCCCCCTCTTTAATTCCCAGTCCGCTCCAGTTAATCGCTCCTACAAATGCAACCGCGAACAGTACATAAATTAGGGATTGTCCTAATAACGTCAAGATTATTCCCTCTTTAAGCTTATCTGGGTCTTTAGTCTCTTCAGCGTAATCCGGTAAAACTCTTATCCCTCCAAACGCAAACATTGCAAGGGGGACCGCTGAAAAAACTCCTGCTATTCCGAAAGGTAAGAAACCGTAAGAAGTGAAGTTACTAACGTTAAACGATACGAATACAACTCCTATAGCTACAGCAACGTACATGATAAGTTTAATAATACCGAAAGCTAAAGTTGACCTTCCAAAAACTTTTACACCGAAATAATTAAACGGAACGAATAATAAGAGTAGGATAACTCCTAATATAACACCTTGTAGTGTAGGTACACCCGTTTGTTGGTTGATTAAACCAGCGTAAAAGAAATCTAAACCTTCTACTACGGCTAAGGCCTCGATAGGTGGTATGAAAAGGTACCAGATCAAGTCAGCCATGGCGTTTATGAAATTTGTTACTCTTCCGTGACTGTACAAAGCATATCTTGAAGGGCCTCCAGCTTCAGGATAAGTTAAGGATAACTCAACGTAAGTAAGGCTTACAAAGAAGTAGAAGATCGATCCCAATATCCATCCCAACACTACACCCGGTCCTGCTACTGCCGCCATACCTGCTGAACTAAAGAGGACTCCAGTCCCTACTGCTCCCGCGATACCTATAACTACAAGTTCAATTAAACCTAATTCTTTACGTAATGGCATCATTACATATAAAGTATATAAGCCTATATAACCATTTATTAAAAAAGACAAGATAATTGTGTAACAAGAAATTAAAATTATACAAGTTAATTATCGGTAGTACTATTAAAAATTGAGTTCATTTGGACTTCCCTAAAGTAAGTATTTAAAATTACAATGAGATAAAAGATTGTGAGAAAAACAGAACTAGGGTTTTGGTCAATATTTGTACTAACCCTTATTACAGCTTTTGTAGGTAGGAGCGTTACTTTAGGAACGGAAGCAATACATGCACTACTTGATGCCCTAGTAGTCTCGATTTCTGCATATATTATTAAAGTAGTCAATAAGAGGGATGGAGTGTATACTTACGGTCTTCACAGATTAGAAGTACTGAGTGCTTTACTTAATATTTTTACCGTAATAATGGGTTCAACTCTAGGAGCTGTGTTTGCTGTTATATTCCTTCTTAATCGAGTCACTGATAACCCTTACATTCTTTTACTCTCCTCATTAGTGTCCCTTTTTATTTCAGTGCTAGTAGTAAAAAACGGAGAAGATGAGGACAAAAATACTGGAATTTTATTTCATGCTTTTGAAGATAGTTTAGTATACTTGATAGGTGCTGTAACGGGACTAGCAATAGTATTTACAAAATATTACTTCCTAGATCCAATTGCCGCAATTTTAACGATTCCCGTAATCCTATTTTTCTCTGTTGGTGTTTTAAAGAATTCTTATTATGTCTTTATGGAACGCTCTCCGGTTAATGTTAATGAAGTGAAAAGAGATCTGAATCCAATTTTTAAGGAAATAGACGATATACACGTCTGGAACTTATGCGATCACATTAGGATCGCTACACTACATGTAAGGGAAAATCCTGATATTACATTGAGCGAGTTAGACAAGAAGAGAGAGATGGCAGAGGATATATTGAGAAAGAAATTCGATATTACGCATGTAACTATACAGTTTGAGAGTGATATTCTCCACGAACACGAGTTTTGAATAAAAAGTTAAATAATATCGAGAACAAGATGGCTAGTGTCATTCAAAATTCTTTTAGTTGATTTCGATAACACTCTCTTCAATACAGACCCTTGTGTGGAACAAGCAGCTTTGGAATTATGGGGTCAGAAACTAACAGGAGAGCAGGTGAGAAAGGAGAAAAGGCCCGGTAAGAGTGCAATATATTCTCTAGCCTATACTAAATACCACTATTTAGCAGAGCCTAATGTCGATTTGATTGAGTATCTGAAACTAAGGATTAAACAAGGGGATAAAGTTTTTGTTTTAACGGCTAGGCATTGTTCCGTAAGGAGTTATGTTGATTTCTCCCTACTATCGCACGGTCTTATAGTAAATGGAGTTATTTGTAGGACAGATGACGAAATGAAGATGAAGGATGAAGAATGGAAAGCCCAGATAATCTCTATTTTTAAGGGAGACGTCGAAGTTTATGATGATAAGGAAGAAAATCTAAGGTTTTTCTATGAGTCCAAGCTCCCAGTAAAGCTCTTCCTTGTCAAAAATAGGGTAATAACCCCTTATCTCAACAATTCAAATTTTACTTCGTAGTTAACTTTTTCTCCAGGCTGTATGACCTTAAGACCTATGCCGTTATGGTAAGCATCTGGAGCTCCGCTCATAGGCTCAACTGCTACTGCGTTCTGGGTAGTGTATATTTGCACATAGTCCAGATTTTTCTTATTTATTTTAACCTCCGAGTACTCAGAGGAAAGCACTAACTCCTCGACAGGCATATAAAAGCAATCATCGTATTGCTTAGTTCCGTCTACCTCTTCCTCAATCATCTCCCCAGTAGGTATTTTATTTATACTTACGCATTTCTTTCCCTTATTGGGGGTTAGATTCCATAATCCCTTAACAATAAAGTAAGGGTGAAAACCTACTGTAAGTGGTGCGTTAGAGTTACCAATGTTGTTTATTTGAAGTCTGACAAGGATACTGTTAAAGTCTATGTCGTAGAGAGTGTTAACCTCTAACGATGTGGGATAGCCTTCAGAATCAAGGCTTAATGACAGCGACACAGAGGTATCGTTTGATTTTACTATTTTCCATATTTTGTCCATAACTAGCCCGTGTATTGCATTTCCTTCAGCGTTGACTGGTAATGAGTATTCTTTTCCATTCCACGTGTACTTTCCGCCCTTTATCCTATTAGCGAACGGTATTAATAACGCCATTCCCCCTCTTGTTTGTCTCTCCTTTCCTTGAAGTAAAACTTCCTTACCTTTCAAAGTTAAGCTGAACAAATAAGCACCTTTCTCGAGAATGACTGCCCTAGAGTCGCCTTTCCTTATCTCCATGAGAAGATATATTGTAAAAAAGGTTTTTAACTTACCGACGAGGCAAAGCCTCCGATAGCCCCGTTAATTATGTTAAATGCAATTATTAATCCCACATACGTCTGAATATAGGGTACGTGAAAGGCGTAGGGGAGAATAGAAAATATTAAATAACCTGCCCCTGTGTAGAACCCTAATTTTCTAGTTCCTCCGAGCTCTTTTACAATTAAGTTCGACCTGATAGGTGTTACAAAGGCTATGCTAAGAGCCAATACTATTAACTGTATTATTCCAAGAGCCGGTGTATTAAAAAGAGATATTATAGGTGAGATCGAGAATATCGACGGTGGGTAGAAGAATTTAACGGCTCCAGCAGTAATAGCCATGATTACGGTTAATACGAAAGAAAAACCTACACCTGCAGCTATGTTCCAGCTTAGATCCCTACTGTTCATCATCTTTAGTCCCACTGGTCTTTACGTCTCCGAAGACTTGTTTTATCGCCGCTTGGAACAGTGAGGGATTCGGAGCAGTCCCTCCTCCAGAGGATTGCCCTCCTGGCGTATTTCCTCCTTGAGTCCCTAGCATTACTCCGGTTGTAGTGTACGGTGCACCGCTGACTACTATTGTTGATAAATCTGGGAAATAAGGTATGCCCAAAGCCATGTTTACGCTTGCTGGGTCGCTTTTCTCGGCAAGAAGCCTCGCTAATCCTAACCTTACTGCGTCGTATATTTCAATACCTAGATCTCTTAATTGTAAGATCCTTCTGAGCTCTGGATCTTGGGGAATTAGCTTTATCATTCTTACTGATATTAACTCGATTCCTATCTCAGATAAGAACGTTTTGAGACCGGCTGTTACGGCAGTAGTTATATCGCCAAACTTCTTAAATACTTCGATTAGCTTCACGTGATTTAACACTTGACTTACCTCTTGGTCTACTATGGGTGATATATAGGCTGCTAGATCAGCGTCTCTGAAAAACTGAGCCCCGAACTGAACGTTAGTTATTAGCAATGAGGGGTTCTGGACTCTGAAATATACAGCTACTTCGTATTCCAGTGGTACAAGGTCGTCTGTTTGACTAACACCGGCTAGCCTAACTTCATGTCTTGTGGTCGAAATGAAATATACTACGGTGTCATAAGGTAGTTGGTTATATTTGAACTTAGAAAGAAACGCTGAGAGCGGATTTGCTGGCGACTGTATGTTATGACTTCCAGGTGGTAGTTCAGCAGCTATTTGACCCATGATCACCACTACACATCTCTCTGTCGGTTGGACTATTATTAAAGATTTTGAGGTAATATTTTCTTTAGGATATCTGAAAATTATTACATCTTGACCCATTGCTGAAGTTCCGTTGTCTAATTCAGTAGAAATCACCTGGCCTCTTATGGAAATTGACATACTCCTTCTTCCGATTTTAACATTCTCTTATGAGTTTAAAAACCTTATCGATAGTAAAGCGTAAGTGGATTATAACATGACTTTCCTATGACGAGCATCTCATTGTTATTTATAAAATATTCACTAATTAAACATCAGATAGTTTAAATTATTATGTATGCATCTTCTATGGATGTGATAATTTATACCTTATCTCTTAGATTAACCAATGTTTTATTCACAGATTGCTTTTTCCCTCGCTTAGTTAGACACTGTAGAAAAGTATGATGTATATTTTTAAGTAGGTTCTTTATTTAAAACTCACTTCGACGTTAATTTTAAAGTGAGACGTATATAATTTATCTTAGTATGGAGCTTAGGCCTATCGTTAAGAGGCCTAACTACCATTTCGAGTATAAGTACGAGAGAAAGGAAACTAAAGAAGGAAGGGGGTTTAGCTTAGGCGAAATAAAGGAAGCAAAGCTCACTTTACTACAAGCTAAGAAATTAAGTATAAGAATTGACAAGAGGAGAAAAAGTGTCCACAAGGAGAACGTAGATGCATTAGTAAAATATGTTGAAAGTATTAACAAAAAATAAGAGGAGAAGAGCAAGAGTGAAGAAAAGAAACAGTAAACTATCTTACTCCATTGACTTCAGGAGTTGTTCTATCTGAACTACTTTTTTCTTATAGTTCTGAATATCTTCCTCTAGTGCTTTTATCTTATCTTCATAACTCTTACATATCTCTTTGATTTCTTCTTCATTATAGTACCTTAAAATTCTCACATTAGAGAATACTAACTTCTTATTTTGCTCGTCATATTCTGCATCTACTATAATCTTAATAACACTAAGCTTGTCAAGCTTCATTTCATTAACGATCTTGTCGTAGAGCTGTTTATTTAACTCTGCAATGTCTCTAATAATTACTTCCTTTGGAACCATTTTACTGAAAGCTACTAGAGCAACTCTCCTAAGTTTGTCTGCATATCTGGCAGCTATAATAAGTCCGGTACTCAATTCCATCTTGTTTTTTCCTAGAGCTGTTGCTCTAGCTGTAATTTGCTCGTACTCTTCTGCTCTTTCAAGATCTCTTGAATACTCCTCTGTCATATTTATAATTATATTTTACGGAAAATTAAAACATTGTGGAATTCTATTTTTATGGAAAAAGAACTGAAATCCTTTAATTATTAGAATACGAAACAAAAAATCTCTGATTGTTTAACCCTCTCTAACTTTAGAAACGACTATTAAGAACGCAATGAACGACATTGTTGACGCAAATAAGTAGGCGTATACATAACTTATTTGGTATAAGAAGCCCATTAACGAATTTCCAATAAGGAGTCCTATACTTCTTCCGAAGGATAGAGCACCCATTCCCGAGCCTAAACCTTCTGGGCTTAGTTTCGACATAATTGTGGGTTCGAAAGTCTCGGTTGACGCTACAGCGATCCCCATTATTGACGATAACAAGTATATGAAGATTAGACCTCCTGACGATAGAAGGGCAAAACCCAGAGTAGCAGTACTTGCCAGTAAATAACCTGAGAAAGCAAGTCCTTTATAACTCTCCAGTCTTATCTTGCCGAAGATATATCCGAAAAGAGAAGAGAAACCTAAGAAAACTCCGTACGTTACAGTAGCCAAATAGGTTTTATGTGAGAAATCGTATGCTGTGAGTATCGGGAAACCAAAACTATATTGGCTAAAGCCAAAAAACATAGTAGAAATAACTAGAAATAGAGCTGTTTTTCTGGGTCTTCTTGCTGTACCTTTTCTTCCAGCCTTCACTATCAACAATAGCAACGTAGAAATTGTGAGAGGAACTGCAGTAAATAACAACACATAACCTATCCATATGTTGAAATAGAGCGATAGTGTCAAATACGTTACAGCCAGCATTGCCCCTCCTATGTCTAAAGAATGTAAAATGCCGTAGGCTTCCTTTCTCTCTTCTTCAGAAGTCACTTCAGCCAACATTGCCCTCCTTGCTGGGGTCCTGAAGTTCCGCGACCACCATCCGGCTACAAATAATAGGGCAGCTTCAACGTAATTCTGGGCTAATCCGGTAAATGATAATATTATGATCAATGCATTACCAGTAACTGCTATGACTTTACTTCCTATTTTGTCCGCCATGTATCCCCCCAATAGAGAAATTAAACTTCCTCCACCGTAGTTTAACGCCTCTACAATGCCATAAATGACGACTGGTGCCTGGAAGTATACTACAAGTAATATAGGTAAGGCTCCAACTGCTGCTTGATACCCTAAGTCTGCAAAGAATGCTGAGAAAGAGATCTTCAGTACTTCTCCCTTGTTCTTTAGAGCCATGAATAATTGTTATAATTTGATTATATAATATTATCTTGATAGATATATATTGCTTAACGAAGGAAAAGAGAGTGTATGACCTTTATATTTTAGTTATATTTTAGTTTAAATCACTCACATTAAAACATTCTCTGTGAACATGATCCTTTCAAAGAGATAAAGAAGTCTAATCATGGATCTTAAGGGATCTGTCAGTTTACAACAGTAGAAAGTGAATTGACGCGTGTTTGTTACAACTGAAAGTATTTGAGCATTTGTTATTGTAGATTTTAAGTATTTCTTAATCTGAGATTACCGAAAAGAACTGACTATAAAGTAATAATAAGAAAAAAGGCTCTAATGTTAAGTTAATTATACATTACTTGACTTGGATTTCGTGTCTTCAATTATTCAGGTCAACTTAATACCAGCCTAGAAACATTAACGCCATACCTCAGTTAAATAGAGAGATTCATTAGAGTTCCCCTTCAAATATGAAAGCACGAAGGGTTTGTTGGTCTTTTACACCCCTAGCCATACCTTTTGTGTTATAATGAGCTGATACGAAACCTCTGTAGTCAACACCTATCAGCCCTACGTTATCCGTTCCAAATCTGTCAGTTATTTTATTAATGACACTCCTTATAGCATCTTCAAGCCTAAATCCCATTGAAACGAGGATATCTACTTCTTTTGCGGGTAAAATTTTCAGAATTATCTCTCCTATACCAGTAGAGGAGACGGCGACTTTTTCAGTAGCGTAATAACCTGCACCAGGTATTGGAGAATCCCCTACCCTCCCAGGTAGTTTACCGGAAATTCCTCCAGTGCTGGTCCCTGCTACCAAATTCCCGGCTTTGTCCAATGCTACCGCCCCCACTGTATCGCCAGATATGGTGCTGGAACCTACTAGTTCTTTTAGTGTTAAGTCTCCTCTTTCACCTACCAGTAGTACGTGTTTAGTAAGTTTCATTACTTTTAACGCTTCTTTAATGGGGTTTTTGGCCCTCGTAGAGGCTACTGCACCTACAGACATAGTGTTACCATGCATTATCCCTGCGTCCATTTCTACTTCCCCTTTTAGGTTCTTCACACTTCCTACCCCGGCATCGAAAATTCCGCAATCTTCCATGTAGGCTATAGCCTCGACTACGGCCTCAATTGAAGATCCTGCCTTAAACTGTTCGAACCCCCTCTCTAATGCTTTCTTGATCTCGCTTAATGCCTTATCACTATCCCTTTTGTTCCAATCTCCAGCACCACCATGCACAGCTAAAACGGGTTTGTTATACCTCATGAGAGAACAGTATTAAATAAACCAAACATTATTATTTATTATGCTCTCCTTCTACCTCTTATAAACCCATATATTGCTATTACTACTCCTACTATAAACAAAGCAATTGACACTATAAATAGAATTCCTATAGTCGCGGCTTGTCCTATGTTTACAGTTGACTCCTTGTAAGTTAGGGTCACGTTATAGGAATTCGGATTGTAAAATACGATGTAGCTAGGAGTTGAGTTCAAGTTTTCAACTGTTACTAGATGTCCCTGAGACAAATTCTCTTCAACGGAAGTATTGGGTAGATTCTCTAGTTGTAGCGTTCCAGAAGAATTGTATAGGACAGTAGTAATAGAACTTCCAGCTAATGGAAGTCTAAATTCTCCTTTAGAAGGGATAACAGTGCTCCCACTAACTGAGGGCTTTATTAAGGTTGGTGCTACGGTCGAATCTAGTACAAATAGTATTACACCGATGATAATTAGAATAACTCCTAAAAGAGTCAGCTTATTCATCAACAGCATATACAGTATTATAGATAAAAAACTCTTTCACGACTTAATTATTTAACCGTAAGGCTGTTGCTGTTGTGGATTTTGTTTCATGGGGGCTGCTGCTATGAAGTCATCAATTTTCAATAATGCTGTTACAGCTTCTACCGAGCTTTTTAGGATACTTTCCTTTACTACTAACGGGTCAATGACGTTTATTTTCATCATATCTTCTTCTATCTTTCCGCTCTCTACATTTACTCCCGCGAATTTATAACCCTTTGCATGTAAGTTCCTGAGCTGAACTATAGTTTCAATTTCGTCCATCCCAGCGGTTCCAGCTAAAGTTGTAGCTATTTCTTCTAATGCATCTGCAAAGGCCTCAATTGCTAGCTGTTCTTTTCCTCCTACTTTTTTAGCTTCCTCCCTTAATCTCATAGCAAGCTCTACTTCGTAAGCTCCTCCACCGCCTACTATGTACGGGTAGTTGAGAACGTTCTTAACTGCATTTATTGAGTCTTGGAAGCTTCTCTCGATTTCGTCCATCACTATCTCGCTGGAGCCTCTCACTAAAACTGTAACAGCTTTAGCGTCTTTAGCCCCTTCAATAAATATTGCCTTCGAGTTCCCAATTTTTCTTTCTTCTACAATTTCAGCATAGCCTAAGTCGTCAGACGAAGCATCTTTAATGGACGATATTATTTTAGCCCCAACTGCCCTAGCTACTTTCTCTAAATCACTTCTACTTACGTTCTTTACTGCGATTATTCCCTTCTTTGCTAAGAAGTATAATGCTATATCGTCCATACCTTTTTGTCCGATGATTACTTTGGCTCCGAGCTTTTCTAATGTATCCACAAGTGATTTAACATACTTTGTCTGCTCTTCTAATGCTTCCCTTATCTGTTCAGGATCGGTAAAGCTCATTTTAGCTGAAATCTCTGGCTTTTCTACTTCTAAGCCGAAATCTATTACGGCAATTTTAGCCTTTTCAACTCTTCTCGGCATCCCTTCATGAGCTACTTCTTTATCTAAGACGAATCCTTTTACGAGTTCTGTTTCATCAGCACTTTCTCCTCTCTTTTTCACGAATTTAATGTTTGACATATCAATTACGTATTGGTCTCCTACTTTCTCGGCCACGCTCAGTACAGCATCGATTGAGATGTTTATGATCTTGTTTAAAGTAGTAGAGGAGGAAAAGAACTTACTACTAAGTGCAGTATATGCTATTTGAGATAAGACCTTTCTGTCATTTGGATCGACCTTGAGGGCGAACCTCTTTCCGAGTTCAAGTGAGAATTCAAGGGCTTTTTTATACCCGTCAATAATTGTGACCGGGTGGATCTTCTGATCTAGTAATTTTTCAGCTTGTTCAGCTAAGAAACCGCTTAGTACTACGGCTGATGTAGTACCGTCACCAACTTGTGTATCTTGTGCTTTAGCAGCCTCTACTATTATCTTAGCTGCTGGGTGTTGAACATCCATTTCCTTTACTATCGTAACTCCATCGTTAGTTACGGTGACGTCAGAAGTCCCACTTATCAGCATCTTGTCCATACCCCTCGGTCCCAAGCTAGTCTTTAACATCTCTGCTAATGTCCTAACTGCTAAAATGTTCGACTTTATTGTTTCTATACCACTCTCTCTTTGAGTTCCTTCCTTAAACAATACTGACATGGTTTTAAATCTCGTATTCATTATATTTAAACGAAGATGAATTAAAACAAGCAGGGCTTAAAGGTCTGTTAATTAACCCTGAATAACCTCTACATCGAGATGAAGAGTCTCTGCGGAACTGAAAAATGATGACTGAATCTGGGCCGGATTAGTCGAACTCCGCTTGTATTTTCTTCTTCCCTTCTAAGATCTTTAGCGGAAAAGGCGGTTTATCTACTTCCTCGATTTTTATCCCCATCCTTTTTAACTCTGATACAGCTTTTTCTATATCGTCTTCGTGAGTAGCGTACTTTATTCTTTCAGCTATTTGTATTAAAGACCCATTATTAGTTCTTAATTTCTCAGCACTTATTGAAGTCCAGTTATTACCTTGTTTATAAACGAAAACTATGTCTTGCAAATAACCTGGAATAACGTGACTCACTCCTGCAAAATAATAATCTCCGTACTTGTATACTTTGACCATTTAGTATTGCTAACTGTACACGAATTAAAAATGTTTTCTTTTTCAAAATAGTGCCGAAGAAATGAGGTGGTTAAACCTTTGACATCCTAGCCCCAAAAGACGAGATTTTCAGTAGGTAGTTACACGCGCTTCGAGTCACTCTTAATTCCTTCAATAATCCAGAAGCGGTTCTTTGCTATAGCGTTGATTATTCTAAACTTTACTGACAATACCTTAAGGGCGTTAACAGGGTCTACACAAAAGGGAACGATGATAAACCCTTTCCCTCCTCTCTTAGTAACTCTATAAGCTTCTTTCACTAAGTCATAATCCATTATCTCGGAAAGAATTACGTTGTCGAATACTTCATCTCTAAACGGTAAAGGATAAACAGCCCTGATCTCCTCGTCTGTACTCAACAAGCAATCATGACTAGTAACACTTATTAACCCTTCAACTAGAGGTGAACCGATCAACAGACTCTTTCCCTTTAATTCGAGTTTTAACGGAGGCCTAAGTCGTGGAGTATGAAAAGATAAGGATGAGTTTGTCCTGATAACTAAAGGAGAAAGAAGGTGTAATAGGGACATTTCGCCCTCAAGAAGTTCTGGAGAAAAGATCATATCATAGCTACTTTGGCCCACCACGGATATCTTTTGGTAAGAAAGAGAGAAAAATTCGTACTTATGTTTGTCATTATCTAAAGATGATACTATTGCTTCATTTACCTCTTTCAAATTCTTAGCTGATAACGGTAACAAAGTTACTATTTTCATTTGAAAATATTTTCGACTGGAATTTTTTAAGTTAAGGGGTCATATCGTGCATTACTTTTGAGATATCAGTTATGGCAAACATTCCTACTATATTCCCTTTTTTATCCCTTACTGGTAAGTGCCTGATCTTGTTCTTTGTCATAATATCAATTGCGGTGAACGGGTCCGTGTCTTCATCCACAGTGATCAGGTCACCGAGCGTTGAAGCGAGTCTTACTTCATCATTGGGGCTTAAACCAAGCGAAAACGCTTTTACAGCATCTCTGTCAGTGAAGATACCTTTTGGTACACCATTCTCTGTTATTATTACAGATCCTACTCCTCTTTCCATCATTAACTTACATACTTCTTGAATTGAGGTATTTGCCTCAACCTGGAATACTGGTGACGACATATAGTTCTTAACAGTTTTCATGATTAATTATCTATTCTCTATCCAAATAAGCTTTCCTTTTGATCCTTAGCAAAAATAACACGATATAGTGTTATCTATGTAAAAAGTACTGGTAGTTTGTTTCATATTCCAAAATTCACTTTTAAAACGACTAGAGGCGTTATAACAGACTAGAAAAATACTAGTCTTTTTCCCAATAAGCTTTCAACTTTATTTCCTTAGGTTCTCCGTGTTCTAATATGTCCTTTATAACAGCTCGATAGTAATTTTCTTCTTGTACCCCCCTTATTAACCAAGTGTCATTAACTAATATTGCAGGGACTCCTCTAATTCCCATAGCTTTTGCCTCTTCTTCGTCCTCTATCACAGCCAGTTTTGTCCTCTTAGCATTCAGATCCTCTTTAAACTTGTTAACGTCCAATCCAATTTCCTCAGCTATAGATACTAGTACCTTTTCGTCTGTTATGTCCTCACCTTCAAGAAAGAACTTATCTTGTGCTCTATCAAAAAACTCCCAGTGTCCTTCATCACCCTTTTGGAATTCCGCTGCCTTACACGCTATCAAAGGAGGAATAGACCATACGTACTTTATTTTTCCTTTACCTATTACCTTTTCAGGGTCATAGTCTGGTATATATCTTTTTAAAATAGAGAACTCATTAAGAAATACTTGTCTCGCATCTTCTTCAGTAGGAGCTATAGCCTTTAAGTCCTCTAAAGACGAAATGATTGCAAAAGCCTTGTGCTTTACTATTACTTCTCCCTTAAACTCGTTTACTACTTTTTTCAACCTTTTAGAAGTCATATAACAGAAGGGACAAATTACATCATGGAAAAATGTTAACTTAATCATATGTTTAAGAAACCAGTAAAGATTTAAAAAGCATCTATTTACTGTTTCCTCATCGTCTTCGTAATTTCAGATAAGTCAGTTTTCTTATCACCGGTTAACTTTCTCGTTTCTTCTATTAAGTCCTCTCTTCTGGTCTGTTCAGCTGCACTCAAGAGTTCTTGAGCTATCTGTGTAGCCTCCTTATTATTTCCTTCCATAAGGGCGTTTCCGTATTGTCTAAGGAGATTGAAATACCTTACTTCTGCTACAACGCTCTGGTTTATACTTTGTTGTACCATTTCATGGCTTGCTCTCTGTAGATATATTGGTTCATTTATCTGAATTATACTTCCTCTGGCTGGGTCGTAGTAGCTCCCTGTCACAGTAAGAACTACTGGCTGATTTCCCGGAGGAACGTTACCTACGGCATAGATGGTAATTGCTTTATCTAAAATCGGTATACTGACAGGCATTTCGTAGTTTAGTACTTCGAAACCTGGCGGTACATTTATCACTAAATTGTACCCGGCTACGTCTGATACTTTTTGTTGGGCAAATAAGGTTGGTAATTGAGAGGGGTCTAAAATATGATAGTATACACCCGCTCCCTTGTCTGCTAGTCTCTTCATTATGGCCTCATTGTAATCGTTTCCGATACCTATGGATATAATTTGAACGTGAGGGGGTACTTGTATAGGCTCGTAGTCGCTGAGATTTCTCTTATCAGTTGGCTTCCCGTCAGACAAAATAATGAGCTTTACTGGAGTAGAATATCCTCTAACTATATCTAGTATCTTAATTATTGCTTTATAGAAGTTTGTTGTGTACCCTTTTTTGATCTCCGTAGGTATATTTATTGGTGTGCCGGTTTGTCCTTCATAGAGTTTTTCTAGGTCATTTGAAAATAAATAAATAGAGAGATAATTGCCGGGTGGAATCTCATTGGAAAGTTTATTTGCTGCTGCTATCGCGGTTTGCATTTTGTTTTCTCTCCTCATAGAAGGACTATTGTCTATAAGAATAACATAGTTAATTCCAGTAAATCTAACGAATGTCTCTGGGACTATTCTTATTATTAAATCCACCTCTGTTGGCGTCTCAAAAGCAACGTAATTGGTCGAGCTCTTAATCTTTACACTTATTGTCATAGCCAAATATGATATTACGTGAGTAAAACTATAAATACTTTTATACAAAATACATTATTCATGCCGTGGAAATGCCCCGTATGTGGTTATGAAAACGACGATGACGCTATGTTTTGTATAAAGTGTGGTACACAAAAACCATCTATGACAACTCAACAACCTCCACCACCTACTCAGCAGCCCCCTCAACCTACTCCCACAGATGTTCAACAGACCCCAGTAGCGCAAGCTCCGCCGACTCCAGTTGCACCACCTCAACCAACTGAAGCTCCACCTTCACCACCAGTTGATCAGACAGCTCCTCCAGTAAACTCTCCAGCACCAGTGCCTACCCAGCAAGTCGTAACACAGCCTCCAGTTCCCCAACCTCCAACACCAACAGTATCTCCAGTTCCCCCAACACCTACAAGTGGTAAGTATTATATATTATTCATAAACACACCTTATGCTAATCTGATAAATCAGAAAGTACCCCTATCATTTGACATATTCCCTACGATATCAGTAGGAAGAAGTCCCGAAAACGTGATAATCATCCCAGATCCAGAGATTTCAAGAAGACATGCAATAATCTCTCTCGAGAATGGTGAATTATACATTGAAGATCTGAATAGTACGAACGGTACCTACGTTTATGACGGTAAGATATTCCAACCTATAAAAGGTAAACAAAAGATAGACCCTAATTCTATAATAAAGTTAGGAAATCAGACCATGATCAAGATAATTAAAGAGTGAAGGAATTAACAAGGTGTTTTTTATGACTATTTCTACCAGAGTAGAAATCAGCCATAAGTATTCTTTTAATTCACAAGTTAGAGCAGTTTTCAGAATAATAATTGTGCCAGAAAGAGTAACTACTGCAACTGGTTTTCACTACATAATACTGTTAGATACATCAGGTTCGATGTATGGTGTAAAATTAGACACGGCAAAAAACGGAGCAATAGAACTTCTTAACAGAATTCCAAGAGGTAACAAGATTACGTTTATAACATTCTCAAGCTCGGTTAATGTCCTAAGCGAGTATGCTGATGCCCCCTCTTTAGTCTCTCAAATTCAGCAAATAAATGCAGGAGGGCAAACAGTACTATACACAGCCCTTGGTAAAGCTATAGAAATAGCTAAAAGATATGAGATGCCGGGATACATCATATTATTAACAGACGGACAACCCACCGACGTAACCGATATTACTCCTTATGAAAGGGTGACACTACCGCCGGGATTCAAAGTCATAGCATTTGGAATCGGTGATGATTATAATGAACAATTACTTAAGACTTTGGCTGATAAAAGTGGAGGTATATTGAACCATATAAATGACCCTATGGAAGTAGCGAATGCTCTCCCGCAAGCTGCTGTAACCGAAATAGGTGCTAAAAATGTTACGGTGGACATAATATCCGAGTCTCCAGTGAAACTTCTTAACTATCCTGGTCCCCCAGTCAAACTAGGGGCTATTGAGGGTGTTGTGAGAATATTGGGAGAAATAACGGTACCTCCAAACTATACTGGTAATTTGATGACGGTAAAAGTAAATTATGAAGATCCAGCAAGTGGTAGACCTGACTCTCAAGTGAGCATAATTCAAATAATCCCAGCAAGAGATACCCAGACTTTCCTTAGTGGCATAAATAATGATCTACTTAGTGAGTACCAGTACTATGCACTGATGAATAAGCTGTCGTCAGACTTAAGTGCCAACAATTTAACCGAGGCTACTAGGACTCTGCAGCAAATGCAGCAATTAGCTCAACAGACGAGAAAGATAGAGTTAATGGAAACTACGAGGAGGTTACAACAGAGTCTAGAGACTACAAGAAGACTAGGTAATACAGAACAAACCAAAAAATTATCGAAAGAAGTGTCTAGCGAGGTTACAAAGAAGTTAAGGTCATAGAGGCATTTTTTAAATATAAATTTTTTATAGCATGAGTTCTAAGCATATTAAAGGGATTAGAATGCCTGTTGAAGATGTAGTAAAAGTGTCTAGGAATTTCCAGGTAACGATCCCTTCGAGGATAAGGCAAAAGATCAACATTAGAGAAGGAGATTTGGTAAGAATCATATATGACGAAAAGGAAGATACAGTGAAAATTATACCGATTAGCAGGGAGGAACTAGAAGGACATTAATAAGTTTTTAACACTCTCCAAAGTTAGTATAGCTTTTTTATATAACTCTTCCCCCAATAATTCTCTTTTCTTTTCCAGCTCCTCAAGGTCTATTACTTTTACTTCATTTTCCTTTTTTACTACATCCACTTCTAAGTCAAGATACCTGATTTTTCCTCTCAAAAGTTCAGGAGGAGTTGATATGTTAACGTATATTCCCTTAAGGTTTCCCTCAGCGTTATAATATTTATGTATTTGATACCACTGTCTTGAGTCGAACTCTACTATATCATAATCTCCTTGCTCTATTGGAATTCCTAACCCGTCATACTGTCCTCCTGCGTTGAACTCTCTTCTGAGTTTAATTATATAGTAGTCCTTTTTTATCTCGCTGTAAATTACTTTACCCTCCCTGAGTACATATTTTTTACCGTCAGCTTTTAGGTGTTCTATGTACATCGTATCTCTCACTAACTTCTGTAATAATAACGAGGGATCTGGATTGTCCCTCTGTTCTTCCTCGTCAACTTCATTATGGTGATAACTGTATTTGAGCATATGATGGAACTTCATTGTTTTTACTACTAGACTCCTTATTCCGTCAAGAAATAATTTGTCTTCCAGAGACAAGGTTGTTCTTATGAACTCCTCTCCTTGGTTTCTAAAATCTTCAGACTCATACTTCATTACGAGTTCTTCAAGTTCCTTTTTTAGTTCTGAATAATGCATAAAAGCTGCATTACTTCTCCATTTAACGTTATATCCTTTTCTATTCAAGGGTGAACTTATACTCAGCAATTTCTCTCTGACTTCTTCCTTAATGTGTTCTGAAAAGAAGGTTTTTCCCTCGCCTCGCCATACCATAGCTATTTTACCAACAGCCCTTACCGGTGATAGCACTATTTTTCCCTCAACTGGTGGCTTTATAACAGTTCCCTTCTCTATACACGGCTCCACATGATAACCCATGTATTCACAGTTTTTAGGTTCGATGACAGAATAAAGTTTCACGGGAGACTTCCAAATGGAGGAGTACTTCAAAGTAGACCGTAAAAAATTATAAATATCCTCTCCGATTGATACTATTTCCCCTTTGTCCACCCCGTCCTTTACCGTTACATCTGCCGGTTCACTAATTGTGTCAATGCCGAATCTTTCAACGATCTGGGGAGTCTGTTGAACAATGGTATACCCGGATTTAAGGAATAAATAGGTCAAGGCTGTAGTATAAATTCCCCTAATCCTAACCCTCATGTAATAACTTATTGAAGACATACTTTAAAATTCCACCCTCTTTAATGTACTCTAGTTCTACGTTAGTATCAACTCTAGCTCTGCCTTCTATCTCTATCTTTTCATCACCCTTCATGAATTCCACTTTTACTTTCCCCTTAACAGTAAGGTTGTTGAGCTCTATGTTCACTATTTCATCTCCCTTGATGCCTAAACTTCTCCAGTCAGGGATCTCTATTGGGACTACTCCCATAGCAACCAAATTGCTCTTATGTATTCTCTCAAATGATTCTGCTAGAACGGCTTTAACACCTAGAAGTGCGGTAACCTTAGCAGCCCAATCCCTAGAACTTCCGGAGCCGTATTGCTTACCGGCAACGATCACGAGCGGAACGCCCTCTTTCTTGTATAGTTCGGAAGCTTCATATACACTCATAACTTTGCCGTCAGGGAAGTGTTTCGTATAACCACCTGGTTGTTCGACTAGCATGTTTTTAAGCTTTGGATTTGCGAAACCTCCTCTTAACATAACTTCGTGATTTCCTCTTCTGGCACCGTAAGTGTTGAGTTCCGTAACACCTAGCTGTTTGAGATACTGACCAGCTACAGAGTTGGGGTCTATTGGTCCTGCTGGAGAGATGTGGTCTGTTGTAATCTTATCTCCCAAGAGCAAGAGTATTCTCGCTCCTCTTATATCTCCAAATTTAGTTTCGATGGAAAACCAAGGAGGCATCCTAATGTAAGTTGAATTATTATCCCAGTTATACAGTTCTGACTCTGGAACTTTGAGGTTCTTCCAATTCTCGTCTCCTTCAAAGATCTTGTCGAACCTTGACTTGTAGAGTTCAGGGTTCATCGCTAGGTTCATATAATCTGCTATCTCCTTCATCGAAGGCCAAATGTCCTTTAAGTAGACAGGTTTTCCGTTAGGATCGTAGTCAATCGGTTCTTCAAAGAAGTCAATATCAATCCTTCCAGCGAGTGCAAAAGCTATCACAAGAATGGGTGAGGCTAAGAACACCCCCTTCAAGTAAGGATTAACCCTCCCTTCAAAGTTTCTGTTACCGCTTATAACTCCGTAGACCTCCAGACCGTTATTTTTAATGTCGTGCTCAATTTTAGGAGGTAGGGGACCGGCGTTTCCTATACATGTAGTACAACCAAAGCCCACAACGTGGAATCCTAAGGCTTCAAGATAAGGTAATAAATCGGCCTCCTTTAAATACTCAACTACGATAGGTGAACCTGGTGCCATACTAGTTTTTATATAGGGCTTAGTCCTCAACCCGAGCTGAACGGCTTTTTTAGCCAAGATCCCAGCTCCTATCATTAATGTGGGATTGGAAGTGTTGGTACAACTGGTTACTGCAGTTAACACTACGTCATTGTCCTTTACGTATGTTCCCGATTTCTTGTTATTCTTTTGGACTTTCTTTTTCAACTCCTTTAGCGTAACCCTTTCATCAGGGTTTTTAGGCCCAGCTACAGAGGGTTCAATATCCGACAAGTTTATCGTAACAACCTCGGTATACTTTGGCTCTCCCTCGTAAAATAGTCCTTGTATTTTTGCGTATTTCTCAACGAGTTTGTAGTTTCTGCCGGTAACGTACAAGTAATTGATGGTTCTTTCATCAATCGGGAAGTAACCTACAGTAGCCCCGTACTCTGGAGCCATATTAGCTATTGTAGCTCTATCTGGTACTGACAAATTTGATAGGGACTGTCCGAAGAACTCAACGAATTTTCCTACAACTCCTTTCTTTCTCAGAACTTCAGTTATATATAACACTACGTCAGTGGGGGTAACTCCTTCCCTGATTTCTCCCTCTAGTTTAACTCCTACTACTTCTGGGACTACCATTGTGTAAGGCTCTCCCATCATTACTGCCTCGGCTTCAAGCCCTCCTACACCCCAAGATAAGACGCTTATACCGTTAGCCATGGTCGTATGAGAATCAGTTCCTATTACTATTTCTGGGAAGGCTACTTGTTCTCCTTTAACCTCTCTTACATCTACTACTTTACTCAGAAATTCTAGGTTAACTTGGTGAATTATACCGTTACCGGGTGGTACTATTCTGAGGTTTCTGAAACTGCTTTGTGCCCATTTAAGAAATGTATATCTCTCCACATTCCTTTCGAACTCCTTCTGCATGTTAAGTACTAGGGCATAAGATGTTCCGTAATAATCTACTTGAACAGAGTGGTCTATGACCAAATCGGACTGTATTACTGGATTAACTCTTAATGGATCTTTCCCTCTTTTAGCCAACTCGCTTCTCATTGCTGCAAGATCAACAAGGAGTGGTACGCCAGTGTAGTCCTGCATTATTACTCTTGTAGGCATAAATGAGAATTCTTCACCAACTTTCCATCCGGCAATTTTTTCAAGGTCTTCCTCAGTGATTTTCTTGTTATCCAAGTTTCTAATCACGTTTTCTACAAGAACTCTTAAGGAGTAAGGTAAGGAAAAAATGTCATAACCTAAATCTTCGAGCTTTTTCAGGTTGTAGAACTTTATATTGCCCTCTAACGGTTCCGGTGCCAGTTTCATATATCTATCTAGTCTTAAAACACTATAAGCTAGTCTTATAAAAATAGACTAAGAATTTTTAGGTTAATACGTTACATCTTGGACGGAGCATATTGAGTATAATATTTGTTTTGCTTTTGATATTAATAGGGATAGGAGTAGGGGCTTTAACGGGAATAACTGGGTCTAGTGGTGTTTTGATAGTGGTTCCCGCTTTATCCTATCTAGGTCTGTCTTTTAAGAGCGCTGTAGGTTCTAGCCTGCTTGTTGACGTGATAACTACAATATCAGTAGTTATAGTTTATATCAAGAACAAGAACGCGGATTTCAGGATAAGTGCAGTATTAGCTCTAGGTGCTGTAACTGGTGCTCAGATAGGAGTAAGAATAGCTGTAGTAACTCCGGAAAAATTACTGGAAAGCGCGTTTACAATATTCACTAGCGTAATGGCTTACGTCTCATTCAGGAGGTCTAAAAATCCTAACTTGAAGTTAAGGCACGTGAATTTAGGTAAGTTTTCCTACCCCATGGGCTTTCTCATGGCTGTGTTAATAGGTATGGTTACCGGAACTTTGGGGGCTAGCGGGGGTATTATGTTCATAGCTGTAATGATAATTCTCTTTTCCACAATGTGCATAAAGAAGATGATAGGAACCGCTACACTAGCCATGTTATTCTCGGCAACTAGCGGAGCAATAGATTACTTTACCGTGGGGTTGTTAAACCTAGTTGACTCAATCATAATCGGTTTTACCGCCCTTATTTTCGGCTACTTTTTCGCTAGTCTGGCTAATAAAATGAAGCCTTCAGTGATATATTTATTTCTTGGAAGTACTTTCGTCTTAACTACAATTTCCGAAATAATGAAGATTATTTAATGTGAGCTCGAAGTCAGTAAAGATAGTTATTCTTCTCTTCCTAAACTCTTTATCCATGACAATACGTTGTCAAGACATTCTTCTGCATATTTCACAGTTATATTGTTTCCGTCCTTACTTACCTTAGTGAACTTCCTTCCCATACCGGCGTGGGATACCATCTCTTCCTCTGTTATTTCACATCTAACCTTACTCCCCTCATATACCCTACCATCTAGCCAGTCTAGCACCCTAGTGTTTCCCACCCTTATCAAAGAGTCAAGTAAATATTCTCCGTCTCTGACAAGTTGGCTCAATTTTCTAATAATCTCGATCTCCCTCCTAATCAACGCTCTAGTTGCTCCGGTATAGTAATCCATTAACTCGTTTAATTTATCCAGAGTTATTTCACCTTCAATGATTTTTTTATTGGCTTCTACAAAATGATAACCTATAAAGTAATACGGTGAGGTCATACTCGCCCTGAGGGAAGCGATTAGGGAGTATGTTCCGTTATTTTTTCGAACTTGTATGTTTTCGAGGACTTTTTTCCTGAACTCTTCTGGTGAAACTAGATCAACAGCTTCCCTAAGTAAGTATATTAGGGCTAACGGAAGTCCTAATTCTAATGCCTTTCCTATACCGTAAAGCTCGCTTTTTCCTTGGGTATTCATTCCCTTAGCGAGTTTAATATCAGACGTTAGATATTGATGTATATTTACGTCCTTCATTAACGTCTTTCTCAAAGTAACAATCCTATTTGAGAAGTCTGACGCTAACTCAATAAGCATGAGTTGTTTCTTATTAATAAATGCGTAATCTTCAATTGCTAGCCTAACTGCGTTTGACGTGATGTAAGATAAGTAGGAGGATGTTTCACTAAGGTCTACCATTACGACTTCTGGATCCTCTTTCCTTAACTCCTCATAGATATCCATGTAAATAAAGAAATTAAAGTTTCCGATACCGCCGTCATGTATGTGAATGACATTGTTACTGGATTTGAACGTTCCTGACGACGGTAAAACATAAATGTCAGCTTCCCTTGCTGCTGGGAATTTCTGGGCTACGAGATCCTTAAGGGAGTTTTCAAGAAGCGAATAAGAGTCTGGCAAGTCGTTTAAAGATGCCGTAAGAAAAGAAGGCAATAGGATTATCATTTTAACGTCTTTTACATCCTCCTTTAGAAAACTGTATTCTGCTAGTGAAGGTTTATAGTCTTTTATCATGTTTTCATTTTCGTTTCCCCTAGAGTCAACAACGTTATACTCTTGCTCATTAGTTGATATGTTAGTCCATGTAGATATAAGTAGTATTTTCATCTGTAGGCAATATTACTCCTTACGTAGTTAAAATTGTTTCCATTCAACGTGTTTATTATCTAGATTTTTATAGGCTCTTATTGTTCTTTGCAATATTGGACAAATAATTAGTGATTTTTCCTAATAACTTTGTATAAATTAAATTTTAGTAGTAAGTTTTTTTAGTGAAAAGGGTGATGAAGAAGTTTAGCGTATGTCAAAGTCGTCACAGAGAGGAGTTCAAAAGCCGACTAGAGAGATAGGGCTAAGAGACCTAGTCTTTATGAGTCTTGGAGGACAAGCACCCTTCCTGAGCATATTAGTTTATGGCGTGGCTTCTTATTCGTACGGTGGATCATTTGCACCGGTAGCTATTATTTTGGGTACTTTATTAGTTCTGCTAAACGGTCTAGTAGCATATAAACTTTCAACTAAGTTTACGCAGAGTGGAGGCTACTACACGTACTCTTATTACTCCCTAACTAAACGTCTCGGTTTTGAGACAGGCTGGACTTACTTGTTGTATTCAGCCTTATACGGTAGCGCGTATGTGTTAGGTGCAGTTGCCGTACTCTCGACTATATTACCACTTTTCGACACTTATCAAATAGCGCTTGTATTCCTTGTTTTGGCTTCAGCATTTGCCCTATTGGGAAAGAAACCTTCATTTAAATATGCAATGTTTGCCAGTACCTTAGAAATAATAATAATGGGGTTCTTAGCATTAACGTTTCTATATTCTACTCACTTTACCTTTTACAATCCAGTATCTAAAATCCCACCACTTTCCGCATTAGCTGCTGCGGTTATATTCGGCTCTAGCATTCCAACCGGATATGGTTCAATAACTCCTTTATCCGGTGAGGTAAAAGACCCCAAGAAGACAGTCCCAAGGGCCATAGTTACAGTAATATTATTAGGAGGTCTATTCGCATCATTCGATGTCTATGCTATTGTAGACCATATAATATATTACCACTTACAATTAAGCTCTTCAATATCCCTACTTACGCTAATTCAGGATAGATTCGGTTTAGCTACACTAGCGTTTGCAACAATAGCTGCAATTAATGACGGGATACTTGCTACATTAACTTTTATGTTTGCTACGTCTAGAACAATTTATGCTATGGCAGTAAACGGATTCTTTTATGAAAAACTGGCAGAACTTAAGAACGGTAGAGAGCCGTTCAATGCGGCGTTGGTTACAGTGGGAGCTTATTGGTTAATAGTCATGCTGTCCTTAATCATGTTTGGTGGCAACGCGTACAATGCTTTTCTAACTGTAGGTTTTGTATCCTTGCTGGGTAACTTATACGTCCACCTAGCAACTGATTTCTCTCTAACTAGGATATCCTTGAAGAGACTAAGGAAGAGAAAGGTAGAGATATCTCTATCTTTAGGAGCTGCGTTATTCACGATGTATGTTATGATAACCTCAATTCCCTCCGGTACGGAAGTGACACTAGGAGCTTTCGTGCTTTGGTTATTGGCAGGATTTATGGTAGCCGAAATAATAGATATGGCAAGACAAGAACAAGAGGACGAGAGGATAAGATAGAAGTGATTACTACTTCGCTAATTAACTATTACCTTACGCTTTGACCCCCTTCACCTTTTTAAGAGAGATCCCCGTTAATTAGGTTTTAAAAAGTAACGTATTTATTCCTTAATACAAGAGTTAAGTGGATGTGGTGGCGTAGGGGTATTGCCGTAATTTACGCTTCTAATGAGCAGAGTGGAAAGAAGGTTGCCGACGTAATAAAAAATAAGGGCTATCCCGTTTCCCTATTGCGTTATAGCTTAGAAAACGTGGAGAAATTATGGAAATGCTATGACGCACTAGTTTTTGTAATGGCTCTGGGAGGAGTGGTAAGGAGTATTTGTAAGTTTGCTCAAGGAAAGGACAAGGATCCAGCAGTGATTGCTGTAGACGACGAGTTTAAATTTGTCATTCCGGTTATCGGTTCTCACTGGGGAGCAAACGATCTTGCAAGGGAGATTTCCGAAGCCCTAAACTCCACTTTAGTTATCACTACAGCAAGCGAACAGAGGGGTATAACTAGCGTAGAAGAGCTTGCAAATTTACTCATAGCTAAGGTCGTTAACGTTAATGCGATAGTTAAGGTTACTTCAGCTCTGTTAAGAGGGGAGAGAGTATGTGTGAAAGGAATTTCATCTCTGCCTCCGCAGGTAGAAGGCAACTACGTCATAGGTGATGGTTGTAAGTACTCAGTGATTATTACTGACAACAATAGGTGTGATGACGAGAACGTCGTGTGTTTAAAGCCATTGAGGGTCGCAATAGGAGTAGGGAGTAAAAAGGAGACTTCTCCTAAAACCGTCAAGGAGGCAATACTTTACGTTTTAGATCTCCTTTCACTTGATAAGAGCAGAGTAAAGCTCATAGCGTCTATTAGGGAATCTGCTGAAGTTGCAAGTAAGGAGCTTGGAATCCCTTTCAGGAAGATAACCCTTGAAGAGATCAACTCATTTAATGACGAGTGTCTAACGCCTCCCTCAGAGAAACTCACTGAGCTGGGGCTGAAAGGTGTTGCTGAAGTTTCTGCCCTCATAGCTGGGGGGAAGGATGCGAAATTGATTTTAAGGAAGATTCCATACAAAGGAGAAGTCACTGTTGCAGTAGCCATAGCGGGTGAGTAACTTGATTTATGTTGTGGGTGTGGGTAGTGGGGATCCTGAATTGATAACGATTAAAGCATTTAATGTTTTGAAAAGAGTGGACGTTATCGCAGGCTGGAGAAATGTTGTGGACAGATTTGATTTTCTTAAAATGGATGGTAAACAGTTAATTTATCTTAACTATAAAGAGCAGGAAATACAGATTCCGGAGATAGTTAGCATTGCTAGAGACCGAGATGTAGCAGTGTTGTTCCACGGTGACCCTATGGTCTCAGATTACCAATTCCTTGATAGGATAAAAAGGGAATGTAATAGACAAGGTATACAATATGTTATAATTTCCGGTATATCTTCAGTACTAAGGGCTCTCGCTATAGTCGGAAAAGATCTGTCTCAGATTGTATTTATCACTTTTCACGTTAGAGGTGAATTAAACTACGATGAAATAAAGAAAGCGTTAGAGATCGGACGTGATTTGCTGATTGTCCCAGAACCCTATCCTGACGGAGTGAGGAAAGTGTCAGAAAAGCTATTACAGATAGGCTGTAACCCAGTTCTTACCGTGATGGAGAGGTTGAGTTTTCCGGACGAAAAAGTATACAAAATTACAGCTGAGGACGTAGTTAAGGGCGATTTAAAGTTTAGTGACCTAATAATAGTACACGTACCCAACTGTTTAAGAAACTCATGAAAAACTGTTAACAAAGGTTAAATATATGGATAGACTATCCATGTGTTGTGAAAAAATCTGCAATCATTATGATAACTCACGGTTCAAGGAGGCATGCCTTCGTAGAAGATATGCAGAAACTAGCTACATACCTTGAAGAGAAACTTGAAGTCCCAGTTTTTCTATCACATAATGAATATACGGAGCCCAATTGGAGAAACCTTCTACTAGACCTTACTGAGAAGGGATTCGACCACTTCGTATTCGCTTTAGCCTTTTTAGGGAGGGGTAACCACGTAGCAAAAGACATAATGGGAGAGGTAGGGGCTTCTGAGTTTTATCAGTGGACAAAGGCCAAATATAAGGACAAAGAGATAAACGTATATTTTACACGCCCTCTAGCTGATTCCGAACTTGTAAAGCTCGCCCTATTTTATCGGGTTAAGAACGCGTTTGATACTGATGAAAGGCAAGAGTACATTGAGGATCCAGAGGAAATAGAGGAGAGGACTATGAGTATAATTAGGGAAAAGGTTAAGGAGGATCTCGGGGTAGACGGAGAAGAGCTGGAAATTATAAGTAGGGCTGTATATGCTAGTGGAAACTTTGAGATATCAAAACAAGTATACATATCTCCTGACGCTATAAACAGCGGTATAGAAGCTTTGAAGGCTCAACTTCCCATACTAACAGATGTTAAAATGGTAATGGCTGGGGTAAGATGGAAAAAGGTTGAGAACTACTTAGATTCTTCCGGTGAGCTAGCAAAGAAATTAGGTATAACTAGGACAGCTGCGAGTATTAGGATTGGATTGACTTCACCAAAAATAGTAGTTATAGGGAACGCGCCTACTGCATTGGTGGAGACACTTAGAGTACAGAAGGAGAAGTTGTTAGAAATACCTCTAGTAGTAGCCTCTCCACCTGGTTTCACTAATGCAGTTGAATCTAAGGAGGAGCTGATAAAAAGCGGTTTACCAGCCATAGTTATTAAAGGTACTTACGGTGGTAGTAGTATAGCCGTGGCAATAATAAACGAGTTAATAAGGGTGGCTATGAGATGAAAGGGAAACTGTTCATAATAGGCACGGGTCCCGGTGCACCCCCTATAAGGACGTTCAGGATGGTAGAAGCCATTAAGCAAAGTGACGTGATAGTAGCCTATACCACTTATGCTAAATTGATAGGAGACCTCGTAGACGGAAAAGAAGTAATAACGGCTAGAATGAAAGAGGAATTGTACAGAGCTAGGGTCGCGATTCAGAAGGTGCAAGAAGGTAAGGTTGTTTCACTGATCTCCAGCGGAGACCCCCAAGTATACGGTATGGCGAGCCCAGCATTGGAAATGATGTGTAAGAACAATTTAGAGTTGGACTTCGAAATAGTACCAGGCGTTACCGCGGCTCTAGCTGCAGCAGCCAGGTTGGGTTCACCCTTAGCCATGGACTTTGCTTCCATAAGCTTGAGCGATTTACTCGTACCAGCGGAAGAGATACTTCACAGAATAAAGAAAGCGGCCGAGGGGGATTTCGTTATAGTTCTTTATAACCCCATAAACAAGCCCTTACTGGAGAGGGCTATGGCTATCATATCTGAATACAGAAAGCCCGAGACACCGGTAGGAATTGTTAAGAGTGCTTATAGAGAAGACGAGCAGGTGATAATTACAAACCTTTCCGATTGGAAGAAGCATGAGGGAGTAATAAACATGATAACTACGATGATAATTGGGAATTCAAGGACTTATACGTGTAACGGTAAAATGATTACTCCCAGAGGGTACGATAGGAGGTATAGCTTTGAGCTTAATAACGACTCTTAAAAGATTCGGAATAACGACCGGAGGGGCGGCTGCAGCGGCCTCTAAAGCTTCTGTTATCTATCTGGTTAGGGGGGAGAACCCTAAGAGTGTAACGATCCCCACTCCTATTGGACTTAGAATAGAGGTGCCCGTTGATAAATACGAAAGGAGAGACGACAAGTACTGTGCAACAGTTAGGAAGTTTGCTGGAGATAACCCTGATGTTTTAGACGGGTTGGAGATTGTGTCTTGTTCTAAAAGGAGTTTATCATTTGCGATCAAAGGAGGAGAAGGGATAGGTGTAATAACAAGACCGGGCTTAAGGGGTGAGATAGGGAGTAAGTCTATAAGTCCCACTGCGATGGAGATGATCAAGGCTGCAGTCAAAGAGGTTACGGATGAAAACGTTGAAGTAGAGATATCGGTTCCCAATGGAAGAACGATTGCAAGAAATACAATGAATCCGTCAATCGGTATAGTAGATGGTATATCGATACTTGGGACTACCGGTATAGAATACCCGGTAAGTGACGAGGACTATATGGATCACCTTAGGACGGAAATTTGCGTGATAAAACATTCAGGGAGTAAAAGTCTCGTTATTGCCCCGGGAAACGTCAGCTTTGAAGTAGCTAAAAGGATGTTCGGAGATATAGCAGTAAAAATAGGTGATAGGGTGGGCGATACTATTAAGCTCGCCGAGGAAATGGGATTCGAGAAGGTCACGTTGATCAGCCTACCCGGAAAGCTGGTGAAGGTTGCCGCTGGAATTATGAACACCCATAATAAGTACGGTGATGCAAGGGTTGAAACCATAACTTATGCTTCAGTCCTCGCGGATATTGAAGTGGAGAAAATACGTAAAATAGCGAACTCGTTGACAGTGTCCGAGGCCCTTACTTATCTCAACAAGGAAGAGAGGGTGAAAGTTATGAAAGTAGTTGCAGAAAGGGCGTTAAAGAGGCTTAAGTCCATTACTAATATGAGTGTTGAAGTTATAGCCTTATCAGAGGAAGGAGAAGTTCTCGCTAGGGCGGATCAGCCGTGAGAGTACCCGGTATTCCGGATGAGGAGTTCATAAGGGAAGAGAAGATACCCATGACAAAAGAAGAGATCAGAGTTTTAGCACTATCAAAAGCGAGGCTCTTTACCGGAGCTAGGTTCTTAGACATAGGAAGTGGTACTGGTAGTGTGACAGTTGAGGCTGGGTTGATAGTAGGAGATGAAGGTAAAGTTTACGCCATAGAAAAGGACGATTTAGCTTATAGCCTCACTCTGAAAAACCTCCAAAAGTTTAACGTAAGGAACGTGGTAGTTATAAAAGGAGAAGCTCCGGACGCTATAAGTGAAATTAACGAGCAATTGGACTCCGTGTTTATCGGTGGAGGATCGGAGAGGATAAGGGAAATAATAACCGCTATAGACCCAAAACTGAAGAAAGGAGGTAGAGTAGTTGCCGATGCTATACTATTAGAGACCGCCGTCAGTGCGACGAATGCATTAGTAGAGCTCGGGTACAAAACCGAGCTTATAGAGGTCATTGTGGCGAAAGGTATGAAGACAAGTAAAGGGTATGCGATGATATCTAGGAACCCCGTTTTCATTATTTACGGTGAGAAGACTTGACGAAAGAGTTGTTTGTTATAGGTCTGGGTCCAGGGGACCCCGAGCTAGTAACGATAAAGGCAAGCAAGATTCTCTCATTGTCTAAAGTAGTTTTTGTCCCTTACTCCACTACCACTAACAGAAGTCTTGCATTAAGCGTTATCTCTCCTTATATCTCCCAAATGGCGAAAGTAGTCCCTCTTGGTTTCCCTATGGGTAAAGAAGTAGATGAGGACTCTCTGAGAAAGATAGGGGATGATATCTGTAATAACGTTGAGGACGGGGTTAACTCATTTGTAACTTTAGGTGACCCATCTCTCTACAGTACTTACTACAGAGTTTCCAAGTTTATTAACTGTATAGATAAAATCGACCTAATCCCCGGGGTCTCATCGATTACAGCTTGTGCAAATAAGGGTAAGTTACCTCTAGCATTAGGGAATGAAGGTATTGCAATTATTCCAGCGGATAGGCTAGACCTGATATCAGAAGCTAACGGTAAGTTCGATACTATAATAGTATTAAAGGCTAACGTTAATCTTCGGGACATAAAGGCATTACTTGAGTCCCAATATAAGCTTATTTATGCTCGTAGGTGTTATTTAGAAGGAGAGAAAATAATTACTTGGGATACCTCGATTTCGGATAAGGATTATTTTTCTATGATAATAGGGGTGAAAAAACGTGAAAATGGGTAAGGTAGTGTTTATAGGAGCGGGACCGGGAGACCCGGAGTTACTAACTGTAAAAGCTAAGAACCGGTTGGAAGAAGCAGACGTAGTTTTATACGCCGGTTCCCTAGTCAATCCAGAAGTGTTAAAGTGGGCAAGGAAAGATGCGGAAATAGTCGACACGGCTTCACTAACATTAGAGGAAATAACTGATATAATGATAAAGAGGGCTAAGGAAGGTAAGCTCGTAGCAAGGCTGAAGTCAGGTGACTTCTCCATATACGGGGCTTTGATCGAAGAGATATGGGCGTTAGAAAATGCTGGAGTCCCTTATGAACTAGTACCTGGGATAACTGCAGCAATTGGGGCAGCAAGCGTTTTGGGAATTGAACTGACCTTACCAAAAATATCTCAGACCCTTATTATAACTAGGGCTTCTGGAGCAGTCCCCATGGAAGGTTCTATAAAGGACTACGCCCCTCACTTGATGAAAGGGGCTTCTATGGCTATATATACTGGAGTCCAACTCATAGACAAGGTTGTCAGAGAACTGAAAGAGGGAGGAGTACCAGACGATATGCCCGTTGTTGTAGTTTATAAGGCTACATGGCCAGATCAGAAAATTATACGCGGAACTGTAGGGGACATAGCTCAGAAAGTTAAGGCCGAGAAGATAACAAAAGATAGTATGATATTAGTAGGAAAGATAGCAGACCCCTCTCGTTATAAAGATCAAATCAGGTCGAGTGTGTATGACCCTTCTCACGCTCACTCTTTCAGACCTAAGAAAAAGGAACATTAGGAAGAATTTTATATAGAATGATTAAGTCAAAATAACTTATGATTAACGAGTTAAGGAACAAGGTACTTTTTCCCGCTATTGAAGGTATAGGCTTTATATTAGTTTATCTAGGCTTTAAGACCACTGGTGTTGAGTCCGTAGTCCTTGGTATAATTGGGTTATTGGTCGTAGTCGTTTCAGCAGGTTATTTTACGAGGTGTAAGCAAACAGTCAATCAAACTTCCAATTCTCAACAGCACAACCCAAATTAATAAAACGTAAAATTTATTTCTTGAAAATCTATAAATAGTCTATGCCTAAGGAGTTGACTCCGCTCGAGAAATTACAGTTACTCGTACCGGGGTATAGGGGTTACAAAGCTAAGGATCTAATAAGACAAGACGATTTCTTAGTTAGACAAGCTACGATAATGAAGTTGGAAACTGCGATAAATAATCTGGCGAATAGTGAGTCTCAAATAGTAAGAAGCCAACCTTTTTCACCTTTACTCAGAAATATTGAGGACACAATATCCGAGATCAGGACTTTAATAGGAATATTAAACTCAACTCAAGGAGGAGGAGCTGATATCTACGCTAGATATAAAATCCATACTGAGCAATTAGATGAGATATATAAAAACGATCTGCAAATGGTAAGTATAGCCGATCAGATTTTAACCCTATCAAATTTTCCAGACCAAATATCCCAAATAAGAACGCTCTTAGCTAATCTAAAAACTGTTCTCCTAAACAGAGCTAAATTGTTCTTACCTCCAGAAGTAAGGTAAAAAAGAAGTTAGAAAAGGAGTCTCATAATTTCTTTTCGTACTCTAAACTGATAATTCTAATTCTACATTATCTTCTCAGCTACTTCACATAGGAGTGCTTAACCCGTCATTATCATTTTTGTTCTCTTACTCTTTTTCTATAGTCGAATTTCTTCGTCTTCCTCAACTCTACAGTGTGTTAATAACCGTGGGCTTTCGGAGAAATATCTTCTGACCATAATAATGCAATTCTTAAAGATATACCTTATAGGAATGATAACTTTTAACCAACGTTAATCGGGAAATAGGCTGTATTTAATAGAGAGGTGAACCCGTCGTAATATGTAGCAAGGTATTTCGTATCATTTACGACTGATTGAATTCTAAACAATAATCAAACTTTTTATAGTTTCTGTGATAAAAAGAAGACAAAATTAAAATTAGTGAAGGAGGTAAAAAACTTTACATGACTTTTATTTTGGACTTTATCGCATTTAGAGTATCTTGTGGAATAGTTGACATGTTATGGCTGAGTTTGGCGTGAATTGCTAGTTCGTTCAGTAGTTCTTCTTCGTTATCCGCGTTAATTATCTCAAAACCGCATTTCATTCCTACATCGGCACAACTAAAACTATACTTTCCACTCTTCTTTATATTTCTCTTTATCTTTTCTAATACGTCTGGAGGTATAGAGTTCAGATTATGTGACATTTTTTGCGTGGACTTTCAGTTCTTCTAATAACTCCTGTTCTGTAGTAGCTCCTCTTATTTCATACCCACAATTCATCCCTATGTCTTCACATCTGAAATTGTATTTCATAATAGTCAGAACGTGCTTAATAGTATTAAACTGATGTTAGAATTTTTTACTTTTATAACGGATTAAATGTTAAAAATTTTCTAACAAACTAAGATATACTTCTTTATTGACGTAATTCTATGCTATTTGGGAAAAAGAAGTACAACTTTAGCTGTGCCGATATAGGAATGAATTGTGGATACGAAATAAGAGGAGCTTCAAGTGAGGAGGAGCTCATAGAGATCTTGAAAATACACGCCCAAAAAGCTCACGGCATAAAACAGATCAATCAAGACTTAGCTGAAAAGATTGAGAAAAATATAAAGAAGAAATAATGAAAAATATTCTCCTAATTTTTTATATTGTAATTGATTACACTATTTTATCTCGTTACTTCATTCTGTTTGTGATATGAAATATGCACTTGTAACTTTAGGATCAAGAGGTATGGGTAGAACTATAGCAGAAACTTTAAGTAGAGAAGGATGTAAGACTATCATATTTTACAACTCTTCTATGGAGAAAGCTAAGGAACTAGAAAAAGAAGGGATCGTAATTCTAAAATGTGACGTAGGAAAGAGAGAAGAAGTAAGAAGAGTTAAGCAGCAAGTTGAGGAGTTAACAGATAAATTGCATGTATTAGTGAATAACGCCGGTCTATGGTATTTAATGCCCTTTGAAAAGTTTGACGAAGAGAAATACGAGAAAATGTTGAGAGTTAACCTCAACGGAGTAATATACATGACTTACGAGTTACTACCTTTACTTAAAAACGCAGGTAATGCCTCTATAGTAAACATCGCATCTAATGCGGGAATAGGGACTGCAGCAGAAGGTACTACATTCTATGCAGTTACTAAAGCGGGGGTGATCATATTGACCAGAAGGTTGGCTTTCGAATTAGGCAAATACGGAATCAGAGTTAATGCAGTAGCCCCTGGGTGGATCGAGACTGACATGACAATATGAGGAAAAAGCGAAGAAGAAGTTGAAAAATTAAGGGAATACTTCAGAAATAAAACGGTTTTACATACTACTGGAAAACCTGAGGACGTTGCACACGTGGTTTCGTTTTTAGTATCGGAAAATGCTAGGTATATTACTGGGCAGGTAATAGTAGTTGATGGCAGAAGAATAGACAACTTGACCCATTCAGTTTAATACTTTATAAACTGTAGGCGGAAAAACTATCATGTGAAATGCTGTTTTGATTATATAGGGTATATAAAAAGGGATGACAATTCAGCCTCTCGTGACGCTCAAGTAAGAGTTATTATTGATAAGAAATATCAAGAAGGTTTAAAAGGTATCGAGGAATTTTCCCATATAATTTTAATTTACCACTTACACTTAGCCTCTTTCGACGGCAAACTAAAAAGAGTTAGGGATTCAAGAGAGGTAGGAGTTTTCGCTACTAGGTCTCAATTTAGGCCAAACCCTATTGGTATCTCAGTTGCTGAACTCATAAGGATAGAAGAGAATGTGTTAACGGTCAAAGGTGTAAACGCTTATGACGGAACCCCAGTATTAGATATTAAACCTTATGATACTTGGGATAGGATAGAAAATCCAAGGGTTCCTCCTTGGCATAACGGAGGAAAATGAATTTTGTTTATCTGTACACGACTGAAAGAAGTATTATTAATTTATATTAGATTTAGGGAAAACGTTAAGTTTTAAAGAGAAAGATTAATAATTAATGATAAAGAGGTATTATTTATGATAATATTTTTAAACGGTGACGGTAATGAGTATATATCGTCATATAAGGATAGGTTCGCTTCTTTACCAGTTGATATTATAATTTATGCTCCGAAAATTAAGCTTACAGACTTTGAAAGAATTCTTGCAGAGGTCGTAATAGGTGAGGAATTAAGAATCCCTATGACTCTGAAAGATCTTTATAAGTTATTCATCTTCGAAGATAAAGTTAGAAGTTCAAAATTAATGATTAGATACAAGGAAGACCTGAATTCTGTTTATGTGGAAGAGGATAACTCAAGTTTATTAAGTAGGCTGTTAAGGAAGAATAAGGAGTATTATTTACCTAATACTGCGTTCTTCTATTCTAAGAGCAAGATAATTATACGTCGCAGAGATAAAACGATAATTATATTGTCTCTCGACGGTATTAAACATTTAGACAAAATAAAAGAAAGGATAGAAGAACTCTTAGATAGGATATCAGCATCAAAACTATATATCTATGTCGATAAGTTTGATACCTTAAATAGCGTTATTCCTACGATTATAAACTCCGCAAATGAGAAGGAAACTGACGATCTACGTATATATGTTAAGAACGGAAATGTTAAATTGATCTAGCCTCTTTTGATAACTTATTTTACTCTTGGAGTATTTACATCAATAAGCATGGCCAAATATTGCAAAAGGTGTAGAGTAACCCTTCCGGATAACTATAACACTTGTCCCCATTGTAATAGTCCTCTTGTTCCGATACCGGACTTCTTAGCCCCCTTTATAAACCTTTACAAGACCCCCCTTAGGATAAAGTTGTTAGATGGGATAATAGACGATTATACTTGGGGATTTACAATATACCTCACGTTATATGTCAATCGAGCATTAACAATAACTGGAGTACAATTCCTTCTTAATAATATCGTTACTACTGATGTTAATCCAAATATGCTTAACATAGGCATAAATAAAGTATCAATTAGTTATAGATTCCCATTACCTAAAACGAACATCTTACCTTTGAGATTATACTTTTCCACTGGGGAGTATGCTGACTTACATATTAGAGTTGTAACTAGTTCACCAGCTTCTTCACAAAGATCAGTACAACCGATAGTACAACCATCTAACAAGCTCCCTCCTTTAGAGAAATGGGATCCAAAACTTTGGGTCGGTAAATCGTTAGGCGTTTATAATGTCCTTTCGGTAATAGGTGAGGGTGGAACGAGTTATATACTAAAAGGTATCTACGACAACGTTCCTTACGCTATCAAAGTCCTTAAATTGAATTCCAATACTAGGGGCACCACTATAGTAAAAGGTTATTATTATGATTTACAAGTAGAAGCTTCAAACTTAATTGCCCTCTCCAACAGCCAATATACGGTAAAGATCTATGCCATTAACGTAGATCAAAACTCAATTAAAGAAATTCTGAAGGGTAACACTGAATTATACCTCAGGGATCCCCCTAGGCTAATAATGGAGTTTATGGAAGGAGGGACGGTAATGGATCTCTTTAACAATCCTAATGTAAGATACTCAAGTAAATGGAGGAAAATCGTGTATTCGATTATAGCTGAAAGCGCTTTAGCTCTTGACCATATTCACAGACAAGGTTATGTTCATTTAGATTTCAAACCTCAGAACATATTTTTAGCAAAACCAGTAGGTAAGACCGGAGAAGAAGTGTACTCTAGGATCAAGGGAATGATTAAGATAGGGGACTTAGGTAGCTCAACGAGAACAGGAGGTAGTATAAAACAGCTTACAGCAGAATACGCTCCGCCAGATCAATTGGAAAACGCAATCCTCGGTAAAGGTGCTGAGACTTCTATGGATATTTTCGCTCTCGGGGTAGTTTCGTATGTTTTACTCACCGGTAGAAATGATAGACCTGATATTTTATCTCTAAACGAAGGAGTAGACTATTACCTTAAGGGCGATATTAGAAAAGCATTGGAAAAAATAAAGGAAGCAAAAAATGCGTTGTGCAAGTGGGTTATCTCAATACCTTTGATCGAAAAAGAGGTCTTCCACGAGGTAGTCAGTATGCTTTCCTGCGAACCCAGAACCAGACCTAAGGCTTATGAAGTTTACTCTACATTTTCTAAGTTTGCTTAATTTTCAGGCTGGGGTTTAACCTTCAATTCTCTAAGATATCAACGGTTTAACTACATTTAACATTTCAACAAATTTTTTAAATATTAGTAAGGTCATTTAAGCAAGAATGATAAAGTACAAGGACACAAAATGGATGTGGCTCGTGCTGCCGTTTAACGCATCTACCGGACCTTTGTCCACACTCATTACTCTTCAAATTCTAACTTTGGGTGGTAATGCACTTGACGTATCTTTTGCTATATCCTTGAGTAATGCAGTTTTAATACCATCTTCGCTTTTCTGGGGATTTATGGCTGATAGAATGGATAGAAAGAAACAGATCCTTATAAGCATGGGCGGGACTTCAGTATCTTTACTTCTTATGCCACTTGTTAATTCAATACCTCTATTAGCAGCTGATTACTCTCTAGTTACATTCATGAGTACAGCCTCTACTACTCCCTTTAACTTACTCGTGATGGAATCAGCTGAGAAAAAGCAGTGGGGTCAACTGTTTTCAAAGTTCTCTTTCTTGTCCTCTCTAGGTATGCTAATAGGCTTGCTAATCTCGACGGTTCTTGTACTTTTTCTCAAGATCTATCAGATAGAGGAAATTTTAGGGTTAATCGCTCTGATCACCTTTGTTGCAGGATTAAAGCTAGTTCCAAAACCAGTTATAACGTTTGAGAGGGTAGCAATTTTACATTATAAGGAATCCTTCATGATAAGAATGAGACATTTGCCTATGATGTTCCTTCATTTACCCAACCCTCATTCCTTTAAGATGTTTTCTTTAAAGAGATTGAGGATTAAACCTACAAATTATATCCCACTCCTTTATCTTGGTATTGTAATCTTCTACGTTAGTAGTGGAATTTTTAATACTGTATATCCAGCCGGCCTTTACGTAAAAGGCTTAGATAAATCTAGCGTATTAATTGTAATCACAGTTGGAATGATCTTCCAGATTTTAGGATTTAAAATTTCAGAAAGATTGTTAGTAAGAGCTGAAGAGAAGAAAATAGCTCATCTCTCGCTACTTCTTAGAGGAGTCTCTTACCTATCAATGGGGATAGTCACAGAACTGTTTTTCGGCTTTCCAGTTTTCATATCAGGGTTGTTATTTTATCCTTTAGCCGCTGGGATTGCATACTCATTATTTTATTCTTCATCCAGCATTCTCGTGTTTAAAATCGTAGGAGAAAGGAGCCAAGGTAGTGGACTGGGAGTATATAGTACTATAGTAGGGGTATCTCTTTTCGTCGGTTCAATACTCTCAGGATACTTTACTCATTATCTAGGCTACGGTATAGACTTCGTTATAGCCGGAGTACTGTTAGTCTCAAACTCCTTTCTATTTAGGTATCTTGAGGAAGGTTAGGTCAAAATTCACACTCAAAACTTTCAACGCCTTTTATATCAGTTTCCACAGCATATACGTAACCGCCTTCAGCCTCGTCATTTGCTGTAGTTATGAAGAGAGTCCTCATATTATTCCCCCCAAACGTAACAGAGGTAGTGTGAGATGCAGGGACTTTGATCTCACCTACTATCTCACCTTTAGGACTTACTCTAATTACTTTTCCTCCTCCGTATATTGCTACCCATAGATATCCCTCTGAATCGATCGTCATCCCGTCTGGGACTCCTTGAAACCTCGTTAGATCGACTAGGATCTTTCTATCCCTTATTTCTCCAGTAGAAAGGTTAAAGGCAAACTCAAACACTTTCTTAGTCGGCGAGTCTATATAATACATCTTAGTGTTGTCTAAATTCCACGCTAATCCGTTAGAGATAGTAATCCCTTCAAGAACCTTTCTAAGTATTAATCCCTTGTCCAACACGAACAGTGCACCGGTAGGATATTTTTCCTCGAGGTTCATAGTACCTACCCAATATCTTCCCATGGCATCACACTTACCATCGTTAAATCTGTTTCTGTTATCCCACTCCTTTACTTCATAAATTGTCTTTACGCCCTCTTCACTCACGTGGTAAAAACCCTTATCCGCTGTGACTACCAGCCCTCCTCTCTTGTAAGGCTGAAGGGAGCTGACGTAAGTTCCGACTTTAATCCACGTGTGCTTATCTCCCCTTAATGTATGGACTTCCCCTTTGGGTATGTCTACGAAATACAGAGTGTCTTTGAACCATACTGGTCCCTCGTATAGTATCCCTTTTTTGTTAACTATTTTCTTTAACAAATAATTCACCTCTTTCCTCTACATTACCTTGAAAATCTTCAAAATACACTTTCCCCTCCTTTGTTATGACTAAATAACCTATCTTTTCCCCGCACTTGTACGGTAAAGCTAAAATAGCATTCTGTGTCTTAACGTTCTCTACAGCGAAGACCGGTGATAATGTATCATCTAACTCAAGTGCTAGGCATTCTCTCACCAGTGGCTGTACCTCGTTTAGCACCTCGTTCAGTAGTTTATCGTATTCCAAAGCAAGTTCTCTCATTCTTTCTAAGTCTTCTACTCTCATGTGGGATATTTAACAAACTCTGCCTATTATTTATCATCTCTTTTTACTTTAATTTATCAAAAATAAAGTAATAATCTTTATATATTCTTTGATTCTTTTATAATTTTTTCTTTTTTATCCAATATTAAATTAATAAAATATCTAAATTAGACTTGTCCCTATCAGATTTCAGGAATAAAATTTAAAAACACTTATCTTATTTTCTTCTAAAATTATTTTAATATTATGTTCTTATAGCAACATTATTGCTACAAATCATCCTCCTTATACATTCACAAGAGAAGTTAAGCCTTATTCCCTCCTTTACACAGTTCATTGCTATTGCATAAGGTTCTCCGTTTTCCTTGAATCCTATTACACCTTTGCATGTAGGCGTTATTGAGACGGGTGGGAAGATTTTCAACATATAATAAGCTATTATTTTCTTTGACGTTTCGGAGAACTTCTCGGCAAACGGATAAAGGAAAGCTGCTAAAGATGTCGGATGATTAAAACACAAGTTGTCCACATTGAACAATCCTTTATCAGACAGCTTTACTAGTTCATTAAGAAAAGTGTACATCTCCTCCTCAGACCCTTCGTATTTCCACTCTTCTTTTAGCTTTACAGCTACTAGTCTTCTGATCCTTTCATCTTCTCCAGATCTGAAGACAGCTATAAGTCCTTTAGGAGTTATGTAAAAGCTTCTATATCCCATTCTTACATATCCTTCCTTTGCAAGTCTCTTCAGTATCCTCCAAGCTGTAGCTGAAGGTAGGTCGCACTCTTGTGAAAGGCGGTAGGAAGAAATAGGCCCTAAAATAACCATTTTATAAAGCACTTTTACTTCTTTTGCGGATAACTTAGCGGATAGTACTACGAAAAAGTGCACTTTAAAATGATCAACTAAGAACCTAACGTGTTCAACTAAAAAAAGCACTATTGACAGCTCGCCAAGCATAAATTACAGCCTCTTAATTTTAATAATATATTAGTATAGATTTAAAAAGATTATGGATATATTAATTTAATTAAAACTATTTTTACAAGAAAATATATAAAAAACTTACCTTAGTTACCCTCTCCAACCAAAGCTACCTATAGGAATCGGTTGATTACTCACTATCTGGAACGGAGTTTGAGGAGCAGTTTGATACGCGTATTGCCCTGCGAAAAGTATGTCAGCTCTTGTTAGAAAGGCAGCAACTATCGCGAAGATTGCAGCTACTAGGAGAGCATATTTTAAACCTGTAGGAAGATCAGAAGGTCTAGCTTCTCCGCCGATTGCCTTCTGTTGTTTTAACGAGGGGTTAAATAGCACCGCAATATAGGGACCAGAGAACAGATAACCTACTCCAGATATAAGTACTGCTAAGCCCGAAAGTATTAAGTCAAGATAGAATGTTGCTTGAGACAATAAGTAATCATAAGCGACCTCGTCAAACACGTTAATGTAGTTTACTGTGGCCAAGAACATGAACCAAGATACCAGCTCGGCGATACCCGAAAATGCCAGTAGTTTTGCCATTAGCCTTCTAGCCATTATACCCTCGTCACCTTTGGTAACGAAGGCTAGAATGTAACCTATACCAGCACCTACAAATATTCCACCTGCTAGGAAGAGTACTGGTAATCCTGCGTTATTCCAGAAGGGTACACCAGTTGTAGCTGCTAATTCAAAACCGCTGTACACAGTTGAGAATAGACCGAAAAGCATTCCTAAAGTTGCGAATGTAACTCTGAGCCATGGCTTAAAAGAGAATAACACCGATATTGTATATAATAGTGAGAATAACAACAGTCCGCTTACGAATATAATACCTCTAGCCATCCATGAGTTCGCGAAGTGCACTAATGCTTCTAAGGGTGCTGCGATACCCGCAAGAGGTCTACCTAAATCATATGCGAAGAATGCAAACGCTAAGATCGTTGATACAAATACAACAGGTCCTCCTTTCCTAGCCATTGATGGATACTTTCCAGTATATTCCATGATTCCTAAGATTGCCATTAGCATTCCGGCAACTTCAGTAAAGTATAACGCAAGAGCTACATCTTCGCCCCAGAGCGGGTATTGATTTATCTGCATTATCGGAGCTTGCACTCCGTACGGCTGTGGTGTAGGGGCCGTAAATAGTCCCATTTCTAATCGTGTGATAATTAACTAATTTTTTAAATAAACCTTCACTCCGGAAAATTAATATGAATAAATATACATATTTTCAAGTACTAAAGACTCGTAAAGTTATTATATACCTATTTTTGATGAATATTGTAATGTGGAAATAGAGGAGTTACTGTCCCAAGGAAAATATGACGAGGCACTTAAGTTAATTCAAGGTCAGGACGAAGAGTCCAGACTTTCAAGAGCTTTCATTCTTATAAAGGCTAAGAAATATGAAGAAGCTCTTGACGAATTAAAAGGGATTACCCGAAGCGAAGCCGATTACTTGAGATTCGAGGCTTACAGAAGCCTAGGAAGAGAAAAAGAGGCTGAGGATGAGCTTAAAGCCGGAATATCAAAGTCCCCATATAACCACGTGTTGTACTACACTTTAGCCGAGTATCAATACAGCCTAGGCAAATTGAAGGATGCTTTAGAAAACATTAATAAAGCTCTGGAAATCATGCCTTTAAGCTACGATTATAAGTACCTAAAGGCAAAAATCCTCTTCGCTCTTGGCGAATACGAAGACGCTACTATATATATAAATGACGTGTTAGCATTAAATCCGAAAAATGTAGAGGCCAGACTAATGAAGGCTCTGTGTTATTATAATGTAGGTTTAAAGATGGATGCACTGTCGGAAGTGAATAAAGCTATTGACCTTAAGAAGGACGACCCAGCACTACACGCCCTGAAAGGTAGAATATATTACGAGACAGGATTTCATAAATTGGCTCTTTCTGAGTATAAGACAGCCTTGAGACTCGACCCTAATAACCCGGATTATGCTTATCATGTAGCTTTATGTTATCACGTATTATCACTAAATCAGGACGCGTTAATGTTTATCGACAAAGCCTTGGGGTTATCTCAGAACAGCCCACAATATTTAGCCCTAAAAGCCAGAATTCTTAAAGCGTTGGGAGACCTATCAGGTGCGAAAGCAATAGCTGAAAAAGCTGTATCTCTAGACTCGAGTGTTAGGGGTCAATTAGAGGATCTTTTATCGTAAAATATTTCTAACCAGTTATATTAATAAAGTGAAGTGAAACTATATATAATGAGGTAAATTAACTAGGTTTTGAGAGAAATGAGCAATTTAAAGCTAACGAGGAGGGACTTTCTCAAAATAAGCGGTATAACTGCAGCTACAACTGCGATAATTCTCAACTCAGGGTCGATAGCCAGTAAATTATTCAACTCTCAAGAAGAAGGCTATCATTACACCCTTAACTATCCCTCTGACGAGGTCGTATACGGGAACTGCTTCCAGTGCTTAGGAAGGTGCTCGATAGAGGTAGTCAGGACTCCTATGGGCTTCCCGAGATTCATCACTGGGACTATCGGTTGGCACATAAATGATGGAGGAGTTTGTCCGAGGGGGGCTTCAGACGTCTATTACTATTTCGCTCCCGCTAGGTTGAGGTTCCCACTAATAAGAGCTGGCGATAGAGGATCAGGAAAATGGATGGCAATCGATTATGATACTGCAATAGACATTATAGTAAATGGAGCTAACGCACAGAGTTGGAGCAAAATAGGGTTGAATCCACAACAACTAGGTGTAGGCAACTTCCCCGGGCTTAAAGCTATAAGGGAGAATAATCCTCATGCTTTAGCATATTTCCAAGGAAGAGACCAATTAACACCCGGTATCGATGCAGGTTTCTTCGCCGGTAATTTCGGTACAGCTAATGCAGGTGCACACGGTGGATTCTGTTCAATGAACGTGTATACAGCAGGAGTATATGTTACGGGTGCGCCAGTATGGGAATATGCAGGTCCTGATGAGGAAAGAGCCCAGTACTTTATCTTAGCTGGTCTCGCGGGAGACCATTTCCCTAACTGGATGAGGAGGATTATCGCAAGGATCAGGGAGAACGGCGGAAAGGTAGTAACTATTGCCCCTGAAAGATTTGGCTTCTACTCAGTCTCGGATGAGCATCTGTTCATAAACCCTGCAACAGACGGAGCCTTAGCTATGGGTTGGATAAGAGTTTTGGTTGACTTTCACTACTACGTATATAAGGCGAGCAAAGGTTCAAATGTCCTTAACCCGCAGACCTTACAGCCGGTATCACCAGCCTATGATCCCTCTTCCGGCCGTCTCATAATGCAGACTGTAACGCCAAGTGGACAAGTTGTACAATTACCTCAATTAGGAGACATTCCTTCCACAGCTGTATTCCCTCACATAGATGAGGAATTCTTGAGATATTACACTAACTTGTCGTGGTTAGTGATAGTAAATCCTAACCCGCAGAACGGTGACAGTCTAGACCCAACTGATCCTACCGCAGGTAATAATGTAGGATTACACTTAAGAATGCCCGTACAGAACCAGCAATACGCGAGTTCACACCCATGGCTAGAGGCAATAATGGGCTCTGATGGGAACGTTTACTCTTACGTTGATACACCGTGGCAGAGTGGTGTTATGCCGATATTAACTTTAGACGAGTTACCTCAGCAGAAGCAGTCACAGATCGTACAAGTACCCTATAAATTGAAGAATGGGCAAACAGTCAAAGTCCCGGCTATTCAAGTAACAGTCCCGAAGGCTTTGGACTCAAGTGAGACTATTAACCTAACAGTAACTACAGCTTTCGAGTTATTAAGGGCTGAATTACTGAATTACGACCCGTATACTCCCAGCGGGCAATCCCCGCAATACGGTGTGTTAAATGTAGCTGAGGTTACTGGTATACCTCATAATACTGTGGTGAGAATTGCAAATGAGATAGCAACGACCGCCTTCCAGAAGGCAATTTATGAGCCCGTGAAATGGATAGACTATCTAGGTAGGTTCCATGACCACGTTGTTGGTAGGCCGGTTTCAATATACTTCATGAGAGGTCTTGCCGCTCACGCCAACGGGTTCATGAGCGCTGCAGCGATGTATTATCTGGTATTAATGGTAGGAGCGTGGGATAACCCTGGAGCCGACCTTTACAAGTATCCCTATCCCCACTACTTCCCCGGAGTTGCAGTTCCTCCTCATCCTCTGGCAAACACACCTACAATTGACCCAGATATTGCAAGTGCAACTAGTGGAATGACCCTAAACAACCCCAAGACGAGAGCAGGTTTCCTAAAAACGGAATACATATATAACGATGGTACTGTGGACATTAAGAGCGTAAAAATTGTCGGAGCTGGTCCTTACGGCTTCCCAGACGGTCCTGACGATCTAGTTATATATAAGAACGGAAGACCCCTCCTAATAGATAGAGGATATAGCTGGGATATACCTCTAACGACTCAAAGGGCTATTTCAGCAGTTGCTTACACCGCTTACTTGATGAACAAGTACCCCAATATGGTAGTCCCATATAAAGCAGAAGCTCTAATGTGGTACATAACAGCTCCATATTGGAATAACGCTTACTCATTAACTGACCTTTTACAAAAAGTGACCGAGAAGGACCAGAACGGTAACTACATTATTCCGTTTAACATAAGTATTGATCTACTTATGCAGGAGACTAACAACGTAGTAGATCTTATTATACCTGATTTGTCATTCCTAGAAATATACGGTTTCCACGCCATCTACGATAGGCCTACAAGTTTACCTCAAGGACCTTCAGATTCTCTCAACTGGCCAGTCTTACCGGCGATGTATCCAGTACTGTCCAACGGAGACTTTATGTTGACTTTAGCTTGGATATTGAGGATTTATCCGAAACAAGGTGATACTATAGATCCGACGAAGTGTCCTCACTACACTACACAAGACCCAGTTACTGGCTTACCATTGATAAGCCCGGTGACTATACACGATCCTGAGACTGGAACTACAATACTTCAACAAGGACAGCCCGGTATGATATCTACTGGGATGTATATATTAAAGACCGGGACTTTGATAGCTGGATACGGTAGCAACTTCCAGTACATATTGGCTAATGAGGAAGGAAAACCAATCCCTAACCCGCAGCAGTTGAAGTTATACGCTTCGTTTGTGCCAGCTGGTGCTAACCAGCAAGACGTAATCAATCAAATTTTAAATAATGTACCTCAAGGACAGACTTTCTCCACAGCTACTACTTACAAGATATCAGCAAGCCAGAGGTCTGCAGGTATAGAGCACTACTTCAGAATTCCAGTACAATTCCAGCCCGGTCTTCAGAAGATGCTTGAGGACATAATAAACACTTACGCTCCGGGCATGATGACAATTGACGAGATCAACCCTGGCTATGTCAAGGTAGGCAAGGGCGGAGCTGTCTACGTCTTACCGCCTTCGATTAGATATATGAGAAACGTAAACATGTTCTACTTCCTCGGTTGGGGCAAGTACATGCCTGGTGGATACGGAGGGATAGGCTTACCGTGGATCCACAGGATATATCTCGAATACTTACAGAAGTTCAGGCTTGCTGCGGCAGGTAAGTGGACTGGATATAACGCAGCGTATTACTACTATTACAAACTAACCGGGAACCAGCAGTTCCTAGTAAAGAGTGTCTTGCCCAACGACTCTTACGGGCAAGCTTTAGCTAGGAACATATTGGACTACCACAAGCCTTTCGGAGGCTATTACCCACCACCAGCTTGGAACTCCGAAATAACCCCTGACGGGATAAACCTGAGCGAGTATCCGTTAACATTCTTCGTCAGGAGACATGATAGGACATATCATACTTGGTCTTTCAACGTACCGTGGCTTATGGCGATAATGCCTTATACACCGGTGATGTTGAGCTCAGCAGATCCTTATGTCCAGAGCATGGGCATTAAATCCGGAGATTTTGTTCAATTTGAGGCTGTGAACGAGCCTTGGTCTGGAGGTTTAAGGACTACACTCACCGCTATAGCCTTTCTGGACAACGCGACCAGACCCGGAGCAGCGTGGGTAGTAGTGTCGGCACAAGCCCTACCAGGTTTCAGAGGAATGACACCCGACTCTCCACAAGTTAAAAACAGTGTGTTAAACAACTGGGCAAACATACTTTACATGCCCGCTTCAAGAGGAGGAATGCTATCTCCTCAGACAGATAACGCCTACCCAATAATGTACTTAGACCCGATAACAGGACAGACTTCGTGGCACGACAGCAGGATCAAGATAGTTGGAGTGGCTAGCGGGACTAATAGGGTTCAGGTTACCGCGAACAAGTTCATATACATGGGTCAAGACTTTTCCAATCAAGACATACTTACAGTGATAATGAACCAGATCGGTGGACAAATAAGTATATCCGGTGCCAGCAATGGAGCGCCTTTCGCCCAGCCCGTAGATGTCCCACACTTAAGATTTGACGCTAATAATATGCAGAACACTTCCATATGGAGCTTCGTAGCACCTTATTCATTAGCTCAGAACAACTACCAGTTAGGTAATTATAAGATAAGATATGGTTTTGCGGGTGAACCGCTAAGTTGATCTCCTTTTTTCTTTCTCAATTCCCGTGTGAGGTGTAAAGGTCATGTCCTCTAATCAAATGTCGTCTAACCAAACCCCACAAATCACTCTAGATGTAAGACAAGGTGGAGTAGAACACAGAATACCATATAGTAATAAGAAAAACTATGCAATAATAACAGATCTAAATAAGTGCTTCGGTTGTGCCGGTTGCCAAATGTCTTGTAAAGAGTGGAATACTTCGGGAATGTTTGGACCCCTTCCTGACCTTAATCCTTATGGAGATCTTGACGTGATGTTCTGGCTTAGAGTAATGTATGTAGAAGTAGGTAATTACCCGCAAACGAAAGTATACAACATTCCAATCAACTGTTTCCACTGTATGGATGCACCTTGTGTACCAGTATGTCCAGTAGGTGCTACGTTCAAGAGAGTTGAAGATGGTATAGTCTTAGTAGACTACACGGAATGTATTGGAACTAAGTACTGTATTTATGCATGTCCTTATGGTAACAGATTCTTTGACTATATTGAAGGAGTAACAAAGAAGTGTACTCACTGTTTTGACAGAATTTACGATCCGACACTGCCTCCAGAAGAGAGGATTCCAGCATGTATTCACGGATGTATGGTTCAGGCAAGAATATGGGCGGATAGACTAGATCCTACAGACCCCGGTAATATTCTGTTCATAGATAAAGGAGGATTTGTACTAGGTCCAGAGACCGGTGCTAATCCAGCAAGCGGATATCTACCTTGGCATAGCAAGTATGCAGCAGACAACGATGTAGAACTATTAAGCGAGTCAGAATACTACGATGTCTGGACGTCTAATGGAGTCGTAATCCTTGGGGCGCAAGGTAATAACTCTACTTATACAGAACAAAACCAGTCTTCTTCCTCCTCGTCTAACTCCTCAAGTTAAAGGTGTTTTTTATGTCTCTTTCCACGCTTGATCAAGCTTCATTAAGATTTTTGGTTTATGATCTCTTCTCCACGCTTTTTTATTACAATTTTTATGATGAGGATTATAATAAAATGAAGGAAAAACTTGAGAAAATTTCCTCCTTAGGAATAGATAAGAGCATAGTAAACGTTGAACGTATAAAGGACAAGATATTCAATTCCAATAAGTCGGATTTACTTATCGAATATTCAACTCTTTTCCTTACCGGTCTGGGAATAAAACCTTTGACACCTGTGGAGAGTAAGAGATTTTTCTCTTTAATGGGAGAAAAAGTAGCTACTTTTAGATACACTGATATGTTGAGGTTCTTGCGTTCGAGGAATATTAGGCTCAACTATATGTTAGGCGAGTTCCAACCGGAGCCTGATAACATAGTTACGATCCTCGCGTTTATGAGTGTGCTAATAAAAGAGGAAATAGAGATCCTCCAGAAGGGAGGAGACCTCTACAAGAATAAAGCAGATCAGAGGAACTTCTTTACTACTCATATATACAGCTGGATACCAGACTGGATAAATGACGTCATAAACGACAAGAGGGCTGATATATACAAGGTTGTCTGCGAGGAATTAAGAAAGTGGTTAGAAGCCGAGAAAGAATATCTCATAGGGGAAGGAAATTGAGGATAGGTCTCATAGTTACTAAGACAGCCAGGGAGAAATTAGGCGATCAACTTCTCGTTGATATATACAAAGAGACAAATATACCTTACGTTGCAGAGTTCGGAGAATATCTGGCAGAGGATGTTAAATCCAACGAGCTTCAAGGACTTCTTGTTGTATCCGAAAAGGACGAACAGAACTTTGTCTCATCGGTTGACGAAAAACTGGGTATAAGTCCCTTAGCTGTCGAGGTCTTACCCCTCTCTTGGTTTATCGGAAAGAGCCCGTCTTACAATAAGGCGTTACTAAAGGCGTATGTGAGGAAACTCTCTAAACAAGACTTCGTTTACAGATTACAGCCAGTAAAAACTACTACTGTAACAAGACGTTCCCTTATTAAGTTTAGGCTTTACGAATACAAAGTGTATCCGGTACTGTTCGACGCTTTAACCTTTGAAAGGGAGATAAACACTTTGATTCAGTCTTGTCCTAAAGGTCTGATCGCAAAAGCTGTTGAAGGTGTGACAATTACTTCACCCCAAGACTGTACAGGCTGTGGTTATTGTACTTCGAAAGGGTACTTGGGCTACTTAGAAATGCCTTCCCTTACCACGGAGCAGTTTATATCCTTTGTGAACGAAATAGTGCGTAATTATAATGCCGAGGGAAAATCGTTAGGGTTAGTCTTCACTTCGGACAAAACCGTGAGTCTGGAGGAAGGTCTTTTCCCACTTCTTGTACCTAACGTGGCTTCAGTCCATGACTCGTTTGTATTTGCTACATATGCAGCAGGTCTAATACCAGTCATTTTGTACGATCCTAAAGACGACATTGCTAAGAAGAGAGTTGAGGAAATACCGGACGTCTTCCCCGGGACTGAGTTGAAGATTGTGAAGGTTAAGCACGGTGATAAAATACCCCTAGTGGAAAATAAGCTACCTAAGTCTGAAATCCCTGAGGGTGTCGCATTAACCCGTTACAGAAGGCGGTCGCTTTACTTGTGGGCTTTGGAGGAAATGGACAAGAAGGTAAAAGTTAACCCTGAGGTAGAAGTCCCGGGTGTATATTTCGTGGAGGTAAATCCTGATAAATGTGTACTTTGTGGGGTATGTGTTAGGGCTTGCCAGATGCTAGTCCCAGATATGAAAACAGTGAACGACCTCACGACACTAGACTACAACATACCGTATTGTATAGGTTCTCAGAGGTGTGTTAAGAACTGTCCTGAGAACGCCATAAAAGTAGAGAGACTGGCTAAGTTCAAGGAATTACAAAAAGTTAGAGTAAACCAAGCTAAGGTGACCAAGTGCAGGTACTGCGGGAAGCCTATAGGTACTGTAAAGATAAAGGGGAAGGTAGATAGCCTATTAATTCAATACGGTTACCCTGGCACAGCTCAATATACGGATGTATGTAATGAATGTAAACAGAAGGAGTTAACTAAGATGTGGTTAGAGAGTTATCTAAATGCTACTGGTAAAAAGAAGGTGTTGTAAATGTATGTAATCTTGTTTAATGTAACCGAAAACTTGATCAAGGTAAGCGATGAAAAACTTTACTCGGTTTTAAAGGAAACCCAACACGTGTTGAATGCGTACTCTCTAGCTAGAGTATACGTGAGTTATTCCGCCATATTAGATTCACTTCATAAAGAATGGAGGGAGAAGATACTTAGATCGCCTATGTATGAGGACGCTTTATTTCTTGAGGAGTTGAGTTATAGGGCGAGGCTCTACGTGGTCACCAACTTAGACAAAATGTTAGTGAAGCAAATACTTGTGAGGAACAATTTGGACGTTTTTATCCAAGACGTAATATCAGCTGACGACGTAAAGAGGTACAAGCCTTCAAAGGAGTTCTTCGAATACGTAGGCAAGAGGGTTAATTCGCCCCTACCTTCAATAATGTTAGTATCCTCGAACCCATACGACATATTGGTTGCCAAGTCTTTAAATATGAAAGCCCACTGGTTAAATAGGAAAGGAGAGGCTTTCATGTTCCCCTCAAACCTTCAGCCCGACAGTGTAATTAAGACAGTTAAGAGTATAGCAGAGAGTACGGCACAACATAAAGTCGATTCTTCAATGGGAGATTCAGCGTTGAGGTGTACGTGATGGTATCCGATTCTCAAATTTTTGACTGGTTCGTGGAACTAGGAATGAAAGTTGAGAAGGTAACCAGCGGTAATTTTTACTTTCACATCGTCATTTCTCCCCCAGTAGGTGAAGGAGTAAAGGTTTCAGTTATTAGAACTAATCCTAACTCTACGTATTATATAGTAACTACTGTTGTTGACTTCGATTCTGCAAAACTTAAGAAGGATCAGTCACTTCTCAAGAACATTAAAAAAGACTTAATGAGGATGAACGTAGAGTTTTTCCTCATCCCACCTGATGCCGAAACACCGAAGTCGGTTCAAATAGCCAAAATAGTATTCATGGAGGGGCTAACTAAGAACGAAATGTTAAATGTAGTTGAGTTGGTAAAAAATTCAGCGTATTTGACTCTGAGCTGGTTTGAATGATCTTAATGAGAGGAAGAAGAGTAGGGCTGAAATAAATCCTAGTGAGCTAATCAACCCCCACAAAATGACGGGAGAGTAAAGAAAGAACGTCATTAAGTAACTGGTGAGAGAAGAGCCCAGAACTCTGCCTAAGGAAGTAAATATACCGAAAACCCCTATTTGTTTTCCCCTCTGTCTCCTCTCGGTTAATGATGTTGCTACAGCTTGGACTAGAGGGGAGACTATGATTTCAGCTAAGGTTATGAATATTATGTCTACCACAGCTTCTACGTAGTCTGTTATAAAAGCTATCGAGAAGTATGAAACCCCGTAAATAAGACACCCTAACGGCAAGTATTTTTTGACGTCTGTTATCAATTTTCCTATATAGTCCTGAAGTATTACTATCATTAAGCCGTTTACCATGAAGAGCAAACTCACTTGAAGTACTGAGAAATGAGGGATTGTTGTATAATAAGTGATTAAACCAAAGCCCAGTTGACTCATTAGCATGAATATTAATGCAGTAGGGACAAGAAACGTTAATAGTGTTCTTGAGACTTTAAATGACACTTCAACACCTCCTTTAAAGTCTGGTAGCATCCTCACGAAATATAAGGGTACTAAGGCTATAATTGATGCAATGAATAGGAGTTTATTAAAGCCAAGTACTTGAAAAATATAACCACCAATGAGGGGTCCAACAGCCCAACCGGCGTTGATCCCAACCCTCTGTCTGCTGAACGCTCTGATCAAACTGTCGAGTTTATCTTCAAACATATCGCCGACGATCGATGTAGAAGAGACGAAGTATATATCGTTGAAAAAAGTTTGTACTAGAATAAGAGATGAGACTAAAACTGGGAGAGATATTTGAGAGGCCAGAAGAAGCGAAATTGAGGAGAGTACTATCGCTATGGTCATACTCTTCCTTCTTCCCAAACTGTCTGTAAGGATCCCGCCAATATAGTACGCTATTAAACCTATGATACCTTGTAAGAGATAGAAAATCGATACAAATGTGAGCGGTAATTTGTAAACTGAATAGAGTGCATACCCTATAAAAGGCCAGACTAACGAACCGCCTAAGGCTCTAAATGCTCCTATAAGCGCTATCTTATTAATATCGTTCAAACTCTGTCATTTTAAGATTGACTTTCTCTCCTTTTGAATTTAAGCATTGTTACCACAGTTCTTTATTTGCTCAAGGACTTTTCGTACTAAGTCTGAGAGATCTTTAACAGAACTCTCTAGCGACATTCTCCCCTTTTCTTCATCAATCTCCACCCTGCCACCAACATTAATAATCCCGTATTTGTTTGCCTCGCTGGTGGGTATCATCTTAAATACTCCATCTTTTATAGTGAAGTCGTCTACCTCTTTTAGCTTGTCCTCTCTTACCAGTCGCCTATTAATTGCATATATTCTGGAAGTCTCTACGGAGCCAGCGTGCATGTCTATAATGTTTGGAAAGAGGTCTCTATCTCTCCCCACTATAGAGAATATGTGGAGTTTAAAACAGTTATCATTACTCATATTAACTTCTCTTCTGATTATGTCTAATACGGACTCATTTCCTCCGTGACCATTAACGATTATAAGAGAGGAAATTCCCGCGTTTTTTGAGCTATTAACAATATCTAGTAAGAAGTTTATCATGTTCAAATAACCCACTGAGAGGAAGGGGAACCCGTAATGTTCTTTAGAACAACCGTAGTATAAGGTAGGATAGAGAAGTACTTGATCTCTAAATCTCTCTTCAACTTTTTGAGCTATCCATTCAACTACAATTCCATCTGTTCCCATTGGTAAATGGGGCCCGTGTTGTTCTATGCTTCCTAAAGGCATTAGGCCAATCTTACCCTTAATTTCATCTTTAGTGATTTCAATTAATTTCATTTGATCACCTGATAAAACTCTGTGTGTAATAATATAATTTGTTTATGTGACGATACTATTTACTGAACAGTAAATTTTTCCTTAATTATCACGTTAATTATTATCTAACCTTTTATTTTATCTTTGAAGGACTTTACTATATTGGAGAATGAGTAAACTGTATTATCCCAACTATACTTCTTAGCACATTCAATCGCGATCTGCTTGAATTCTTTATAATTACCCAGTAATTCAACTGCGGCTTTAAACAGTGCTTCTTTATCTCCAGCCCTCACTAGTTTAACAGCTTTGCAATCTCCATAATAGTGTTTTATTGCTGGGATGTCGTACGCAACTACCGGCAAGCCGTTTGCGAGCGCTTCGGCAACTACTATTCCAAAGGAATCCACGTAAGAGGGATATATCATTATCTTTGAGGATTTCATCAGAGAATAAAGGTAAATTTTGTCCTCTATCTTTCCGAAGTATTTGATTTCCCCGTCGGTAAGATAGTCTTCTATGTTAAAACCGTTATCTGTAGGGCCTATCAGTGCGAAAGAAGAATAACCTAGTTTCTTTAGTTCCTTCATTACTTGGATTGTATCTGGTGTTCCTTTCATCATACCTTGCCTCGCAACGTTTATTACATCAAACAATACATCCCGTAGTGGTTCAGACTTATTTATAAGGTCTAAGTCTATTCCAGCAGGGGGTTCTAGGGGTTCACATTCTATTCCAAAGTCTTTTTCCACTTTTTCTTTAAGTACGATACCTGCGCATATATTCATTTTATTCTTCTTAGCTCTTCTATAACTAGTCAAAGTATTAATAAACCAAACCGTTCCCTCAATTGGATTTGTTATTTCCATTAATTTAACCCAAAATTTATAAAGTGGAAAATTTAGAAATGGTTCAGAATACATAATATTAATAGTCCTAGAACTCCATATACCTGTGACGAAATCGTAATCTATCAGATATTTCTTATATGCTAGGAGTTTTAGGTAAAAAGTTCTTACTAAAAATCTGTAACTCTTTCCGATCATACTCTTGGTAGATAGAGGGAGTCTGATTATTTCATGAGAGTCCAAGCTTGGTTTTAGCTGGGGATAAATTTCAGTTATACTTCTATCTCCCTTACTTAAAACTTCCAATACACTAAATGAAACTCCAAAGGCTTTACTTCTCTTCATTATTTCTACGATGGTTGTAGTAGCTCCAGATAGGAGAGGCTCTCCAATACTTACGTAGAGTATCTTAATCATTCTAGATCTTTTAGACAAAGGTGTGTTATAAGCTTTACTTTTTCTAACTCTTACACGCTGATACATTTATAATTATAATTTAGCGGATGTAGATTATAAAAAATGTTTATCTTAAAATTATCCTTGAAGATCAAAATACTAGGTAAACAACAAGCTAGGGGAGTTCGCACATAATTTGTTATTAAAAAGTCTAAACCTCATATCTTAATGCTTTTGCTGGTTCTATTTTTGACGCTCTATACGCAGGAATCAGCCCAGCAAAAGTGGAAATGAGAACTATAAATAAGAAAAGGGTTACAGCTTGGGTAATGGTAAATATTGGCTCGGCATGCAAACTCTCGAAGAGGGGTGAACTGAGAAGGAAGTCGAGAAAGCCATAAGAACTGAAGTATCCTCCTATGGTTCCTATTCCACCTCCTATTATTCCCATTATTGTTGCCTCTGATAGGAACATTAGCATTACTTGTCTCCTTTCAAATCCCAAAGACATTAAAAGTCCTATTTCCCTAGTCCTCTCCACAACAGAAGTAATCATAGTAGTTAGTACGCTTATGAAAGCTACTATAAAAGACGCAGAGCTGACTATAAGTAGTAGTAGGTTAAAGGACACTACTTGTTGGTTTATAAAGGATACTACGTCTTGCGCTGAGTTCACACTTACATAAGAGCCCAAATACTGATGGATCTCCGATACCACTTTACTTACATCTTGTAATGAGGAAGCTAAAACTATAGCTCCTGAATATTTTGTCCCATATATCTCTTCGCCTATTGAATAAGACATAATCAGTGCTTTGTTAATACTAATAGTCCCTAGATTAATGTCAAAATCGCTCAGCCCTCCCGTCACCAGTAAAGTCTCCGTTTTTTGGCCACCGTTAGGTAATACTACGCTCACAGATATCTCCTGACCTACATGTAGAGATGGTTGGTTAGGAGAAGGAGGATTCTGAAGATCGTAACCTATAGCGACTTGATTATAACTTTGAGCTGAAGGGGCTGTCCCGCTTGAAATGCTAATCCCCGGTAAGACTTTTTGCAAGTCATAGATGTTAACCGACAAAATTGTAGTACTAATCTCTCCTTTGGAAGTATAGATCGTTACGGGTATCGTGTAAAACGGGACTACGTAAACTACCCCATCTAAGTGGGAGAGTTGTGTGATCGTATAAGATGATAAGTAACCGTTGAGGGGGGTAACGAATATCGCCTCAGGAGAGACATCTCTTAGAATAAGGTTTATTGCGGACTGGCTCAACCCTTGAACAGACGCTGTTATAGTAGTAATGATGAGAGGTCCAACTACTATTCCCAAAATAGTCAGGATAGCTCTAGTTTTTCTCTCGAAAAGAGCTCTATAAGCTAACTTGACTATATCTATGCTTTTCATGATCCCACCTATACCTCATATCTTAATGCTTTTGCTGGTTCTATTTTTGACGCTCTATACGCAGGAATCAGCCCAGCAAAAGTGGTAATCGCAATAATAGCCAAGAAAATAAATACTAACTGTTCTACTGAGATCGAGGGAACAACGTTAAAGGCTCCACCTCTTCCTTCAAACGAGTTCGACGCAATTGACGCCAATAGGAAGGAACTGAAGTATCCTCCTATGGTTCCTATTCCACCTCCTAATATTCCCATTATTGTAGCCTCTGACAGGAACATTAGCATTACTTGTCTCCTTTCAAATCCCAAAGACATTAAAAGTCCTATTTCCCTAGTCCTCTCCACAACAGAAGTAATCATAGTAGCTAAGACTGTGAAAAACGCTACTACAAACGACGCTACACCTGCAACTACTAGTAGAGCCTCAAAGGAAGAGATTTCTTCATTAACTAGGTTGAGTATTTGCTGACTCGAAGTGACCTGAACGTAATTACCGTACTTTTCTTTAATGATATTTACCAACCCTTCAACTTCACTCGGAGATGATGCTACTACTATAGCCCCCGCATAATTTGTCCCACAAATAGACTGTCCGAGAGAGAAAGGGGCATACAATGCTTGGTTAAAGTTAGCCCCTCCGAAAGAAGCTATTTGTGCCAACTGGCCTATGACTACAAATGTCTTACTTATCCTCTCTCCTTCAGGGTTAATCAGGTAAACCACCATAATCTGCCCAGTGTGATAAGTAGGTTGACCAGAATATTGGGGGTTTGCGATATAATAGCCCACGTCTAATTCGTCAAAAGAGTTAGGCGAGGGTAATGAACCGCTTTGAAGCTTTAGACCGGGCATTACTAAATTAATATCGGAGACATCAATTGAGAAAACTACTGTAGCCTCTAGTCCCTTAGGAGTATCTATGTATGCCGGTATGAGATAGTACGGTACAACTGCTTTTACTCCCGGTAAGTGGGAGACCCCATCAATGACATATTGGTTTAAGGTTCCTTGGCTCTTCGGTGCTAAGTATATGTTTAAGGGCGAGAAGAAGTTAGTTAACTGTTGGTTCAGACCTATGTCGAACCCTTGAATCGTAGCCACGAGTGAAACAACTATTAACGGGCCTACCATTATGCCCAGAATTACTAAAATTGCCCTAGTTTTCCTCTCTAACAGCGCGTTAAATGAGAACTTTATAACGTCAAATGTCTTCATTAGCCTTCTTCCTCCTCTTTAGTAATAAGTAAATTATGACCACCACTACTATTACTGAAATCCCGAACAACAATGCTCTACCAAACAAGTGGTGAGGTGATGTAGTAGTAGGTGTTGTTTGTAACACTGTGATGGGACCGTTGTAAGTGTACGTCATGTTAACGGTCTGGTAAGTTGGTGTCTGGTAGGAAATGACGATATGCGAAGAGTTGGAGGGTAAGGTCACCGATATAGGAAGAGGTGATGCTGTCGGTAATTGACCGATATAAGTGCTTCCTCCGGGGTAGTATATGATAACGTTGTTAGCTTGCGTGTTTCCATCGTTTAGCAAAGTGGCTTGGAAGATGTAAGAACCGTTTACCTCAGTAACTGATGGTTGGATTATTTGGATCGAGATGAGTCCAGTAATCAATAATGACAAGTTTTCGTTATAAGTCACGAAACCATCGGGTGTCTGGTATTGTAAGCTCAGTGAAAGCGGTAAAGTTTCTGTAGCCGATATTGGTGAGAACGTGTGGACGGTGATCGTGTAATTGTAGTGGGGAGGTATAGCGTTGATCTCGAACTGGGTCTGGGAAAGCGATAGTAGTTGGGAGTTAGTAAATATCTTTAAAAAGATATTGGTGACAGTGTAGTTATCACTGTTAAACAGCGTTATAGTCAGATTCTGGCTAACTTGGTAATATAAGGTAGAAGGAGAGATGTAGACGTTAATTCCGTTCTGTGCACTAGTAACTACTAAGGGTAGTGTGAACACTTGCGTGTTCTGTATTCCCGAGTAGTAGTAAGATATTGTAACCTGCACAGGGTAAACCCCTGGAGAGAGGTAAGGGGGGACGTAAATGCTGTAAGGTATTGACCCGGTGTAAGAAGGATTAAGTTGGTATATCGTAGTATTCGTAGCTCCTACCACTTGGATATCGCTGAATACTACGTTTACGTGGAGGTCAAATAGGCTCTGGTTAACTAAGTTTCTTATTTCGAGTAATACTTCTGACTGCTGACCCTGAACTACTGTAGATGGGACTAATGACAAGCTAATTAGAGGCTTAGAGTAAACCGGGATTATTATTTTGCTGGAAGAGGCGAATCCACCGTACTCGGAGTAGTAATTGATATTAAAATAAAGGCATACTAATGAAGACGCGTTGTCCGGTACAAGTAAAGAAATGGGGATTTGGACACTTCCATAGGGAGGGATCTCTTGGATCACGTAATAGGGCTGTCCGGTCTCAACAGAATGGGTTGAGATATTCACGGAGTAGACTGGGTAAGGTAAGGGGTTAAACACCGTTAACTCTGCTTGTGAACTGCTCCCAGGGTACGGGTATGAGACCCACTCTAAGCTTACTACTTCGGGCCCAGTCCTATTGATTCCCACCTCCACGTAGCCAGGTATGGTGAAGGAATACTGTGTTCCTCCGTAAATATAAGTCCCAGTTATAGTGAACTGGTAGATTCCAGGGGTGGTGCCGTAAGGCACGTAAACGCTTATAGAAATGGGTAAAACCCCCGAAAAAGTTATAGGAGTCGTTACGTTATACCTCACAGTCATTACACTTTGGGAATTTACACTAAAAGACGTAAGTAGTGCACCGGTAGAGTTAAGGTATACAATGAAGGTAGATATTTGTCCAGCTTGTAAGGAGATAGGATCGCTTTTGACAATGAGTGGCTCCTTGGGGAATAGGACTAGGGTTCCGTTATTATATGTTGCCATGTGGACTCCTCCTAACTCATCGGTAAAAGTTAGTGTGTAATTGACATGGTATGAACCCGGAGATATTTCGGAGGTCACGTTTACATATTGTGTTACACTTACAGCCGAATACGGTTGAACCGCTGGGACTGTAAAGTTTATAATTCTCGATCCAGTCAGGCTGTAAATTCCGTTAGGTAATTCTGCCGAGATGATAACGTTACTTACCACTTTATTGCTAGGGTTTTCTACCGTTACTGTAAGGGGCGATATTCCTTGTCCGGGTGATGTAAATTCACCGTTACCCCATTGAAATATAACCTTAGGATAAATTACTGAGGATATGTAAATAGGTATTTGAGTAGTGGCTTCGAATATACCGCTGTCATATGTGTAGTTTATGGATAAGAACACTTTGTATAAGCCTGGGGAAACGTTGAGAGGTACGGTTACGAAGAACACGATTATAGACTGCGTCTTATTAGCTGAAAGTATATAACCGTTTATAGGAGTTAAGGTCTGACCAAAAGGTTGATATGTAGTTGACAATAAAGACGCTCCTATAACATCGGCCTTTATCACGACATATAACGGCACGTTAAAGTCCCCCGGAGTTACGTTCTGAGGCTGTACTAAAGAGCCCCATTCTATAGCAGTAATAGGCGGAAAATTACCGTAAGGGGCAGAAGATATTGTTCCGTGGTAAACGGTATCAAATGAAGTAGAGAAAAGTATTAGAGTTAAGAGGATTAACATTATTGCTTTTCTATACACTGATCTCACCTAGTCTATTTTCTCTATTTGACCGTCTCTCATGTGAATTTTCCTCTGCCCGTAAGCCGCTATGTCAGGTTCATGAGTGACGATAATAACCGTGGTACCGAACTCTTTATTCGCCCTTAAGAACGTGTCCATGACAACCTTGCTAGAGGCCGTATCTAGATTTGCGGTAGGTTCGTCGGCAAGAAGTATTTTGGGATTTTGAGCTAATGCTCTGGCTATTGCGATTCTCTGTTGTTGTCCACCAGACATTTCGCTAGGCTTTTTCTTAGCAAGGTCTTTCAGACCCAGCCTATCAAGGACATCTAGCGCGATCTTTCTCCTTTCAGAGCTTGACACTCCTCTTGCGATAAGAGGCAGTTCTATGTTCTCTAACGCAGAAAGCCTGTCTATCAGGTTGTAGTTTTGAAAGACAAAGCCTATGTATTTGTTCCTCACCTTAGCTATTTTCTTATCGGGAAGTTTAGTCACGTCCTTACCGTAAATTAGGACTTCCCCTTCAGTTGGTTTACTCAAAGTACCGATAATTGTGAGGAGTGTTGTTTTACCTGAACCAGAGGGCCCTTGAATGGAAACTATTTCCCTTTCGTATATGGTCAAAGTTACGCCTTTTAATGCAACGACCGGCACTTTTCCGTAATAGACTTTCTTGACGTCGTGTAATTCAACGACTGGAGATAATGGCATATCTGATATTTAATCCCTGACCTTAAATAGATAATCGGAAGTTCAAAAATTCCAACTAAGAATTTTTAAATGTACGGAATTAATTGTTTATAATCACGGTTTGGCTCCAGAATATCTCATTTTTAACATTAAGGGCTTTCAGACGGTCTCCTACGTGTGAGCGAGTACCGGCAAGATCCCAATTAGCGATCCTACAATCCCTATAAGTAGTAATACCTCTACAAGAAATACCACTACACTCCACTTATCGACCTTCTCATCTGATTTAAAGTCCTTTTCTCCTTCTGAGCTCATGATATCAAAGTCCACTCTTTTAGATATTAAGGTTTTATCCTTATTTTTCTCGTACTATTTACTCTCCAAAGATTTATACCTCACAAAAGTCAACTACCTTTAATAATTTTATTAAGTTTCAATACAATGTATATTTTATGTATATCGAAGGAGAAAGAGCAGTAAACGGAGAGGGGTTGTATATCAATGACATTCCGGACTTCCCGGGGACTCTCCAAATGGTCATTTTCAGGAGTCCTATAGCTCACGGTATAATCAAGAGAATAGACGTCAAGGATGTCTTCTCCCACGGAGGGATCGCCCTAACTCCGGAAGACCTTTCCAAAGTGATTATAAATCCCTTTCCTAATACTGTCGATAAAAAAATCGAGTATTTCCCCTTTGCGAGGAGGAAGGTGAGGTACGTAGGAGAGCCTTTAGTCCTAGTCCTCGCAAAGGACTACTATAAAGCAATAGACCTACTTGATTACGTTCAAGTAGACTTTGAGGAGTTAACGCCGGTAGTAACTATCGACGATGCACTTAAAGGAAACTCTCTGGTTCACGAGGAGATCGGTACCAACGTTGTGATGGACAAAGTGTTCTCTTTCGGGGATCAGGACGCGTTTTCTAAGGCTGAAGTGGTAATCACGCACCCGTTTAAATTCTCACGACATTCGGCATTACCTCTCGAGCCTTACGGTGTCCTCGTTCACTTTGAGGAAGAACTAAGAGTGTGGGCTAACATTCAGGGTCCAATGCTCCAAGCCTATTTTATTACCAAGGCGTTGAACATACCTATAACTAAGCTGAAGATGAAGACCCCTAAGGACATAGGGGGTAGTTTTGGTATTAAATATGAAATTTACCCTTATATAACCTTGGCAGCTGCTGCCTCTAAGATCGTGAAAGCACCAGTAAGATGGGCGGAAAGTAGAACCGAACACTTTATCGCGAGTTCCGCTGGATCTGAAAGAAAAGGAGAGGTCGAAATAGCGGCTACTAAAAGCGGAAAGATTCTAGGGATAAGGTATAACTTTGTAGAAGACGTTGGAGCTTACGTAAGACCGCCTGAGCCCGGAGCTCTATTTAGGATTCAAGGGTGTCTAAACGGTGCTTATGATGTAAAGAACATCTCAGGTTGGTATAGAGTAGTAGTCACTAACAAGAGCCCTACAGGTCTTAATAGAGGCTACGGAGCACCACCATTCTTCTTCGCTCTAGAAACTGCGATCGATCACCTAGCTGACGAATTGGGTATAGACCCGTTAGAATTAAGGATTAAGAACCTTATAACCCGTTTTGATAGAGTTGTAGACGGTATAGAGTTTTATGAGACGCCCGGAGGAGGTCTTTACCCGAAACAAGATTACCTAAGGGTTGTTAATGCAATTAGGGAGGAATACGAGAGGTGGAAGGGGCAAAAGGATGTAGGAGTAGGTTTAGCTGTCTTTGTTGAACCCTCTGTTACTAACTTAGCCTACGTGGATCTGGCATTAAACAATAGGAGGAATCCGCACTCAGCTTCGGCAGACTACCTCACCTTAAGCTTTAACCCTGACGGGACTCTGTCTGTGTTCGTAAATGGTACGAATGAAGGGCTCGGACACGAGACAACTATAGTTGATATCGTTTGTAAGGAGTTAGGGTTGAAGCCTAATGAAGTGTCAGTGACTAACCAAGTTGACACAGATCAGCCGTGGAACTTGGCTAGTGGTAGTTATTCCAGTAGGTTTGCTCCAGTAATCATAAGTGCGTTAATTCTTGCCATCGAGGATATGAAGAAAAAGCTAATTACCTTAGCTAAAAAGTACCTAGAGGCTGAAGAAGTAGCATTTCAGAACGGGCAATTTGTAGACGTTAAAAACCCGAAGAAGTCCGTAGACGTCAGGAGGTTGGTATCAGCTTATCACTGGAACCCTTCGGCGTTTAACGTCGGCTTTCCTCTTGTCTCAACTGGTTATTTTTATTCACCGCTTTTAAAACCGGTCGACGGGGATAGAATTAATTCGGCTCTGGCTTATGGGATAAACGCACACCTCGCTGTAGTCAAGATCATTGACGGTCAAGTTAAGGTGGTCAAATACGTTGTCTCACACGATATAGGCAAAATCCTGGAAAAGGACATTCTGGAGGGTATTATGACGGGGAGTATAATCCACGGGATTAACTTGGCTCTGTACGAGGAGCTGAAATACGACGAGAGGGGGAATCCCTTGGTTACCACTTTTGATTCCTATGAGTCACTCACGTTAGGGGACCTCGTCGACACTGACATCCAATATATCCACTTCGAAACTCCTTCCCCTTACATTCCTTCTGGTGCGTACGGAGGTGGAGAAGGTCCCATAATGGGTGCCCCAGCTGCTATTGCCAACGCAGTGTCTAGACTGTTAAAGAGAAGGGTGAGTGAGACTCCCATAAGGGTGACCTAAATGTATGTACTTGGAGTCCCTAGACCTTTCAAATACGTTAGAGTGAAGACCCTGGAGGAAGCCCTAGAGGCTTTAGAAGAAGGGAGACCGTTAGCAGGTGGGCAAAGTCTTATCCCGATGATGAGGCTGGGGATCCCCTTTGACATGTTGGTTGACATCAACGAGTTGGATTTAGATTATGTAAAAAGAGAGGATGGAGTCTATAGAATCGGGGCTTTAACTAGACATAACGAGATAGCTTCGAATCTCCCTCTTCTGAGGAACGTAGCGATCAGTATAGCGGACTTACAAGTGAGGAATAGGGGCACTATAGGTGGTTCTCTTGTTAACGCAGACCCCTCTGCAAACTATTACCCAGCGTTGCTCGTCTTAGACGCTGAGGTTAAAGTTTTAAGTAAAAGGGGAAGTAGAAAAATCAAAGTTAAAGACTTGTACGAAGATCCCTATACTACCACTTTAAAGGAGGGAGAGTTACTAACTGAGGTCTCCTTTCGTGAGCCCAATAGCTCTAAGCTTTACTTTAAGGCAATAAAGAGAGGAGGTTCTGCGTATCCTATTGCTGTACTCGCCGTATTAAAGAAGAAGGACGGAAAACTCAGAGCTTCGATAGGAGGTGTTTTTCCGAGACCGATAATCCTAGAAGGAAACAGCAAAGAAGAGTTGATAAAAGCGCTGGAGAGTGTTAACGAAGAACCGATGTCAGACCATCATATGAACGGAGAAGGTAGACTAAAGCTGGTCAGAGAATTGATCAACACGTTTGACCAAGGTGACTACGAGTTGAGATTAGTCGAAGAAAGGAAGATAAGCTGGAAGACCGGAGAAGGGATGAGAGTGATTGATGAAGCCAAAATTAAAGTCAGGGTTAACGGGGTGTTGATAGAGGACAGAGTAGAGGGCAGAACTCTATTGGTAGACTTCTTACGTAAAAACGGGTTTACTGAGGTAAAGAAAGGATGCGACGAAGGTAAGTGCGGGGCTTGTACTGTAATTATTAACGGCATTTCTGTGAAATCTTGCTTGTTTTTAGCAGTTCAAGCCGTTAACTTCGATGTGAGGACAGTTAGAGGTCTCGATGTGGAGTGGCTAAAGAATTCGTTTGTAAATAATTACGCGTCTCAATGTGGGTACTGCACGCACGGTTTTCTAATGGCTAGTTACGATTACTTAAAGAACGTAGATCCGAAAGCGGCTAATGAGTCGTTAAAGTACTCTATAAGAAATATTTGTAGGTGTACTGGTTACGTAAATATAATAAGAGCTATTAAAGAGGCGAGTAGGAATGAAGTACAAAGTGGATGAGGACGGTATAGCGTGGATTACGTTAGACAGAGTTGACAGACTAAATTCCTTTGATGAGGAGAGCTGGAAGGAGTTAGGGGACAAGGTTAGAACGGCTAATAACGATAAAAAAGTGAAAGTATTGGTCTTAACCGGAGAGGGGAGGGCGTTTTCGGCTGGGGATGATATATTTGCCATGGCTGAACTTAAAGACGCTGATGATGCTAAGAAGTTCTTTAACACCCTTTACTATGCCGTGGAGTCCCTAATCGAGCTTGAGAAGCCCCTCATATGTGCGGTTAACGGGCTAGCTTATGGAGGAGGTTGCGAAATACTGCTGTTCTGTGACGTGGTGGTAGGGGGTAAAGAGTCTAAGTTTTCAATACCTGAGGCAAAGCTGGGTCTAATACCGCCCATGGCCATAAGTGTAGGGCATAAGTACTGGGGGAGGGCTGTAAACAGGCTGGCGATCACGGGGGAAGCCATCACTGCTGAAGAGGCAAAACAAATAGGGATTGTTGATTACATAGCGGACGACGTTCTCATGAAGTCGAAGGAAATAGCTAAAGACATTATACTGAACGTAGACTTAGAAGCTGTAAAAGTAATAAAGAAGTGGACTAAGGCTGAAAAGGAGAGAATACGGAGGGCTATAATGGAGTTAGCCCTTCTGTCCACAACCAGGTCTGCGAAGTCCAGAATGGAAGGGTTTAAGGATAGGCATAGGAAAGCAAATAAAGGGTGAAATAACGACGGAGAAGAAAAAGACGCTGTTCTTACCGTTCTAATTTTACACAGAGTAGAAACCATCTTTCACTTTTCTTTCCATTTCTCCCAGTAGTTTAGCGTTTATCCACATCCTACCGAAAGCCCCTATGTTTTCTTCTTCAACCACTACGATAACATTGTTAGGGTCTCCCCTGATTCTCACTATTATCTCCTCTACTTTGTGGTGTATGTGGCCAGCCTTTTTTGTCCCCCTTATGATGTAATCGTTAGGACCGTTTTGCGTTAAGGTAGTTTGCCATCCTTCATCCTTTAATGAGTTTTCAATATCCTGAGCAAACATCTGAATATTTATATTATTGTTTTCGAATACTTTCTGCATCGAGATAAAATCTCCTCCCTTATTATTAAAAATTAGTGGTCTCAGTACTCACTCAACGTCCCTCTATACCTAGCCCTCTTAAAGGCATAAGAGTAAAACGCGATACCTAACGGGATCAGAACGAAGGTAAATAATGACAAAGCTATTACGTATTCGCTGACTTGTGATAACGAATAACCCTCGAGCAGGGCATACCTGAGACCTTCAAGAGCCCATGTGAGGGGTATTGCGTAGCTGATGAACTTAACAAAATCTGGTAAGACTGACACGGGAAAAACTACACCGGTCGTCAGTGTGGTAAACGTGGCAAAGAAGAAAGATATCGGGTTCCCTTGTTTCACAATCATCGTAAATCCAGCTGAAATCATTCCGAGACCTAATGAAGAACTAAGTAGTAGAAAAATAATGATTATAGCTGAAATGAGGTTTACGTTATACTTGACACCTAAAATGTATCCTATGAGTAAGATCATGACTGCGTTTACAGTATTTATTGTAAATCCCCATAATGCTGAATAAATTAGAAAAGACAGTACTCCTCCAGAAGACATTACGTAATACTCTATCGTACCGTAAAGTTGCTCGTTGCGTAACCTACCACTTAAGGTCGTTATTACTGACGAAATATAACCTTGGAATGCCAGTCCGACTACTACGAACGAAATATATGATTCATCTTTAAAATGCATAGAACTAACTACCTTATCTCCTAAAGAAGTTCCTACAAAGTAATAAGTAAAAACTGGTAAGACCCAAGATAATACGTTCAGCATCAACTGTGTTCTGTAGCTAGTCCATATCTTAAAACCCCGTAAGTATATGTAAGCGTAAAGATTATCTATTACTCCCATCTCCTGAACCCACCTCCTCTCCTCCTATTTTTAGGGCTGTCAATCTCCTCATCTGTAAAGTAGACAAACACATCCTCAAGTGTAGGCTCCTCTTCGCCTATTACTTCACCTTTTACCTCTATTCCCTTATCTGGGATTCTCAGTATAACTTTTCCTTGAACGAAACCGCTTACGTATTTCTCGTAACCTCTTGGTATACTGTCGGTTATAACTACCTTGATCTTCCCTATGCTTGACATGATCTCTTCCCTAGTGCCTTGAGAGACTATTCTACCTCTCTTTAATAAGACTATTTTATCGGCTAGGTCTTCGACCTCTTTCATGTTATGTGAAGTCATTAGTATCGTTTTACCCTCCTTAGAGAGCTCCTTAACCAGACTCCTAAAATCCCTTGAACTAACTGGATCCATACCTAGTGTAGGTTCGTCTAACAGAATTACCGGTGGGTCTAATAAGAGTGCTCTCGCTAAAGCCAGTTTCCTTTGCATTCCGGTGCTATATTTCATGTATTGAATGTCGGAAAATTGAGATAAACCAACCAAATTGAGGAGTTCCTTTGCCCTCTTTTTCGCTTCAGAAATCGATAAGCCTTGGACGATCCCGAAGAAGACTAGATTATCAAAGCCCGAAAGCCTGAAGTAGAAAGATCTCTCACTTACCATCATTACACCTATTTCTTTTCTTACTTTCTTTTCCTCTCTGATACTGATCCCGTTTATCCTCGCGTCTCCCTGATCAGGGATAATCAGGGTTGATAAGATCTTTATTAGTGTGGTTTTTCCTGCACCGTTATGACCGACTAACGCCCCTATGCTAGACTTAGGGACTGTAAAGCTCACGTCGTCTAAAGCTCGTATCTCTTTCGATTTGACTGTGAAAGTTTTTGATATGTGTTCTATTTCAATCAAGATTACTTATCGCCTCCTTAAGTCCTTTTTTCAACTTCTCTTTTAGCTCTACGTCAAGTTCACCCTTATTTTCAAGGATAAACCTTAGGTCTGAAAGGACTTCCTCTATCACTGTCTCTAACTGATGCCTGGGACTTAACAACTCTTTCCCTGCCTCAGTGATCTGGTAAAACTTTTGACTACCCTCTACTTTCGCTATAGAGACGTAACCTTCCTCAAGGAGCTTGTCTAGAGTGGGATATATAGCACCCGGAGAAGGCTTCCAAAAACCTTGAGTCATCTTCTCTATCTCCCTCATTATCTGAGCGCCAGTCATAGCTCCTTTATTGCTGAGGATAGATAGAATAATGTGTCGTAGCCTTCTCCTCCTTTTCATAGATATCGCTTATGATATCGAAATATATAAGTATAAATCAAAGAAAAAAGAAAAAGAAACAGAATATAATCACTTAATAATCACTTACAACAACGTGTTAAATTAGAACTAGTTCAGAGGAGAAAAAAGAAAGTTTACGTTAAAGATCTTTTACTGTTTTGCGGTCAAGCTCTGCTCGAGCTGTTTCAAGTTCTCCTTATATACGCTGTAGAAGTCCTTAATAGAAGCCATTAAGTGCCATCTGTCTTTTTCGTCTAATAAGGGCTCCAATGAAGGTCCTATAGTCCTCCCTACAACAACGGGCTCGCTTACGTGAATGATCTCGTCTTCGTATTTGTGCGGGAACGCTATACTCATTACCTTGTTCTCGTTTAAAGCCACAGCCCTTATAATTTCCTCAATGATCGTACCTGGCCCCCAAGTAGTACCTCCCATTACCCTTATTATCTCCCCTGGTATTTTCTTTACATATTCCTCCACTTCGTCCTTACTCACTCCCATACTCTCATCAAACGGCTTCCCTTTCACAGTTACCGTGCTCCACAGTACTACAGCGTCTTCTCCGTGTTCCCCACCCACATACCCATTTACGTCGGTCACATGAATCTTTAACTTCTTAGCTATGTAAGACCTCATCCTCATCGTCTCTACTTGATCACCGGTACTAATCGTATATTCACCAGAATATTTCATGAAAACTGAAGCCATCATATCTACTGGGTTTGCCACCATTATGTAAAGTGCTCCCCTATTTCTCTTAGCTAATTTGTCAGCTAGATCTATCATTATCTTCGCGTTGTCAACAAATAAGTCCCTTCTGCTCATTCCAGGCTTCCTCGGCTTTCCTGCAGTGATCACTACTATGTCTGCTCCGTTTACGTCCTCTATGTTGTTTGTCCCCAGCACTTCTACCTTGAGTTTTCTCGAAGCTAATGCGTGCCTGAGTTCGTGCTCAAACTTTTCAGGTAGCTCTGGGATTATATCGTAAATTACTGCTTCGTCAATGTAACCCCCCATTATGGTGTTAAATGCGATTGTTTGTCCTATCTTACCAGATCCAATAAAGGCGACTTTTGTCATGATTTATCACATGAGAAACTTCTCATCAATCTTATTTAAATTTACCTCATTAAATTTATTATCATTAATTAAACTAATTAGTTATGGATCTCTCGGATATAATAGCTGAATACGTAGTCTCGGTTCAGGAAGTCGATGATAAAGTTTATGCAGAGGCTAAAAGGAGAGTGCTGGATTCAGTGGCTATTGCACTAGCCTCTAGAGATTCCCCTCCAGCAAAAATAATCGAGAGTATGAGTGACCTTTATCCCGGGAACACTCCTACCTTGGGTAACTTTTCCACCACTCCTGACTTTGCCTCCTTTTACAACACTTTATTAATAAGATACTTAGACTTCAACGACACTTATCTAGGCTTAGAGCCCCTACATCCCAGCGACATGATAGGGGGATTGTTAGCGGTATCTCCTGAAGTAAAGGGTGAGGACGTAATCAGGGCAATAGCCGTGGGCTACGATGTGGGTGTTAACTTATGTGACACTACTTCCCTAAGAAAGAAGGGTTATGACCACGTAAATTTCCTCGAGATAGCAACGGCTTCAGCACTCTCAAACCTCCTCAGGTTAGACCGGAATAAGGTAAAGAACGCCATATCCCTTTCAATAATCCCACACGTGGCTTTGAGGGAGACGAGGAGCGGTAAGCTCTCCATGTGGAAGGCTGGAGCAGCTGCTGAGGCTGTCAGGAACGCTGTATTCGTAACTCTCTTAGCTAAATCCGGTTTTACAGCACCCGAGTTACCGTTTTCCGGGGTCTTCGGTTTCTCTTCCATAGTGGCTAGGGATATGGACTTGAGTAAGTTTAGACCAGACGGAAGGGGGATCCTGAGGACCATGATCAAAAAGTACCCTGTAGAATACCATGCGCAAGCCGCAGTAGAGGCTGCAGCTGGACTGGAATACCACGGTGAGATAAGGAAAGTGTTAGTAGAGACTTATGAAGCTGGGAAAACGATTCTTGCTGACAGCCGTGAAAAGTGGAGACCTCAAAACAAGGAAACAGCTGATCACAGTCTACCCTTCATAGTCGCGGTAAGCCTAATCAGGAAGGACTTTTGGCTTGATTCTTACTCTTTAATAGGAGAGCCCACATTGGAAAAGCTTATGGACTTAATAGAGGTAGTTGAGAGAGACGATTACACTTCAGTTTATCCTAAAGAGCTCCCCACTAAGATAACAGTGATCACGGATAAGGGAGAGTTCAGTAAGGAGGTAAAAATACCTAGAGGGCATTACGCTAACCCGATGAGTGATGAAGAGTTAGAGAAAAAGGCGAGTAGGCTGGGTTTAAGTAAGAAACAAATTGAACTTATTAAAAATTTTGATACTATAAAGGTGAGAGAGTTTGTCAGAGGTCTTAAGGAAGTCTGACTTCTTGGTTATACCCGGGGTCTTTAACCCTTTTACTGCCCTCTTAGCTCAAAAGGTTGGGTTTAAGGCGGTCTATCTGTCAGGAGGAGCTTTAACCTCTTCCCTCGGTATGCCAGACCTAGGCATAATCACGTTAGACGAGTTGGCGTGGATGGTGAGAAGGATTAGGGAAGTTACAGATATTCCTATAATTGTCGATGCAGACACAGGCTTCGGAGAAGTTGTGAATGTATATAGGGCTGTTAAAGTGCTGGAGAGTGCCGGGGCTAACGCTATTCAGATCGAGGATCAGGTCTTACCTAAGAAGTGCGGTCATTTAGAAGGTAAGGAGGTAGTGAGACCTAGGGACATGGTGCTTAAGATAAAAGCTGCACTGAAAGCTAGGAAGGATATGCTGATTATAGCCAGGACTGACTCTAGGGCTATTTATGGTTTAGACGATGCTATTACCAGAGCTCAGATTTACTTGGAGGCTGGGGCTGACGTAATTTTTCCCGAAGCACTAGAGAGCAAGGATGAGTTCGAGAGGTTTGCAAGGGAAGTGAGGGCTCCCCTCTTAGCTAACATGACTGAGTTCGGTAAGACCCCCCTAATAAGTGCTGAGGAATTCAAGGCTATGGGTTATAAGTACGTTATTTTTCCCGTTACAATATTCCGGGTAGCAGCTAAGGCCATGAAAGACGCATTAGAAGTTTTGCTCAAGGAAGGGACGCAAAAGAACTTAATGGACAAAATGATGACCAGAAAAGAGCAATACGAGATTATAAACTACTACTTTTACGAGAACTTAGATAAGGAACTGGCTAAAGGAGGAGTAAAGTCTTAAACGCCTTTTGAGTTAACGTTGCTTTTTTAGTTAAAATTTTAATATTTTTCTTTCATTATTAATTTGGGAAAGATTTATAGTTTACAAATTCAATATAAGTATTTATGAGCCAGGTTAAAGTAAAGGTTTTAATCAATAAATCCCCTCTTAAAGTTCCCGTAGGGACTAAGACCCTAGATGCTGTAAAGCTCATGGCTCAGAATAACGTAGGCTCAGTTCTCATTGTGGATGGTGACAAACCCGTAGGAATATTTACCGAAAGAGACCTCCTGAAAGCAGTAGCTAAAGGAGAGGACTTAAATAAACCTGTAGAGAAATTAGGCACTTACGGTAAGCTAATTACGATCAGGGAAGACGAACCTCTTTCTAACGCGGCGAGACTGATGCATCAATATGACATAAGGCACCTTGTAGTCGTAGATGGTAAGGATAAGGTAGTGGGTATAATCTCCATCCGTGATATCATAAGTGAAAAGCACCTGCTTTCAGCAATTTCCACTAAACCGGATGAGGAATGGGTAGGGGGTGACTGAGGTTGGTTGAGATAAGTAGGGGTCTTGAGGACGTACTCATAAAGACTACTTCACTTACCTTCATTGACGGTCATCACGGGGTATTGCGTTATAGGGGATATGATATAAACGATTTAGTTGAACATTCTTCCTACGAGGAGTTAATTTATCTAATGCTATATGGAGAGCTCCCCAATAGGAAGCAACTAAACGAAGTGAAGGCTAAACTCAATGAGAATTATGAAGTACCGGAGCAGGTTATTAACGTAATTTACTCTCTACCGAGAAATTGCGACGCAATAGGGATTATGGAGAGCGCCTTTGGCATAATGGCGTCAGTCTATAACCCTAAGTGGGATAAGGAGAAAGATAGAGATAATGCTATCCAAATAATAGCTAAAACAGCCACAGTCGTAGCAAACGTCTTTAGGGCTAAAGAAGGACTGAAGCCTAAGATACCATCACCTTCCCAAAGTTATGCCAAGAGTTTTCTCGAAGCTTCCCTTGACAGAAAAGTAGGCGAAAAAGAGATCAAAGCTATGGACGCAGCGTTAATACTCTATACTGATCATGAAGTTCCCGCATCAACTACAGCCGGTTTAGTAGCTTCTTCTACGTTTTCGGACATGTACTCTTGCATAGTCGCTGCGTTAGCCGCACTTAAAGGGCCTCTGCACGGAGGGGCTGCCGAAGAAGCGTTTAAACAATTCGTCGAGATAGGCTCACCCGATAAAGTAGACGAGTGGTTTAAGATAAACATCGTCGAGGGAAGGAAGAGATTAATGGGTTTCGGGCACAGAGTATATAAGACGTATGACCCTAGGGCGAAGATCTTTAAGAAATTAGCACAGCAGCTGAGTCAAGAAAACCCGGAGATAAAGAAGTACTTAGAAATTGCGGAAAGGCTGGAAAAACTAGGAATTGAAACTTTCGGCTCAAAGGGTATCTACCCGAACACGGACTTCTATTCTGGGATAGTTTTCTATGGATTGGGTTTCCCGATTTATATGTATACGGCGTTATTCGCTCTCTCGAGGACCTTAGGTTGGTTAGCCCACTTTATAGAGTATGTAGAAGAACAACATAGACTCATTAGACCCAGAGCGTTATATGTGGGTCCAGAGTATAAACATTACGTCCCTATAGATAAAAGGTGAAACTTATTTCCAGAGGGTAAAGTTAAAACTCCTCACGATTAGTGACTTTTATATCTGTTGTCTAGCTGTTTTTAATCGAGCTAAATCTTTTATCCTAAAGATAATTCTACGCGTACATAAATTATTGTTTTTCTTCTCTTCTAATCTCAATTCACATCTTGACTTAGATTAAAAACAATTATTATCTCTGTGAATAAACGAATAAAGGATAGATAATCTAAGTCGAACTTGAGTTCGCTTTTTAATTTCACTAACTTAACTAGATTTATGTCAAAACCGTTTTTGAGAGAGTCATCTGGGTTAGTGAAGAACGCCACACTAAAAGACTTAGTTATGTTGAACGTTGCAAATATGGGAGCTGGTCTAGCAGTTTTCGAAGGAATCTCTCCCTATATTCAACCGGGCTCAATACTATGGTTAACCTCTTTGCTTACCTTTATCCTCACATTACCGCTGGTCTACACATATACGAGCCTCCTAATGAGGATGCCAAGAACTGGGGGAGATTACATATGGATCTCAAGGAAATTAAACAGTAAGGTAGGGGCTATAATGGGAGTAGCATTTGCATTCAATATGCCACCTTATTTCGCACTATCGGCTTTCTTTTCTGTCTCAGCGATAAATCTAGTTCTGTACGAGATCGGTGTACTCAATCATCAAGGGGAACTAACTAACCTCTCAAATACGGTATTTGTCAATCCTTACGGAACTCTTACGCTGACTCAAGACCTCCTAATTTACGCTCTCGGTGCTATAGCGTTTGTAATAATCATTCTCTTGAATATAATAAGACCTAAATGGGGCTTCAGCCTAACTACCGCTCTCGGTATCTTCTCCACCATTACTCTAATCCTTGCAATGATAGTTTTCGCCTTAAACGTCGGTTCAGTGAGGTCTCAGATCCCTAATTTCATCAGTGAGTTCCAACTGTCCCCCCAGAACACTTCTCCTTGGTCTTTCAGCTGGGCTTCAACTTTCTACATGATCCCATTTTTCTTGTCATTTGCATATATCTGGCTTTATGCGGGGCCAGCAGTAGCTGCTGAGGCTAAAGAAGGATCGTTAAAATGGAATCTGTATCTAGGTAGTATAATGACGTTCCTCATGATCACAATACCTTTCTTCGAGATGTATACCGAAATCGGTTGCCCCACGAACACCGCTTACTATCCTACATTTACCTATAATTTCTGGAGTTTAGCAATCTTCCTCTCACACAACGAGATACTCGAGTGGATTCTGGGTCTTGGTCTGATAGCTTGGAACTTCTTTGTCATGGCTTTCGGTGTAGTAGTATTTGCAAGATATGTGTTCGCATTTGCATTTGATAGACTATTCCCAGCTATATTCGCAAAGCTTAACAAGTTCGCATCTCCGGTTTACGCTCATCTCCTCGACTTAGCTACCACGTTAGTCTTCCTAGCTCTTCCAATAATCTCTGTAAGCGGTGCGAGTGCCCTATATTCTTATACTCCTTTGGCTTTAGCATACCTTATTTTGGTCTCACTTACCGGTGTTAAAGTGGGGATTGAGGAGAGAAATAAGCCGTTAATAATTGGATCCGCTTTATCTACGGCGATAATGTCCTTAATGGAAGGTGAGATCTTAGACCCATATAACAACTACGCCTTCAGTGTAGTGGGAACTAGCGGAGTTAACTGGATAGCTACAGCTTACATCGCTTCCTTAGTAGGTCTAGGACTGATAACTTATATCACCGCTAAAAAGGTGAGGAGTAGGGAAGGAATAGATATTGACCTAGTCTATAAGGAGATACCACCGGAATGATCTATATTCTCAGATTTCCATTAGCTGATTTTTTCCTCTACTAGTTCAATTTAGATTAAGTTAGAAATGTATTGTTTTGATGTCATTTAAAATTGAATGTTTTGTTACAAATAGGGTTAATTTACAAATTTTATTTGAGGTTAGAGTAATTTTATAAATGTGGAGTTTAACTATAATATATGGATATAGATTTGCACATAGATTTGCACGGTATAATAGGAGCTGTAATAGTGTTTTTAATAGCATGGATCGTAACGTCCATCCCAGTATGGCTAGCATCTAAGGCAGTATCTAAGGAAAACTCTTTCGGAGATGCATTAATTGCTACTCTTTTTGCCTTCATAGTCTTTACCATAATAACATTCATTTTCGGGTTCATAGGCTTTCCATTTATAGGTATAATAGTGGGAATCATAGGTATATTAGCTGTATTTAAGGCTGTATTTGAGACTGGATGGCTAGGAGCTATAGCAATAGCTGTGTTAGCAGTAATAATATACGTTATCATAGCGTTTATCCTAGGACTGTTTGGTATAGTAGTGGTTCACTTATTCTAATTAAAAAACTCTTTATCTTTTTTAGACTAGGTTATAGTTGAGATTATTGTAGAACATTTTTCTGTATTGAGTCTCTACGATTATTGGAACTTGATAATACGGAGTCTGCTGGTTATGACATTGGTCTATTATTATCTGAAAGGAATTACTGGTCTATAGGTGCTGACTTCCAATTAGGCCAGTAAGGATAGTATAATTGCTGAGGATATATCGTAATGTTTATACTTTGCGATGGAGCAAGAGTTTTTCCACATAAATTATGAATAATTGAACTCCGGACTGATTCGATATTACGATGTAAGTAATCGTGCTAGGCACATTACCTACGTTTGTTATTGTAACCGTAATGTTGCTTAAATTATATTTATAAATACCGAGTGCCTTACCGTGATATGCGCCTATGCCTACTCCACAATCACTATGAGAGACATTATTATAGTACGCTATAGCAGTTACTTCCAAGTTCTCGTTCTGGTGGTTGTAGATGTTTATTTGAGCTTGGGAAAGTTGTGCACCTATCCCCTCGAATGCACCATAGTACGCTAGAATTATGGCTATAGACGCCAAAACTATTAGCAGGAGTATTATAATCCATATTACAGTTCCTAAAACTTTCACATCAAAAAAGAAAGGTGTCGAATATACAAGGATCTCTTGAAACAATTTTTCCCGAGATTTCAACTAGAACCATACCCGTTAAACAAAGTAGAGAAATAAAAGTTTTCCCTCTCTTTTTACAGAAATTATGTAGGAAATTATAGTTCTTTTTTCTCTTTTCCGTTATCCCTCATCTTTTCAACTATGCCTTTGTTAATTTTAGTTCTTGTACCTCTTGTCCTTAAATTGAGATCATAGTATACTCTACCGTACTCCTTGGTTTCTTGTAAGTAGCCTAAGGAAGTGAGCTTTTTGAGTCTCCTATATGTAGTCGTCTTTGGAATGCCGGTAAAATTCGAGATCTCGGTCAAAGTTTTATATCCTCTCTTTATCGCCTCCATAACAAGAAGATCTCTATTATCCAATTTCTCACTAACTATCTGAACTTCACTTTTTGCCTTTATCCTTCTGATAACTAATAGGGTGGCAAAGGAGATTATAGCTAGTGATAGTAAGATGTCTCCCTGATAACTAGGCAAAACTAAGTAAAGTATTATTTTTGGTAAACTAAATTCCATATTAAAGGCATTATTAAATTGTGTCAACGAAATAGAAGTTTCATATATTAACATAAGATCTGATTTCTGCATTTACTATATAAGCCTTTCTCCGTTTAAGAACATACATAATAATTAGTTGCTTGGAAAATCTGAAATAATTTAACTTAATTATATAAATAAAAATTATACTAAAAGACAACTATTCCAATAGAAAATTCAAGA